>Ga0131853_10013698_pt1 | contig 14866 bp, 14 predicted proteins | sample TergutLab28metaG_FD_92764 | JGI IMG/M metagenome (GOLD analysis project Ga0131853, IMG submission 92764) | Labiotermes labralis P1 segment gut microbial communities from Petit-Saut dam, French Guiana - Lab288 P1 (version 2) (version 2) | ecosystem: Host-associated > Arthropoda: Insects >... | reverse complement strand
TTTTTTCTCATCTAGACATAAAGGAAACCATCGATAAGGGCCAATGGCATTTAAATTCCCTTCCCGAAGGTTAAATTGTTTTTTTTTTTTTTTTTCTTTTTTTTTTTTTTTTTTTTTTTTCTTTTTTCTTTTTGCCTCTCATGTAATGGAAACCATTTTTGAAGTATGTTTTGAATGTAGATAGGAATAGTTATTGACATGATGTTGGCCATTGTTGATGGCCACCAACATATACACAGAAACTGGAAAATTAACCTTTTTTATACATGTGAAGAACAGCCTAACCTTAGTTTATAGATAAATACAGACCCTTGTGCTATACACATACAAGCCCAAAGCATAACTTAGTATGAACATTCAGCCACATAATACACACAAGTATACATTGGTAGCTTTTTGTGTTCTGTTATATATGTTGGCAGCCATTGTTTGAGCTTCTTTGACAGTGGTCTGATATGGTGGTTATAACTGTGTAACATGCAACATGAAAGCAATGCAGAAATGAAGGTGTGTATTATTGTGACTACATTTGCATGTTTACTTACATGTATATCTTGGGTGTGAGACATAGTAATATTTGAAGTGCTCGTGATTGAGAAGTTGTAAATGGATAAATGTTAGAGCAAAAATTTTACCTGTATTTTATGTTAGTCTACCAAGTCTGTCCCTGTAGTCATGGCTGAAGCATATGCTGAATATGGTCATTTCCTTTTACCTATCACAAGAAGTCCCTGTAATCTGCCTTTTCCTGACAACTTAATCACAGTAGTTGGAACTCTAACTCACTGTAGAAGGTTTGCTTCAGGAGTGACAGCAAAGAGAGAAGATCTGCTTCATCAAAATCAAAAAACAAGTCTGTGAGAGAAGGTTCAAGAGGTGATTCAAAGGAAAGAGATAAAAAGGATGCTAAGGGGGAGGACAAAGCTGAAGATGAAGCATTTGATCCAACAAATCTTGATAAAGTAAGACTTTCTTTAATTATGTGGCTACATCATGATTAATAACGATTGTATGAGGAATTCAGAGCTAATTTTAAATGGCTGCAGTGGACTTTCACGTAATGGGCACAGACCAGTTAAAGATGGGGAAGATAAAGGAATAATTTGTCAATCACAAATAAGGGTTTTTATTATTAATATATGAGAGATTTAATTTATTTAAGAACAGAGCGACCAACATAAAATTATTCTCAAATCTATATGCAAGAAAACAAAAATGTTACTTGAATATGAAACTGGCGTGAAACTTACCAAGTTGGTATTGAGAAGTTTTTCTGTACCCGTTGTAATTTTACTTAATCCAGACGCACTAATTTTCTGTTGCAAAGTATTTTGTTAGTTCTGTTAAATAACCTCCGGGAGTGATTGTTGTTCCAACAACTATTTCAGGAAGAAGAACAGAAGAGGCTTGAACAAGAGATGCAGAAGAGACGAGAGAGAATTGAAAGGTGGAGGGCTGAGAGGAAGAAGAAAGAACTTGAAGTTACAAAGAAGGAAATAAAGGGGAGCCTATTAGGTCTGAGGAATTTCTCAAAATGACCACTGTAGTTCGTATAATGTGTGTTTTAACACTTGCATAAAAACTGGCTCATTAAACATATCATATGAACATGTCTAAACTTTTCTGAATATTTGATTAGAGATTATAACTGAATGATAGACTTTGTAACTTGATAAGCATAGAAGCAGTTTAAATTAAGCATAACTCACCTGTATAAATGTTACAGCTAATTTACAGCTGCCAATGAAGAAATGGACACTGGAAGATGATAGTGATGAGGAAGAAGATAAGCAGGACAATAAGGAGAACAAGGATGAAATTGTAGAGGAGGAGGTTGACCCCCTGGATGCTTTCATGCAGGTTACCTAAGTTTTAGTATATTGCTTTGAAGTCTTACTCTTCTCTATAATTCTCACTTTGATTTCAGTATCTAAGAGTTTAAGAACCTCATATTACAAATGGCATCAAGGTAATAAAATTTTAATATGAGACTGTTTTGGCCTTATGTTTGCAAATTACTTACATATATTTTATCCAAATGTGCTAATTTTTGGCCACATTTATTGGTGCTAGGTTGAATATGTCTTGATTGGATATTTCTATCAGGGTGGGTTCTTTTATGATAGCATATTTGAATGTATCATGTGACCCACTGTTGTGTTCCTCGTGTAGTTTTCCACACTCTTTTTGTATATGTTAATAACCAACCCTTCCTTGATTTTATCACCTGGTCCTAGGTCTCCCACATGATCATTATTTATCATTTTAGGTTTTGTGCTGTCAGAGGAATCCTGTTATGGTCCATTATAACCTCATACCACTGTAACCTTAATGGACTCATTATTTGTATAGTTTTCCTACATTTAGGTCTTGCATAATGATTTGGTTTTGGATTTTAACCATTCTTGCTCCTTCCCTTCGACATTCATCTGAGATCTTTCTGTTATTAACAAGGGTGAACAAATGTTGGCTCATTTCAACAGTTAGATAAAAATTTGAATTCAAAGACATTTCTGCATGCAAGAAACTGCCATACCTCACATTGCACTAATTGCTGCACATCAGCCTATGTACCACCACCAAACAAACAAAGCACGTAAGTTGGGTGCACTGTCCTTTAGTGTATAGTGTATATGCATGATAATATACACTCTTCAGGTTTCATATTTAGCATCTGTCAGTAAATAAAAAATAAAATATTATTATTACTATTAAGAAATAAACTTAAAGATATTTTGACTTGTGAAACACACCACATTTGCTTGAAAGCAGGACAACTCTAATCTAAGACAACCGTTGAAATAAAACATGTCTGCCAAGGGAAAATGTATTTATCCAAAACTAAAACTACCCCCCCCCCCCCATGTCTTCTAAGATAAAATATTTTACAATTTCATACACTTAATACATTAATACCCAAAGCATGTCAGCTTCTATCAACCTTTACCAATCAGTGCCACTGTCTCCATCTTCATTGTCAGTGCCTTCATCTTCCTGACACCCACTCCTAACATTCCCATCCTCTTCACTGCCATTCCATGACACATCATCTGCATCATGATCATCATTCTAATCCCCGGCACTGGATATACAGCACTTCTTAAAACCCTTCAAATCACATCTGGTGAAATGTGCTGCCATGTCATTATGACCCACACTGATTCACATTTTCCTCCACAGATGGTGTTAGTGGAATTAAAAATCTAAATGCATGTGTTTTGGATTTCTTTGTCATGTCTGGTTTAATAGGAGTTCATGGCCCTTTTTAGGATTTTTAATTTGTTGGTTGGTCCAGGTATTATTCTTGGGCCTTGTAGTTAATTTTTAATTTTTCAGTAGCAATTTTTGTGTTACTACTCTTAGACAAGATCTGTTCTCAGGTGCATATCTTAACAAGTTACTGTTTCAAAGGTGCACCAGTGATTTAGAATAGCTCAGTCTAAGGAGTCCACCTGGTTAGACACTTCTTTGCCTGAAAACGGAAACAGAGCCGGCATGGGCCAGTTCAGAGTGATCTGGTTTGGCTCAGTGCTGTTTGGTGCTTCATACGCAAATTTAAGACAACCTCACATACCTGAATGCTAAATATATGGAAAAACCCTTGTCTAGCACTTGAGTAAATGTGGTAATTTTTATATGTCCCAGGTGTCAAATGAGTGACTTTGTTGAGCTCAGATTAGAATGTAACTTGTGCTGATGCCAATTCTTAGATTTAACAGTATAAAGTTAAAATACTTTACTGTTATTTGTACCTGGAATTGACTGTAACATTCATAAGTTGGTGGTGAATCAAGCCCTTCATTTTCAGTTAGATCTTTACTGTTTTTTGAAACCCATATATTTGTATTTTTTCTGGCGTGATTTAATTTCATTTTGCATGTGTGTGTGTGTGTAGGGTGTTCAAGAAGAGGTAAGGAAGGTAAATAAAATTGATAGTAAGAAGACTGATGGCAAACCAGGAACTGCTGTGAACTCGAACAGTTCAGGGGTTGTTATAGTCACAGGTGTTGCCAAAAAGAAAGTTGACAAGAAGAAGGGGGAACTGATAGAGCAAAACCAAGATGGCTTGGAGGTAGGATATATTATCACCATGGATTGCATGTGATCTTTGGAAATGTAACACTTCATTGTATGATGATATTCATAGTTGTATTCTATGGTATGGGTCAAAGATACGAGTAACCATGTGGGGAGAAGTGGCAGATAACAGAAATCTCCATTCAGTCCTTAATTTCAAAGTATCCTTCTCATCTTAGGTAACAAATATCATCATGTTTTGTTCTTTCGATGTTAGGTTGTGTTGAGGTGACAAAAGAACATAAAATTGAATACTTGTTTTTTAGATTTAATGTTTTATTGAGTACACTAGCATAGCAATGTAATAATGTACTAGTGGTCTGGAATGTGATTTACTACAAAATGTACACAAACCTTGGCCACATATTTCATTTTAAAATGTATGTCTAAAATACAGCCTGCAGGCATGACATTACATGTTCAAATCAGGATCACAGAAAATGATAATTGTAGCCTTAATGGAGTGACATTGGAGTTAATTACGCATGTGTTGAGTTCGCATACACAAATTCACGGTGTAAACTGTGCAAGAAGTCAGATCACAACTACTTGCTGCTCATGTTGACACACTTTTCCACCATTTATGCTGCTTTTGTCTTTTAGATACAATGTGTATTGTGATTGATCATGACTCTTTCTACTAACCAATGACTGAAGAACATAATTTTTATTTTGTGATTGGTTTTGCACCTGCTGTCCTCACAAGTTCCACTATTTATGTGTCTTGTGCTAAGTGTGTTGTTTTTGCTCAGGGAAAGGTTTCTGATTCTAGGTGTTGCCTTTTTATGAATGGTAATTCTTTCTGCTTTTCCTTTTCAAAGTCGAGGTGTGTACACAAACTGTGTGCATGTCAGTACAGTATTTTTTTCAGAAACAATTGTGTAAATGTTGATATCAATTGTAATGTGCTGTTTTTGTTGACAGTACTCGTCAGAAGAAGAGGAGGAAGATCTTAATGCAACAGCAGCTGGGATTGCTAACAAGCAGAAGAAGGAACTGGCAAAGGTGGACCATTCCAACATGCAATATACACCATTTCGCAAGAACTTTTATGTGGAAGTACCAGAAATAGCACGTATGACTCCTGAGGAAGTGGATGCATACAAGGAGGTACAACAGACTGTTGCCATCATCACACAGTCTTACTTAGTCGTATTTATCAGTGATCATTTTCTTCCCCAGATTCTGAGGTGGAAACCTGGCTGTCTGGGAGTAAGACATAGATTTCTGTCCCCCGATCTTGGGATGCTACTGGCTGGATCCACTGTTCATATTTCAGATACCTTCTCCTTCTTTTATTTATGACCAAAATAGTAGTGTGAATGTGAGGAACATCTGGCCTTCACTGTTATTAATAACGGACCTTTAGTAGTAGATTCTCCCTGCAAATCATCATTATACCACAGGGGTTAGCAGAATGTGACTGGAGATGAATTCCATCCCTCTGAAAGTTGGCAAAGACCCACAAATTCAAGTAGGCCATGAATGGAGACATTAGCTACACCATTCCAGAATGCTAACTTAGAGGTCCACAGTTAAATTTCTTGTACTTACTAATGAGCATTGGGTCGGGTAGCTCAGTCGGTATAGCGACTGACTATGGGCTGGAAGGTCCAGGATCGAATCCCAGTGCGGATGAAATTTTCCTCCTGTCCAGACTGGCCCTGGGGCCCACCCAGCCTCCTGTAAAATGGGTACCGGGTCTTTCCCGGGGGTAAAGTGCGGCTGGGGCATGCTGCTGACCACTCACCCCCTTCTAGTGCCGTGGTCATACAAGAGTAGAGTTATAACTCTACCCACCCTCTGGGCCACACCGGGCCTGTAACGGGATCACTTTACTTTTACTAATGAGAGTGTATTGTGTGTTAGTACACACAAAAATAATTTCTTCAGGGCCACCAATCCATGACACAATTTTCTAGGATAAAGAAGGTTGAGCAGCTGTCAGAAGACAAGTATCTTATGTTCTGTAGTGGAAATACAGACCTGGCTGTTTACTGGGAAGATTTTACGTGAAGGGTAATGATGAGTGACTTATGTGGAGGTGTCATTGACACACTCAGTTGAAAAATCTTCTTTATACATGGGGAACACACTTTAAAATTCATGATTTACATCATATTGTTGAAATACTTCACCCAGTTGGGGTTGCCAGTGCACTTAAACTTTCAACATGTGTTTGTACATTAGGTTTACACTGGTATTTTTTCATGATGTACCATTTCACTGGAATATCTACGTCGTAATGTAACTGGTTATAGGCTAGGTGGCTGGGTTTGGTTCCCATCAGTGGTAGCAGACTACTATTTACCATCACATTTACTCCTGCCCTGGGATTCACCCAGTCTCCTATTTTATGTTTGTATCATGAATGCGGTAATGAACCTTTGGGTTCCATAAAATGCATGGAGTTTCTTGGCTAGTTGAGAACTGATTAGCCTCTCAAGAAGGACTCTGCTCCATGGAGTAAGTAAGTAAGTAAGGAGTGTCATGACTGTCTACTGAGGAATAAAGGATTTAAAGTTTGAAGCTACATCTGGTGCAGAGATCTAGAAAACCCTCTGTATGCCTTTATGGTGTGATGTACAGTTTTATTTTTGAAATAATTTTTATTAATTGTATGTTTTTGAAGGAACTGGAAGGTATCCGGGTAAAAGGGAAGGGTTGCCCTAAACCAATCAAAACATGGGCACAATGTGGTGTCAGCAAGAAGGAGTTAGATGTGCTGAAAAAACAGAACTATGAAAAACCAACACCAATTCAGGCACAGGCCATACCTGCCATCATGTCAGGTAAGCACGCATGGATTTGGGAGAACTTTCAACATCATACAGGCCTTCTTTATGAAGTTAAAGTTTTAGGGACATAGTTCTGCCATAGTTTATTTATATTGATAAAGAATTAATGAAGTGCATATTTTTATTGACTGACTGGTTATTTTATTAGTATCTTCATGTAAGCCTGACACTTTCTTGCACTCTGGTAGAGGATACATGTATTGAAGTAGCAATGGCTGTGTACATAATGTAGAAGATATGTAGTTTCTTTTTGAAGAATATCTATATTTCACTTCACACAGCAGGATGAATTTTAAATACCCAGTCTGACATGGAAGAGGTTAAGCTGTTTGTTCCACCCTCCTGGCCATTTGCTGTGTTTTAAGAATGATGTGGGTGGTTGCATTGGAAGTGTGTTCAATCAGACAGCAGCATATAAGTTCAGAAAACAGTAACTGCAATTATTAGATATGAAAGTTTAATCACTGTGATTGGAATATGCCTCAGAGGATAAACTTGTATCCTGCTTCAAGTGATGTCACCTTTATATATGGTGAGGAGTGGAATCAAGTATCATCCTCTTTTACCAGGACTGGATGTCCTGTGACTGTCTTCGGTGTTATGTCTTCTCCATTAGGCATCTCTGTTATATCTATGTCCTCATTTTCTTTCATACTCCTCCATCAGTGGGTTTGTTGAGGTTGCTCTCGGTCTCACAAGTATTATTATTATATTTTTTTCTCCCCTTCCCCAAAGAATTATGTGTTTGAAGCTCTCCAAAATTGTTTTCCATACATAGTATTGGGCCATAAAACATACCACTGTGTCAGTAATGTGACTGACTTTTGTTATGATGTTTGTGCCGCTGAAAGATCTGAGTTTTTCGCTTGTTTTTATCCTTTCTAATTTTAATTATCATTATCTTATAATTTTCAGGGCGAGACTTGATTGGTATTGCCAAAACAGGAAGTGGAAAAACTTTGGCCTTCCTCCTACCTATGTTACGGCACATCATGGACCAACCACCACTTGAAGAAATGGAGGGACCTATAGGTAAAGCTTTTTGTGTGGTGACTCATTACTCACTGTTCCTGTGAAATGTTATTTGTATACAGATCAGTTATTTGAAGTTTGTTCTTCAAGTTCACACATTTGACTTTGTTAAGTGTGGTAAGGAGTCTTGTACATGGTGAGTCGCTTTGCATTATTTTACCTATAAAAGTAATGGTCTACCAGTCTTGAAATCTGTGGTGCTTATTGTATGGATGTGTTTTATGTGGGGATTTCGTTCAGAAAATTATTATGTACAGTAAATTGAAGACTTAAAAAAAAGGTAATTTTGTAACATGTCATAATACAGAATGTGCTCTAAACAAACAAGATTTTGGTATAAAGATGTGATTAAACAGTAATACACTTTTGTTTAATGCATATTAGGACACAGGAGCAGTAAATAATTATGCAAAACAAAAAAAAAGTTTTAAATACGAGGGTTGCTCTGAAATTGATGCATCCTATTTTATTATGTTGGCCCATGATGTCAGAGGCAGATATTGGTGGTATGGCAGTAGAGGTTGAACCTTCCCACCAATATTCTGTTAAATTTTGTTGCCGTGTGACAAATGACAGCAGAGGGCAGTCTAACAAAATGGCGTCTGACATGGAAGTGCAAATGAATAAAAGGTGTATAATCGAATTCCTCCATGTGGAAAAATTTGCACCCAATGACATTCATCGACGCTTACTGAATGTTTACGGACACCAAGTAGTGGATGTTAGCACAGTAAGGCAGTGGGTGGCATGTTTCAGCAGTGGTGACAGCGACGTGAAAGACAAGCCACATTCCAGACGGCCACGCACAGCTATCACACCACAAAATGAAGAGCGTCTCGATCAGCTCATCTGCACAAATTGGCAGATTACAACTAGGGAACTGTATACGGAGCTGAGTATTGGCTTCAATGCATTGGAAACAACAGTGTCAAAGTTGGAATATTGCAAAGTTTGTGCTAGGTGGGTCCCATGAATTCTCATACAAGAACATAAAGAACACCATATGCAAGTTCGTTGGGACCTATTGAACCAATACGAGGCTGAAGGTGACAGTTTCCTGGATCGCATCATCACCAGTGACGAGATGTTTTGTCACCACTATGAGCCAGTGTCAAAACGGCAGTCAGTGGACTGGTGACATGTGAATTCCCCATCAAAGAAAAAGATCAAGATGCTGCCCTCAGTGGGTAGAGTGATGTGCACTGTCTTTTGGGAGAGGAAAGGGTTGATCTTTCTGGATTTCATTGAACCCGGACAAACAATCAACTCTGACCACTACATCACGACGCTGACTAAGCTGAAGGCTTGAATTTCCAGAGTCAGGCCAGAGAAGAAGACAAGCTTTCTCTTGCAACATGATAACGCCAGGCCCCATACCAGTTTGAAGACCATGAAGCACATTGTCAATCTTGGCTGGACTGTTGTTCCACACCTACCATATAGTTCGGATTTGGCACCTTCTGACTTCCATCTCTTCGGGCCAATGAAAGATGAACTGCATGGGCAACATTTTCCTAGCTACGACGCCATCGTACGAGCTGTGAAACAGTGCACCACCTCCACTGATGCAGATTTTTACGAGTGCGGCATGCAGGCTCTTGTTCATCACTGGCGAAAGTGCATAGCCAGTGGTGGTGAATGTTAAAAAGTAGCGTTTTGTAGCTAAGAATTTGCTCTATCAAATAGTGTTATTGTGCTCTTTGTATCTGTTGTAGTTTCTGTGGAAATAAATAGGAGGCATTACTTTCAGACCAGCCTACGTAGAAAATGAATAAATGGGACTAGAGCTTGCTTAAGGTGGCTCGCTGGAGGAGCAATTTGACAGCTGAGCTATCAGTGTTAGAAGACTCAGGTGACATAGATGAAGGCAGAATGTTGAAATAAAGCTTTGGCTATAAAAATGGTAGTTGTTTACAGTGCATGTAGTGACAGTTACCTGTGTTTGTTGTGTTTCAAAGGTTCATAATTAAGTTTCAAGGTTATATGTGTAATTTTAACATGTGGTAATGTTTTAGCGGTTATCATGACTCCAACCCGTGAACTATGTATGCAGATCGGGAAGGAGTGTAAGAAGTTCACCAAAACTTTGAATCTAAGAGCTGTGTGTGTTTATGGTGGTACTGGGATATCTGAACAGATTGCAGAATTGAAACGGGGAGCAGAGATCATCGTGTGCACTCCTGGTCGAATGATTGACCTTCTGGCTGCCAACAGTGGTGGGTTATATCTTCATTCTATACATGACAGCTTGAAATATGCCAGATAACTGAAAGTTATGTGTTGAGACAATCCCCATTTTGCTAGGTTCATCATTCTCTTTTCAGGAAAATTCATTTCAGTTATTTTCTTTTGTTGCTTTGTAGCACAAGATTTACAGTTTTAAGTATTTTTGTAAGTATGGTATGTGGATTGCTATTTCACAGCAAAGTTCCCATATGGAGGACTGAGATTTTCAGTGGGATCACTGTGTTATATCAAAGATCACAGTTTTGATTTTCTAGAATGAAGCTGTTCTCCACTGTTATTATGTAGAGTGAAGCTGCATGTATCCTGTACAAATAGCTAAGGGAAATGTTAGGTTTGATTTTGATAAACACTGCTTGGGTTGCACACAGGTTGGACTGCTGAGCAGGCTTAAGATCCTACTACTAGCAAGCATCATCATGATATTTATCCTTGAAGGGTTGACTGTATAAGAGACTCCAAATAATACCCAAAATTCTGTATTCTTATAGTTCTGCCTCCAGTAAAAATTTTATGTACCATAATAAAATACCCATGTGAAAAGGTTTTTGTGACACATCTATTTTATAGTTTTAGACTTCATGGTTTCTAGTAGTGTGTGATAACTACTGCATTGCCTTTAATACATTAACTGCTTTGTTCTACCTTCCCTGAACAGTTGATAATCATTCTTAAGTTCTTTGCCTGCGATGTACGTAACTGTTAATAAAATCATTGAGCTATATGTATATTTTTATATCATCATAATGGTATTGGCAGTACTAAAGGAATTAAACTGTAAGTGAAACAAAATATGTATCATTGTAAATACACAATAATCAGTGATGTTTTGATTCTACCTGCAAGATGTAGTTATGACCAATATGTCTTGCAGAACATTACTAAATTTATATGTAGAATGCATCTTCATTGTATTTTATATTGGAATTTCTTGTCTTTGCAGGAAGAGTGACCAATCTGAAGCGCGTTACATATGTGGTATTGGATGAGGCAGATCGAATGTTTGATATGGGCTTTGAACCTCAGGCAAGTTATTCTTGTATTTTGACTTTAAATTAATGCAAATTCAGGTAAGCAAGTAGTGAATTTACTTAAGAACATGCAGTTTCACAATGGTTTTTATAGATGGTATGCATTCTGTCAGCTGGACATTGGAAGTCAAGTCCATGGAATGAAAGTATTCCTGTTCTGCTTTATGTGTTCAGATGTAAAATGCTGTGTAGCACAGACAGAGAAATGCTCTTATAGCTTATTTTGAGGTATTTGTTTTAACATAGTGCGATGTATGTGAAGTTCTGTAAGGGTTAATGAATTTCACCACTAATGTGAGGAGAGTATTGAAGAGGTGAAACTTGCCTTGTGGGGTACAGAAATGAAACTGTAGAAATGGGATTGTTAAGTGAGAGGAAACAATAAATGGAGCAGTATTAAATGGGATGTTACTGTTGTGATGTGGCTGTGAATAGTATCTGTGTCTTGGGAATAGAGATTTTACATTTATAGCTTGCATACAGAGATTCTCTATGTCCAGTTACATTGCAATCTGGGTGAAGCATAATGAGTTATATAACTTAGACTTTGAGTATTGTTACTATTCTCCTTTCGCTTTTACTACCCAATGAACACCAAAATTTCATTTTCTGTCCCGACAGAACCGGAAATTATGTCTCATAGGTTTGATTTTTAGAAGTATTTCAAATGCCTCTTCTGGGTGAAAACTCTGGCATTTACTCTGCTGTCTAATCTGCACTGGTTTTTTTTTTTTAAATCCAACTAATACGCACTGCCCACATGCGTGCTGCAGGTATATTTTATCTTGTGTTAGGTAAGAGAGTTACAGCCATAACTATGAAGGTTACTGTCTTTTGAGATGTGGTGTGATATAGACTCTTAGCAATTTACAGATGGTAAATTTATACTGGATTACATGGTATAGCGTCCAAAAAATGGTAAATTTTATTCCTTCCACATTTATAAATCTAATACAAAATTTGCAGAATAACTGTTCAAGAATTATTATGTCTGTCCTTGGATGTTTATAGAAAGAAGAACTTGAAGGCCCCAACTGCTCTATGTTGTTGAGCACATTTGTGACCAAACACAGTAATGAGATACAGAACATGTAGTGCCCTACCTATCTTCCTAAATTATACATGATATATAATATGACTGGTACTCTCTATATCCACAGGTGATGAGAATTATTGAGAACATCAGGCCAGATCGACAAACTGTAATGTTCAGTGCCACATTTCCTCGACAGATGGAAGCTCTTGCACGTCGTATTCTCACCAAACCAATAGAAATACAGGTATTCACCACTTTAGCTGCAATTTGATGTATGCATACTGTTTTACATTGACACTGACATCATCAAAAGGGAAATTTTGGAATCTTAGTTCATATCAGAGAGTATGTCATAAGTCCATTGATTTCTGCAATGAGGCTCTCTAAGTAAGCAGCCAGAGTAATGGTGGCATGAGCATACCTCTGCAGATGAATTATAATGCTGTTTTAGAATTGGAAATTGGGGTCTACATTCCATATTTCTGTTAATGATGATTCAGAATGATGGGCCTTTATGAACATCTTTATAAACATTCAGGATCCATGAATGTTGGAGAATGCATTAGCGAGCTTCACAGGAAGGACTTTGTTTCACAAAATATCGTATCATTCAGAAGGGATTTTTAGATATTCTAAATCTGATGGTCATAATGCGGAACATTAATTATAATACTGAGAAATAAGGTGGAAAGGGACCATTGCATTGTGACTTAATATCAGGGAGAAATGTAGGAGACCAGGTATTGAGTACTGTATTCTTACATGTATACATTGCCATCACATGTATTTTGGTCCCCTGTTTTCTGGTATAAAATATGGAATTTTAGTTTTCCATAAGCATTTTTTTGGACTTTTCAGTAACCTTACTAATTACTATTCTGCTTCAAGTTACATGCATTTGTCATCTGTGATAATTTATAATTTGTTTTCATATGACACCATTAGTTTTTGTAAATTGGTCGCAATAGCAGCAGCATGTTATGTACAGTAATGTGAAGGAGACATGCAGTCAGTATGGAATCTTTTCACAATATCTTTGATGTACAAAGGGAATGTAGAAAACCAACAAGAAGGAAGCTTATCATACTAAAATTTTATGACAGTGTCATGTTACTATTGTGGCATTTTATTTGTCCTTTATCCATTGTCTGTTACTATAGCAGGAAGTTTTATGTTAGTGAAAAGTTGGTGAGAAGCTGGAGGCACTGATGGCCTTTTTAGTGAAAACAAATATGGAAATTTCCAGACGTCAGAACATGCTTCGTGGATTACGTGCATGAAATACAAAATTATTAATGTAATATTTTGTATGAAAAGCTTCAGTTTAGAACTCATGGAATCAATCACAGTTCTCATATTCTAAGGATGGTATTCAAAGCAAGCTGGGAAGAAGGTATGAATCAGGTGTGTGTGTGTGTGTGTGTGTGTGTGTATGCCAGACAAGACACACTTTTTATTGTTTAACATTACATAATTGTATCACATTGCATGGTACAAAAAATATAAAGTTCATTTTTATCAGTTGTTTTCTGTTATGTTCAGTTAGAAAATAACAAAAGAAGAAAGAGCTAAGGAGAAGAAGAAATGGAGAGATGGGATGGAAGGAGAGAAAATAGCAACTGGTTGCAAAGAACACATTTCAAGAAAATCGTTTAGTGCTTTATTGCATTACACTTTCCATACATTCTTTTTGTCTTCCTTCCATATCCCAGTATAACATATCCATGTGTTATGTAACAACTTACTTTATGTTATAGATTTTGCAAGTATTGTTGAAGAACTCCCCCCCCCCCCTCCACCCTTGCATTCATATCCGGTGCAGGTGTAACAGTAGCTGCTGAAGTCATACAGTCAAGCTAACATGTTTTATGTGTTTCAGTTTTTTAATTTTAAAATTTTGGACACCACACTCTTTTTTTTTTTTTTTTTTACTTGTGAACAAGCAGAGTAATGATATGCTTTATTTGTTGTTACCAGGTTGGGGGTCGCAGTGTGGTGTGTAAGGATGTAGAACAGAACGTCGTTGTGCTGGAGGAGGAGCAGAAATTTTTGAAGTTACTTGAGCTTCTTGGGCATTACCAAGGACTGGGCAGCATCATTGTGTTTGTGGATAAGCAGGAGAATGCTGACATATTACTGAAGGATCTCATGAAAGCATCATACCAATGCATGTCACTTCATGGTGGCATTGACCAGTTTGATCGTGACAGTACTATAGTTGACTTCAAGTCAGGCAAGGTGCGACTGCTGGTAGCAACTTCAGTTGCTGCTCGGGGTCTTGATGTCAAGCATCTTATTCTTGTTGTCAATTATGATTGTCCTAACCATTATGAGGATTACGTTCATCGATGTGGAAGAACTGGCAGGTATATGACAAGTAATTTGAAACTATTAGTAAATGACATTATGTTTTTAATTACTGATGATATGAAGTATGATATTTCAGTCAGTAAAGTGACCTGGTACATGTAAGATGTCTAATGGTTTTGGCCCCCAACAGTCCTCCCTCTCCCCCCCCCCCCCCCCCCCCCCCCCCAAAAAAACCCAACACCCCCTCCTACCCTCTAATAAAAAAAAAAAAAGAAGAAAACCACACCCATACAATAACATGTGAAGTAAATGAAAACTAATTTTTTTTTTTTTTTTTT
>Ga0131853_10013696_pt1 | contig 14867 bp, 8 predicted proteins | sample TergutLab28metaG_FD_92764 | JGI IMG/M metagenome (GOLD analysis project Ga0131853, IMG submission 92764) | Labiotermes labralis P1 segment gut microbial communities from Petit-Saut dam, French Guiana - Lab288 P1 (version 2) (version 2) | ecosystem: Host-associated > Arthropoda: Insects >... | reverse complement strand
TTGCGGCCTGATCTAACAGGCCTCGCAGAGAGAGCATCTGACCGTTTGCGGTCTGATCTAACAGGCCTCGCAGAGAGAGCATCTGACCGTTTGCGGCCTGATCTAACAGGCCTCGCAGAGAGAACATCTGACCGTTTGCGGCCTGATCTAACAGGCCTCGCAGAGAGAGTATCTGACCGTTTTTTGTACCTGCAGAGTACACTCGCCAATGGTCGCACATCCTTCTTGCTTTCAGACAGCGTACCTTCACTGAAGGAAAAAATTTCATGTCGATCATTAAACCGTTTTCATACTTGCTGTTTCAATGAAGACTGACAACGAATCGGCTAATATTCTTTAGTATTTTATTGTAACTAATAATTCTTCTTAGGGCACTCCGATTTTCCTAGATCCCCAGTTTAACTGCCCTGTAAAATTAGAAAGCCTTTGACTCGTTTATTCTTTATCAACAAAACCATCAAGTTGTGAGAACATTTTGTGCGATGCATACTTCGAATTAATACCCTATAATTTTTTTATTTTATTTTGAGGATATGGTACAAAAAGTCGCATCATCCACACGATAGGCAGTTCATTTCCATGCTTCGAATTTATCCTCACTGGTAGACAGTGAATCGGCTGCCCTCGTGCAAACACTGAAACAAATCGCCGAATTTATCGCGAATTCTCCAAATGTACGTGTTCCTTGTTTCAAGTTGTTTCATGCGTTGAAAATTTGTCCGTCATTTTTCGATAGGGTAGTTCAGTCGATATTGTGACTAGGCTACAGAGTGGATGATGGACAAATCGTGGTTCGTTTCCTGGCTGCAGTAAGGTACTCTTTTCTAGCTTTGAACCACGAGCTTTTCCTTGTATTCAGTCAGTCCGATAGAGCCTTCTTCGTGGGCAAAACCATTTGGACGTGACGCTGGTCGTCCACATACCTGTATTGCTGGGGTTAAGAAAGTATTTTCCAAATATCGGTAGCGTAGAAAATTTTGGGAAAGTGCTTTAGCGTAAAATACAGAATTTATCAATGTAACGGGATTCGTGTCGATATGCGGAAAGGGTGAACAAACAACTAAATTTATCAGATCTTAATCCAGGCCATTTCGTACCCCGAAATCTAATACGTAACTTAAAATATTGCAAATCTGTTCAGAATCTTTAAGAACTTCCGAGTTTTTAGTAATTACGAACAGCACGAGACGTCAGTGAGCGGACGACAAAAAAATTTGCGAGTTTTGAGGTTCTTACAGCGGTGATGCTGATCAGTCAAGTCTTCTGGGATGTTACGCTGTACCTATTAACGAGTAGTTATAGACTTTTCACAGGCATCCTCTTTCTTCGATACGTCGAGAACATGCCCAAAGATATGGCTTCATATTTCAGAACTGCAATTTCTTGGTCTGTTTGACAGTTATAATTTACATATATTTGTGAGCCACCAGAATTATTCATAATTTTGCGGTTTTTTGGGCGCGTTCGCAAATTTGCTAAAAGCGACTGTTGTCTTCGTCACGTCTGTCCGTCCGTGCGCATGGAACAACTCGGCTCCCGCTGAGCGGATTGTCATTAAATTTCATATTTGAGTAATCTTCGGAAATTTCTCGAGAAAATTTAAGTTTCATTGAAATGTGACAACAATAACAGGTACTTTAATGTTAATAAAAATCCAACCAGATGCAACAGTATGCGGATATTTATTTACAGCAAAGCCACTCTACATGTTTCGGGTGTCACAGCACCCGAAACATGTAGAGTGACTTTGCAATAAATAAATATCTTCATACTGTTGCTTCTGGTTGGATTTTTATTAACACTGAATTACGATGCACGGAACCGTGAGCTTAAAAAAAACAGGTACTTTACTTGCAGACCAACGTTCATTGATGATAGTATCTCGCTTAGGTTTTCTTAGAATTAGAAATGTTTCAGACAGAATTTGCAGAGGAAATCAAAACACGCATTTTTTGTTGAATGTTTTTTTTTTATTTTGCCTTTTATGAGATAATGTTGAAAAATATTTTACTGCCGGACAGGCCACAGATGACAATATGGCACATGCGTATTGAATGCTGGATACCTAAGTCTACAAATACATACTCAGAATATGTAATATTTATTGCTTTTCAAATTGCAACAATGGTTACACGAACGCGCCTCAATGTTACGTTACACGTACATTGCCTGTCTCGTTTGGCTCAATTTACACACCTCTATAAGGCTGTCATTGTTGTAGTTATTCAGTAAAACTTTTTTTTTGGCCTTACTTGGATTCTCATAAAATTATATATATTTCATAGGCCTATGAGTATTCCAAAATATGACCTCCAGTAACAGGGTCCTTCCGGAGAATCCAATAGGTCCTAAGTTGGTCAAGAAATACACAAAATTTTATGGAAACCGAAGGTTCATTACCGCATTCACAAAAAAAACCCGCTACTTGTCCCTATCCTGAGCCAGATCAATCCAGTTCATGTCTCCCCAACCCACTTCTTGAAGATCTACTTTAATATTATCCTCTCACTAAGCCTATGTCTTCCAAGTGGTCTCTTTTCATCAGGTCTATAAATCAAGTCCCTGCATTCACCTCTCCTCTCCTCCATAAGTGCTCCAATCCCCGCCCATTTCATTCTTTTTTATTTGATCACCCGAATAATATTGTTTCAAAATAGATAGGTGTGAAAATTCAGGGTGTGTCTTTTACGGAAGCGCCTTTCACGGCAGCTTTATCATACGGAAAGCCTGCATTTGGGAGGGTATCCCTGATGGTGTGGTGCTCAGGACAACGATAACAGAAACGTGCTGTGGTAGACCTAAGAACCAGGCTGTATCACATTCACTTAACCACGTGGTTCATCCAATTGATACAGTCGAAATGGGATAAATATTGATAGTGGCGTAAACCTGTTTATGTCGTACTTTATTATTTTTTCACGGCATTTTTGTATATGTTTCTGTGGTCTGTTACGATTTCTTCTCCGGATAGTTCAGTTCTTGAAATTTCCTGAACCCTCAGAAAAAGTTGTAGGAAGAATAACAGGGAGGCCATGGCTCAAAAAAGGAGCGATGCGCTATAAAACAACAACAACAACGATGATGATGATAGGAATAATAGTAATAAATTTCCGTAACTAACCTGCTTAGATTCATGTAAGGATGATCCTCATTATTTGCACAAATACTATTGTACTGTTCAAGAAATTAAACTCTAGAACTGTCATTAACTATTGAAATAGTATTCCACATACACGCTATGTGATAGATGGCGATCAGTCTGGAGTGTCCATTGAAGCAGAGCATAAATGCTTATTACATCTAAGCTGTTTACTCAACCCGCGTAGAATAGAAGCAGACGTCCTCCATGCAATGGCCGGAAAAGGACTTGCACCGTGTGATTGTGTATTATAACTCACTCATTAATTACTTCCATGAAAGCTTCTAATTGGCGTCCTATTGCTGATGAAGTTTAAATAATATATTGCGCTAAAGCGGCTTCAGATACCACAAAAACTCTTACAAATTTCACGAAGCTAATAAATTCTCGCCACATGCCTTTGAACGGGCAACATTCCCAGAGTTCTCATACGTTATTTAACTGTAATAGGCCGGAGGGTAATAAGACCTTTGTAAATCAAAGGGAATAAATTAATATGGTTTCCTTGTAAGTCCCTAATGTGTGGGAAAATAACGTCGTAAATTAGATAGATTTTTTAAATTCAGTGTAATAGTAGGCCTGATCCTACCTGGAAAGTTGATTGGAAAAAATTCCAGAAATTATATACGGTGTAATCCTGTAGCCGCTTTGATCTCTGTGTATTAACTGAATTACCTTTGTTTAGTTTGTAGAGAAAATGAGCTCCCTGAATATTGAAAAAATTTGGAAGTACTTACTTCTCTCTCCAAAGCTCCCTGATTTCCGAAAGAGCATTGCCTTTTGGAAGGTTTCCAGGCTTTGCCCGTTTGTCCTTTCTGTAAAAACAACATGCAGAAGATGATCAGTGAGGGGCATTGGTAGAATTATACCGACAAAGGAAACCCAAAGTACTCGGAGGAAAAGCTTCTCTAATGCTACTTTTTTTCCACCACAAATCCCACATGGTCTGGCCTGAGATCGAGCCCGGGTCTCCTCTGCCGGAAGCCAGCAACCAACCGCCTGAGCCATGGCAATGCCCTGAAGATTGAAATCCATCTAAATAATATTAAGAAATTCAGTTTTTACCGCGCAGAAAACACATGGCCGCTCCATTAAAGTTTCCAACTGAGTAATCCTTTACTGGGAAATAATAACCTATGCCTAACTGTATACATGGGCTGGGATAGCTCAGTCGGTATAGCAACTCGCTACGAGATGGACGGTTAGGGAACTGAACCCCGTAGGGGTGAGATCTTCCGCACCTGTCCAGACCGGCCCTGGGGACCACCCGGCTTCCTATACAACGGTAAGCGGGTCGTTCCAGGCGTTAAAGAGGCCGGGGTGTGGCGTTAAACACCCACTCCCATCTAGTGCCGAGGTTGAAGAAAAAGTAGGGCTATATCTCTACTCCCCCTGTGGGCATTCATCGCCTGTTCTAGAGTGAACGTTACTTTTTACCTAACTATATATTCTGAGAGTAATATGACAAACATGAGCGCTCAATAAGCTCATAAACATATGGAATAACCTACTGTGTTAGAAAAGAAATTTATGTCATACGAGTGATTCATTCTACACAACCTGTTCTTAGCTTCGCCAGAACCTGTCTGTTATGATACCCCGATATTTATTACTGTTTCCAAGAGAGTCCATCGGTATTGACGTAGAGGCTTAAAGTGGCCTATTTTAATATTTTGTTGTTGGCTGTACCTTGTATCGTATTACATTTACTTTGCGTAACCAGCTTTACATGCACTCCATACGTTCCACAAACGTTTACTAAGTCTTCGACATGTTTCGGCACATCACAGATGCCATCATCAGGGAGTTCTCACATTTGCTGCCATAACGCCCTCTAAATGATCCGTTGCACAATAGTAAGGAAATTCACAGACATACACAGACACACCCACGAAAATTCAGTTAAAACACTTGAGTATACAAAACACATATTTTAAAACACTAGATAAGATTTTACTCAATTAAGACACTAACTAATGCACTTATATAAAAGTTACACATTAAACACTAAAACTTCTCCGACATGTTTCGGTCCTAAGACCATATCATCAGGGATCTATATTATAGCTCCCTGATGATATGGTCTTAGGACCGAAATATGTCGGAGCAGTTTTAGTGTTTAATGTGCAACTTTTATATAAGTACATTAGTTGGTGTATTAAACTTTATGCACCACGCATCCTATATATAGGACAGACGTGCCGCTACTCCCCGGAGTACACTTTTTATATATTTAGTCAACAGATATATTTAATTTTTTTTAGACTTTCTCTCGCCATCTTCGTTTATTCCCCCACAATATGTTGTATATTTCGTGATGTTACCCTTCTTGGTTCATTGTACATAAATGGTGTGCTAAACTGTAAATGTCCAGCTCCAGGGCCAAAGGGTTAATTGAGTAAACTCTACAATATGCACGGTGTAACAATAAAAATTAAAAAACTAGATAAGATGTTCTGTCGAGCAACGCACAGACTGCGGGTGGAAGGAAACTGTACGATCCTCACCAGAAGCTAACGATCATCCACATACGCTTTCAAAGCCCAAGTACGGGCTGAGTCCGAGTATTTTGTAGAGTATGAGCCTCTCCAAGTCCATTTTAACAGGTTCAAAACCGCATTCCCTAATTCTTTAAGACACATTATTCTTCCATCCACGCCTAAGTCTTTTAAGTTGTCTCTTCCCTTCAGGTTCTCCGATTAAAATTTTGTTCTAATATTTCACTTACTATACCTGGTACTTGGGAAGGTTTTAGTGTATTTGGCGAATTGTAGTTATTCTTATACCTTTATTTATTAATATTTACTCTTGTATTCTATTTACTTCTGCTGTCAAAAACATGTCTGTAATAAAATCTTAATACCGGATACGCGATTTCGCGTGCTTTGAAGCGTCTTTGTTTCTTCAGTTTTAAGATTATAGCAAAGCGCTAGTTGCCAACAGTATCGCAAGCCACAGCCGACATGTTTGTTGTATTAGCCTACTATAAACAGAGAACTGACACCGTGAAGGTTATGTTGTCTCTAACAATTTTTTTTTGTACAAATTCTTGTAACTAGTTCAGGGTTCTTAGTGTAGAAGGACATGGCCAATGCAGTCACATGCACACACACACATTTGTGGCCAGTACAAAACACAAGCACTTAGATATAATATCGTAGTCTGTACTCTCGTATTTCCCATGCCAGTATTTCCCAACCTAGGCTCTGTGGGCTCCAGGAGAACCGTGGAACATCGTTAGGGGTTTTGCAAGAAATCGTGGGATAAATAAATATAAATTTTGAAACGCAGCAAAAAATTCCAAATACAGTATTTCGGAAATCGTCAGGACTGGAATAATATTCACGCACTCTACCAACTGCCCCTTTGTTTTCTTTTGGAGAGTTTACATTTAAGGTTATAGAGTTTAACTCGGTTATACCTACCTCGCTTAATGTGCCACGTTGGCTATAACGTTATGCATTCTTTGATATCAACTAATTCCTTACAAGGCACGCGTTTTTATGTCTTGCTTTGTGCGACATATATTAGAGCAACTACCTCGGATATAACATCACCAGTCATCACTTCCACTATACTTTTCCAAGAAATTTGCTATTTTGAGAATGCAGCCATCTCCTAGACCTTGAAAATGCAAGCCCTCTTCGCTTTCAGGTAGCAATATAAATTCCAGGACTGGAAAATGACAACAGTAACGGTAATTGACATTATATGTGAAGTTGTCCTCTACGTTTCTAACTCTGCTGTCAACAGGCAACTGGTGATGTGATTACATGGCTACAGTGACGAATAAGAGGCAGGTTTTGAGCGTTGCAGGAAAAGTTAAAGTGATAGATAAATAGCAAATGGAAAAAAGAAATATAACCAACATATATATATATATATATATATATATATATATTTGTTGCCAATCTCAACACATATTGCAAGCCATCTGGGATCCCAAATGTACACAGCCACATTGTAAAAAACTCCGTGATTCTTAGCTTAGCCTGATGATGACTTTATAAGTCGAAACAATTATCATGCTCAGGGGAGGATAAAAACACCGCTTTAAAACTAATGTGGGGTACCTACACGTAACAGAACAGTTCTAATAATGAAATATTCATGGCTACTTAGTTCAGTTCGTCTACAGTTTCTTTCGATGAAGTAAGTATAGGAATATTGGATATGGTACAAGATTTTCTGCTCTTAATCACGTAAAGTTTAATGGCTACTCAATATACCACCTAGGATAACATTTACAAACTACGCATTTTTCCCACATATTGAGGCGTGGTATTGTTTGCGTGTAAATGTGCACTGTACTACTACCACCTGGTGTCAACCCAATTGCAGTTAACAAATATATCAATATCAATATCAAAATACATACCAGTTATTTCCCTCAACAATGTATACTGATTGCTCTTCATAATCAATACCGAGTGGGTTCCCCTGAAGAAGGAACTGAATTTTTATTTAAAACTTAGGTGAATTTCATTCTTCAAAATAGTGAATTGAAATCATTTTCTTGACATACTCTTAACAGGAGCTACATCTAACTTCTGCTGACTCTATTCATATCGTCTGATCCTGTGTTTTTAGTACCTTACTGTCTTCCTTTTATCGAATACTATCACACCAGTGTGCCATAGTCAAAAAATCCAAGAATGAGTTTAAAATGACTCTTTTCTAGTTTTGTTTGTCGGAGTCCTGGGAGCAGTAGTGTCCAGTGTCTTCTACGTGTGCACTGGACAATGCATTTCTGACTTCTGTGAATGAGTGTCATTTTTTGTTAGTTTAGTGGTTGTTAACTTCTCTAGAAGGACTTTATTCCACCTAATCATTTCCTGCAATCCAAGGCACTGATGCTAGCAGGTGCTCTCCCCAGCAATACGTGGTCTGCATTTAGTACGTCGAAAGGCTGTAATACTGACCCAATTAATAGAATTTGTATTTTATTTTGTTCTGTTCTGTTCTATCATGCATGCTAACACGAGCTTCCTTGTTGATGCATTTTGAGAAATTCTTGAAATCGGAGGAGAAAAAGGCAAAATTTTGGAAAGTGTAAATGATGAAGCTTAGTTTAGTATTTTAGGGAATGAAAGAGTGAATATTTTGCAACACAGACTCTTCCATCTGGACGGGACTCGAACATACAACACCTACATTAAAGTAGCCGGCCCTCATTTCTCATAAAAATTATATATGGTTTAAATTTAAACCCACATTTTCCTTCTCCTCGATACAAATTTGAAGCACAGGCTTCCTCAAAGACCCTCAGGTACTTTCTTGTAACACATGCATAACTGCCTCTTAAAAAGAGCATGAGTTAGAAGATAAGATGGTATAATAATTTTATGATTTATGTAAGGCGTGGCACACCTTTCTGTTTTATAACGATAGGCAGGCAAGCGAGATATCGTGTAACTTGCGTGTATGTTCAACGTAAGGAAAAGTTGCCACTTTTGTTAGGGGCACCTACCTGAGCCTCAGCCCGCGTGGCTTCGGTAATGCTGCAGACGTTTTCAGTTCCGTACGTTTCTTCACACTTGCAGGAATGAAGACGTAAGAAATGCCTTCATCTGCATTGTCTGTATGTTAAGAAGACTCACGTAAAGTGTAATTGATTTTAATTGATTGTTAATACGTAGGTTATTCGGAAAGTAAGTATCGTCTGCGCATATCTCTCGCTCATCCTCCAGACTGTCACTTTGCGCATGTGCAGTGAATTCCTCTATCAAGTGAGAAGCCACAGACGCCATTTCGTGAAATTCGTGTTATGTTTATGTTTGTTCCTTGCGTTAAACATGTTTAAGACAATTGAAGGGGCCGTCGACTGTGAAATACGGTCTGTAATTAGTTTTTTGAACGCTAGGAATGTGCTACCGAGTGAGATTCATCACCAGATCTGTCAAGTGTATGGTGACAATGAGATGAGTGATGGCATGGTTAGGAAATGGGTGCGGATGTTCATTGAACGACGCGAGAACGTGCACGATGAGGCGCGAAGTGGGCGTCCATCTTTGGTGAATGATGATTTGGTGCGTAAGGTCAACGAAAGAGTGCGTGACGACAGACGTTTCCCAATTTGTGATCTGTCCCTACACTTTCCTCATATTTCAAGGACTCTACTCTATGACATTGTCAGTAGTGGCTAACATCGCAGGCGGCCGCATTCTATGAGGAGGGTATACAAAAACTTGTGCCCCGCTACGATAAGTGCCTCAATAATGGCGGAAAATATGTGGAAAAATAGCTGAAGAATGTAGAATCTGATAACAATAAAATTTTGTACGAAACCTTACTCAATTTTTTTACAGCGAAACGGTACTTACTTTCTGAATAAGCCTCGTAGTTATGCATTAAAAATAGCAGTTAGATCTAATAAGATTATTTTTAAACGAATGTAAATGTTAATTACTCCATATTTATTAATGTTATTGAAAAACATTTTATGAGATAGCAGTTAGTGAGATTAAGAAGGATCAAACAGTGTGAAGACATTCTTATTAATCGTAGGTGACTTCAAAAGAATGGAGAATAAAAGGGGGAATAAATAGTGTACTATTGCATAAGGTTGTGCCGGCACTATGTGACAGTTGAACTCCTTGATTTATTGATATTTAACACATTACGTTTCAGGTAGAGGAACTGTCTCCCTCTTCGGGTTTGCTTCTTCCAAAATAAATGTTACCACACAATAATTATTAATATATTATAATTGTTCATGCCTAATCAGAATATCAGTAATTATTACGTGGTAACATTTTGTTTTGGAAAAAGCGAGTCTACAGACATGGACCGATCCTGTCCCTGAAACTCGGTGTGTTAAATATAACAACGAATGCTTGTACTTGCCTTGTGCTGCAGTGTGAAGAACTGGGTTCAGTAATGGGTTACAAGAACGGATAACCTGCCTTTGGATTTTTAAACCATTTTCGTCTTTTAAAGCAATTTTGAGGACGATTTGCTGCATTCTTCAAGCATCAGTCATATTTCTAGGAAATATTATTAGACCTATTGCTAGCTCAAGACGAGACTGTATGTATGGCATGTCACCGTTGTGCCTTCGAGACGGACATAATAAGTAATAAATGAATTAATATGTTTTTCGACGTTTTGAACCATCCGTATAACATGAGCCAAAAAGATGCACTATTTTCTATTAGTTTATTTCAATAATAAGCCTCTACATTTTTCGAGCAGGCTTACTGCTCATCATCAGGAGGATCAGCTCTGTGTAAACAGCAGTTGGTATAGTCGTGCGTAATGTTGACCGATATATCACAATGCACGGTCAACAAAATTTTAAGTTTCGAAACATCTCGGGTAATTACTAAAATAGACTTTACTTACTTACTTACTCCATGGTGCAGAGTCCTTCTTGAGAGGCTAACTGGTTTGCAGCTAATTATGAAATTCCCCGCATTTCACGGAACCCGAAGGTTCATTACCGCACTCACAAGCTTCCGCCACCTGTCCCTATCCTGGGCCAGCCCAATCCAGTCCACATACCCACATCCCACCTCCTGGAGATCCGTCCTACGTTTCTCCTTGTATGCTGCGCGATGTTTCCCCTAGAAACACTCCCCGCCCCCCGGAGATCCGAGTGGGGGAGTAGTTTACCTCCGGATTGTTTTGTCTCCAGAGCAAGCATCCCGCATGTGCGTGTTTCCTAACATAAGTGTTTTACAGGAAGGGGTTGTTAGCACCTCACCCAACCCCCAAGCTGGAGGACCACCCCTCGTCGGCTGTCCGCGACTGCTTATTCTATTTATTCGCAGCTACCCTCCTTATCGGAGGCCGTTCCTCTATCCGTAACCTGAGGACGCGCCATGCCGTGGTGACAGGGACCCACTACATGGACAATAGAGTTTAGAGCAGTAAATTGTTGGTTGCATCCAAGACTAGCAACATTGAATTTTGATCGGCTTGTTACAGGTTAGCAGAAATTGAAGTGTATTGTACGAATTAATAATCTTTACTATCGGTCATCTCCTTCTGTATATAACACACTTCACAAAACCAAGCATATCAACAGGGAAGATTTATATTTTATATTTTTTACAATTTTATAAGCTTCAAATTATCTATAATAATTAATATGTAACAAATAACATAGTGTCAGTACATTAGACGATAAATGAAGGCAACATTAAATTCTGAGAAACTGTGACACTTGGGTGTCTGTCCATCTGAAATATACTTTTATTTATTTCTAATGTGTTCACTCTAGTATAATTTGGTTGGCCTCAATATTACCATGTGTGATCCAAACATGTTACTGTTATAATATGAGATATTAATATAAATTATAAAGTTTAAGTACAGTTTATTATTAATTGTAGTCTATGTCGGAATGGGGCTGGACTTCCACCAGATCTTATATCGACAAATACTACGGGTAAAGGGTCGAGTAGTGTCTCGCGGAGTAGTTTTATGCTGCCACAAATCAGATTACTTATCTGATAAAAGGGACTCCAAGACAATATAATCAAATTGTCTAACTATATATTCTAAATTACTACGTCCACGATATATGCACTGGGAATGAAGAAATAAGCTCTCAAATAATTTCGTAAGTGCTAATAGTTAGCTTGCCTGAATATAAACCAAATTACGCGAATTTGGAATTTAGAATAATTAAATCCGAATTCTATCCAAATGTACGCAACTGAATTTAGTCGGAATTTCCAAAACAATCAGCACGGCTTACCTGGTAAAATTAGCAGACTGAAGATCATTGCAAGTTTCACAACCAAACTGTTTACTGCCTTCACTTATAATCTTCTACACCAACTCAGGATACGTAACTGCAATAACAATGTACGTAGACGTTGCGTATTGAATGCGTATTGAGCGGTCGTTTACCGTGCTAATGGGTTTGTATAAAGGCGAAGCGTAACGTCAGCCATTCCAGAAAGTTTAGCGAACTGTCACGTCACTTTCCGCCGTACAAATGCCTCTTAAGTCCAATGAACGGCATCGGTATTTGCTGAATAAATGAAAGTGCGTGGCAGTCGCTTCCTGCCTGCATGTAACAAATAAAATTTCTATTCCAAGTTACAAATTACAACTTTCAAACCAAATGTTTAATTAAATATACATTACATAATCAGTATTAGGCCTAACTTGCGAACTCTACCTAATCCAGTAGGCACTCGATGTGTTGGAAAACTTATGTTGAGGTGGCTCGAGTCAGTTGAGGAAGGTCTAAAGAACATGGGCATGAGGTACTGGAGGCGTAATTAGCAGGACCGAGAACAGTGGAGGACAGTTTTGGAAGAGGCTAAGGTCTACCAAGGACTGTGATTCCAGAAGAGGAATAAGAATGAGAAGGCCTAACTTTATTATTATTATTATTATACCTAGAGACACTTTCCAGTTGATTGAAATGTAGAAACCCTTGCTTGTAGGAATAATAGCAGGACTTGATAAGTGAAAATGGATAAAAATCCGGAGCACAGAAATGTCAGTACGTAAGTGGCTCTGTGTTTCAATTAGATTGAAATTATGAATTGCAGTTGGCGAAAAGGATTTTAAATAACCGGTCCCTTTAAACAGTGCTTAGATACTGATATAAATGACTTAAAATGCGTTTGTTCACGTGGGAAATTACTGATACTTGACTCAGATGTACGAAGAGACCTGGACCGCCCATACACAGCGTTGTTAGAAAAGAACTTTCGTGTCATTGACACTTAAATAGACTTACAGACTGGACAGTATGGCCTTCTAGGTTATGGTACTGTATAGTCAGGCTTGTCGGTCGATTCCAAGGTTTAGAACGAACACAATGTGTCCATTTCGTAGCCTGAAGGTTCAGGCAATAGGCTAGCCACACCGCGTCACAAACCACACAACTGGAACACAAAATTCGGTCGCCATGTGACACCCCATAATTACGTATATATGCTTAGGCGTTGTGTAGATGATGAAGGTTGACTCTCTGTTAGGTTAATTGAAATCGATAGTTTAACCTGCCACCGGACAATGAAGAGCAGCCAAGCTGTTGTGTTAGCATCCATTTTATTATGTGACTTTTTCTATTGTCATAAATTCACGCCCCGACAAGGACATAAAGTTGCGCTATCTAACTGTTTCTGTCTTCAGGCGAAAAATAAAAAACCCCGAAGACGGAAACAGGTAGTTTCCGCAACATCGTGTTGTTGTGGTGTTGTGTGTTTGTGATAAGGAACTGTTCTGATGTCTATAGTAGACAAACCTACGTGAAACCCCTGTCAGAAATTTGTGTTATTACGTTTTAAAATTACTTTCGAGTCTTGTTGTTGATGTTACAAGCGATAGCCTTAAAAATGGATTCCTTACCAAAATGTTTTTTGCATTTGATGTTTATTGGACCGTGCATAATTGTGATAGTTGAAGAATAAAAAACCCAACTAGATGTCACTTGTTATATTTACTTTACTTCTTACATACTCAACATGTTTCGGGCATTAATATGTCCATCTTCAGGATTTTGCGACTATGTTGTTGAACTACCACATTGGCTGTTTCGTTCTTGGTTTGCTGTATGTTGGAGTTGGGGTGCTGTTCGGCTAGGGTGGTATCCGGGCTGCCGGCTTGAAGCAGTCCAAGAACAATGCAGCCAATGTGGTAGTTCAACAACACAGTCGCAAACTCCTGAAGATGGACATATTAATGCCCGAAACATGTTGAATATTTAAGAAGTAAAGTAAATATAACAAGTGACATCGAGTTGGTTTTTTATTCTTCAACTGTCCTTTGCATTCTTTAAAGAATACACCACACTGTGTTGTACAGACTAAATAATAAACCACATTTTAGTCACCACAGCTATCTTATTATAAACAACGGTTGCCTTTATAAATTGCTACATGTTTCGACCCTTAACTCTCATCATCAGATACGCCTTCCATATTATTTGTTCGCGCCTGATGATGTCCCGTATGGTTCGCCCATGTAGTATTTTCTAACAGTAAATATTGTTTATGTTATACAAGTTAGTTGTGTTAACTAAATGTTTCTTTACTATTTTGTTCTACACATTTGTTTCGCTTTGTCTGCGTGAAAGGCTTGTGCGTTTTGCACATAAAAATGTCACGGATTCTGTACCGAGTTAAATGTTTTGGCTTGTGGTGCAGTGTTAAAACAGTTAACTGTATTGCCGAGCGTTATTATTTTATTGCACATAAAAAATAATAGCATATTACGGCTCAGTATATATAAAATACTTAAATGTAAATGGTTGAAAAAAGTTTAAAATTGTTTTCGAAAAACTTCTTTTTAAGTGGAAGTCGTCGTCAATAAAAAAAAAAACTATTCAGAAGCGCACAGACGATCAACTGAAAAGACCAGTGGCTTGCCTTCAGGTTTGTTCAAGATCATCCTGTCGTTTCTTTTTTGTTTCAAGCATAGGGACTTTGCAATCACAGAACATGGGACAAATTGACTTATTAATTTCAATAGAGATGTTATCTAAACCCCACATACGAAATAATTTATCATTTCGTGTCCTGTTCTTATACCAATTTTAACTTAAAGCTGTTCGAGGCATAAATTAATATCCAACAAATTTTTGCATCGCATTACAATTGCGTTGCGTTTGGCAGACTCAAGAAACAATGGCCGGTTACCTGCTCGCACCCGAAACCGGAAACGTAGAATGAGCAAGTGACATCGCTGGATGCACTCTGTCGTCGTTTTAACGCAGTCTCGTCTGATTCACTTTTTACTCCTCGTTGAGTAAATTGTCTCA
>Ga0131853_10013695_pt1 | contig 14868 bp, 11 predicted proteins | sample TergutLab28metaG_FD_92764 | JGI IMG/M metagenome (GOLD analysis project Ga0131853, IMG submission 92764) | Labiotermes labralis P1 segment gut microbial communities from Petit-Saut dam, French Guiana - Lab288 P1 (version 2) (version 2) | ecosystem: Host-associated > Arthropoda: Insects >... | reverse complement strand
TGAGGGTGTTTGGGAATATGGTGTTGAGGAGAATATTTGAACCTAGGAGGTACGAGTTAACGGGGGAATGGAGGAGATTGCATAACGAGGAGCTAAGTGATCTGTACTCCTCACCCAATATTGTGCGGGTGATAAAATCGAGAAGAATGAGATGGGCTGGGCATGTGGCACGTATGGGGGAAGAGAGGGGTGTGTACAGGGTCTTGGTGGGGAAACCGGAGGGAAAGAGACCACTGGGGAGGCCTAGGCACAGATGGGTGGATAATATTAGGATGGATCTCCAGGAGGTGGGATGTGGGTATATGGACTGGATTGGGTTGGCCCAGGTTAGGGACAGGTAGCGGACGCTTGTGAGTACGGTAATGAACCTTCGGATTCCATGAAATGCGGGGAATTTCTTGACTAGCTGCAAAACAGTTAGCTTCTCAATAAGGACTCTGCACCATGGAGTAAGTAAGTAAGTAACTAAGTACTATTTTGGTAGATCATTAAGCAGTTTTCTGAATGTTACAGAGGATGGAATCATCTGTAAATAGGTTTTGCGCGATTACTGTCGACGGAGCTGTGTAGGTGTACGACGTGTATGAATCATAACCAATATTCCGCCCCCATCACATGTGTTCCAACAGATAAATGTGTGTCAGCACCCTTCCTTCCGGACATTGAATACCACGGTAAAGCAAATTGGTCTAAAATTGCTTGAACTCCTCTGGGCAGGAAGAGAGACAGGAACGTTCATCTATCGTTCACCGCTGACAATGCGAAGAGTGTTGTAACAGTGGATAAATAATTGTAAATATGGCAGACAGATGGACTGCACCTAGAGGCAACCATATTGGTGACGAAGGGCGCCCCTTTCGCACTTTGCAGTCCGTGGTTTGATTGTGTCATTGTCCCCACTCTTCAAATTTCCCACGCGAACGCACAGTGTCAAGAGCAACCACATCCTCCCAGTCCCCATCCTCCGGGTCCAGACCAGGTCATGTATTTGCATGTAAGCCTACAAAACATCCTGCCATGTACAGCTGGGGTCCAGGGAAAGATAAACCTGTTCAGTAAGCCTTATAAGGGAATGAAGCTCTAACTCCGCTCATTCTTAGCGCCGGCAAATGAGTGGTCAGCTTTATGTCTTCTCTGCTTTACCTCCGAGAGAAAAACCCGGTACCAATTTACTGGGAGGCTTTTTGATTTCCAGAGTCGGTCTCGGTTCTTCGAAAAAGAGAAACATCTCTCCCGGCTACGGATTCAATGACAGTTCTTCCTGGGTCTAGTTCATAGCCTAAGCAGCATACCGACTGAACTAGGAGATCGGACCCCGCCTAAATATGAAAAATTTCTGACCGCAAAACTGATCTGCATCAAGTGTTCAGAAGTATATCCACCTACTCTGCCACTCATGCCATTGCCCATTCTCTTTCATCCCAACCAAGTAACCACAGGAAGGGGCATAATTTCGCTGAACACAGCGCGAAGTTCCAGTGCGTAGAATTCCCGGTAATTAGTTTGGTGCTCCTGGCTTGAATTTCCAGTCTGGACTCTATTGAGACTAAGGTTGAATAAAGAGAGACCAACTTGATGTCACTTGCTTCATTATTTCATTATTTAATGCTCAACATGTTTCGGATGTTAATACATCCGAAACATGTTGAGCATTAAATAATGAAATAATGAAGCAAGTGACATCAAGTTGGTCTCTCTTTATTCAGCTATCAAGATGATGCACGGTCCAATAAACATAAGACTAAGATTCTCTGTCTCAAGGCAACCCACCAGACAAATATTGCGTCAGAAAATTAAACTCTAAGGCCCCTATCCTGCCGATCCCGTCCAGTTCATTACTCAGAATGACGCTTGCATTAAACTTCACATAATCTAATAAGATGACAGAACATCTGGAAATAAAAGAGTAAAGAGGCATATAAAATCGCCAATTACAAAATAAATTCTTTAATTATTCCTTTACCATGAGAGTAATTTTTGTTACAAAAGATGCCACACAATTTTTCTGAGACTCAAACAATATCGTAGAGTACGACATCTTTAATTGTTTTGCCTTTGAAAGGTATGTGGTTTAAATTCACGGCCGAAGGTGATCTACTGAGAACGGGGTTTTCGGTATCTTCTTGCGCTTGCCCAAATATGTAACACGTACGTCCACGGCACCTCGTTACCGTCTGTCCATAAGGTGTCAAAATCGCTTCAGTTTATACATAACGGAATTACGTACTTACTAATTGCAACCCAAAAAAGGAAACAAATGAGTAAAGCACCATAATAAGCTGCCTATTAATTACAGACTGTAATTTCACAGTGAGCTATCACAAAATAATTCCTCAAAGGCAAGCCTAAGAATAGCTAGTTCCGACAAATGGCTGACAAAGACAATCTGTAGATCTGATGCTGCTGTATCCGGTAAATTGGAACGTGGAGCTTGTGAACAGGATGCCTTCACAGCTGTAGTTCTGCGATCTCTAGGATTATATTAACCGTTTAGACCCCAGAGGGAACGAACGAACCAAATTCTGCAGCACTGACAAATTCTGCGGTTTGCTCACACCTTGTATTTACGTACTTCTTATGATTCTATGAACAAATCCCAGCGATTATCCCCCTCAACTAGATCAACGCCTTCGTCTTTATAATGAACAAGAAATTTGTTTCCTGTAAATTAGTAACTGAATCATTAAACGTAAAATTTACGAGAAAGTCTGTCTTCAAAACGTTAATAGTCATCTAGCCAACTGATAATAATTCACCAACAAAAATCACAATCTTGTGTTTACACATTATATTACACTGAATCACAAAACATTAAATAACTAATTTGTAAATTGTTAACTTTATGTAAGGACTCCCTGAAGATGATCCTACAACGATCGAAACATGTAGGAGTTTTTTAAAGTTTCGGTGTAATTTAACTATGCAAACACATGACTGTGCATATGTTGGCGATTTGTATAAATTAGTCATTATTGGAGGAAGAAATGCATAACATCAAAGAAGGACATTTAACCATCTGTATGTACACGGTTACTGATATAGCCGTAGCGCAAAACAGGGATCTTTCTTTTAAAAATTCTTTTCATGCATTATGTGGTTACTTTTTAGCAGTTGCCTGTTTAATACCTAAGTCTTTAGTAGGAACATAGTAACACGTCACTCACAAACACGCAAGTTCTGATACCATGAAGAGACCTGAGGAAATGTAATAGTTCTAAACAGAACTGCCTGCCAAAGTTAATTTTGGATTATAGACCCTATGTCAAATTGTGTACTTGGAGTGGCCTTAACTAAATAATTGTAACTGTAGAGTCTGTTAACAAGCTGACGTTGGTTCATCTCTTCAAAAAAATCCCCCAAAGTGAGTCATTATGTCCACAACAACCTATCGTTGGAGAAATGTAGTCTGAACCAAGCCTACATTATCGCATTCTGCGTTAATCAAACGAAACTTAATGTTACACTCTCATTTGCTTGCAGGTTTCAGTTAAAATCTTATGCGAATTAGGCAGAACTTCCATATAATATCGAAAGGCAAACATATTACTGTACTTTGCCAAATATGGCGCCGACAGCTCAGTGTTTTTGTTTCGCAAATTGCAGGATTCAAATTCGGTTGGCTAATGTTACAGACGTCTCACGTGGTTTGTTCATTTCAGTTGCATTACTGAACAGTTGTCATCTGTGGGAATAGTGAAGTCAGAAACAGTCAGGCACAAGTAGAGCTTAAAGCCTGCTTTCCTATTTTATAAATATGAAGTTCTACATATCTAGTACAATTTCTTATTTATTTATTTCTGTAAATATTACATGAAACCATATCCTGTGTACATCAGGCTTGTCTGATACCAACTCAAATATTCGCATCGCAGCCATATTATGGTTGATAAAGACAATATTCAGTACATAAATGTTAAGCACGTTTTAATATATCTCAGTAACAGATTAAACTTGCCTACTGCCGTTACCTTCCATCAATTACGGCTAAAAGACCGAAATCTAAAAATTATTTGCATAATTTTACACCAAATTTCGTAACAACTCGTCAATTAGTTGAAATCCTGAAGAGAGGGGTTTCGGATGACACGCGCGCCTATACGCACGCGCACGCATGCACGCACGCACACACACACACTATATATATATATATATATAAACCCCGCACGGTAATCCAGATCCCACTCTTTCCCCTTTCACTGAAGGAATGTAGGCCCTAATTCATTCCACGTTAATCATTATCATTGGCACAACAAATTAAAAATGTAGGCGATTTTAAGAAAAGTCATAGCCAGAATATGTTTTCAAATACACAGTAGCGTGTTGCAGACGCAGGAGCGAGCTTTGCAGTACTGCAATAGACTGTTGTGTCTATAGACCGACATGATTCACTTTAGGAAAACAAGGAAATTACGTCCCTAAACCCAGAGTAATTGGCAGTTTCTGAACTGCTGGTTGCCTTGGGTGTTTCTGTGAACTGGGAAGGTAAATCCCCTTATTTACTGACAGTCACGATATATCACGACAGCTTCAGGGCAGTCGGCTGACAAATGTCATTCGAAACGATTGACTGGCGTTCCTCTCCCATTTCTGGATCTGATATCGGACTGACACGCGCCTCAAAGTGAGTCAGCGCTACGGTTTGGAGGGTCACCAGAACCTTTCAGTTAGAATGCGAGTAGTGTCTGCAATTTACAATTTTTCTCGCTAAATTTAATATGGCATTTTATATAATTTCAGCGTAATCACAGCTGTGTCACATCTTGATTAAACTGAAAATATTTCACACAGCTATAAAAAACACACACCTTATATGAAGGGATGAGAGATCATTCTTCAAACAGGTTATTTTATATACCAACAAAATCGTTTCCTCGGAATATTTTAATTGATGATGCCTAATAATGACCCCTTGCGTCCTAAACGTTCTTATGTATAAATAATATGAAATAGAACTAAATAAGGGAAGCTGTGATAGAGGGGTCATGTAACACCTTCCTCAGGAGTATACCAACTGGATGTCTAAAATAACGATATTTCTTCCACTGTTCTTAATCAGTAACATCAATACGGCTGTTATTCAGCTGTCGCATGTAACTTCAAATCCGTAACGAAGACGTCTGCTTTAACAACAGATAACGCAGTGCTTCGTTAGCTCGCGCCGTCAGCAGATGTTCGAGGAATGACATTTATACGATGCTCTTGGGAGGAGATGATCGACAGGCCGCATGGCAAGGTCGAGGGGTTGCCGACACCTGGATCCACTACGCTAATCAATACACCGCACGTCAATTATCCACAGCAAAACACTACTCACGTCAATTTAAAAGATAAATTTGTGAGCAGCTCAGAACGGTGTATCATGCTTTTTTTCTTCCTAAATATTACCAGTTCTCATTGGCTAACCATTTGTTGCAGGCTAATTAGTACTGATTTATTCTTTGTTGCAATAAAAGACGAAACCCAGATCCTAACCTGGTGACTGTATAAAACAAGCTGTAAACACAGTCTAGTGCTCCTGAGGATGGGCGAAATTATCGCCCGAAACATGTTGAGCTGATTGTAATTATCAATAAAATTTGTTATTGTTGCATGTAGTTGGCTGTTTGTATTATTGTATCAATGACGCACGGTCAAACAAACATCAAATCCTTAAAATCAGTTCATGCAATATATTTAGGTGCTCCCTGAAGACGGTCAAGGACTAAGGCCGAAACATGTCGGAGCAATAATTAATAAAGACATGGTGCAATAATTTAGTATTAAATGTTATATGTGTAATAGAGTTGCAAGGAAAATGTACAACATTAAACTTCATTTGCTTGTTGTCTTTACAATATTGGCCACAATGGGACCCATACTTTCGGAATATTAATTTTGTGTTCTATTTTTTAGCATACGAGTATAATAACCGGATCTATCCAAGATTTATCTTTCGAAAAACTAAACTTAAAACAAAATAAGAATAAATAGCGGTCATTATAGAGGTTATAAACTGTATGAAATAAGAAACGTAATCCTTCCCCCCCAGCGCCCTTTGTATTAAACTCAAAATCCCATTCCGTTGATGACATCATACAAATTCATGTCACAAAACACTGTAATTTCAGGTTCACCGTTTGTTCAATATTTACCATAAAACTCCAGGTGGTAATTCTATGTACCACCTGCCATAACTTGTAAGAGCTATGCATTTTGAACCCACTAATAAGATCCCGTAAATAACTGGCACTGATGGTCCTTGTGATAGTAGAGTGTTCATTGTGACGTCGCAGCTTAATCCTTATTTTCGTATAATTTACACTGGTTTTAGTCTCCAGAAGTTCAAATGACATGAACTATAGTCATGGTCTTGTAACACACTAAAACATTACGGTAGCTATATAGAGACCTGTGCGTTTATGAATGAAATACTATCCGTTTCCGCAATGTCCTTATCCGCATCAGTATTGCGGATAGAGATATAATTTCTTATAAAAGTCAAAACAACTGCAATTCTTGTTGAACGAAATAATTTCAGTAAAATCTATAAACCACAAATTTCATTACAATAGAGATTTTTTTTCAAGATAGGAGGAACATGTTTGAAATAAAGAAGTAACTGAACGAATAAATAAATAAATAAATAATCCCAAATAATCGCATGAGGGTAACGGTGTAACCAGGGATAGCTGTAGTCTTTTATCACTAGCTGAGCTATGCCTAGAGATGTCGCATTGACACTTGGAACATGTAATACAATTTTACTTCGGTCTGTTGGTTTGGCACTTGCATCACTAAACACACTGGTGTAGCCACCTTGTGCTTATGTCTGCGGAGTCTGCAACACTGATTTTACCAACGTTGTGTGTTCCGGGTGTTGGGTATTTTTGACCACTCTCCTCCTGCTACTGTCTTGAACGTGTCTTCAGTCGCCCGTTTCTCCATTTGCCTAATCTTACGTCCCACATTGATGATGGGTGTGCCCATCTGCGCTGCTCCATTCCTGCGACATGGCCTCCTCATTTCCACTTGAGACTGTGTGCCACTGCCACGATGTCCTTCATGTTGATTGTCTTCCTTATTTCAGCATTCGTCACTCTGTTGCTCCTTACAACTTGCAGTTTCCTACGCTCCATCTTCTCCTGACAAGACTGGAGTTAGTTTTTCCTTCTCCTTAAGTGCCCATGTTTGGGTGTCGCATGATATAACCGGCAGTACGCAGGACTACAGGAAGTCTTTCTTCATCTCTAGCTTTTGGAATATTTTGGAGAGTATAAGTTCTAGACTCCTGAAATAGTTTCAAGCAATGGCTTTTTTTAAATTTCCTTTCATGAGTTGTTCCTCAATATCAGTCGCTCTAAGACCACGTGTATTATGGGACATATTCAAGAGCTTCTTCGTTCACTTGCAGCGCTCCGTGTCATTACTTTAGTCTCGTATTGATTTTAGGTGCAGCATCTGTTTTCAGTTTCGTCAGTTCTTTCACCATGTCCGAGTTCTCCTTTAGAACTGGCAAGAGGGATTATATCATCCGCGAATCTTAGAAATTGGGTACCTAAATTAATAAAAGTAGGTAAAAGTTTATTTGTTTTACGTACGATTCATCCATACCTATCAACATGTTATCATTTATTTTATAAATTAATGCTGGCTAAGGAAGTCGAGTTTAATGTTATCTTCCTTGCAGGTTAAGAAGTTGCTTGTTGTAATTTACAAGCGACAGTGCTGCACCGAGTACTGAATAAGAAAACGAATTATCGTAATTAGAATCCATAAACAAGAGAGCAGTGTACTATAAAGTAACAATGAAGCGCATTCGCCTAACAATTGGTGTAGTGGAAAAGCAATAAGTATTAACATGTTCTGAGGGAGCATTTATAGACTTAGGTTCCCAGCATGCAATGCGCACGTGCCATGTTTTCTGTGGCCTGTTCCGTTCCACAATATTTCCACGTTATCTCATGAACGGCACGATTTTCGAAAAAAAAATTAATGGAACACAAAATGCGGGTTTTTTCTCTTTAAATTTTCCAGAATAATTTCTTATTCTAACAATACTTAAGCGAGATGTTATCATATCATAAATGTACGCAGGTCTTCATGTAAAATACTCATTAATCTTGTTAGATTTTAATGAAATTTGAAATTTTCTCCTTTTTTAACGAAAAATACTCACATATCAAATTTCATTAAATTTCGTCCAGCGGAAGCCAAGTTGTTACATGCGGATGGACAGACGGACAGGCAGGCACGACAAAGCTACCAGTTGCTTTTTACAACTTTGTGAATGAGCCTAAGCAACTCATCAATACGAATTCAGTAATAAAATAAAATGCTTAATACGCAGCTTAACTATCAGTTTCGAGACAATGCTGCTAAAGTTGGGATTCTCATCGGACCCATGAATTATGGATGCTGGAACGCTATTGGTCACTCCTATACACGCGCGCACGCAAATACTCGTATATGTACCTAATTGTAACCAAAGCATATTGTCAGCAACAAATTTTTGGGGCGATAGTACAAATCTTTCAGCTAAAGAATAAAAGACTGAAATTAATGTTAGTTGTTTTCATACCATATCCCCAGGTTTATCTTCAATCCGCTCGCGAAAACAATTTTATCTGCTATAAAATTATTTTTACAGACATCCGCATCCGAACAGAAGTCTAGCGATATGCGCCACCTGATGTAACATTACGAAAGTCTGCATTTTTCTTACACATTGTAGTGTGTGTGTTTGTGTGAGTGAGTGTGAGTGTGAGTGTAAGTGTGAGAGTGTGAGAGTATGAGTGTGTGAGTGTGAGTGTGTAAGTGTGAATGTGTGAGTGTGAGTACGTGAGTGTGAGAGAGTATGAGAGTATGAGTGTGTGTTTGTGTGTGTGTGATAGTGTGTGGGTGTTGTGAGAGTGTGTGTGAGTGTGGGCGTCGGCGTGGGCGTGGGTGTGGGTGTGGGTGTGGGTGTGGGTGTGAGTGTGAGTGTGAGTGTGTGTGTATGTGTGTGTGTGTGTGTGTGTCGATATGATTCTCAAATTGAAGAGAATTATTTCCCTGCCCAAAGTATTATTAATAGTTAATATAATATTAATACTTCCCTTACTTCACTGATCAATAATATTAATAACAATTGTGTATCTTATTGTCAAAGACGCTGTTTCTGTGAGGTAAGATCTTTATATGTTTACGTAATGTGGAACACAGTCAGTCTTCAAAAGGGATAATATGGATAATTACGAACTGAAATTTTATTATAAATACAAGTATTTTCCTTTGTAGGGTAAATATGACTAGTATTTCTACGTTTCCAAAATACTTCACTTAAAACTGTAACGTCGAACACACACAACTTGCCCCCACCATCGCTGCCACATGTATATATTTCACTCCAGTCTTTACGGCTGCTGAAATTTCATTGCGTCAGTTCAGAGCAGCTCCACCCTGCTAATTACAAGACATGCAGCCTCCTTCATTTAATCCTCTCCACATTTCCGTAGAACTCATTTTGTTTCTCCTTCGTACACCTCCACAGGAAAACCACGGGCTTCTCAATCAAAACAGGGGCACGATTTCAGTCACACGCAAACTGAATTTATGAATTGTAAGAAAATGCACTCTATTGCTGTATTTTCTGAGTTGTCAGAGTGAATTTTGCCTTTATGTTCAAATTTCGGATTTAAGATCTATTTATGAATAAGTAACCAAACGACAGGACAATTTCGAAAGAGCAATTTAAAAATACGTTTATTATTATTATTATCATTAATAATGACATCATCATCATCATCATCATCTCCTTTATGCAGGATATTTATACTTATATTCCTGAGACAAACTATGTGCCTAGGGAATACAGTGTTGCAACTACTTTCTTGTTGCTATTCATGGTGTTTATATCGTTACTTTCATTGTTGAATCTATTTATTTTTACATTAGTACTTTCCGAGGTATGTGTGCAGTGCTCAATATGGCTGTTTTCTGGAGTTCCTTGACTTCATGTTTTCCTGGTGTGTTATTATTATTCACTTCCCTTACTTCACAGCAGTTTAACTGGTTTTCACTGATCAAACACTTTTTTCCACTGTTGTGCCAAACCTTTCTAAATACACAGCTTGTATCAAGTATCACTATTTTCTGCTTTAGAATACATAGACCAGGGTGGAGATTAAGCAGTCTAAAACACTCGTGTAATCTGTTTAGAATAATAGTCGTTGTGGACAGTACTAATGGTATTACACAGACCGTTTTCAGTTGCAGTATTCTGATAAGTTCTTCTTTCAAGTCAGCGTACTACTTGTGCTTCTCTTGGATGGTGACAGCTAGAAATTGCCACATTTATTAAGTATGATTCTTTAATGACTTCATTTTTTTGCGGTTGGATAATTTATTCCATACAGCTCTCATTATTATATGACAGCGACTTGTAACAATGTAATACGAAAGGAAATGTGTGCTCCGGCGGTTTACACGAACGTCAAGATTTGTTCTTTTTGACGCTACCTACGTCAAAATTACTTACATTCAGCTCCTGCAAAAGTAAAGCCAATAGATCATAAGGCACAGATAAGAAAATTTATTGTTTCTTGTATTATGTGAAATTTTAAAAATGGCAAAAATATATCATTCCTTAAATTTGCAGGTTTCGGTAAAATAGACATTTTAAACTATAGCTTAAACTTTTTCAACGGAAACAATTTTTGAAAGAATATAAATTGCGACTACAGCTTTGTGGTAAGCGGATTTTAAATTGGACTCAAAAAATAAAAATTAAATTCTACGAACCACACGTAAAATTCTTCTAAATACAGAATTTAATCATAAATCATTCAATCATTGCGAGAGGAAAGAGGATGATGAAGGTACGCACAGGAAAATGTAAAGTTCTCCCTATAACCTGTCATGAAGGGCACAGAGGGGAGTAGAGATGTAGCTATTCTCACACTTCAACTATACGCTAAATGGGGGTTGGTAGATAACACCATGCCTAGGCCGCTTTACCCCTCGGGAAATGGACTCGGAACCCATTGTGCAGGAGGCTGGATGGGCCGCAGAAACTGCCTGAATGAATTTCAGAAGATGCAATTATTTCCTGCAGTCGCGACTCGAACCCCGAAACGTCCAATCCGTAGCGAATCGTTATACCCACTAGGCTATCCCGGCTCGATGCAATTACTACAAAGACAAGACTCACCCACCCCTGCTTGTAAAACAAAAGGGCATCACTGGAAGGGATACTGACATTACAGTAGGAGAAGATATAATAGAAACAGCCTTCTCCTGAAGTCACAAAATACCATATGTCATTCATTCCAATAGCAGTATGCTTAAACAGAGCTATTTGCTATAATGTTTATAGCATATACTTCCCTGTCACAGACTACTCCAATACAAAAAACACGCAAAGATGCATCTCTCTGTAGCATCCATCAGACGTCAGGAATTTCAATGTAGGTGCTGGTGCAGTTTCAAAAGTTAACAAGAAATTTATTTCTCACCTTACACGGGCACAACATACACCGTCAGCAACAGCAGCAACTGTCCAAGTTCCTCATGCGCTACCAGCAGCTCGCTTCTCTTGCTTACTGCGGGGCCGCGGGGCCAGTTTCCAAGATGGCGTCGCAGCAGGAAAAGGCTTTCTGTGTACTCCGTTTTGAGGTGACCAGATCTGTGATTACAGTGCAGCGCGAGTTTCGTGCACAGTTTAGAAGAGACGCGTCTTTTCTAAACCGTGCACGAAACTCACGCTGCACTGTAATCACAGATCTGAACACCTCAAAACGGAGCACACAGAAAGCCTTTTCCTGCTGCGACGCCATCTTGGAAACTGGCCCCGCAGTAAGCAAGAGAAGCGAGCTGCTGGTAGCGCATGAGAAACTTGGACAGTTGCTGCAGCTGCTGACGGTGTATGTTGTGGCCGTGTAAGGTGAGAAATAAATTTCTTGTTAACTTTTGACACGGCGTCTTTCTTTTGTGTATACCCTGTATTTATTTATTTCGGTTATGCTTGTTACTGCTGTTGTACCCGCCTTGATATAAGATTTTTATTTAGAAATTTAGTAGATCAGCCCAAATGAAAATTAAATGTTAAAGTACACTACAAATTGAAGTAAAATTTCGTGTCTAAGAGTGAATTAAACTAATATTGCCGCAATTTTAATAAGAACTAACATTCTTCAACAAGCGGTGTGTAGCTAAATAATATTTTGGGAGTCTCAACCTAATTCCAAGACAAACAAACTAAGTTCCCATTATCAAGATCAGGTGCATTTATACAATAAATTGTTACAAATTCTGAGAATCACTGAAACCTATAAATAAACTAAGCGGGTGAAATGCTATGTTACTTAACATTAACTCTAGCGTAATCTTGGTAACTGGCCAACTTAATGTGCAAATTCTTGTTTTATAATAATTTTATTATATTCATCTACATGTTTTGAGCATTATTGTGTTCATCATCAGGAGGTCAAAATTGTATTATACAGCATCTGGTATCATCACACTCTGTAGGTGGCCGTCCGGTACACAGGTTGGAAGAGGGCTGGTTGATGAGCACAACAGTGCTCCAAACATGTAGAGGAATATTATAAACTTGTTATAAAACAAGAATTTTTGCTATAAGTTGGTCAGTTACTGAGATTATACTGAGATACACGGTCAACAAAACATAAAAAATTAATTCTAGCGGTTTCAGAATTACCAATTTTATGTGGAAATTAGAAGCCTTTACTACAGATATCAAACACACCATTAATAAAACGTATAGGAAACAGTTGGACAGACAGACAGACCCTTGTGGGAATGACCTCTACTCAATTCTAGCTACTTTCTTATTGCATAAGCAATTTTAAATAAACAGCAAGCTTCCACAAATTCAAAATACATGTGACAGAAAATACAAAACGTAGCATGGCTGATAGCTCGTATCACGTGTATGATAATAAGGGGCACCCGCCGAGGCGCAAATGAAATTACGCTCCTTCTGAATTTTACGCAGCATAGAATGGACTTCTCTTATCCAACTTCGGGACAACCTCTTCTTCCCATCTTCAAGAGTCAAGCAGTCCAATTAGAATGACTGCTTATTTTCATCTACAATGCCTGTAGCTTAGTTTGTAAAACGGCGAATGATGGGATGATTAGTGAAAAAAGAATATGGAATTATGTAGAAACAGGATCTTCAGTTCTCAGGTATTTTCCCTGAATTTTACAGACAACATTCGGAAAAATCTATTTGGAAAATTCGTGTCCGGATCTAGATCTTAAACAGCGACCCGAAGAATAAGAAAGCAACAGTGCTAACAACTAGGCTATACCGGTATTGGGTAACATAGCATATACACACATTGGCTCTTACACACACACACACACACACACACACACACACATCTATGATATAAGATTGATCAAATTTTGAAATATATATAAGTGTTTTATGCAGAAGTGTGTGTTTTATGCCCTATTTTCCAGTATCAAGAAGCCTATAATTCATGGTATTTTCCTTTAATATCCACTCCATCTGTTGTAGCACGGAGTCGGATTTGCACAGCAGTTTGATACTGACAATCGTTCAGGATTAAACCACAACGTATGAGGACAGGCAATTGTGTATGGACGCTTGCTGGATGTGTTCATTCAATTCCTTACGGCCATTCAGAGACTCAGCTGCGCTAGACATAAAAATATGAGCAATTTATCATCTCCTGGTGTAAGTTATTTCCTTTCTTATATCCTGAAGCACAACAGAAGTAGTATAAAGCCACTGTGGATGTTTCGGTGAGTCTTCTTTAGAATTTTGTTGACAGACTTACTGCTTCACAGGAAATTCGTACTGAAATAATATTTGCGTCATCATAAATGGGATTGATGTTGCGTGGATTATAGCAAACCTAAAGACATTTTTCGCTTCCGTGGATATGTTTAACATTTCCTCTTAATAATAATAATAATAATAATAATAATGTCTATTAACATGCATGTTCCCTTTTCATTATCACGAATTATAATGTCCCCAACAGCAAGCCAGACATTCGTGATAATGAAAAGGGAACATGTATGTTAATAGGCGTAGAAATTTCAGGAGACAGAAATGTGATTAAAAGAGAAGCCGAGAAGATTCTAAAATATGAAGACCTTACAATAGAAATACAGCGCATGTGGAATGTAAAAACAAATGTGTTACCAGTAATAATAGGGGCGACTAGGACTGTTTCAAAGTCATTCAGAAAACACCAGGAAAACACGAAGTCAAAGAACTACAGAAAACAGCCATATTGGGCACTGCACACATACTTCGGAAAGTACTAATGTAAAATTACAATAGATTCAAAACTGAAACTAACGATAAAAGCACCATGAATAGTAACAACAGAAAAGCTGCAACACTGTATTCCCTAGGCACATAGTTTGTCTCTGGAATATAAGTATAAATACCATGCATAAAGGAGATGATGATGATGATGATAATAATAATAATAATAATAATATACAAATGTATGCGCCTTATTTAACCCTTGGATTTTATAGTTGTGGCTGTAATGGTAATAAATTTTGCAGCGATTTTAGCTTCTTGAATTATCTATTTATTCACTACAGTGTAATTGGCACAGTTTAAAAACACGTAAATGTTTTACGTTTTAATTTCCTGTGACGTCAGAGTGCTGGTGACTAATTTCGTTGCTGAATTCGCGTAGACCAATCAAAACATTGAGCAAAATTCCTCTTCCACTGCATCTAACGTTCTATATGGTTGTAGTGTAATTTAAAATGCATTCACTGGGATAGTAAAGTCTCATTCAGCTGCTCACCTACGGTAGGTTTGTGAGATCTGGTGGATTCTGTTCGTCAGTACTACATCAATCATCCAAACATGTTGTGTCTGCCACACTTGAT
>Ga0131853_10013694_pt1 | contig 14868 bp, 9 predicted proteins | sample TergutLab28metaG_FD_92764 | JGI IMG/M metagenome (GOLD analysis project Ga0131853, IMG submission 92764) | Labiotermes labralis P1 segment gut microbial communities from Petit-Saut dam, French Guiana - Lab288 P1 (version 2) (version 2) | ecosystem: Host-associated > Arthropoda: Insects >... | reverse complement strand
GGTAATTAAACAGCACAGTCGCAAGCTCCTGATGATGGCTATATTAATGTCCGAAACATGTTGAGTATATAAGAAATGAAATAAAATAGCAAGTGACATCAAGTTGGTCTTTTATTCTTCAACTATTACAACGAGGCACGGTCCAATAAACTTAAGATTCACAGATGGAAAGGGGTCTTACTGGAGTGCTTTGTTATGGGATAAAGAGGGGGGGGATTTCTTTTCCCTTTCCTGTTATCAGATTTTGAGTAATGATGAAATTAAGACAAAATGCAGTTCATGTCACTATAAAATTAAATTTATTAATATGTAAGTACAGAAACGCCAGTAATTGTTACATTCATCGTCGTATGTGACGGTGGTTAGCGAATCATGGAAGTCGGTGAGAAACGTGCTGCATTTGTTTTTAAGTGTTTTTTATTTTTTTTAGCGACGCTAACAGTTGCCAGGGCAACACAGCGTTGGGAAGAGGTGAGTAGGTATGGATATGAAGCACAGGTGGAATTATAACGACATCGGGAACCTAAGTAGTCGGAGGGAAACCTGTTCCAATGCCACTTGTTCACCACAAATTCCAAACAGACTTACCTGGGATCGAAACCAGTCCTCCGCGGTGAGAAGGCAGAGATTAACGAAAGTAAATATATTATATACTGTATTTACTGAACTCAAGAAAGCTTACAACGTGATAGGAAATAATAAAGTGTCTCATGTATCTTATTTCTACGCTTCAACGGATTGCGATAATCTGGTTCTTTGAGAGACCAGTTGTGTGTAAGATGTCGATCACGTAGCGCGTTTGGCTACCTGAAAGTTTGCCAAAGTAACTGTATCTTGAAACCTGCAGTAAATACGTTGGACTGAAGTGGACTAGGCCACATGTAGCAGCATTTGCATTCGCAGAGCTGACGAGGGGGTTTAATTTGGGTAGTGACTGCTGCCATCCACATCAAAATGCCGTGTGCTTTCTGCGCAGTTTGGGGGCGACCACTGCCATTGGCTCTTTCACAGCACGTCAACCTTTATATGGAGACGGGAGAATTCTCGAAGACCTTGGATTTCGAGCCATATGTTAACGTAGTTTTATGGCTCAAGAAGTTTGAATCTCTGTTAAAATTTCCAACTTTTATATTCATTGGTGTACCGTAGGGCAGACACTGTCGGGGGGATTCTGCTCATTAGACCATACAGGTTTTTCCCCTTTTTAGGTGTTTCCCGATGGTAATATGTAATTGTTGTCATTACTGCTAGGAAAGTTCTTGTTTTTGTAAAAAATATTTACATTCATGTAATAGATACTTTTCATCATCATCATCATAAACATCAAGGATTGAACCCTTTGATCCGTTCCGTCTCCAGAGTTACAGCTGCTCTCTCCACCGTTTCTTTGGTCTTCCAATTGTTCTCCTTCCTTGTGGTCTGTAGTTGTATGATTTCAAAGGGATTCGGTTTTGTGGCGTTGTTTGCAGGTGTTGAAACCAGTTCCGTCTGTAATCATCTATCTTGCCTAGTATGCCTGTAATCTGTATGAACTATTAATTTATTTATAATTTGCAAATATTCCAGAGGTAAATGTTAATGATAGATTGTACCTGTGGTCTTTGCAAGTGGAAATAATTTTCAGTGAAACAAGTAGTCTCAGGTTTCAGTCGAACACAAAAATATATGTTTTTATTTTTATTATTTATTTATTTACAATTTTGTTTGAAGGGTTCGCACACTGTGGGGCAGTGGGGCATTGTAAGGTGTCTGTCGTGGCAGAAAGTTGTGAGGAACACTGATAAAGACTGTCACGCATAATCTGTTAGCTTCCACACATACGAAGAATTGATACGATTCCGTATGGATCCTTGCGCACTGGGCGAGTTCCCATCACGATGCACGCTAAATTAAATTAATTAACTGTATAATTTTCAGCGGTTTCTTTTTAAAAATTGGCGAATTCCATATTGTAACTCTTTGAAGCGGGTGTCTTCATACTTTGTCTAATAACGTCTAATCGAACGGTCTTGTTTGTATTTTAAGTAAAAATCCGACCAATGCACTCTATTTGTTAACACCACTTTATTCACACCTACATGTTTCAGCCCTCAAGGGGCCATCCTCAGGGAGTGCTGATAGATTTTGTGAGCAGGGTCAACAAAATGCGTGTCCAGATGTAAATATCAGATTGAAGAGCAGCGTGTTGTTTGTTACGTGGCAGTTGTCAAACCTACAGGAGTGTAACAGTGTGAATAAATTGGTATTGACGTATGTTAGTGCATTAGTCGGAATTTTACGTAAAATAGTGACATCACTGCACAGATATGAACAAGATGAAGACCTTGTTTGTGTGTCTGTATGTGCACGTGATGTGAGGCCATCTACAGTTTTCAGGGAACAATGACCACAGGTTGCGCTTCTCGCCACTGCACGGTTATGATAACAGAACCTCTCACCCCTCACAAAGAACAATAATACGCCTACCGGAATACACATTTATCTTGCCACAGCCTGTCATGTAGGCCGTATCGCAAGGCTTCATACTCCAACCTTTTCCTGTCGCACAATCTAATTATCGCGTTTTTCGTACTAAGGGATGTTCGTGATTCGGCTTTCCACACTGTTGAGTATGAAGCATGTCGCAAATCTTATCTCTTATGTGGAGAAACTCAGTTCTACTTTTGTTTTTTTGTTTGATTTATAATAGAAACCTTTGACGAGGAATCTGTTTTTAAATCTCACTTCTCGCTTCATATCCACATAAGGAATTATAAACACAAGTATTTAATTAACCAATTAAGCTCGCTAGAGGAGAGGAGAACTTCCGGCGCTAAGAGGCTTTTACGTTTTTAATTGATGCGTCTCATATTGTTGTACTTAAGTACATAGGCCTGCGTAATTTCCTGATGGAAAATGGTGTCTATTTTATTTTATTTTATTTTATTCTTTTGTAAAATTGTGTATTAATTTAAGCTGTTAGTTGCTCAACGTGCCAAGAAGCAGCCCGACATTTTTAGAATCAGAAGTTCCTGAAGAATTCGCCACCAGTACCTATTCTGAGACAGCTGAATCCATTCCGCACGCTCAGTGAGGCGGCATTCGTTTTACGTTGCCCTTAAATTTTTTTTTTGTCTTGAAGTTGGCAAATTATGGAGACCAACGGCTGGATGAACGTTGCCGGGACTCGAATTAACGTTGTTTCCGCTGCAGGGTGGCAAGATCTTCAATTGCCAGAATGGTTGGCACTGTAATTAAGCTTTACGGAAAGAAAACAAGCAGTGTACGCATGACGTAACACTGAGGCGCGTTCGTGTAACTATTATTGCCGAGGAAAAGCAATAAATATTGCATATTCTGGGTGTGTGTGTGTGTGTATAGCCTTCTTTACCCGGCATTCAGTGCACATGCGCCGTATTATATTGTCGTCTGTGGTCTCTCTGGCTACATTATCTCATAAACGGCGCGATTTTCGGGAAAATGTTACTGAACATAAAATGTGTGTTTTGATTTTCTGTACAACTTTCCTCTGAAATATTTCTTATTTTGAGAAGAATTCGGCGAGGTGTTATAAATGTACATAAGTAGTCACGTGACGTACCCGTTGTTCTTTTCGGATTTTAATGAAACTGGAATTTTCTTCGACAGATTTTCGAAACTACTCAGATATCATATTGCATGAAAATATGTCGAGTGGGAGCCGCGTTGTCCTTGCGGACGGACAGAGGCATGACGAAGCAAATAGTCGCTTTTCGGATTTTTGCGAACGCGCCTAAAATTGCTCAATGTTACGTTGTTTTGCTGTAAGTTGCGATTATCGGCAGTGTAACGCCAACGTTAAAAGAACAATGAATTTATCCTACCTGCTTTAAAACACACATAATATCACAGTATATGTGATATATAAAAGTCGAAATTTCTATCGAAGTGGTACCGTTAGTACTGGAGGATGCAGAGGCGTGCAAACGTCGATAACTAAGCACGCGAGTTAATGTATTTGCGCGTCTTACAATTTCAACACACAGCATCTCTTTTGAAAAGTATTCAAGAAAACTGCGATAGAAATAGTGTAGGCCTGTGTGTGATTCGAAGACGTGAGGCTAATCAGAGAGGGAAGTTTTCTTGCATGTATCACTTTATACGGTCGTCGAGACGCCGTGTAGGCTAGTGGTGCCCAAATCCCCCTCCCCCCCCCAAAAAAAAAATTGTAGCCACCTATAAGTTCTAGGCGCAAAAAAGGTGACATGAAGGTAGATAAATTCTGATCTCCCACGGTATCAGCCGTACAAAATTTAAATCCTTGGTGACCTGTCGCCCGGAATTTGTTCGTCTATTTGTGTAAGCCGGTGTGAAACGTGTACTTCAAACTGTAGCAATGAACATAATGCAGAGTTTTGAGGGTAGGACACTGCGAAAATGCTTGTAAAGGCGAGCAGGATTAGGGAGTGAAGGTTGTTGGGCCTGACGCACCTGTTCGGTTGAGATCTCCGTTTATCTTGCATATTAACCAGCTGTCACTGGATGATCGGTTCCCGACGTTTCACGACTGCGCGGTGGTCACATGTTGTCAAGGACCGAATGTACCGATCTACCAGTGAGGCGGTGCAAGAAACCAGATTTCAGCGATTTGACGGGGCTTTCGCAGTGTCGTGCGTAGTGGAAATCCTTTATTAATAACAAAGAGTTACTCCACTGTAAGGAAAGAGTACATCGTTTTTTTCCGCTCTGATGAAGTCTGCATGTGAAGTTAGTAAGGTTGGATTTTCACAACTGTTTTCTGATGTTCCTTACAACCGTAAGCCTCTCGTATTGTATCGGATAGCTTGTGGTTATTTTCAGCGAGTAACATCGGTTTTCTTCTGCATATACCTCCCCCACATCCCTGTTTCGTCTTGAAGACCTGGCTTCTGTTGGTTGAATGAAATGCCGGTGTTTGTATTGACGATCCGACAAGCGATACTGTCGACCGCACGATCATTTATTGTGAAACATATTGGCGAGCCGAAAGGACCTGCAGCTTGCATTTTCTGCCGAAACAATGACAAGATACTTTATAGGCCAATTAATTTTGTTACCTGAGCATCATTTTTTGTAGTCCAACTTTGGCATGCTTGGACTTCAGCTACTGAATGATTCAGAGTCTTTTTTTGGGGGGAGGGGGCAAGATATACGGGAGGGCTCAATTTCAAACCACCGTAATATATCTTCAGTTCTTTGTGACTAAATGTACACAATTCAATGATTTCCGGAATGTTTCTGCGTGAAGCTGTATCACTAGATCACTGAATTTACGATGTAAAGGTAAGTCAGAAGTGTCCTAGGGCTTAACTAGGCCGCATGTCTTGAGGACGAGCTTATCCCATTGGCCGCGCGGTCTAAGGCATGGGTCCGTGGCCTTTCGCTTGCTTGGGTTGCGGGTTCGAATGTGGGCGGGGGCATAGCTGTCCCCTTTGAATGTTGTGTGTCGTCAGGTTGAGGTCTCTACGACGGGCCGATCCCTCGTCAGAGGCGTTCTATCGAATGTGCGTGTGTGTGTCACTAAATGTGATATGGTGCATCAGTAACTCTCTACACCTGCCGCGAGTAGATAGGAGAGGACAGAGTAAGAAAGAGAGAAAGGAAAAAGTCATGACGACGTATATAGCAATGGAGGTAGTGACTTCAGTGTCTTTAAACTATAATCTCTAAATTCATGTTTAAAAGTATTTAAAGATTTATATTATATTTTTTAAAATGTATTTTAAACTTTGTTGAGTTTTCACAAAACCGTATTATACAGAGTGGGCCACGAAAAAGTAGCCCGGTTCCGTAGCATAGCGTAAATACAGAAATTAATACAAATACAGTAGCCAAATGCTGAAAGGATATACCGTCACAGAAGATGTTGCAAGTGGTTGCCTGCTGCATCAATACACAGCTGCGCACATCTAATCATGTTGCGGTATACCCGATGTACCGTAGTGATTTTGATGGCTGCAACTGTGTGGCTGATGTTGTCCTTCAGTTCCTGTATCGTGTGCGGATTTGATTCTTATACCGTACTTTTCAAGTGTCCCCAGAGAAAATTTCTCCCCCCCCCCCTCCCCGAATTTCTCTGGGGACACTTGAAAAGTAAAAAGTAAAAAACAGTCCCATTACAGGCCTGTACAAGCCCAGAGGGTTCCAGGAAGTTAAGGCACCCAGATTTCGTGACAACGGCAAAGGATGGTGGTAGGTTGTCAGCATTACGCACCGGCCGCCTTTACTCCCAGGAAATACTCCTGGTACTCACTTCTGTTATGGGCTGAGTCGACCCCAGGGCCATTAGTGCGATCGGAAGGATTTTATGTCAATGAAAAATCCACTGACACCAGCTGGGATTGAGCCAGCGACCTTCCAATTTGTATCACAGCACCTTAACCACTGTGCTACCGCGGTCCCCACACTTGAAAAGTACGGTATACGAATCAAATCCGCACACGACACAGGAACTGAAGGACAACATCAGCCACACAGTTGCAGCCATCAAAATCCCTATGTCACATCGGGTATACCGCAACATGGTGACAGCACTAACTGTTCAAACACTCTACGCAATATACATACTAACGCCAGAGAGAATATCACAAAGACACATGCAAAATGGAAGGCGGGCTTCTTTTTCGTGGCCCATTCTGTATATAGTAAACAGGTTAAACAAAAAGGACTCATACAGAAGAGTCTTGATGTATGCGAACTTCGATTTTCGGGATTTCGACCTTCTATGAAGATTTTAATGCCATTGTTTAAACCTTTCATGAATGGTTGCGATGAATCAGGGTACATGGCTGACGAGTCGGCTTCGCCCACTTTACGTACTGCCATGTCGCAGATCATTCTCAGCCCAGTCAAGCTGTGTCTTTTATTAATTGATTTTGAATGCTTTCTTGCTTCGTGGAATGTGGTTCTCCTTCAGTCACATAATGTAGCTTATCTTACCCTGCCAAGAATGTGTATATTTTATTAAAAACGAATCTCAGGCTTCTTATGCTTGCTGGGCGTATTTTGTATTTTATTAAAGGTATTTTTCAAGTTCTTGGAAGTAAATTGTCGTTTTACAGTGAAAATGTTTTCCGGTGTTCGTGACTGTTTTATCACGGACATTGGCACTGCTTTATAGGGCCACTGTCGGTAGCGAATCATCGTCATCTAAACTGATCGCCTTCAGTCTGGCAAGGAAATAAAATACAAAAATGTTGCCACTTGTACCGTAAATTGTGCGTGGATATCTAGGCATTGTCTGTATTTGTTGGTGCATGCAGGAGATAAAGGCCTTCTATATACATTGTAGGCGTATATACATATTTGAAACTACCTCTTATACGCTCCATATGAAGAAGGATGAAGTCGAAATTTTAATTCTTTCCATTCTCGATTGAACCTGATCCCCACAGCTGAATTACGACCGAATACTACATTTTTGTATGTAATTATTATTGAGCAAAAGATGGAAAATTGTACCCGTTGTTAAGTGTTTTTTTTTCGTCCATTCGAGTATTATTGAATGTATTTCTGATGTACAGGCTGCGATAAAATTTGACAGCTAGACTGTAGCAAGGAATGGAAAACCCTGTTGCGTCAGGTCATAATGGGTTTTCGGTAAATACGAGCGAAGCTCGTAATGTCAGACACTGCGATGTTACGAACATTTCTGGAACCGACATGTACAAAAGACAATTCCGTTGCTAAATTTAAAATGCTGTGTCCATAATATTTTTACATGTTCTTTGTGTCTCTGGGTACAACAGGTGAAGGAAAGAAATGACATAGAAATCCTGAGGCTGAGTAGCGTTGTTTTTGTAATCTTCTCTCTCCCTCTCTTGATATGAAGGAAAGTATAAGGTTGTCAAGTTGTGACACGACCAGAAGAGAAGTAAATTAATGAAAATGTCCGCGGCAAACCCGCACGCATTTTGTGAATCGTGAAACATGTTTCTGAATACGTACCGGTTAACAGAGCTTCGTTTCAGAGCTAAACTATTACACATCGGCTACAGAAGCACCAGGCATTTTTCTGTAAATGGAAATGTTACTTGAGTATTTCGTCCGTTATTAATAGCCTCTTGTTACTCTGCATTTTAAATCTTATTACATTTAATTTCTCCGTTCTTACTAAGGGCTTGTTTGTATGTTACAGCTTGATGCGAAGAAGAGTCCACTCGCTCTGCTAGCTCAAACATGCAGTCAGATTGGAGCCGATTCTCCCAACACCAAACCATTGATCCCTCCGCTGGAGAAACCTACAAAGAACAGCAAGGCAGACACACCGCGAGAGAAAGCCTCGCCAGCTTCCTCCGTTGGCAGCAATTCCGTATGCGACGTGGTGGTAAAGTCCAGTTTCAAACCTTATGAGTCGTGTACCAGGGACAAGACAGGGTCACCAGAGGAAAGAGGAGGCTCAGCATCCTCTGGAAGCCGTGTTCGTACCCCGATGTCGTCTAACAAAAGTAATAACAATACGCCGGGCTCTAACAGTGGTAGGTGTAGCAGCAATCATAGTGCTTCGTCGCCCAGGTCATCGCCTGCTGGTGTGGGCCGCAAGACTCCCGCCACCTCTTCGGCGACTCCATCGTCCAGCGCCATGCAGGCGGTGGAATCGGCCTCTGTGACGACGAAGGCCGGCTCTGCCGATTGCAATACTGTTTCTCGTACTGTACCCAGCCCGTTAACGACCTCCAAGGCCGGATTTACGGCAAGTCTACTGCCGCCTTCAGCAGACCCTGCTCTCAAAGACATCCCTTTGGGGACATATAAGGCCAGTACAGGGCTTCCAGTATCGACGGCGGCCTACCTTGGAGGGTACCCAGCCCCTGGGACACATTTTCCCATGGACGTTATGGCGAGCAGCCTCTTGTCACCACACCACCAGCACCTGAAGCCTGGTCTTAACCCATACATTGGGTATGCACGAATGAAAACACCGTCGGGGTCAGACACGTTGGTGCCCGTTTGCCGCGACCCGTATTGCACAGGCTGTCAGTTGAGCTCTCATCTCCTGGCCGCGTCTGGTGCCGCAGTTGCTACAGCGTCGGGAGGGAAGACGTCAGTTTCGGGCGCAACAGCGGGACCCTGTCCAGGAGGTTGCGCTCAGTGCGACCATGCCAACGCTGCGGCGACTGGAAAGTCCGGCAGCTTCCTACCAGGCCACCCGAACCCAGCTGCAGCCGCGGTTTACGCTCATGCTCAGCTGGCTGCCCTCGCAGCCGCCTCTCATCTCCCGTATGTGTGCAGCTGGATCGCGGGTGACGCGGCTTACTGCGGAAAACGCTTCTCGAACTCGGAGGAACTGTTGCAGCACCTGCGGACCCACACCAATCTCACATCCTCGGCCTCCGACTCCAATGCCGCGGCACTGTCACTCCTAAGCTCTCCAGCGCTCACACCCACTCACCCACTTTTTCACCGAACGTACCCCACGCCACCTCTCAGCCCACTCGCCACTGCCAGGTATCACCCGTACAACAAGCCTCCACTGCTACCACCCTCGCTTTCGGCGGCTTCATCTCTAGGATTTCCTCTTCACCCGCATCCCGGAATACCACCTTACTTTTCCCCATATACTCTATATGGGCAGCGTCTAGGTGCCACGTCTGGTATGCATCCATGAGCATTGGCGTCGGTGCTCGAAATCCTTCGGGCAGAGAAAAGCTTCACCGCGTGATATGCTCATGTTCACCTCAATATGGCGCTGACACATTTACTTTACTTTCTAACGAAGGGGCTGTGTTACGTTTACAGTCAAGGTAAATTATTTATCGTACCATAATATATGGCCAAAGAAGCCTGTGAGTTATCAAAGACGGGTCAAGGAATAGAAGACATTTTTGTAATGCGAATGTACATAATTTACAATGCTGCATGAATGGGACACAGTAGAGCATGTGTACTGTACATTGTTTATGTTTGATAAAGAGAGAAAGTTGTATGTACAGTAAACAGAAAGTTTTGCAACATTCAGTGAGGTACTAATTGTTTTGTATAGGTGGTGTGATGTACAAGACTCAGGATACCTACATATTCTTAAGAAAATGACCGTCAGCTGCTACATCATAATAGTGTGTTAGTGACATACATGGAGATTTAAGGAGGGTGCATGGCGTCTTTGAGTCCCTGTAAAAGTATATGCACGTTATTTATTTGACATGATGCACACCTTTCATGTAAGTAATGTATATTTGTTTTATATAGTTTGTTATATGTAGCCAAAGTTCAGAACATTATTTAAAATTTTACTGTGTTCCATAAAGTAACTATTTACTTATATTACTACGTGGCCATTATCCATGCAGTGCATCTAAATAAAAATACAAAAAAAGGAAAGTAGCCACCAGTCTCTTTTTGTTATAAAAGTTTAATGTTTTATAAGAATAAACTTTTAACTAAATTTATATTTTTTATTAAACCAACAAATGCGCACACAACATACACAATCCTACAGTTTTTATAAATCCTCTGACATGCTTCGGTGCTGTAGCACCATCCTCAGGGAGTTTATCTGCAAAGTACTCTGGAAACCAGTTAAAATATACAAATTATTTCTGTTATGAAGGTTTGTACCTTGCCTCAGCTAAGTTCTTTTTTCAGGCTAATAGTTTATATGGTCAATAATGCGTCAAAATGGTTGGTGTGCATTACATTATCATCTTAAAAAATAGTATGAAACCAGTGACATACCCAGAATTTTTTTTTTTGGGAGGGGGGGGGTTCAACAAATTCAGTTGAGGACAGAGGACAGACAAAACGGGGATCTGGGGGCGGTAGTCCCCTAGTCAGGGGTTCTGGAGGAAGCTGTAATTTGGTACAAGAAATTTCATTCCATATAGTAAAATATTCTTAATTTTTGGTACTTAAAACTATTTGTGTTGACCAATTAATTTGTCATTGCTAATGTAAAACAATTTCGAACCTAGGTAGTTTTAGAATTTTACTGCCTTTTTTCCGAACATCTTGGGATGTTGGCGTCCTAAACTCAGCAATTTTTAACAGTTTTCGCAATCGGGTTATGTTTGGCACGATTTTGGAGGGTCTTCGAAATTTAGGGGGGGGGGGGATGACCCCCCCCCGTACGCCACTGTTTAAAACAGCTGGATAAAAGGTTTTGTTAAAATATGCTATGGTAATTTTGTTGTAGTATATTCATCTTTGTATAAAGATCCCTGTCATATGTTTGATTCAATATGGCCATGTCCCTTTTACATTAATGTTCTTGTAGTAGTCTGGCAGTATGTAGATAAGTCAGTTGTTTCTCTTTTCGAAATTATTTGCATATAAAGGTCTGTACTGTTAGTAATATATTAAAATACATTATACTATCTTCATAGCTAGTATAAAACTATTGCATTTTTAAAAGAAAAACAGTTGACTCATGTACACGCTGCAAGACTATTCGTACAGGACAGGCCAATATTGAGTCACAAATGTGATAGACGTCTGTATACATCAGAATTAACATAGCAGATTTTAACAAAACTTTGTATGGCTGTTTTGTATTAGATTGGAAGATGATATTTAATGTGTGCCAACCAATTTGATGTATTACTAATCATACAAACTGTTTGCCTGTGGAGAGAACTTAGGTGAGGCAGGTTACATACATTCATTACGAAGGTAATTTGTATATTTTAACTGGTTTACAGAGTACTTTGCAGATTATTATGAATGTAATTTGTATATTGCGACTGGTTTCTAGAGTACTCGGTATGTTAACTCCCTGAAGATGGTGCTATAAAACCAAAGCATTTTGGAGGATTTATAAGAGCTGTATGATTGTGTTTGTTGTGTGTGTATTTGTTGGATTAATGGAAATATATAAATTGGATTAAAATGGAAGGAATAAACATGAGGGTTGTTTGACCGTGCATCTTCCTCATGAAATAGTGTGAAATGCCAATTTGATGCAACAAGGTAGTTTTATTGATGTATTCTTAGCTGTTTATGTTTGGGCGTATGTACCCGGAACATGTCGAGCTAAGAATACATCAATAAAATTACCTCGTTGCATGAAGTTGGCAATTCACATTATTTTGCAAGGAATAAACAATTTTAAAATTTTAACTTAACTGTCAGATTTGTACATCTGTAAGTATCTTCAAAACTTGAGTCTTGTCAAGTACACTTCTCTTATTTGTCAGTGCACTTTCAGCTTACCGCTGTGGTTGCTTCTGCTGTAAAGAAAGAAAGGATGTTTTCATTGACTGTTGGTCTCCTCTCCCTTATACTTAATCACTCACATTCCATTAAACCCTCGTGGCTGCACTGTTACTGCTGGTTTAGTGTTCATCACCTGACTGTTAGCTCTATTTTCTGTTCCAATCATGTTGCAAGCACAGCTATAAAGTGAATAACCTAGTACACTGAATGGAATGAAAAATTTTTTGCCTAGAAAGCCCTGTAAGGTACAATTAACTCATTATTTCTTATGTCAGTTTCTCTGTTTAATGTTGTTTAATGTTTTAATGCTGAATTGAAAACAGCATGAGTTCTACTCGTTTCAAATTGTTCAGGTACAATATTTACCCCAATTTCCTAACACGCATTACCGTTTTTTTTAATACACTTCAAATTTAACATATTTTATTAACAACCTAAAATGATTGATGACAAGCAACTCATATGTAAAATATTTATTTTTAACTTTGATTGTTTGTTAACACAGAAATTTTAAACAAGTTTTGTAGGACTTTTTAACGTCTGCATGCCTGTTCTGAGTTAAAAATATAGACTATTGTTTTGGTTTATCTCTCAAGTGTATACTGCATTTGCTTCAGATTTATGTTAAATACACACAGTTCTTGCAAATTTACATTGAAATTTCAAAGCTTATCTTGATGTCAGTATTATCTTTTGGGACTCATGTAACAGTTGTTAAGACAAAGGACTGAAGACTGTATGTAGATTATATGTAATTTAAATTAGATAACTGAATTTTTCATGCATGAGCTCTCATATGTGATTATCTAATTTCAGTACAGTTTTCAAGAAATATCCAGTTGTACCTCATTCACGTTGTGATTGTCCATTAAAACATAAATTTTTTTTTTCTCATATGAAGAAACCAAAACTAAAAGAATTTGTGTACTGAAAGTATATAGACACCTTCTCTTGAACTGCTCAGTTCATGTTTATAATGCTGCATAAACTGTGGCTGGTAATACCACTTAGAAGAAGGCATTACTTACTCATGCAGCTGTCACATAGAAGTTGTACCAAGTTATTTTGCAAATTGGACAGGGCAAGGAGTGATAATCAGTAAGGAATAAATATAATTTTGATGTGGATAATTTACATTTTTTCCACTTGTTGAGAGTCTTTGTCACACATTATGGAACAGAACATGTGTACTGGTATGAAATTAAGAACTGGTACCACTCATAAAATTCGCAATTTAGTTTTTTCTGTGGTGTGAGTTTAGTCATGTAATGTTCACTGACGTGCAGTGATTGCTAGTTCTTACAACTCTGACAAACAATGCCACAAAATTTGTTTAATTGCTACACGATCTGTACAAGATACAGCGCAAAAGATGAGACACTTTTCCCTCATTCTTATACCAGTCAGTAAATTTACAGTGCAAAATACAGGAATCCTAACCATGTTGAAAGACATCAGTAATACAGTGGTGTTAAGACATGTACTTGTGGCTTTCCCTTATGGATATTCTTGTATACACTTAAAAAAATGATCGTCTGTTTTGACGTTCATTCCTACTTTTAACTGGCATGATAAGAAATGAGTTAACTCTCTGGTGTTGTGTTTTCCATTAATTGTCCTAGGAAAGCTTTACTTGCAGATTGTGCTTCGTCATATTGAAATCTTTGTAATAAATAGTTAAGCCTTATAAAGTCCGAATTACTTTGCCAAAGATGTCAGAAATACACCGCTATTGATACAGATTGTTTGAAACTCAAAATGATAAGAATCCTAATCTTGACCCATAAGTAATATGATCTTACCCAGTGGCTGAATCAGGGTTGGAAGTCTTGCACTGTCAGTCTAAATTTGCTGCATATTTTAATTAACATTCAGGAAGAATATCCACCTCAGATTTTCATTCTGTTTCACTGCTCACAGTATTTTGCTAATACCATTTGTTGGCTTGCACCTTACTAACATGACAGTTACAGAATTGAGTGTTGTACCACGTACTGTTATATATGATGTCTATCTTTAAGTATGGTGTGTACCAGCCTTATTATTGATTACTGTGAATCTGCTTTGCTACACTTCCTTGCAGTTACTGCTTAATTTGCTGCATACAATCTTTTATTAAGGAAATGTGACTACTGTATGCGTCGTAGCTAGTCCGGTTACATTTACGTTCCACACGTAATAATTATAGTCTATTTATAATGTTCTCCGCAATACATATACCAAGTGTATTTTAATTGTTACCGTCTTAGTTTTATTTTTGAAAATTCAGTGGTGATAAAATGAAAGAAATAATAAATTATAAGATTTATTTGAATCTTTTATGTGTTTAATTACACCCCAGTCAATCCAGTTCTTTTTACTTGAAATAACGATGCTGTTATGTGTTGTGTAAAATGTGTGAAGTTGTATTGGAAAGGCAATTAAATTAATACACAGTAGACACTTCGGTTTATCATTACTGTTGTTATGACCAAGAAAGACCATAATGTATGTTACATATCCATTTGCAGTGCATGACATTTGTTGAGTGGGAGGCAAAATGTTGTTTTTAAACCAGTAATTATTACTTTTAAGGCTTAAAAAGTTGTCGTTTGACCGCCTCTGTGGTCTAGTGGCCAGAGTTTCTGGCTACAGATACAGAGGTCCCGGGTTCGATCCTCGGCGCTACCAGATTTTCTGAGTAGTAGTGGGTCTGGAACGGGGTCCACTCAGCCTCGTGAG
>Ga0131853_10013691_pt1 | contig 14869 bp, 9 predicted proteins | sample TergutLab28metaG_FD_92764 | JGI IMG/M metagenome (GOLD analysis project Ga0131853, IMG submission 92764) | Labiotermes labralis P1 segment gut microbial communities from Petit-Saut dam, French Guiana - Lab288 P1 (version 2) (version 2) | ecosystem: Host-associated > Arthropoda: Insects >... | reverse complement strand
TATATATATATACACATACATACATACATACATGCATATTGTCGGAACACTTACCGCGCTACTGTCCCATCTTCTTGTACTATGTGACATTGTCCAGTGTGTGGTTAACAACTGCTATATCTGCAGTTATCTTTCCTTAGAGAATGTAATATAGCACACGGTTTGTAGCTCATACGTAGGCCGCATGGTCGACTTTAATGCGGCATGGGAAAGGGAAATTACGTATGACTCAGAGCAAGTGGTCCAGCTGTGGTGCGAGAGCGAACGTGTTTGGGGGGGGGGGGGGGGGGGAGGACGAACTGCCATCCGTCAACCGTCCGCTCTGCTGTAATGCGTTTGCTACTCTGTACACACGGGTATTAGGTAAATTAATTTTCTTATTACTTTTCCAGGTCCAGAATTAACTTTCTTTAGGGCTATATCATGGGAAACTTGTTCTCTTCCATTACACCCCATCTTTTCCTCTTCAATATTTGTCTCGTCGTCGTGGCAATGATAATGCTGATAATGCTACTCATGTCCCACACTAACGAACCGTGGTGTAACAGTTTGTAATTGAGAACTACCGGGTTCATTACTCAAGGACGTCATTGTGATCTGGTATTTTAGATCTCCTCATGTAAGGGCTGACAGCCATGTCCCCTGAGCCAACTGAGACAAAGAGGCGACAGAACGGCTGCCCGAATGGTACATATTTCGTCTGAAGTTTCCATACAGCGGAATTGCATTTCTAAGTAGTAAAGTCTTACATGCATTACGGATACAGTTTTCACATTCTTCTAGTTCTTGAAATACTGCCCAACTGCCTATATGAATCGACTATAAAGGAAATCGGTTGAGTCGAAGAGAGGCACTTCATGATTACAACACCATTTCTCTTACTGCAAGAACCTTTTTCACGAATTCGGTCACAGGCACTCAGGTGCTTCCTGCCTCTGTATTCACGGTCAGGCTTGTTTAGGCCTTTAAGGTATAGTGTGGCAACGTTTTTTAATTTGAATTATAGTGAGGTGTTTTCAAACCGATGTGCGTAATGGCCGCTACAGAGAGACCTGTAGCCTACATTTACTTGTATTTTCGCACTAAGTGTTTAAGGCTGTATAGCGTCAGGTGAGATTTAGAAGGGATTTGTTATGAATGGCGAGATAGAAAGATGTTTAGCAGTGGTAGCAAATTATTGTGGGGTTTTATTGATATTATAACCGCCATAAAAAGCAAAGGCTATTCACGTGAAAAACGAAGTCGAATAGATGATTCTCAACTACCATCAACCTTAGGACACGAATAAGAATGGTGTGTATTAACCTAAATACTGCATAAAGACATGTGCGTCCCCTAGTACAGAGGGAACTTGGTCATCTACATATAACTGCTTAAATTACAACTACATGAAGTTGCAGGATGGGTGGTAATTTTTAAAGATTTAGTAGGTTCGTGATAAGTTAAAACAACTGGATTTGTACACAAAGGAGGAGAAGAAAAAGTTAATTTCATTCTCGGTTTCTTCGTTCATCAACCTGCGATATATGCTAATGAAGTGATTCTTGTGCAAAGAAACGGAGATGAATTGCATCAAAGAAGCTGTTGTTGATAGAAGCCAGTTTCGTGTTTGAAATTCAAGAACTTAATTGTCATGTCAGTCTAAGAAACTTCTTTTAGTTTTAAGGCATGTGTGCGAAACATTTGCAGAAAGCGACTGTTAGGTTCGTTATGTCTGTCCGTCCGACCGCGTGGAGTAACTCGGCTCCCACCGGACGGACTTACATGAAATTTTATATTTGCGGCTTTTACTAAAATCCTTACACCAAATTAATGTTTGGTAAAAACCGGACCAATAATTATAACAGACACTTTATACGAAGACCTACGTACATTTCAGTATCTGGCCGTTATTGGGTGTCATATGTGAGGCAGATTATTTTGTTCGAATTACGAGCTGAGGTCAAAGAAGCAGGTGAGCATCTAGCATGGAAGACTGTAAATCTTCCCGCCTACGTCTCGATGATGGATTGCAGATATCTCAATAAAATGCGGAGAAATCTTTTAGTATGTTAAAATACCCAGCCTTTCTGTATAGGCTGGTTGTTAGAAATACGTACATACAGGATACGAAAACCAATTCCATAACAACAAGAACGAAATATACGTACACCTCATGCCAACTTACCACGGATACGTTCTGCATTCGCTATTCACGAAGACAGGAACTAATAACAAAGAACAAATATTACTTACATGCCTTAATACTTGACTTCTAAGTTATTTTAAAACAATTTTTCAGTCACACCTTCAAGTTCGTACACTAGATTTATTACATTTTGGGATTTTTGTAAGCAGTCTGTGGATTTAGGTTATGTGTATCTCGTATGGAAATTCTGGAATAAAATTAAAGAGAAAATATGAGTATATAATTATTAAATTTAAATGAAAAATACATGAAATAAATAAGAAGACTCTTACAGTTTGATATTCTCGGACTGTATGCTGGTTTTGATGTGTGAGTTTTTTTTAAGTTTGTATTCTGAAAATGAAGTAATTACATTAAATTTGAAAACGTTTATAGTGGTGTATTAGGTTATATTAAAATATGAAGTGAGACGCGTGGTTTTTTGTGCACAGGTATAAGAAACGGAAGGTATATTATATTCGTTGTATAACAGTCACTTAGGAGGTGAGAATGTTGGTTGAGGTTACTGGTTCATTTGTGAGTCATTTTCCATTAAGGTACCGCATATGGCCTTTTGTTCCAGAGTGCTGTGACATTGAGCCTGTTGTTATTATGTGTTTCTTTATAGACGTAAAACTTTCTTTGGTGTGAAGACGTAATCCGTTCTTTGTGGTATATACGAGCTCTAAAATTTATATACATACCTCAACAAGAACATGCTACAGATTTTTACAACATAACCTCCTTTATAACTTTGTACCTGCTTTATACGTATGAACCTCTATTCTTATAAATTATAAGGGTTACCATATGTCCATCACAAGAAAAGGGGGCATTTCCCATGTGTCTTACCTACAAAAAAGGACATATCAGCAAAAAAAAAATGAAAAAAGTGAACACATAAACAGTCACAATTTTATTACGTAGTACTCTTCCACATTTTTCTGCTAGCAGTAATTTGAATTATGAAATTCTGAGTGAGATGTTCTTTAAGTGTGTTCTTCGTAGAGTTTCGGGTATTCAGAATATCCGCACTGAAGTTTTTCGAGACATTCTGAAGGTCAACTGCTGTTTTTATTTTTTTACTCAGACAATTGTGATATAATTATGTATTTCTTTATAAATTGTAGAATTTTTCTTAAGATTGTCGGTACCATTAAGATATTAAAAGGCTTTGAAAAATAACCGTTAGTCAAAACCCAAGATTTTCTACAAATTAAGAAAGATGTCATTTTCTAGAGCTCCGTTGATATACTTAGCAACAGTCTGTGCTGCTCCGTTCGATTGTTGCAGCACTTCAGTTGACTTTGATTGTACACCACCATATTTCCAATCAAAATATTGGTCTACAACAGGAAACCGCTTCACAGAATTGTGATTGCTTGCGTCTGTGACAACTCCACAGTAACTGTGGTACTTTTGAACGTCTGCATTATGTTTTCAATAACATGCGGTGCAGTTACCGAGTTAAAGATTACTTATCTCTTTTTCGGCGCACTTGAAATTTGGGGGCTATTTCAAAATCAGGAAATATTGTTTTGAATTGAAAGGACGTGTAGTGCGCTGTCTTGTAACTACTGGAATGTTTCACGGTATGAAATACAAATGCACCTTCTGGCGCTAATGCATCATCTTCTGATTTGCTTTCCGATGCAGTAAAAGACTTGTTACTTTTGCCAAACTCTTTTCACCTCCTAACAGCTTTCTTGAGCTCGAAGACACGGAAGTTCCTGGTTTTCGTGTAAAGCATTCGGCTTCCCACTCGTCGTGACCATTTCGGGAAAACAAATACTTGCTTTTTACTTTGTCCTTTAATTTACATTTTCTTTTCCCCATTGCAGGAACGCGATAGAAAAAGACACGAAATAAACTGCGCGCAACACGACCTCCCCTGCCTGCAGACGTTGAAAACGAAAGACCGGAACGGGGCTGTGCGAACAGGCGTTCGGATCGAACTGCAATGAGTTCTGAAATTGAAACGTGGCCTACGAGAACTACGAACTATAACCTACGTAACGATTACGGAAAATTTTATTGTGACTATCGAGAAAGGCCAAAAACCCGTACATTATTATAAAATTAAAGAATCCCCCTGAACCCATTTCTGAAGCCTGAAAAAGAGGATATGTCCGGGAACCCCGGATGTATGGTTATAATCCCACTTCAACCGTAAAGAATAAAATCTTATTATAGCCTAAAAATTTTATATTTGCAGTTGTCCTTTCTCAGAATATTTTTTTGTGTTTAGTTATACCTGATTGCGGCCAAAAGAACGCGCAACATGTAGTATAAAATCATACTAAATAACAGCATATATAATTGTTGTTATTTTTGTTAATTTTGGTTTGTATCTTTCTCAACGGGATGTTAGAGCCAAAGTTGACCTCCCTTTGATGGTAGTTGTAGGTGCAGAGTAAGCTTGTACATCCAGTGTTGAATAAGATAGATTTACAGATAGGCAAAAATTGCGATATGCCAAAAAAAAAAGTTTATAATTCAAATTGGAATTTGTTGACGAATTTATGTGGTATTGCTAATACGTTGCTTATTTTTCGTATTCTGAATTATATGATATAGCGTTGCCTAGCGTAATAAGTCTAATACCACAGCAATTTTTAAGTAAATCCCAAGCTGCTGAGGTCGTATATAATTTTGAAGGTACATTATTAAATATTAAGATGTAGTCTAGCCCCAACATTGCTTGCGAATTATAATTTCGACCAAAATTGCGACCATAGTTGTAGGGACAGGTTATCAAATCCAGGCGCAGCTTTTACCTTTCTGCAGTATCGTATGAAGAAAATATATCATTGATGTAGAATTATCCGTCCGATGTTTTCTTAGCTCTTCAGCTAACTGTGCAACTGCGACCATGATCGACATGAAAATGTCATTCCTCTAAGTTTCCGTAACTTAGTCTATGTGTTATTCGGTTACAGATGGACTAAGTTGCGCAGCTTGTTGTTTTTGTGTAAGTTTCGATGTTTACTCTCTTAGACATTCGGAGTGGGCAGGGTATTACTCGTATATTAACTGAACTAAGCAGGACATCATTAGATATTCGCCCGTTAGTAAAACTAACCCTTTACAGGCCCATACGGGTCCAGGAAGTTCCGGCTGCCAGAATATTTACACAATTGGTACACGAAGGTGGCAAGGTTGTCAGACCTGCGCACCGGCCGCCTTTTCCCCCAGGAGATATCCATGGTACTCCTGTTAGAGGCTGAGTCGACCCCAGGGCCATATTGCGGCCTGAAGTATTAAGTCATTGATCCCATCGGGAATCGAACCCGCGACATTCCGGCTTGTAGCGCAGTACCTGAACCAACTGTGCCACCGCGTACCCGTATTCACAAGTACACCACCCCATTTTCCATGCCTTGCACTTGTGCGAATTGAGTCGTGAAGGGTTTCACAGTTTGGAAATTGTGTCGATACTATCTAAATGTGCTGTTAATCCGGGAATTTTATGGACATAGGTGGCATTTTGTGATATCAGTGTGACAAGTTGTCTGATGACAGAGTGTGAGGTCCATCACAGCTGTTGAAGGAATGATGAACTGACAATCGGGACACAGCAAGAAGAAAACACGCGCACAATCACATGCGTATGAAAGGAAGTGTTCCTGTTCGTGGAGAAATGTATGTATGGCCACTCTTAACGGACTGGGATGAGATCATCCTCGGAACGCTTGTGGTTCGTTCGTTGTGTTAAATTCGCACACGAGCACTAACGGCTGGGGAACATTGATTTGCGTCAGAACCATAAGAAAGAAATGCGCACTCCTGGAGTGGTCGGCTGTTAACACGCCTCTGCATGGAAAGGCCACGTTCTTCTTCGAACAACTGAGGTCAATTGTACGTTTTATACCAGAGTGTGCTAACACTACTTCATACTGCACTTCCGTGAAGCTAACATCCTTACCAAATAGCGGCACTTTATCATGACCTGGGCTACGTGCTGAATTATATATATATATATAACGCGTACACAAAGTTTAGAGTGTTTTTTGGTAGTTCTTTGAAATGTTGAACACGTGGTGAAAGTTTAGATATATTTTACGAGCAAATGCCTCAGGCTTAGACCACTCTGGCAGTGAATGTCTCAATTGCTTCCTTTATTTCTAACAGTATCAAAGATCGCGTTAAAAATTGTGAACGAGCTATTTATTTGACGTGAACACAGGCCACACACAGTTTACTAAATATAAAAGTCAACGAGGCCACACATGGGAATTTCAGATGCCAGTGGTAGGGAGAGGGGAAGTACCACCCCAACAGCTCATTGATACAGTCATGCTTTCGAAAATTGCGTCGTAACTTTAAGGAAACTTGTTTTATGGAGGGACATTGCAGTCGTTTATCTGAATTTATTCTGACCCCAAGATTACGCAGAATTTGCTGTTACATCTAGCCCAGCGCTGAGATGTAATCCGTTTCTTTATAAAATGTCTTGCAACAGACTCACAAATCATTTACTATCAGTATTTATGACGAGTTTGTGTCAAGGCTTCATTCACTCTTGTGTAAATGTGGAACTATGTGGATCATCTGATAGTCTGAAAGCTGTTTCGACAAACTGACCACTCCACTGTATTTTATCTTTCCTTATTACGTTACTGAAACATTGATTTTTAACCATTTAATGTTGTTACCTGATTGATCTAATTGGTTTATTTCGTAAAATGTTATGAGTTTTTTCCTTTATTCATAGGAAAGGAGTTTAAATTTGGTTCATAATGAATTCTGTGGAAGGCAGTTTAGGTACACATATTTTCCTCTCACACTGGAAATGAAATAATTTTGGTTATGCATCATGATTGAATTTGCATGATCTAATGCGAACAGTCATTCATGTCAAATTAAATTATTGATAATAGGAAGGTTAACTCTAATGCTTCAGGCCACTAATAAACGTTCCTGCAAATTTTTATGCTATTAGACAGGGATGAAGTACGAAACTTTGATGTCAGTTCGTATTTTCGTCTTTCTTAAGCCTGTTGATTTTATTTTCACTTAATGATCTTTCGTTGTAATGAAATTATTTAAAAAAAAACTACTCTCACTACTGTTGTTCGAATTTGACAATACTGATGACACTTTGGCCCTAATTGTACACTGCATCCAAACATCATCAGAAGACTAGGGAGACTTAAATTTAAACTTATGCTGTACGTAAGCCTTTATCCGTTAGCCAAGACCGGCCATGAAACATGAGCCACGGAATTAAATTCCAGTTGAAATGTTATCGTAATAATGACGAAACAGTTGCACCATCATGCAGGCTCACTTGTACTGAAATAAAACAGTGATACGAGTTATCTTGCAGTTATACATCATATCCTGCGAAATCGCCCTGCATTGAATTACGAAAAGGCTTATTTTTAAAACAAGAACAACCATATCGTTCATTTTTTGTTTTTGTTTTATGCACTTCTTTTCAGAAATAAGCCTACAAAAAATTAACGCATGAGGGGCACGTCGTGTCTTTTTGCCGATGTGTTTGATCACCGACCTTATTGCACGAATTCTGTTTAAACCTTCTCATTCATGGGTGTACTCTGGCAGCTGTGGAATGAATTTAATTTGGTGTAATTCTGGTATAAACGCGTTGTATGAAGCACATTTAGAATTCTGATAGATTTTCTCACCAGAAGTTTATCGCACAAAAGCTTATACATAATAGAGAATATAATTAAGGGCTGCTAATTTTGTTTGAAACGACAGGGACAGAAACTTCCTAATTCTTTGTAGTGTGAATAGTGTGAATGGGCGTAGTGTGTCTGCAGCAATGACAGTCATTTCTCAGAGGACGGAGTTAGAACCAACTCCCGTAATTCCGTGTAACTTAACTTGAAATATGAGGCTACCCCCAGTAGTAATCACAGGACATTATGATATAATTAGCCACTGTCATAAATTTTAAGAGTCACAAGTATTCCTTTGTAGAGAACTGACCTAACACTCGAGCGGTAGCTACTGAGAGGCATGAGGAAGGAAATAAGTACAAAAATCTTACTTCTCGGAATAAAGTAGGTATTCATTCGTGAAGCTCGTTCATCTCCGAGAAATTCTGACTTCTCCTTAGCAGTCTTCTTTCCGCCGATGCTCTGTACACTTATACCACCGTCTGGTAGGTGTATGGATTTATTTTACTTAAACGCCTGTTCATAATGTGAAGACACTGAAAGCGTGCTATCGCCGTTATTGCAACTACTTTTAAAGTTCCAGCGCCTGCTTTTAGCACTTTCATTAATATTTCTACAGAGGGAATTATTGGACTGTGGCAGTTTCCTTTGTGAATATGTACCAGCATAGCGCCCAGCTGTCTGGTGGAGAGGACAGGCCACATTGCATGATGATGTGAAAGAACATATAATGTGACCGCCCTAATTGGCCATGGCCTGAAGTGAGGTTGCCCTCGGCAGTAAGTCGAATGAACGAAAGGAATGAGGTTTATAAATTGACTAGTGAGTGAAATTGGCCTCGAACTATGCAGAAGTATGTTATCCACATTCTACTGCGACTGCGATGTTATGCCAGCTGTGTTGCATTGCCATGAGTTAGGTGACGGCAGATTTACTAGAGTTTCATTCCCCTGCCTCTTTTTATTTGCAGTATAATCATGCCTGATTTATTGTGCCAATTGTCTAAGTCCTCCGAGGATATGTTTCTTTCCTAAGAACATGGCTTCAGAAAGTTGAAGACGTACTGGAATAGATAATGGCAGTCCGAAAGATGAAGTGTCTTTATCCTTTGACTCTGAAGATAAAGGTACTGCGATCCTACATAACATCGGTAGCTGTTTACCAGTCGACGTGGCTTAACATCCCAGAAGACTTGAATCATTAACAACACCATTATGAAAACTTCATCTAACATGGTTTGACTCTTTGTCTTAAGGTATTTGTTCTGAGGATCTTCTCGTTCACCCTCTCAGTCTTTCGATTTTGAGTTGAGAAGAATTCAGAACACTGACAGGAGAAAAGAACTTTATTTCGCCTAAGTGCATAAACGATGTTGAAACTCGTCCGCACATTGATTACGGATACGACATAAGGTCTTATTTGTTTGTGTCGTCTTTTGATTGTGTCAGTCTATGTTGGTCAATGCCCTTTATCGGAATTAAATTTGATACGCGGGACTTGTTCCAATACAACTGTACACTTCCATATGTAATCTTACAGCACTGCTGTTCTTGCATGTCTATATGGCTACCAATCATAGCCCCCGTCTTCGATCTCGTATTAAAGTTTTGTTCTAATTTTTACCTTTTCTCTGTAATGAGGCAACATTAAGACCAAATTTACACCAGGTTCTACTGCATCCCGTGAATCCACGTTACTCAGAGCAAGAATAACCTCTGACATGGTTAAAAATAAGAACTACGAACTACATGAATGTGATCCCCAGCAGTCGATATTGGGAAAGTTTAGAGTTTTGTTGTCTTTTTTTGGCTGACAACTGCGTAAAATGATTCAAACCAACTATGTTACGGTGACTCTGATATCGTTTCCATCGACACGTTTCGTAATTTGGTGAAGAGACTGATTATGTAGACTGAGTCTGTCTCCGAAACTTAGGTAGATTTGAAACACCTGGCGCGGCAGTCTACCCGAGAAGGCCCTACTGACTTCTGTCCCCATGACAGCTCAAGACTTATGCCTACAAGTTTAATAGTTCTTCGTAACAGCAGTAATTAGGGATATATTGATCTACACCTTTGTATCAAAATAAGCTATATACGGCATAATATTTTTCACATTTAAGTAACGATATCGGAAGTAAACTTGTAATTGCGAGACTGTTGAGAGATCCGGGCTTGGCCTTTATTTTCACCACATGTTCGTGTTTAAGTTCATGATACGCTGAGAGTAAAGTATGATTAGTTGCGAGGATTGTTTGTCATAAAGAACACATTATCAGTTTTATTGCTACAGTCTTCAGTGCATGGTACATGCCACATTTTCCTCAGAGTTTTGGTTTTTCAAGACAAATTATTGATTTAACCTGTCTTTATCGCAGTAGAACCTGTTGTTATAAATCAAATTAATTACAATAACACCTGATGGAGAACATAATAGTTTTTGGCGCGACAGCCCCCAGTGGGCCAGGGCCTCCTTATTCACGAAGTTTCTAGATCACACAAAACGACGCACCACAGTCGGTAGGACTCCTCTGGACGAGTGATCAACTCGTCGCAGAGACACACAACATTCACAACAGACAGACATCCATGCCCCCGGTGGGATTCGAACCCATAATCTCAGCAGGCGATCGGCCGCAGACCTACACCTTAGACCGCGCGGCAACTGGGATAGAACATAATAATAATAATAATAATAGGCAGTAACAATAACCGCAGTAGCATTGCATGCCTAAGAGTTTTTGTACATTAAGAGAACCTTGAACATTAAAATTGACAGCTCAATTTGTTGAGAAAAATCCGTGCTCCACCAGCATAACATGGTCCAGAAGAGTTGTAAGCAGTCTGTTTTTCCATGGTATCATGGTGTTAAAAAGTCTGTGGATGGTTAAATATGGTTTCATAAAGCGTACACGTTAGCAGCTGTTTAGAAGCAATGGAAGATAAATTATTCTGAATGTGTTTTAATTATTGCCTATCCCGAGAAAGTTTTGATTTGAAGTGGGAATTCAACTGGCGAAGCTAAAGACATTTTGAGGAATTGAGTTTGTATGTTTAATTACATGTGTTTTTTTATGAAGCTGTCAATATTTCAAAGTACTGCTAGCCTTGAATGGTGTGATGACTGGTGAATTGGAGAGGCTTTGAATTAAAACGGCCGTGGTAATACTAGAAGGTATGAAGCAAACGACCAAAAATTTCAGTCAGGATAGCCGATATACTGGCCGAGATATGACCGCATCTCCCGAATCCAGTCCTAGAATGCTGCCGACACACGGGCCTGGTTGATTTCGGACTGTTTAGAAGAAATAATGTCTCCACAGTAAATCATACAAATATGCAAGCTATGGAGTTGTGTTTATATTCTTATAACAAAATTTCACCGCTCCAGTTCACCATTAACAATAGACATCCCTTCCAAACCGCTCTTTATTGTTCACGCGCTGTCTTGTATGCAGTCGTTGATGCACTGAGGTGGTCCCCATTATTCCGTTATTTGCGTGCGTTCAACATTGTTGACGTAAGAGCAGCAGGGTTTTTGTAAACGTTGGAAAGATTGTAAACGATAATGCCTGCTTTAAATTTTCCATGACTCTTGTAAGAGTGACGGATTTTTTTATTTTAAAGACGCTGAAAAATTATTTAAATCCATATTATACAGGATGTATACAAAAAATCTTTACAAATTTGATTGCATTTAACTTTTTGAAAAGAAAATATATACTGTTTGTGGATCATTTACGAGAGAAACCCTCGAGTTTCCGCGAATACTTGTATATCGTAGTAGTAATTTTTGTCTCCCCAAAACCTGCAGCCCTCTGTGTGAGCGTGTGTGACTCATTAGCTTAGAAGCCAAGAACCGTCACACGAGAAGGCACAGCGCGCGGAATGGTTTCTACGAACGAAATCCGATGCACACTTCACAACTCATGTGTGACTTCAGTTATCTGCTAGCGGAGACTTCACATATGCCTTCGAGAGTTTCCTGAGACGCACCCTGCACCTCTCTTGTGCAGTATACTTCCGATCTCCTCAAACAATTTGTACGAAGTACGCATCGGATTTTCTCGCTAGCGGCGTCGTGCAATACGTCGTTCTGAGACGTATGTGGGCCTGTGTATCCATTTTACTTAACGACGAACCACGACACGCTCTTTGCCTTCTGGAGGTTCCTGGCGAAGTCTCTGGGCCTGTGTATCCAATTCCCTTATGACGAACCAAGACGCCCACAGTGCTTTCTGTGAGCTCATGGCGACTGATCCGATGAGTCACACACACACACACACACACACACACACATTCGTTTGCAGTGCCGAGGAAAGCACGCAACCAGTGAAACTTCGGTGGTTTCTGCCGCAGATGATGCAAGTAGAAAATGTCCGTGTTTGTCTGTTCGTAAAGTTTTTTTTTTCGCAAGTCAATTTGCAACTACACCACGATATTGACACTTAACGAGGTTTAATGGGGCTTCCATAACCAGTAAAACGTGAAAATTATAGTATTATACGATTTTGACGTGCTGTTCCAGCATTCGTCAGGACGTTTCCAAGTTAAATAACGAAAATGAATTGGATAGTTTTAGATTCTACGAGTAATATGCATTATTTATGAGCTAACTGCCTATTTTTGGCATTAACTTCAACTCATACCTAGGTAATGTGTAAATGTAGAGTGTAAGTAGCATGTTACTTTGATGTTCTTAGTACAGTAACATACGGATCATGTATTGTACAGGGCTCTATCCGTATCCATATGTATGCTATACAGTGACGCAGCCAGTTTGTCAGTCATCTGGTGATGAACTGTCGGAATTCTTTGAACTGAATGCTGCTCTCTTAATTATGCTTTTGGCTGTTTTGATGTACAGTACAACAGTGCTTGAATTGCATGCGTAAAAGGGCAGTTGACATGCATGTACTCGTACATAGTATTGCACAATGTCTGCTGAAGTTTCTGCAGCTGACATAAAACTCAATTTCGAGCCTCGTGCGGGAATAAGTAACAACTGTTGAATGCTGAACGACGAAAACTACGTGTCCTCGTACCATCACGAGTTGTGGTGTAGTAGTGACAGTAGTAGTCCTAGCAGTAAGAGGCGCTTCTGGAAAGCGAGACGCGCGCACTCTTTGTAAAGATCAGCCGTCTCTGTATATCAAAGGGAACTTGTATTGCACAGTACTGTGTCGTAATTTTTTCATCATTCGCTGTGGCCGTTAAAGATTGACACGAAAATCGAAAATCCCGCTGCCTGTGACCTTCGGTAGGTTATACGGGTTTTAAACGCGAAAAATATTCGTCCGGCGGAAATTCACATCAACATGATTGCAATGAACGATGGGAATGTGAAGAAATGATGTCGGTTGTTCAAAGAAGGCAAGACTAATGTACATGACGAGGAACGAAGAGGGCGCCCGAACAGTTCAAGTGGGAAAATTTGGAACATTCTCCATACAGTCTCGACTTTCACCAAGTGATTAGCACTTGTTTTTCGGCCTCAAGAAATTTTTGGCCGTCCAGAGTCAGAGGAGTGACCAAGAAAGAAAAGACGTTGTGCAGGACTGGCTGCAAGACTTGACGGCGAACTTTTTCTTCGAAGGCATGCAAAAGCTGAAGGTGTCTTTACTACGCAGACTATCGCGGTTCGTTTATTGGGCCAGAAGGTCCTTTCGCAACGCTGTGCCATTTGTCTTCTTTATTTGGCTATTTAAATAATGTCGTCGATATGATGTTATAAAGTACTGGCAGTTTCATCATCCGTCGTGTGAGAGAAGTGACCTGGCTCCTTATTATGGTTCATTGCGCTACTTGGTATTTCAATTCTTTTGCCGTCACCTTTGTTTCGCAAGAATGGCTGTGATGCGAGACTCGAGGGTCTCACAGCAGTGTTGATGAAGATGCAAGTCTTCTAGGATGTTACTCCTTGTCGATTGGTAAATTATTACTGACTTTTGGAGTAGCGCATTGCCGCCTTTATGTTCAGGGCCAAGCAATTCCGTGAATATGGAGGCACTACACTCCTCCAGCACCTCCATATCTCTTACCAATTAACACGGCGTAACATCCCATAAAACGTACATCTTAAAATGACTGTAATATAAAACGATGTAGTTCCACCGCGGCTCCCTTCCCATTAAACAGTTTTACAATACCTGTATAATCCCAAAATAAAAATTCATACATAAATAAAAATTACGAAGTCGTCACTGGAAATTTGTTTCCTAGGCCCTGAATAATCAGAGGAAATGCTCAAGAAAAGTATGAAAATTGGTTTAATATTCGTATCATATAGCACGGGGACTCCCGTTAAATACATTTCATTTCCGGTACGAGGCTACTTTCTATAAAAATACCTGTACGTGTCACATTGTCCGCATTTATCAATGTTTAGGCTTGGAACAGAGGGCTGTTAAGTTCGTCTGAACGACTGGATGGGTGTCTGTTGAGAGAAGAAAAATAACTTACACAATATGCTTCATTTATTACGAATTGTCAAGGAAACGTCATTCTGATTACTACATCTCTTTATGAAGACGTACATGAATCGTAATATGTTTGTCCGTAACACAGTCGAGAATTTGTTGTGAATTAACAAATGCTGCGTAGGGCCGCGTGTAGAAACTGCCCAGTAAATAATCCATAAAGTACATATAATTGGCATGTATCCGTATTTGTTTTAATACGTCCTTGAATCCTCAACTCTTTTTTATTGCAAATGACCCAAGCCGTGGTTGCAATGTTTTGTGGTCCTGAGAGTAACTTTCCTGCAATAAACGCTGGTATCCGTACGGAGTTTCTGTCATTGGTCACTTGATAAATTTGTTAATTCACAACCTTTTATCGTAATTATTTAAATGTTTATACGTTTCAATGAAAAATTCGCCTTAAGAGCGCTACATTTTCTTATGCAAGATATATTTACATTTATGTAAGTCGTAACAGACCGCCTCTGTGGTCTAGTGGTCAGAGTTTCTGGCTACAGATACAGAGGTCCCGGGTTCGATCCCCGGCGCTACCAGATTTTCTGAGTAGTAGTGGGTCTGGAACGGGGTCCACTC
>Ga0131853_10013688_pt1 | contig 14870 bp, 13 predicted proteins | sample TergutLab28metaG_FD_92764 | JGI IMG/M metagenome (GOLD analysis project Ga0131853, IMG submission 92764) | Labiotermes labralis P1 segment gut microbial communities from Petit-Saut dam, French Guiana - Lab288 P1 (version 2) (version 2) | ecosystem: Host-associated > Arthropoda: Insects >... | reverse complement strand
TATATATATATATATATATATATATATATATATATATATATATATATATATATATATATATATATATATATATATATATATATATATATATTCGTCAAGGCTAGTAACATTCAATACGACCAATCTAAAATTTTAAATTATATACTAGTATTAATAGCAGCGTATTGTACTCATTGCAGTTAATCAATACCAGAAGCTGTAATTACAGCTGTACCAGCTCCTGATGATGGGTGTCAACACCCGAAACATGTAGAGCTGCCTAAAGAAATGTAATGAACTAAATAAGTCGCATCTTGTTGGACAGTTACTAAATTCGATTCACGATACACGGACCCAAATACATAAAAGTAGTTTTCAGATCCTACTGTAAAATTATTAATTTTAAGTGTACTTAAAATATTAGCGCACTGCCTGAGGAAAACACGAAAGCTTATCTTGTAAAAAGTAAAGCAATCCCCGTACAGTCATGGCCAGGCCATGAGGGTTCCAGGAGGTTGAGGGTACCAGACTTCAGGAGGGTGGTAAGCATGTCAGCTCTATGCATCGGCAGCCTTTACCGCTCAGGATATATTCCTGGTACTCATACTCTCCTACAGGCTGATTCGACCCGAAGTCCATATTGCGGCTGAGAGGATTGTTAATGAAAAACTCCATTGGCACCATCAGGATTCGATCCCGCGACCTTTCGGGTTGTTAGCGCAGTGCCTCAACCACTTGCGCCTCCGCGTGTCCTCAGCTTATCTTAACTTTCCTACAATTGTAGAGTCAGCAAAAACGTATTTTAGACTGAAACAAAGAGTTAGATTAGTTTCTTCTCGATAATTGTATAAAGTAATTAAAATTTGAAATATTTCAGAAATCACAACTGAATTTTAAATAAAATAACAAACGTCGTGCACACAGACGTCAGGTTGTCAACACGTCCACCAAATGCAAGACTGCAGGTTCACTGAACCGGTCATGAGATGTTACCGAAATACAAAACCCCCGAGGGCATGTCGACTTGAACGCTTGGAACACAGTGGACACCCTTAAGTGACCTAACGTCATGACGGAATAAGGCGAGTGTGAAGGAGAGGAAGGTTTGAAAATGCGGTGACCTTAGTTTAGGCGATTTTGCGAGATGGAGGAAACTGATTCTAAAGCAAAAACAACAGTAGCATCAACATCAGCATCAGCAACAGCAGCAACAAAAACAGCAGCAGCAACAAACACAACAGTAGCAGCAGCAGCAGCAGCAACAACAACAACAAAAACAGCAACATCAACAGCAGCAGCATCAACAACAAAAACAGCAACAGCAGCAGCAGCAACAAAAAACAGCAACAACAACAGCAACAGCAGCAGCAGCAACAACGACGTCAACAACAACTCTTAAAGGCTTTAGGAATGAAAACTAAGTGTTCCTTTAGCGATCATGTAACACTCTGTCAAGGCCCGATGATAAATTGTGAAAGGCAATGCCTCACCGACGTTTCGGGTTGTGTCCTGACCAAGGATTTTGTAATCTTTCTCAGTTCATCTACGAGTATCAGGCCACGATCACTTCTTTCTATTTAATTTTCATTTAATCTTCAAAGTGGAAAATGGAGGCACCAGGCTCTTCTGAAACATCTGTGCCTGTGTACCAGACTGTACGACGTTAAACCCAGAAGACAGTAAATTCCACATTCACCACGGCGAGAAATTCAGATCTCACATATAAATAAGTAGCTATACTACATGCATTCAGAAATGCTGGGTTTATTATAAAGTCCTCTTTTTCTGACTCAGTTTTGCACGGTAATGCGAATCCATAAGGCTAAGAAGTTATACAGGAATATGGCTGTAGAGGCTAGCCATTTAGAATTACGTAATTAATAACATTTGTAAAAACATTTCAAGGTTATGTGCTGAAGAGTAAATTCATGTAGTCTGTAGTTACAAAATGAATTCGTAAAGTTCAAACCAATTCCAGTGTTAAATGGATGACATTTTGGAGAGGCAAAAGTTGCAGAGAGAGAGAGAGACAGAGAAACAGAAGTTAGGTGCAGCTGACTTCAAACGTAGCACAGATGTGTCCTTGGTTAAAGAAGCATGTCGTGTTACCTGTACGAGCAAGTTTATTTAGTAATGATACAAAATGAGGTACTATTAACATCAGGCGAGGCAGAATGCATTAAAGGGTTACTTCACTGTCCTTATTCCAGGTACTTTTTTTTTTTTGGCGTAACAACCCCCAGTGGGCCACGGCGTCCTCATTCACGAGGTTTCTAGATCACACACAACGACGCACCACAGTCGGTAAGACTCTTCTGATCGAGTGTTCCGCTCGTCGCAGAGACCTCTACGTGACAACACTCACAACAGAGAGACACCCATGTCCCCGGTGGAATTCGAACCCACAGTCTCAGAAGGCGAGCGGCCGCAGACCTGCGCCTTCGACCACGCGGCCACTGGGACCGGCCATTCGAGGTATAAAAGAGAAATAATTCAACACTGCACCTAGAATTAGACAGCCTATATCAGAGCACTGTAAACACCTTTGAAAGATTACAAAATACGTCTTATGTATATTAATAGAAGGATTTATTTATATACATTTCCAGGCTATGACAGTGGGTATCGATCAGGTTATAGACGTTTGAATCCTTTCTTTGTTTACAACCAGTTCATTATGTTTACACAGAAAGTGATCTGGATCATGTCTACTGACAGCATTGTATTTAGTCGACTGCGCTATCAAACGGGTCGCCCCGAAATACTGCGGATCATACACAGGAAGTACTTTTCACAATCCACATTATTTAAACAAGGAAGGAAAAACAAACATGTAAATGGTGTAATTAATTTCTAAATATTAGTGAGAGATCGTGGAGTAGATACGAACATTTATAATATCCGTCTGATGGTAGTTTAACGACGCTCACATTATATAGCGTGCATTGACTGGACGATGACGATGATACAATGACGACAATAACGAATGGCAAGCCGGAAGGACGGGGGTTCGATTCCCGATGGTGTTATCGCAATTCATCATTGACACAACGCTTCCGGGCGCACTATGGCCCTGAGATCTACTCAGCTTCTAATGTAGAAATGAATGCCAGGAATATTTCCTGGAGAATTCATGTGCCGACAGTCTTGAAATCTCGGAGTCTCAACCTACTGGAACCCTCAGGGTCTGTCCAGACCTGAACAGGGACTGCTTTACCTTTACCTCTATAATGAATAACGTATTGGACACGATGTGTAAAGATCGATCCTATTGTGATTTGTCTGGCTGAAGGATATTCACGAATGTCCTCGTCACTTTAGTGTCCCGTCGAGACTCGAATCGAGCATTTCCCTGGCACAAGTCAGGTTACTGCGTGAGTCATCGGGTTCGCTGATAAGAGTATATTAAAATGGATTTATGCAGAATGTTGGTGTGTGTGTGTGTGTGGGCTGATTTAAGCTAAATTAAGCTACATTTAGCATGGGATCCAATGACGATCTTACGAGATATGATGAAACTTCAATGAACCATTTATTATCATCATCATCATCATCACAATAATCATCCTCATCATCACCACCGTGATATGACTCTGGGATGCAGGTTCTGCTAGAATAACACATGAAACGTAACCAGAGGCTGAACATCAATATTGCTTACCGAACTGAAATGATGTACCAATTACAGTAAGGTTACCGCCTATCCACCACAAGAAACGAAGACATTTTCCCACTTATCGACCATAAAAAGAGGACAAAAGGGAGACAATTTTAAGAAAGGGGATCTACAAATACAATTTTATTAAATGAAAGTCTCTCTCTCTCAACGTTTCTCTGCTAGTAATTCACTAATTTAATATGTACAATATTCAAAGTGAAACTTTTTACGCGTGTTTCTGACAGGCTTCAAATTGTTACGAATTTCTGTGCCAAAGTTTTCCGAGGCCGCTGCACAAACCATATTTTTTTTTTTTTTACTTGGACAGTACTCGTGTAACATTACAAGTACGTATTTCTTGAAAAAAGTGGCACAAATATATTTTCGCACTTCAGTACACTTACAATATGCAAAACCTTTAAGAATCAACAGTCAAAAACCCGTACATTTCTACAAATAAAAAAAAAAAAGACATTTTCGGACGGACATTTTTGGGTCGAAGGAGAGGACATGTCCGGGGGAAAAGATGACATATGGTAGCCCTAACATATAGCGATCTCGTACTACGTTATGTCAAGATTTCACGTCTCAAAGCCGTGATAATTAAGTTTTCTGTCTTCTAGATTGTGATGATGCCATGTTGTATGTTCGACAATGTGCCTCTGCCACCACTAGCTGCTCAGTGGTGATGGCGGAAGCAGGATCCTCTGATACGTCGCTACACTGCTACGAACTAAAGGGGTCACAGCCAACTGCACCCTAACTACTGTTTGTTACGTCCGAAGAGGGCACGCAGTAAAATGTAATTGCAGTTCCTGTCCGCCGCGTCGGGCGACTGTTCTGAATGACGTCGTATATTTCTTTTGTTCCGGGTGAACATCGTCTCGCGTCAGTCCGTTCCGCCAAGGTTATAACATATGAAGCAAACCTTTCAGGTCATGACACTTCACAGATTTACGCAGTCGTTCCACCCATCACATGCAATACTCAGTGATATCACGAACGGGTATAGGCACTTTTATGACTATTTTGGTTGCTATCTTTACATATAATTTTCTGGTTACTGTAGTTACCTTGGTCTCCAATGTTACAAATGTGCCAATGGTTACATTTTTTGCTATGTTTATCAAGGTTTCAATTGCTCACTAGTTACTACAGACACCCAAAGGCGAGAGTAGTGACACGCTCCGCGATCATTTCCTATATTCTTATATATTATTCATATTAATCTCATATTTCCAAAAGTTAACATTCCAAACTAGTTTTTAAAAAATCTTATTATTTATGCGCGTTGAATGCTCAAACCAGCCTCGTCCCCCATCACTATAAGAGCAGTTTAGTTTTTAATAATATTACACATTACTATCATCATCATCATCATCATCACCACCACCACGTCATTTACGTCACTTTAACGGTTGCGTGTCTGGCAACCGTATGCGTGGGAGTGTGTTTCAGTCCCGCAGAGGCCAGTTGGGTGGAAGTCGGATGCGGGTGGAGGCTGAAGGACAGGTGTGTGTGTGTGTGTGTGTGCGTGCGCGCGTGTCACACTTTCCATATAACGGTTCCTTAGATCCAAAAGATATAAATAACGACTCTCTAACCTGTTAACGTTATAATAGGCGTTGGAATGCATCAAATAGTTTTCCATGCAAGATGGACTAGTGTGCGAAGGAACCACACAATATATTAAAATCTTATACAAAATGAACTCTGTCTGCTACCTTCATCCTAAATATAATCAAAGACAAGTGGATAGTTTAATATATTAGGCAGTAAGGAATTCTGTGGTGTGATGTGCTGTGTTCCCATTACATTATTAGGGTAGTGAAAGCTGGTTAGGTTCGACGAAGTTGGATGTGGATTGGGTAAGAGAAACAAAGAATTCATACAGAAGTTTAGTGGAAAACGTTTTTGAAAATGGCCATACGCAAGACCGAAAAGTAGATAGAAGGATATTAGTAACACTGATCGTATGTACAACGTTTGTAATTTGTGAGGAAGAAGGGATAGTGTTCAGTGAGGGTGCTGAACCGCAAAGAGTGAGAGCCTGGAGCGTTGTCAGTGTCGTGACTAAGTTATGGGTTGGAAGAGCAAAAAATCGGGCGGAGAATCTGACGTCCAGAGCTGGTCTGGGGGCCCACCCAGCGTCATATCCAATAGGCACGGGGGTTTTCTCCCGCGGTTCAGAGTGTGCTCGTATTTATTACAATGATCAGGACACAGCGATTATTTCTCTAAAGGCTACTTCCTTCGCTGAAGCAGTTTTTTCAACCGGTGGTACGCGTACCACTGATGATGCGCAGAGGGTAACCTAGCGGTACGTGAAGTTATATCCCAATTACCTATTTTTTTCCATAATTCAATTTTAACCTTTTAAAGCTGAGTGATGATTTCATGTTCCCTAGGTCTAACATTCAAAAAGTCTAAGTTCTCCCCACAGATTTCATTTTTTTTTTGTATTTATCTCCGAATAAACAGTGACTTTGCTCTATACAACAACTGATTAGATTTTATAACAGAGACGGAGAGTGTTTACTGCGCGGCACAAAATAAAACAGACTACGATCCGACCTTAAATGGTTAAAGAAGCTAATCGCACTATAAAAATTATTTTCAATGTATTTAAATGCAAAGATACATGTTTATGAGGTATTTCAGAAGTTAAAATTCAAAATTACACGCTGAAAGTTATTAATAATTTTAGTACTATGTGGCAGGCGTCAGTGTTTTGTTTGTGACAGTGGCAGGCGAGGGAAAGGAGGCTGAAAAGCACTTATTTAATGGTAACACTACGTATATTCTGTAGAGCAAGAATTAAATTTTGACACTAGTACATTATTTACAAGAATTTCGGGTTTAAACCCGTTAAATTAGTGGAAAAGCCACAGAATGCAGCCATGTAATATTAATCAGAAATTTCATGTATTTGCAACTAGTTTTAATATTTCCGCCTAAAACTACTCTTGTGTTTGAATCCTAGAGAGTGGGAATTTGATAAAATATATGTCGGCCACCCATCAATGAATGGTACGACTTTATTCTCACCTTCTGTACAAGTCGCCGAAACAAAACCAGAGGGTTTTTTTTAGAACAGCGCTCTTCTGGGTTATTACGCAGCGAGTAGTGGTAATTTCTTACCGACGTTTCGGGACAACCTATCGGCCCCATCCCGAAGATGTGTAATAACCCAGAGCTATTTCGCGGCATAAGCCCGAAATTACGAGGTTTTTTTGTTTAATTTCGAAATCTGACACTGGAGGATTGCATTAAACACAGCCACTGCAGTTTACCTGGACTGCCTCTCTGCAGTAAAGTCTCTTTGTTTCCGGCTTACAGTCCCTATAATTAGTCTACAAGCAAAGGTATTCAACATAGTACCATGATATTAACAGAATATAAGGGTCACACGTCGTATCGTCCTATTAGTAATAACGACCTTATGGTCGTGCCTTGCGCGAATGGTATTAAAGACAATAGAATTATGCAAATGTGAGTAATTCTGAGTTTTATGGCAGGACCCACGTCATAACGTTCAAGTTCCAGTACACGTCGTGACACACAGTTAAGTAATGAAGACAAAATTAGTTAGCGGATCGCGTGATTGGCCGGGGATTTGAGGTTAGGGAATGATGGTTCAGTTTCAGTAAAACTAAGCCGACAATAACCAGGCACGAAACAAACAGGAAATATTGGAAACTGTACAAACGGTGTTAAAGAGTTCAACGTCCTGTCATGGAGAAGGTAGATACAAATCTAAAAACCTCATTATAATAATAATTTGAAGATAAATATCAGAGAAAATGTACTCCGTCCGAAATTTTAGCACTGAAGTATAACCTAACCGCATGTACGGAGTGCACAAGCCAGAGATTTTAGCAAAGCCTCACACACTCACGCACAGAAAAGTCACTTAATGTTATGAATTAATAAATGTAAAGTTCCAGTCATGCATGTAAGTTTACAACCTCCAAGCTGTGGAATAAGTATAAAAGCGGTCACTTACGTGATTATTTAGGGTTCTGAAAATTTAGAATTTTACAGGCTTGATACACGTCATGGTTTTGAGGGTTGTTTGACCGTGCATCTTCTTCATGAAATAAAGTGAAATGCCAACTTGATGCAACTATGTAATTTTATTGATATATTCTTAGCTCTACATGTTTCGGGTACGTACGTCCCATTGGATGTTGAGTTGCAGCATATGGTTTTTCTGCACCGAGTTTTTGGATGGGTGGTGGTCTTGAGAGCCGCTGCGAAGGTCGTGTGTGCGGTGCGGATGGTGCCGTGCACGGCGTCATCCGCACTGTAAACACGACCAACGCAGCGGCTCTCAAGACCACCACCCATCCAAAAACTCGGTGCAGAAAAACCATACGCCTCAACTCAACATCTAATACTCCTGATGATGGGCGTATGTACCCGAAACATGTCGAGCTAAGAATACATGAATAAAATTGCCATGTTGCATCAAGTTGGCATTTCGCTTTATTTCACGTCATGGTTTATTCAATTCTGCCTGTGACAGAATTACAAGAAACCTCAACATTTTTCCGCTCAGTACTCATACATAAATACACCGAGTTGGCACATCACGTATTTATAATAGAAAATGCACACAGATCTTTTATTTTGACTTCTGGGTTGCGGAACCGTATAGTCTGGTCGGCGTTTATAAAGCTTCGGAAATACCTGCTGCCACTATGCAGCAACAGTTTTATCTGAAACGATTATAACCATCTACCAAATTGCACGGAATCACAATTCGTACGACTTCAAGCTCAATCTTTAGCGCTACCACATTTTCAAAAGTCATACAGCCAACATCTCATAACAGGTACAGTATTTTCCACTAAGTGGTATACACTTTCAATATTTTTTTTTTTTTGCCAAGTGTTTTCACAGCTGTCGGTCTCATATCATTCACATTTCCTGCAAGAAATTTGTTTCTAGTGTGAATTCCAGGAAGTAGCCTGTAACATGGAATAACATCATGTCAATAAAAACAATTGACAATAAACCGATTCAGATATGAGTTACGTACAGCTGTGTTGACGAAAATGTCCGTCTTCTGGAATATGACGCTTTGTAGACTGGTAAAAGCCTATTAGTGTTTCGGAGGAATTTATTGCCTCCATCTTCAGGATATGTGGAAAGCCTGAAAAGGTAGGTAGAAAGGTCATCCGAAATGTTGGTACATATTTACAAGACGTCATGTTTGTGAAGACGGAAATTTTCAAGAAGCAGCTGGCTCTCTTAAATTCTTACGTTTCCACATTAGAATGTTTCCGTTGATTAGAGGTAAATTTAATATCTCATTTCCGAAACTTGAGTCGGGAAACTGCCGAATTTACGACAGAAATGTCGATCAGTAGGATCCGCATATGAGTGTACATACACTTTATGAAATGTGCAATTCACAATCGATATGGTGCTACACGAATGGGCAGAGACTTACAATTATTTCCACTTTACTGCTACGTATTTACACACGTCATTCAAGGAAGCGTACTTTCACAGCCTGTAACCACGGTCAGTGCCATAATTGCTCTTGAATTCACAGCAAACATCTATTCACGAAGTTTAACTTTTGGACTAGATGGTAGGGCAGCCTTAAGCTTACTGCATAAAAAAGTAAGTTATCTCAACTTCAGATAAGTTGAGGACTTTCCGGCACAGAACGCCCTCTGAAAGTTTCCAGCGTCCCTTACTTGCAATAGAAGGGAATGAAAAATTAAAGAGGCTCACAAGTGAAGTATCATTGATACTGTGCGTCTCTAATTGTAGTGGGCAGCCTGGTAATGGGATGTTAATTGGACAGCTATTTGTACAGCTTTTTAAAGGCTTCTCGGCAGTTCTACGTTATTTGTGAAGGGGCAGACGAAAGCGTCTGTTTGCGGTGGGCAAAGAAAGAACCTTTCACCTGTCGGTTGGTATGTCACCATCGTTTAGCACGTCTCCGAAAATCATGGACCAAGGCGATGACTGTTTTTTTAACAGCTTGGGTGGTCGGTTTATGTTCCAGGTAAGAACATCGAATCAGGAATTCGGAACGGGTCCGACCGGGGGGGAAAAATATTTATTTCATAATCTTGTTTTGTATCTAATCAATCAACATCAACAACTTCATGGTTTGGTCCATTCCGTTACGTTCGGTATTGAGTCACACTTCTTTGTCTTCTTTCTTCCAGTGTCCATATTTCCAAAAACACAGGCTTAAAGCCTTAGCATCATCCAATCTTTTATTACTGCTACAAAGCTTTTTGAAACGTCAAATGGACATTTTGACAATCCGCATCTCCAAATAGGTTATTCGGTATAGAGATTGGTTGGCAGACAACACGACAAAGATATCAAAGTTTGATTTCAGACATAAAGCAGTTCTTTCTTCCTCACAACATCCATACCAACTATTGCACCTAACGAAATTCCTTTTCGATACGTAACGCCAATACAATTCCCAGGGTCAAAACAGCCGGAGCAGTAAATTTTATCTAGTTGAGAATGTGTGGAAGTATACCTCAACTCCCTGTGTGCTTTCAACTTTTGGTGCTTAATTAAGCTCAGGGGAAGCTATGCGCTACCCCGCAATAAAATTAATTTAAGAAAGATTTCAGCACATGTTCTATGATAATAAGCCAAAAAACTGTTTCCTTATCGTGTAACAAAAAGATTAATGTACAAATGGCACAATCCATTGAACTTTCAAGGGCAGGTGTGTTCAGCCCTGCATTACGTTCAGGTTGATATTTGCAGCGTGGGAAAGAATATTGTGACAGACCTTCCCCATACTGAAATTTGCAATGTCGAGAAGTTATATAACAAGAACTACTTCGGCTGTCACTCTTCGTGCGTGACGAATGTCGAATTTTACTCTCAGGGAGGACCATGAGTGAAAAGTACATGAAATCATGGGGCGAACATCCAAACTTAAAGACACGCAAAACGCATGGAGAACGGGGAAAAAATAACTTTACAGAAAACCTGTAAATATCTTCTCACTGTATTTTCTGGGCAATTAATTCCACGCAGTTATTGTAACACAGTGCTTGTGAAGTCTATAGAGGAATGACAGGACTACGCGGGAAGGAACTTCAGAATTCCTCTCATCAGCACGATGCACATTTCTCTCAATACTTCGCGATGACCTGGTCTGTCCCGACTGCTAACACGGCGTAGCGCCGGTCGCGTTCAGAAGTGCTGAGGGACTAATGCCTAATTTGATAGCTTCCACCACAATATGTATTTCTTAGGGCGCCGCATGTGGAGAGCGCGTGCCTAATATTACCTGTTAATGTTAAGCAGGGTCTTCCGTACGTAGACTTTGGGTGAAGGTAGAGAGGTGACTTAATTATAAAGGCTGCGTAAGGTCCCATGATCCAGCCTACGTACAGACTCTATATTACGGAATGTCCTCTCCACTCGGGGCCTTCCAGTTACATATCCATAATTGTCCTTTCTAAATCTATCTCACGAACAGTCGCAAATTGAGTCCTGGTCTGACCGATCGTCTTTCCATCTACCTTGGTCACACAGGACCTGATCCAGTAACTGAACGTTCCGTCCAGCAGTAGCAGTTAGCTCTAGGCATCGGCATCTTTTACTTCCGAAGTAGCACACCAGCAGGACTACGTGCTGAAGCGCGAGGTCGTCCATGACATGGCTCCGTGCTGGCTGGACAGGCTACGTCCGTCGCAGAATGGCGAAAGAAGGCTGTGGCCAATACTCACCCCCTCAATGACCGGCCTGTTCTCACAGCATACCCATATTGCCCTTGGTGTGAGTGAGCCACATTCCGGTTGCCATATTTTCATTGAAGTATATGTTGAGGGTGAAGACAGATTCGAGCGTCCAACATATAACACAGCATGCAACAGCCACATGGCAACACCCTGTTCGATGAAATTAAGACTTCATCAGCTCAAAGAATAAAGGAACTTCGATGAAAGTGACCATGGAGTAGTGCGTGTGTGTTATGTCACGTGGATGATGATGATATTCTAATCATCATCATCACCATCATCATCATCTTGGCAAAATCTGATCATTTTAGACAGATATTTCCCTGACTCTACGCCCCTAATACCAAGCCACAAGTCAGTGGTGTACCGAGGGGGGGTTTGGGGGTTCAAACTCCCCCCGAAATTCCGAAGGCCCTCCAAAATTGTGCCAAACTCAACCCGATTGTGAAAAATGTTAAAAATTGATGAATTTTGGACCCCAACACCCCAAAATGTTCTGAAAAAAGACAGTAAAATTCTAAAACTACCGCTGGTTAGCAATTGTTTTATATTAGCAATGATAAATAAATTTGTTGTCATAATAAATAGTCTTAAAGTGCCAAAAATTAAGAAAATTTCACTCTATGAAATGAAATTTCTTGTACCAAATTACATCTGCCTCCAGAACCCCTGACTAGGGGGCTACCGCCCCCAGATCTCCTTTCTCTCTGTCCTCAACTGAATTTGTAGAACCCCCCCCGAACACAATTCCTGGGTACGCCACTTTACCAAGCTATGCAATTACATTAGCCTGGCGACATAACAGATGTTTTACTAAATTCTGTCATCTGTGACCTAATACCAACGTAAGAATTCTTGCTTTAGAGGTTCGTTGCTGTGGCCGTTACACAAAAGTGTAGTTGGCGACATTATCGCACTAACGTGTTCCGTCGGTAAGAATGAAGTGGACGGGGCACGCAGTGGGCATGAGGGAGACGAAAAGGTAGGCAGCAGGTGCAGATAAAACGAAGGCATTAAAACTAATTAAAAGAACTCGGTATGTGAGTCTGAGCGGGAATCAAGAGGGAAAGCACGGGATCAATCAGTGGGCTGTTTTACAGACAGTAATAGACAATCAGGTTTGCAGACGACAAGGCATTGCCTGATTTGCATTCGCCTGTCACCTTCTTGTGAAGGATTTCGCTGACAGGACTAAGTACTTGTGGAGACCAGAGGCAAGAAAAAATCGCTGATGCAAAGGTAATTGGATTTAACTGGCCCAGTGTAGGATCAAATTATATACTTCATTTTTGCGGTAATAAAATAGGGAGCTCTAATACCAGCGAGTGACAAAGTAACATACAGGAGGTTAGTTTAGTAGGAAATTTGTTTATTTTACATCCAGTCGGACCGGTTCTTGGCTGCGGCGGTACTAGTGTAAGTTAAGGGGAAGATGCTGCATTTCTTTCAGTTTGATCTTTTGTTCAGAACCTGTCCGCATTTCCATGAACTGGGCAAGATGAATGGTTAGTCGTTTGGTTCCGAAAGGAAGTTTTCCCTTAACCATAAGGATAATTCCGGCTGTGGTGAAAACCAAGGGCATAATAAGCTCACGGGCCTGCTGATGTTTACTATTATTCCATTTCGTAATGTGGTTCTCCTCGTGAAGGAACTGAAAGCGAACCGAGTCACGAACATCCGGATTTCAAAACCACATACTGAACTCTGTGGTCGAAATTTGTGTTAGTGAAACAGTGAACTCTTTTTAAACTATCCTGTTTGTTATTTTACTGCCTAAATGTGTTTATGTTTCGTTGCAGTTCCCACGACATCTTCACAACAGCATAAACGCTTGTTGCTGCTAGTCAAAATTGCAACAGCAAGTTTCTGAGTTGTTGAAATTTTTTTCACGTTTGGGGACTCAGGAAAAAAAGCGGTAAAACTATGAATACGAAGTTTTGTTCTTGCTGCTGAAAGGGTTAAATATTCCAAATACCTCACAAATTGCCATTTCAGAGACAAACTATACTTGGCGTCGAAAATTGATATCTTAATAAGGTAAATACCCCCATGAGGTATTCAATTAAAGCCCATAAACTGCAGAAGCCATTCAGTGTCGAATGAGATGATGAGATGTAAAACAAGAGGTTCTGACGTTGTCAAAATCGTTATTGTCTTCTAAGACTTCACGCGTTTAGTGTAGTAGAGAAGTAGCAGTTTTTCGGGGAGATCGTTACCTCCATTTTCAGGATACTTACTTACTCCATGGAGTAGACTCCTTCTTAAGAAGCGAACTAGTTTTCAGCTAGTCTAGAAATTTCCAAGATTTTATGGAACCCGAAGGTTCATTACCGCATTCACAAGTTCCGCCACTTATCCCTATCATGAGCCAGCTCGATCCAGCCCATACCGCCACATCCAACTTCCTAATGATCCATCTTAATATTATCCACCCATCTATGCCTGGGTCTCCTGAGCGGTCTCTTTCTCTCAGGTTTCTCCACCAAAATCCTGTATATGCCTCTCCTCTAACCCATACGTTCTGCATGTTCCGCTCATCTCATTCTTCTCGTTTTTATCACCCGAAAAATATTGGGTGAGGAGTACAGATCATTAAGATCCTCATTATGTAGTTTTCTCCTTTCCCTTGTTACCTCATCCCTCTTAGGCCCAAATATTCTCCTCAGCACCCAATTCTCAAACACCCTTAACCTACATTCTTCCCTTAATGTGATCGATCAAGTTTCACACCCATATAAAACAACAGGCAAAATTATTGTTCTGTATATCTTAATGTTTGTATTTTTGGATAACAAACTGAAAGACAAAAATTGTGCACCGAATGATAGCAAGCATTCCTTGACTTCAATCCGCTCTTAATTTCTTCCTAAATGGAAATTAGATTTATTAAGTTTGTTCCTAAATATTTGAAGTGTTCCACCTTTTCAAAAGAACTACTGTCAGTCTAATTCTATGACTTCGTTCTGGATTCCGATCTCGAGACGTGACCATGTACTTAGTTTAATCAGCATTTACTTTTAGTCCAGTCTCCTTACTAGTAACTACGTGTCCTATAGCTGCTGCGTTTTTTATAATTGTAAGTACGCTTCGCCCCAATACATTAACATCATCTGCATAGACAGAAAGATGAAGTGCTCCATTTAATTTCAAGCCATCCTGGTTTTTCCGAACCTTCATAATAGCCTACTCTAAAGCAAAGTTGAAGAGCAATGGCGATAGAGTATCTCCTTGTTTCAAACAATTCCTAATAGGAAACATGTAAGACAAATTCTTACTCATTGAAATTTAATAACTCATTGAAATTTAATGTATGTAATGTGTTTAGCATGGACTACTACCCTGACCGAGGTTTTCCGTGCTTTCCCTCTGTTGTAAGGCAAATGCTAGGGTATTCCTCTCAAAGACGGGGCACGGTCCGCATCCTGACTTCCGCCCAGAGTAGGGTAAATGGTTTGCTCTATGTATTGTTGGTGTTGATTGTTGTTGTTATA
>Ga0131853_10013687_pt1 | contig 14870 bp, 10 predicted proteins | sample TergutLab28metaG_FD_92764 | JGI IMG/M metagenome (GOLD analysis project Ga0131853, IMG submission 92764) | Labiotermes labralis P1 segment gut microbial communities from Petit-Saut dam, French Guiana - Lab288 P1 (version 2) (version 2) | ecosystem: Host-associated > Arthropoda: Insects >... | reverse complement strand
CGGAACAGGTACGGTTATGGTATTTTTTTTTTTTTTTTGGAAATGAGGTACCCTTGATCACTCATCTCCATCCAGCCCCCATCGTTATCAATTCTTGGAGCTATACATTAATTTCCTATTACATATTTTTATTGTTACACCGTGCATGTTGTCGAGTTACTCAATTATTACACCAACCACTGCACATATATAAAATTTACACATTAAAACATTAAAAACGCTTCGACATGTTTCGATCCTAAGACCATCATCAGGGAGCTATATATTCCTTGCTAAAGTCACACTAGAAATAGTCACAGATTAATTTCGTTGTACAAGTTGGGTGTTGTGGCAGCATGACTTTAGCAAGGAATATGTAGCTCCCTGATGATGGTCTTAGGACCGAAACATGTAGAAGCGTTTTTAATATTTTAATGTGTAAATTTTATAAATTTTATATATGTGCAGTGGTTGGTGTAATAATTGAGTTCCTCTTACGTCTTCATGACGAAATGCTCAATTAAAGATAATATATATTTGCCTCGCCCTATGTCCGTATCATCTTCGACGTTTTCATTTGTTTCCGCTACGTCTTCCTTTCTTTTAAATTGCCTTTTGTGTTTTAGTAACTTTGGTGTATATTTTTAGAGGCTAAATACTATTTTTTCTTTCTTTCCAGGTGAGTTCATCATTGCGTTTTTTGATAGCCATTCGGGAGTTTTGGTCTCTCTGTGAAATCTCTCATTCCAGTAGACGTGTTACAAGACGCTGTGTAAGTAAATACATTTATACACCCACTCGCGTCAGTAAAATTATGCAGGTAATTTGCCCCCATCATTTAGTCTACGCAGCAGTAATCTTCCAAAACATAAAAATAAGTCGACGATTGTTCTGACTGAGAACAATTATTAGCTCTTGTTTTGATACTTAGAATGTGTCGTAGTGTTTGGCATTGATAAATTTTTTCTTCTTTCTTCGAATTGTTTATTTAATTCGTGGGTAGTAAGGTCTGTTACTTTTTCTTTGATGTTATTAAGTGTGTTAATTCAGAAATGCTGGATAAAATTAATAGAACACTGGAACACCTCTTAAAATGTTTTCAAGGCATAAGGATTTTTCTGCCGCATTTTAACTTGTTTGGTTTAGTTAGTCTCTTGTTTTGTTTCATTTCTTTATCTATTATTGTTTTCATAATGGAATAATATAAAATTCTCAGAATGTTACCACATGTTTAAGTAAGGTTTTGTTCACTTAAACGTCCAGACTAAAGGCCGATTTTTTACTTAATTTGGTTGCAAATCACGTACCATTTTAGGACACATCCAGGCTATAAATTATAATTTCTTGCAATCAAAAATAAATGCATGGCTTCTCCGCCACTTTAGGCGGCGGAGGGCGACAATATCACCGTTCAGTTTAGCGTATTGTAAATTCGTGTAGTAACACAAGTTGCAAAAATATTCTGCATTTCTTAAAGGGAAGGGTTTTTAGACTGTTAGAAAACAAATTAGCGACAGTGTGATTTTTTCTATCGAAGATAATTAAGGAATCAATGGAGCTATGCATATACAATTTTGTTATGTAGGCAGGTCATAAGCGTGGCCATATAAGTTTATAAATCTTTTTTTATTGTTTAAAGAAACAATTACAGACATGGCGATGTTGCTGAATGTGCAGGTTATATGCCACATGTTTAACGTGTGCAGAATCGAACTCAAATAACACATTCTTTACGGAGCTATAAAACAAAACAACTATAACAACATATATATATATATATATATGTAGGACTCGGCATTATGCAGTAACCACGCTGGCTTGATGGGTTGTGCCAGGAAATTTTTAATAACTTTCTTCGTTCGCGTCATTCTTTCTTTTGCTCTCGGCTTGTTGTGTATTTCAAGGGATAATAACTTGTACCTGTGCAAAAGTTTTAATTTTTCTCTGTTTTGTATGGGTGTAAAGTAAATCCTCACTTGAGGGGTGTAAAGTAATTCCTCACTTGAGGGAAAATGTTAGGTTTAGTTGTGGACGTGGTTATGACGTGGGTAGGAACAGGAGCCTGAAGCAGGCTGCATAATGACGAACTTCACAGTCTGTACTCACCGTCACATGTTATTACACACAGGAAATCAAGGGAGATGAGATGAAATGGATATGCAGCTCATATGGAAGGAATGAGGAATGAATAAAAATTCTTGGTCGGAAAACACAAAGAAAAGCAAACAAGTGGTTTAGATATGATGATAATGTCAAAAGAGATCTTATTTGGAGGGCGTTGTGGAATGGATATACTTGGTTCAGAATAGAGGCATTGACGGGCTGTTGTGGACCGTCCTCAGGTTGCGGATGGAGGAACAGCCTCCAATATGGAGGGCAGTTGCGAATACATTGAATAAACAGTCGCGGACAGCCGACAAGGGGTGGTCCTTCAGCTTTGGCGAGGTGTTGACAACTCATCGTAAAAAATTGGTTTTGTTGCGAATCATGAACACTTGCCTCGGGTTAAGTTACCTTTACATACAAAACGCAGAAATATTTCGTCTGAGAAATTCTTAGATGTACTTTCTCAAGAACTACTCTGCTGCACGGAGTTAGTTAATTATACAACTACACATTTCTGTGGGATACGGTCTTTTGGGCTTTTGTACAACGCCTGTTACAGTCGTCAGTCGCTTTACATTTATTTTTCTAAAAGAAATATTTTCTGCTTATATAATTGTCACATTATAGTACTTAGGAATATCGCCATCTGCATCCAATAAGATAAAAGTTAAACATTTTGATTCCTTTCGACATAGGATGCGATTTTTGCCTGCCACTCAAGAGTGTCTTATATGCACAATGTTTGTTTATCTTGCGACAGGAATGTAAACCGTCGCTACGGAGATAAAAATATCCATCCGCGAGATTAAGGAAACAGTTCCGCACAAGCTGAGAAGGACGGCGTTTAAGACAGACTGTTTCGTAACCGGATGTTAAACGTATTTCTTGGTTAAAGGAAAAATACGTCCTATCTTAAGCTAAGGATATGCTTTAGAGTTACTGACGTCAGATAACACAACACCAGTCTTTCACCTCCGTCTCAGACTTGGCGAATGACAAAGTTTAGTAACTTTTTTTTATATTTGTGTGACCGTGCATCACTGATACAATAATATAAACAGCCAACCAGTTGCAACAATAAAAATTTGTTATTTTTACATCTAGTTGGCTGTTTATACTATTGTTTTAGTAACTCTTTTCCATAATACGAGCTAAATTTCTCGTTTATGAACGTCCGTTGCATTTTTCTGAACCCTATACTGTTTGATAATGTGAATACAAGTATTAAGTCTGTTGTGTCTATTGACACTCTTTCAATATCACCGTCATTGTGTTTATGATAGAAAGATGCAAAATAAAATAAAGACTTCTGACCTAATTTCTGCTTGCAGTTTTTTCTTCCAATACTGCACTTGCGTAATTTAATTGAATACATTCTATTCTGTTCTTAATAAATAATTGATAATTACTGGAAACCACCATCAAACACAACTATATTTATTGCTTAACTTAACAATAGATTGTTAACAACAAGCTACGTCTTTTGGTTCTACTGGAACATCATCGCGCTATATATTTTTCTTCACTGTATATGGTGTTTAATTTTCTTACTCTTTTTAATTTTTTTGTGTGTTTGTATAGTTTCAAGAAAAATTAGATTGACTGGGCTTGTGGCAAGTATTGGGCAGAGGAGAGGCGCAAGCAGGGTTGTGGTGGGGAAACCCTTTCAGGTTTCCAGAATACTCGGAATGCCTAGGTGTAGGTGGGAGGGAAATATTAAAAATAATCTAAAATAGATCGTTGGGAAAGAAGTGGGCTGGATTAATCTGACTTAGGATTGGGAATATGTGACGGGCTGTTGTCAGTGCGGCAATGAACCTTCGAGTTGCTTTTAATGCGTGTAATTTCTTGACTGGTTGAAGAAGTAGTAACTTTTCTAGAAGTATTATGGTCCATGGAGTATATTTATTTATGTATATTTATTTATTTGTCTACATCCTAGCTTGCCGCTTTAAACATTGGATTTTTATTCGTAAATACCCATACATACTGTCTGAATGACGGTAATATTTCCCCTGTTTGTGTGTGTTTGTGTGTGTGTGTGTGTGTGTGTGGCTGTAGGGCTACCAACATTACTGCACATCTTTCCGCAGTATGCCACCCATGTGTGAATGGTGGGGAGAAAGCATATGTAGCAGAGAGAGATAATCAGTGAAGGAGAAAAGAGAAGTAACTTCGTGTTGAAAGAGAGATAGTGGCCCAGCATGTGTGTGTGTGTGTGTATGTGTGTGTCTGTGTCTGTGTCTGTGTCTGTGTCATCCCTACGCCCTCTATGTGATGAAGCTGCTACCGCTGTTTTAGTTGGAAACGCTTTTTTAGTTTTGTATGTTTTTAAGGTTTTTTTTACAACAACTAGTGGGTGGAGACTGCAGTGTGGCTTTTCAGTTCAGTTCAAGCTATGATGGGTATCCAGCGGATGTGGTGTGAAAGTAATGTGATCAAATAACTCAGTACAGTGCTTGAATTTATGAAGTGAGGTTGTATCAGTTGTTGTGTCTGCCTGTAATTCATATTTACGGACGACTGTACAAAAACAATATTCCGCTTTTGTTATTACAACCTGCTCAGAGCATCATTAAAACTAATCGTGGGATATTATATAATTTTGTACTTGTATAACCAAGACGTTTATAGTGTTGCTAATGACTTCTGTTGGTCGCCGTACTCTTTGTACCCTCCTGTATAAAAAGAAGGCGAGTGGTTTTGAATCGCGTCGTGTTTTTGTGACAATCAGTACATTTTCAGTGATTTTCTTTGTGCGTTATTTGGGAACGAAATTCGTGCGGTGAAATTGTCGTGGTGATTCCGATACAATTAGTCAGATAGATTGTCATTAAAGTTAGCATTTTAAAGCCTGATTATCTGAAAAGTGATTACACACAAATTAATTTTAATACATTTCGTGTATCGTGTTGTGCAGGAAAAGAGGCTGCACCAGTACCGGAATTTTACATTAACAATGAAGTGAAGAACACATATGATTCTTTGAGAAAACTGGTCATTTCTAAGAACAGAAGATTTTTGTCGTGTACTTAAAAGTTATTTTACCCCTCATTCCCATCTGTTAAGTATGCTGGCAAGTGCTTATCTGTGGGCCAATTTTGAATATTACACTGCTATGGTACTAAAGATACTTTACACAGTGAAGTGTATATGTAGAGTAACTCTATAAATTTTGACATTTTGAAAATTATTTAAAACTTTGTTACCTTTAACGTTTATTCTAAATTTACCCTAAACATGAAACACGAAAACTGAAAAGAAAATAAAGTAAGGGGCAGCAATTATTGTATCTTGAATGTGTACTTCAGAAGAAATCTCTAATTTTGAAATGAAATTATGTTATGTGACATGTTGCAAATAAATTCCGTAATCTTCCTTGTGGGCTAATAATTAGGGCTTACCTTTAAAGGATTTTTTTTCCTGCTGAATTATTCAATAATTTTAAAATTATTGGAAATCGTAAATACGTATTTGATTGCAAAATGAAAGGAGTAGATCGTGATTGTAAGAGACAAAAATTCTGTGCGCATAGAACATTGGAATTTATAACACCCCTAAGTTTGTAAAGTTTTGATAGAGTTTTCTTCCGTGTCTTGGAATTTTGTTGTAAGAGTTTAAATACATAATTTATTACTTACAATTACTTGAAGGTTACCACAAAATATGCCAGTGTAAAATTTAAAAAAAGTGCTCAATTTACTAACGCTTTTTTCAAGAAAGAAGAAAGAGCAAATTTCGAATCTACGATTGCTGCTCTCTTTCGGTGATCTTGCAATTAATGATAAATAAATTATCATTTTTATGCATTCCACACTTATAAATTTATTAGTGGCGACATTTAGGGGCCAAGTCTTGCATAATTCCGAGAGCATCACGTTTAGCATAAATTTCGACTTTAAACGAAAAGAACTACATGACTCTTACTTATTACATGATTTGAAGCATAACCCCGTACATGTCTTCATGGTTGCCAGCACTGAATACAGGGTACAGTCCAACGATGACTAACTCAGACCCATCGACAATGGAAGATGAAGAATCCGCAAACCGAAAAGATGACTCCCCCGAGTATATCCGTGACAAATACGACATATTCAACTCAGAAGAGAACCTGTTGCATCCTCATCTGCAGGAGAACACTGGGCTGTTGCCCGTCACCCCACATTCCTCTCCCCCGAGGGCGGTCTACAACGCCAACGCTGTTACGGTGAGTTACACACTTTAATTTAGACAAGGCGCTGGAAATAATGCAAATGGACCCCGTGGTTTATAAATTGTGAGCTTCCCCTTCGAGGCTTGTATATGACGTGTAATATAGTAACAGAATAATGGTAAGTTATACGTTTAAATTTGAACATGATTCTGGCAGTCACGAAAATGCTGGCAATGATTTCTTAAGTGGAAGAATCACCACCTAGAGGGCACAATACTCAGATAAACCCAAAATTATATGTGTGCAATTTACGTTCACTTTGCGATGAATACAAAGCTTACTGTCATCCAGAATAGGCCTGTGTTAGCAGCCTGTAATGTTTTAGGTACGTACCAAGATAGCAATGTAAATCTATCCTGAAGATGGAAGTAGAAAGTCGCTCCGAAACGCTTAAGCGTTTTTACCAAATTAATTGGCATCGTTGCCTAAAATGCCTTTCCCGAAATTGCAAAATAAACAGGTCTGTTATTTCACAGATCAAAACTGTATTCTGGTGTATCAGTCTTTGTCACCACGCTGGATTTAGTGTACAGGCCTCCGATGTCACGATTGCCAGGTTGATGAATTTTTAAGGAAAGTACAAGGAGACTGCAGTCCTCTGAATATCCACTTTGTCTGCAGAAAACCAGTCAGTATTAGGGCCAGTTTTTGAAATTAGGAAGTTCCAAATTCAAAACAAGCTGCCTTAAGGGGAGAATAATAGTGAAATATCTTGATGGAAACATATGTACAGTACAAAACATATCGAAACTCATGTTGGAAGTTTCTTGTTTATTACAAATAATGCGTTCGTTAACGCTACCGGAAGTTTCAAAATAAGTTACATCACAGGCTGTTACTTGATGCAATTCTGAGCTAAGGGAGTCCGGTCCGAGTATTCACGGATTGTTTATCTTATGCGTCATAACACTGTTCCCCCATCCCCTAGGTCTTAGGGAAGCCTTCTTTAATCGAATTTCTATAAACCCCTTCTATCGGCATTCCGTGTTTTTCTCATCAAAGCTATGCCATATATCAAGCCTGGTGCAAAGTCGCTAATTTCCCTCCCAGCAATAGTGGAGAGTGCATAAAACACAAATTTCCTCACACTGTATCCGGAAGCTTCCCCCCCCCCCCAATGTAGTTTTACTTCTTCTTCTGTATGTTCAGACGTCTTCCAGAACACTGAATCTCTTCGTCCTTACCGGCTACAATATTAGTGACACGCCCAGAAATGTCGCAGTGCCAACCGATAATTAATCCCACGGCTTTCGCGAACGGGCTTCTATGTAGATCTGCCTTAGAGACAGTTGAGCTGTGGAAGTTAAACTGCAGAGATAGCCATAAATATATGGTGTTCTACAAGCCGCGAAAGGATAAGCAAAACTAGAAATTAGGTATGAATTGCCATGTAGAGCAAGCAGCAGTGAAAGCGAATATGGAACGATCTATTGCAGGCTTGTCTTTCATTACATAAAATGGAGACAGAATTTTACCAGGAAACATTCTTGCAGAGCTGCTGTTTGAAGGATCGAGAAGACGAGTGGAAAGTAATTTTAGGGTGTTTCGTAGGAAAGTACATGGACTGGCTCAGGATCGTTTCCAGAGGGGCTTTGGGTGTGACGTGTCGAATCTTTCGCTGCCACGAAAGAAGATGAAGTTTTTTTATGTGCGTCATCCCCGTTGTGTGATATACAATTAGTATGGCAATATATGTGCGTGGCACTTACCGTCAAACACAACTATTTTATTGGCTAATTATTGGAAGGTTTACAACTACAGGAATAGGGCCGAAACATGTAGTTGTAAACCTTCCAATAATTAGCCAATAAAATAGTTGTGTTTGATGGTAAGTGCCACGCACATATATTGCCATACTAGATGAAGTTTTGAAAGAACATCAGGCACATGCTAGCTTGGGGTCATTAACATCGTGAATATTAAGAAATATGTTTAAAGATAGGAGGAGGATGGAAAGGAGTAAGGGTCATGTTTAGTGACACGCTTTGAATGTTGGATTCCTTTAGAAAAGACGTAGCGATTTTGAACCGTTTTCTATCGACGTACAGTTGGGTTACAGAGTGCAACTTCACTTACCGCTTGGTCTCAGGGTGACACTTCATCTCGCTTGGTCTCAGAGTGACATTTCACTTACCGCTTGGTCTCAGGCTGACACTTCACTTACCATTTGGTCACATAGTGTCACTTTCACGAACGACTACATCTCAGAATTAGAGCTCACGTACAATTTTTAAGTGGCGACTGACCATCCCCAACTTCATGTTGCCATGCAATTCACACGTGTGCAGAGCGAACTACAAAATAATTTGTATTATAAAAATTTTATTTATTGCATTAACAGAGGAAGTTGTCTGAATATTGTAGACTCCATCGACCTATGTTTAACAATGTGTGGAATATTATACATTACTAAATATTTCAGACGTATAATTGCAACTTGATTCCTGAATATTTTTCACATCTCATATTCGCTACAGGTTTCGGTATCGACTTGCGAATATCTTAAACAAATTTTTATACGCTGAATGAATTAATTCTATTCTTAAAATATGTAACGATTAGTGAAACATAATATGGTGAAATAATGTGTAGTTACTTTCTGTGTGGAGTTATTTCTTCTCTTGATATCACTAACGCTGCTTATTGTTAAGAATATGTAAGCCCATTTTTTATGACCGAACCGACCCACAGTATTCAAAACACCATTGCAGGTAACTGTAATCCAGCTTACCAGAAGATTTTCCTGTTGTTCTTGTTTGTATTTCTTAAACGACATGTTTTACTTGTTGCGTGGTGATGTACCATTTATCCTTGTTATAAAAAGGTAAAGCCATCCCGTTATAGGCCTGGACAGGCCCAGAGGGTTCCAGAATGCTGAGGCTCCCAGATTTCAAGACAATCGGCAAATTATGGTGATAAGGTTGTCAGCCCTACGCACCGGCCACCTTTACCCCCAGGAAATATTCCTGGTACTCATTTCTGTTAGGGGCTGAGTCAACCCCAGGGCCATAGTGCGGCCGGAAGGATTATGTCAATGAAAAATTCTAAAGACACCATCGGGAATCGAACCCGCGACCTTCCGACTTGTAACGCAGTGCCTCAACCAACTGAGCCACCGCGTACCCATTTATCCTTGTTACTGTGAAACGTATATAAGCTGATTTTGAAAGAATTCGTTGTTGCTTGTGTTGGAGTGTTAATCATGTCACCGATATGACCTGCAGTATAAACCATGTAAAAACTGATTAAAAGTTTTTTACCTGTAGGGAGTAATTTACCTAAGGTATTGAAAAGATCTTTTGTTGGGCGATCTTCACTACACTAATTGTAAAAGGTTCTTCAGAATTTGGTGGTAGATCAACTGAACTTTTGTAAGAAATTCAGGTGTCAGTAAGTCGGTCCTAGAGCATATCAACTGCCATAGCACTTTTGTCAACTAAAGCAAGTACTATCAGCTGACCCGATTCTCTTACTGGATCTCTGTAATTTTGTTTATTGCTGTGTACTTCACGCAGCTTCGTCTGTAGGTAAATCACAGGTACCAGGGGTTTTGTGAACGACATTCGTAACGCCTCTGTCCTTCACTTCATAAGTAGCCCGATCGAGTAACTGCCAAGACGTATCCCTATACAGGCGACAAAATTAATAGGATGCTCCCCCAATATGTAATGCACACTGTTTTTTTTAAATTCAAGTTTCTTCCCATTTTTACAGTTACGTAGTGAACCATGCACACTGGAAAAATATATTTTATCTTATATTATTAATCACCTACATGTTTCGGTCGCCTTCGCGACCATTGTCAAGGTGCTCTACAAGAATGCTGATAAAATACAAAAAAATTGCCAAATTGCATAAGCAAAACCACTTGATGTTGTACTCATTGCCTCTAGCGATCCCTTTGGTCGTAAAGAGTCAGATTATTTAAAGTTAAAACAGTGGAAATTTGCATTGTTGCTAAGTCAAATAAAGTTGGATGTGTTCTTGTTGTTTGTTTGTCTGTTGCATGTAGTTGATATACACCCTTTTATGTTTATGGTTCCGTGCATCGCTGATCTATATCAATAATTGTCCAACGAGATGCAACACAAAACACACATACACGCACACACACACACATATATGTATATATATATATATATATATATTGCAGTGCCGTAAATGACGAGATCATCGTTTACGGTATTTATTATTTATTATTTAATTAGTAGATAAACGCACAACGGGGATTCCTTGCCTTAAAATTGAAAACAAAAGACAATAACCACATAAAAGGGACTGTTTTATTGCTACCAGATGTACAAAATTAAGAAGATATAGGCATTAAGAAATTTTACGTTGCCCCTCCTACACGTATATTTTACAGACTCGATTCAAATAGCCGAAAGGGACACCTCGCAGCCGGAGGCATAGATAGAGGGTGGTGCTTTTAAGTATTTGTGGGAAATTATGGGGAAAGGATATGACATTAGAAAACAGCTACTTTTTTAATACTTGTGAATCGTGAAATGTTTGCTCAGGGAAGTCTTCGTGCTTTGTTTGTCAGCCAAATGTTTATTCAGCATTCCATCTAAATACTGCTTTCATCGATCCGCGGATTTTTTCTCCTTTCATTGATTTTTCTTCACCCAAAATTAAATCCTTCCTTTTGGGGCTTGTACAGTGAATATTTTTTAAGTTGAGTGGGGAGCTAGCCTAACGCAGAAACCCCCCCCCCCCCCCCCCCGAATTGAAGAGCTAAATAATTTGTAATCAGTGCTGGTTTTCTCTAACCTTTGACGAAACGAGGTTAGGTACAACACTAGTAATGGCCGTTCAGTAGATGCCATATCACGCTTTCTTACATTCGCCATAGTGCTATTACCGTTTGTAAGAAATCAGTGGCCTACCCAGGAATTATGTTCCGGTGGGGTTCAACAAATTCAGCTGAGGACAGAGGACAGAGAACGGGGAACTGGGGGCGGTAGCCCCCTACCCCCTCGTCAATGGTTCTGGAGGCAACTGTAATTTGGTAAAAGAAATTCCATTTCATATAGTAAAAGTTTCTTAATTTTTGGTACTTCAAGATTATTTATGATGACAACCAATTTATTTGTCACTGCTAATGTAAAACAATTGCGAACCGGCTGTAGTTTTAGAATTGTACTGCCCCTTTTCCAAACATCTTGGAGTGTTGGCATCCTAAATTCTGCAATTTTAACAGTTTTCACAATCGGGTTGTGTTTGGCACGATTTTGGAGGGCCTTCGGAATTTCGAGGGGGGGGGTTTGAAAACCCCCCTCGGTACGCCACTGTAAGAAATTAAAAAATATGAATTTGCAATGACTTTGCTTTAAGTTTCGTGAAAAAGTCCCAACTCTTCTCAAATTAAAAGATGGCGGAGTGATGGACGGACGGATGCATGGAGAGAAGGATAGGAATGAACATCTTTTTACACATTCTCTTACGTTCTGAAAAAAAAGGGCCAATAACTTGTCATTATCAGAAGTGATGTATAAATTTTGTGTCTCTACTGTTACCACCTGCTAGTTACGGAAAGTGATGGTAAGAGCTTAGAGTGAGCCCTAAGGCATAATTTCAAAGACAAACGTATCTTTTGTATTGCCATGCCAGAGTTATGAAATGGCTTAATAATACCTTGAAGTATATTCGCAGTTTGCAGCATACAAACTGCCCCTTCACACGCACATGGTGCAGATGATTGTAATGTTATCAGTTCACAACACGGCGGACACCATTCGTAAATGATAATGGTTTCTTTATACAACTTACTTTGTGATAAGAAACATTTTATCAGCTGCAGTGCTCGTTTCTGAAGAAGCTGCTGTCTGGTCTGATACAGCACACAGTTTATCAGCTTGCTTCCCCTACTCAAAGCAAAGAAAGTAACCAACCTTAATCTTTTGAAGACTGAAGTCCAGCTAACTACTAATAATGTAGGTTCTACTTCAAAGAAAACACATTGCATATCCATTACAATTAAGATATTTTCAATGGGTTTAGAATAAGTGATAGACATTCATTCTCTCATACCGGACAAAATTGCAGAATTTCTGACTTTTGGCATATATGGTAACCACTTTACTTTAAATAGTTAATGCTTTCCTTGTTCGGTAGAGTTCATAAAATATAGTATATACTCATATATATATATATATATATATATATATATGATGAAATAAAAATAAAGTAACTTACAGAATAAAAATCTCCGATCGCACTATGGCCCTGGGGTCGACTCAGCCTCTAACAGAAATGAGTACCAGGAGCATTTCCTTGCGGTAAAGGCGGCCGGTGCGTAAGGCTGACTACCTACCACCATCCTGGGCCGTTGTCACGAAATCTGGGAACCTTAACTTCCTGGAACCCTCTGGGCCACTCCAGGGCTGTAATGGGACTGCCTTAGCTTACAGAATAAAAATAATGTTCACTTGTTTCCGTCCTTTTGTGGCATTTTACAATATTTTGTTGACTGAAAGACAGATAGTTCTTTTGTTATATCAATAGATGGCGTAGGAATGCGTTTTCTTTGTTGTTATCAAAGACCTCCTGAAAAGGTCATACCGTTTATGATACAAAAACTACAGTTACTTTCATTTGACAGTCCGAATTCAATATCTTAATGGTATATGTGATACCATAAACGCCGTGGACGGGAAGTCGTGAAGAACACAAATGAGGAAGAGAAAAATAAGAGAATGTTTGAAGTGAGAAAGGATATAAAGAAGATAGACTGATAAAGGGAGAAATAGGAAGGCAAAATAAATAAGGGAGGGAAGAACGGTAAATATGGAAGTATGTGCCAGCGTGTGAATGCACGCATGTAGGCCTGCTCACAACAGATATCCTAAAGCAAATGGACAGTTCCTATATTTCTATAGTATCACAATGTTAGACATACCTCTTATACAAAATATCTGTCCAGATGAACCCACATGTTGACGGTGTTTTTACTGTACAACTTACGAACACCCTTTCTTTCGTTTTTATCGCGGCGTCGAGATTCAGTGAACTCAGTTCACTTTTATCAGTTTCAAGAATGAATGCGATGTGAACCAGCATGACCTTCTTCAGAGATGATTTCATGTTTCGCTACGGTGTTTGATTCTACAATGACAACACATGCAGTGACGGTCTGTGCGAGGGAACAGTCAATAATTAGTGAAGGAGCAGCAGATGGCTTCCTTCCAGCAAGTGTCAGAAATGTACACACTTCGACTACTAAATATTCTTTCCTTCCTCGTTCCCTCCCTCCCTCCAGCCCTCGGATCCTCATAACTACTCAACGACTTTAGATTAAATTTGGTATTTAAAATATGAAGTTTTTGAGGTAACGTATTATGATGTTCAATTTCATGGGGGCGTCGATATCATGGTCGGTGTAGTGATCAGGCTGCTGGCTGGAAGATCGATGAATCGGGCCTTGATTTCCATCAGAAATCAGAGATTTATTTTATGCATACATGGACCAGAATGGTGTTTAAACGCTCCGTTCGCCAATACAATGAATACTGGCTTTCTTTTCCCCATGTACAAAGCTCGAAGATGATCTCTCATGCCCATACAGTTCCGAATACAAGAATGTCTGGAGCTATGCCTCCAATTTACCATATGATTTCATGGCGTCTGCTCAGTTAAGCGTAGGGTTATGTTAATTTTGCTTTCAAATTTGGCGCTGTCAAAACAGTGTTTTTACAGTGGTTATGTCAGAGTGGTTCTCTGTGGATTTTGTGACTCATAAACACAAGCGAGATTGTTGGTTATCACTCAATGTGCGGAATGTATTATGCGTTGTTTGTGCCAAGCGAGTTCATAGGGATATAACGTAAGTAATATTTGCCTTATAATCGGAAAAGAGTGAGTGGGTTTCAGCAAAATGTCTTGTTAATATCTGCAGCACTTCGAGAATTTAAGCCCTTAACACACAAATTTGTTTCCAACTAATTGCACAACGTTTAGTTTTTACTCCTACGTATTTCGGATGCAGAAACGTAACCATTTGCGGAGAGCTACAATATGCAGATGTTATGAAATAATCGGTTGTAAATGGTAAAATTATACAAGTAGTATTTACCATTTAGGACTGACTGTTGTGTAACAAGCTAGACAGGTCTTCAAATACAGCAGTTCCATGAAAATGGCCCCGTTTCTGTTGGAGTAAACACCGGTACATCGTGAGGTCCCCAATCCACGACCATAACATTACGGCACATTCCTAAGGTACATAAAAACCTATCACATACACACAACAACGATCCACTTGTTCACCACGATCATATGATCTTTACCTGTATTTTAACCAACTTTTTATAACATATATTTTATAACTAACTCATTGTAAACTAGGGGGTCCCGTAGGTAACTACTTCGGACGTACCTTGTATTATTCATACTTTATAAGTTTGAAGATGACCCCAAAGGGTCGAAACATGTTGCTTTATTAATTGTACATAACTTAATTTTACATCATATTGTTGTGTAAGACGGACAACAAATAACATTGTTATATTAGCACAACGGGATGGAACACTCACAATTTAGTATTATGCATTTGGTTGGAAATAAACTT
>Ga0131853_10013686_pt1 | contig 14870 bp, 6 predicted proteins | sample TergutLab28metaG_FD_92764 | JGI IMG/M metagenome (GOLD analysis project Ga0131853, IMG submission 92764) | Labiotermes labralis P1 segment gut microbial communities from Petit-Saut dam, French Guiana - Lab288 P1 (version 2) (version 2) | ecosystem: Host-associated > Arthropoda: Insects >... | reverse complement strand
TTTTTTTTTTATGATTTCGCCTCTTATTTTGTCCAGTCTTGTGTATCCCTTAACACTTCTTAGAGAGCGCATCTCTGCCGCTTCTAGGCAAGTCAAGTCTCGCTTCGTGGTTACCCATGTTTCGCTACCATAAAGTAGTGTTGGTCTAACTACAACTTTATAAAATTTCATTTGGGTGTCTGTACGGGTTTTCTTTAAATGTTTTCTGATGTTGCCGCATATTCTTTGGAATCTTGTCAAATGCCAGCTTGATGCAACAAGGTAAGTATTGATGTATCCTTAGCTCGAAATGTTTAGGACGCATACGCCCATCATCAGGAGCACTAGATGTTAAGTTGCTGCATATGGTTTTCTGCACGGAGTTTGTAGATGGGTGGTGGTCTTGAGAGCCGCTGCGTAGGTCGTGTCACTCGACACCATCCGCACCGTACACACGACCTACGCAGCGGCTGTCAGGACCACCACCCATCTACAAACTCGGTGCAGAAAACCATATGCTGCAACGTAACATCTAGTGCTCCTGATGATGGGTGTATGTACCCGAAACATGTCGAGCTAAGGATATATCAGTAAATTACCTTGTTGCATCAAGTTGGCATTTCACATTATTTCATGATGAATATGCACGGTCAAACAACCCTCTTTGGAATCTGTTTTCTTTTGTCAAAATCTGGTTCACCGTCCAAACTCAATTCGCTTCCCAGATAATTAAATTGTTTCGATTTTTCTGACATTGATCCGTCTATTTCTATTTTAGAGGGCATTAAGTAATTTTTGTTTTGTCCGTGGATATTTATTTATAAACTATATTTTATAAAATAATATTTATAGACTATATTTTATTTTATATAATTTTTTTACTAACCTACAGAAAATTAAAATCAATAATCATATGAATTTAAATACTGTGAAGTAATTTGACATTTTTGATTACACGGCATTATTGTAATATTATGTCACCCTGAAGGCCGGATTACCGAACGAAACATGTAGGTGAAAATATCATATTAACCTTTTGACGCCTAATGTCAACTATAGTGGTCGTACCCCACCGCTAACCTCTAAAGTTGCATTTTATATATTTATTCAACAAATATAGGCACTGAATATTTTAAACACGGTATATACTCTCCGTTTCTTTCCCTTCAAAATGCAGTTTGTTTCATAATTCTAACATATTTGGTTCCTGTATTATTCACATTTTATATACAGGGTGTGCTAAAATTAAAAAAAAATAATTCCGGCGCCAAAAGGTTAAAAATGCATCAGTGGAATTACATTAATTTTGTTGGTTTTTGATACACGTTATACGGACCAAAGGGCGGAATTTGGAACGTAGTAAAACGCTTCAGATTTTTTCAGGGAACTTTACGAACGTCAGGAACGCAAATTTAACGCTATTTGTTAATGTTACAACTTTTACTTCGTTTTATCAGACTTGACTCCCCCTTTGAAGATACTCGAAATTAGTATGAAGTATCCATAGGATGGGGAAAATCGCACAACTAGGGGCTTCATGGTCATTCCTCATCAAATACCATTAGGGTGATGAAATTCGTTATTTTAAGGACGTACAAGAAGCCTCTGTCCCTTTCTTATCGTCGAAACATTGTAAACGTGTCTTTTGGTGTAATGAATAAACCTTCTTGTTGACTGATCTCCGCGAGTGACTGTATTGGATCGTCTTTACTGACGTTGACTTCACTCTCTATCATTCCGACTCGTCTTTGTCTTGTCTGCTTTGGTGTTTACGCGACGTATTTTGTGTTATTTGCAGGAAATGACTGAGTAAAATCACCAAATATCCGGCCGAGTTCAAAACCGTGCTTTCAACGCACCCATGTTAGAAACGTTACCATTTGAGCCAGCTTCTGTGGTTCCTGTGTTTTCAGATTTAAGTATTTACTGATTGATGGAAGACCTTTCACACACAGAGCCAGCACTGTCGCGCCACTTGTCAGCCACCACGCCACAAAACGAATAGTCAGTCGCTGACAAAATTGTCCTCCACGCAGGGTCCAGTATTTTCCTAGACTCCTCTGCGAATATGATTGCTTCATGTGTAAAGGTGGAAACACTCGGTGACGCAGTTTGTTGATGCACTGCGCCGCAAACCGGAAGGTCGCGGGTTCGATTCCCGATGGCGTCGCCGTAATTTTTCATCGGTCTAATCCTTCCGGCCGCATTATATCTGTGGGGTCGACTCAGCCTCTAACAGAAATGAGTACCACGAGTTTTTCTTAGGGGATAAAGGTGGTCAGGGCTTAGGGCTGACAACCTTATCGCCATCATGTGCCGACTGTCATTAAATATGGGAGCCTCAACATCCTGGAACTCTCAGGGCATGAATAGGCGTTTACAAGGATTGCTTTACCATTACCTATGAGTAACGCAAAAGACGGGCACAGTGCAACTTCTGATTGTGGTTTACTAACTGGGTGTGTGGCTTGCAATTTGTGTAGGTTGGTTTACTTAGATATAAGCTGTGGTCGTCGCTCGGCGTGTATCCAACTTTCAGTGCAGGTGCTGTCATGTTCGCTCCAATGTTTGTTGTGTAACAGTAGGACTTTTCTGGAGTTTATTTTTTCTGTAAACTTTACGAACGAAAACAAATGTGATTTGCTGAGACCAGACTAAGGGGAGAGCCAAGAAATCGGGGCGTAGCCATTCATTGCTCGGAAATCGAGCGTGTAATGACGTGGGCGCACTGTTGCCTAAATGTGAAGGTGTTACACTTCCTCAACTGTGAGAAGTCACGTTTTAGCACGTTTAAATATATATTGCACACTGACATCATCGGCTTGGTTTTATTCCAAAACAGTGTCAGTTTCAGCCTTGCCAGGTCATTGAACACACAGGCCCTCTGGAAATAACGATGACGTCAGACGCAACCCTAAACAGTCAAGGTACTGGCATTGTTCCGATTCCGTTTTTAGGTAATTAACGTGCTGTTGCCTAGCAACGATTTGTAGAAATTTTAGTTGAGCTGCGAGGTTAACGAATATTGCTGTTTTTGCCTCCTCATTATTACTGATTTTTAAGCACATTTTTTTGTCTTTTGCGTTTCAGGAGGATGTCGGTATCAACTTTTCTTTTGCCTGAACATGTTGAACTTATTTATAGGCTTACGTGTCCAAAGTAGTAGTGTGTATTGGTTGGGTGTTAAAATTCTCTACCGACTCGGATACAACAATGTATTACATCGGCCTTTCTTAACCTGGGTTTTCAGGTGGTCCGTGTACTTGAATGGCGAGAAAATCACAATTATATCTTTCACTGAATTCTAACTGAAATTTAGCTTTATTTTCAATAATAAATGTAGGAAACAAAGTAGTTCACATAACCTCTAGATTCAAAAAATATTTGTTAACTTCAATAAATCTCACTATCTAAAATTGTTATAGCCTAAGAAAAGGAAGCCAGAATCCGTTTTGCCTTCGCACTAAAATGTATTTTAAAAAATTAATTTGAACTCGCCTATCTTTTGGAATTATTTGTTGTCTTTTTATTGATTGAATATATTAATAAAGTAGCGCGTATATTACTGAATTACATATTTTTGTTTAATACCTGAAAACTGTATTTGTAAAACGGTTTATGCTGTAGATCGTAATACATGGACAAAGATTCTGAAACTATGTATTTTAGTTTATGCATTTAAATACATTTTTCTAAGAAGGAGTCCTCAGGTTTCACCAGTGTGTCTAAAGGGTCCATGGTAGAAGAAAGGTTAACAACCGCTCTATTACATTAAGAAAGTAAACCAACAATACATATTGCGTGATGTCATTTGTCACTGACGGAGGGACAAGTTTCGATTTTATATAACCATTGTCAGGTGCCACTGTCCTGTACTCATTGTGTCACATACGTACATACATACATACATGCATACATACATACATAGGTATACATACATAGATATACATACATACATACATACATAGGTATACATACATACGTACGTATATACATACATACATACATAAATACGTACATACATACATACATAAATACATACATACATACCTGCGTACGTACATACATACATACATACAACATTGTTTATATTTAGACACGATTCGCTAGATCTTACCGAGTTTTATCATTTTACGTAACATGATGCTGGAAATATATGTTCCTTATATATTGCATACTGTTGTCATTTTACATTTAGATTTTAAAAATTCCTATGTAATTTTCTTCTAATCTTTGTGACATATTGAACTGATGCCTGATAATAGCAGAATAAAAAATAAACATGTCGGATCATAAGTATAAAATGAAATAACAAGGTTTATATGGTTGGTTTAATATCTTGCTGTACTGAAATACACCTTAACTATGTGTCATAAAATATGCTACATGTTCCAGTGACCTAACTAGCGCTGCTTTCTGTGGAAGGATTATGTTCAGAGACGTTAGGTTCGTAGCAAAAGGCGCGGTTAGGTGTATGGGAAAGGTGTAACATGTGTGATAGAGAGTCGTTCAAAGGGACACGCAGTCTGTCATTGTTTAGCACCTTTTGTGTATTTCGAAGCTGGTACAGTATATGAACAAATGAAAAACTGAAGTTGTGTCTGTAGGCTTTGACGCCAAGCCCCACAGGGGGAGTGGCAGTACAGTTCTTTGCAGCGAATTGCACTGTTCAGCCAGTCATTTTTTTGTTTCCTGCCACAGGTGCTGTCGTTGGGAGCCGACGTCTTGCCAGAGTACAAGCTCCAATCCCCACGCATTCACAAATGGACAATCCTTCACTACAGTCCTTTCAAGGCCGTCTGGGACTGGGTCATCCTCCTGCTCGTCATGTACACCGCCATCTTCACGCCCTACGTAGCAGCCTTCCTGCTCAATGAACCAGACTTCAGCAACAGGAAGAGTAAGAAATACGGCGATGACCCCATTGTCATCATAGATCTGATAGGTATGGCGAATGGCTTCATTACTGTCGTAGAACTGATGTGTATGTCGTAAACAGTACGTCAGAGCTGTGCTGGGAATTAATATCGTGTTGGTTGCTTTCAGTCACTTATCGAAACTGTATTTGATATTTACTCAGCTGATGACAATTTCGTGTTTTTTGGGAACCCGATATTGCTGCTTATATCCACAGAGTAAAAGGTGAAGTTCACCCTATAATGAAGGTTCTGAGGGGGAGTAGAGGTATAGTTCTACTCTTTTTTTAGCTGATACCAATTGTACGGGGGGTGGGGGAGCTGGGTAGGCCTAGAGCCGGTCTTGGACGGGTGAGGAAAATCTCGCCGCATCGGGAATTGATCCGTGGACCGTCCGGCCCTTAGCGAGTCGCTATACGGGCTGGGCTATCCCGGCCCTTTATATTCGCAGATTGTACCACTTTATAGTATCCTGAGCAGTCTAATCAGACAATGCGTGTCTCCAGTGTAAGATCCACTGTCGTGTGCTTCTGTCTGCATCTGTTTATTCCTTGGAAATTTCTACAAAAATTAGAATGCATTACTTGTATCTTTAATGCCAGCCGCTCCATCCCACTTTACCTTACCCTAAAAGTAACATGGGGTGCGCGGTGGCGCAGTTAGTTAAGGCACTGCGCTTTTCGGAATGTCTCGGTTTCGATTCCCGATAGGGTCAGTGGAAATTTTCATTGACTTATTCCTTCCGGCTGCACTGTGGTCCTGGGGTCGACTCAGCCCCTGACAGAAATGAATACCAGGGGAGTATCCTGGGAGGTAAAGGCGGCCGGTGGGTAGTGGTGACAACCTTTACCACAGTGTAATAAGAACCAATAAAATGCACGCTTTTTCATTCAAGTTTTAATTTAATTATAGTTGTATGGCATTTCTTTCATGCATGGATGCATGAAAGAAATGCCATACAACTGCATGTACACGTGTTCCTGAGGATGAAAAACTGGATGTTCGAAACATGTCGAAGACAGTATAATTAAATTAAAACATTAATTAAAAAGTTTGCATTTTGTTGGTTCTTATTACATAGGTATAATACAATGAACGGTTCAAAAAACAAACCTTTACCACCTTCACGTGACGATTATCTCAAAACCCAACCTCCTGGAGCCCTAAGTGCCTGTTCAGGCTTGTATAGGAATTGCCTTTCTGTAAAGGTAAAGAAGTCTCGTTACAGGCCTGGAGTGGCCCAGAGGGTTGCAGGAAGTTAAGACTTCCAGATTTCATGACAACAGCGCAGGATGGTGGTAAGGTTGTCAGCCTTACGCACCGGCCGCCTTTACCCCCAAGAAATGCTCCTGGTACTCATTTCTGTTAGAAGCTGAGTCGACTCCAGGGCCATAGTGCGACCGGAAGGATTTTATGTCAATGAAAAATAGCAATGACACCAGGTGGGATCGAACCAGCGACCTTCCGATTTGTAGCACGGCACCTTAACCTCTGTGCCACCGCTTGCCTTTCTGTAGATTCATCAACTGTCCTTGTAACACGTACTTTGTGTTAAGATGAATGTGGATGGAATTGAATTTTCACGAAGCTGAACAGGTAGGTTCGGGTCTGAGTCTGTAGGTCACGTAGTTTCATTTGTTAGTTCACATTTCTTTCTCTGTACCTACCCGAGCAGGCAGTGTATTCACGACTTTTCTGTGTCTTGCAGTCGACGTCACCTTCATCGTCGACATCCTCATAAACTTCCGCACGACGTATGTGAATAGCAACGACGAGGTGGTGTCGCACCCTGGCAAAATTGCCGTTCACTATCTGCGCGGGTGGTTCCTCATCGACCTGGTCGCTGCCATTCCATTCGACTTGCTACTCTTTGGCTCTGACACGGACGAGGTAAGAGCGACTCCGCCGCCACCTGCAGTGACATGACTGTAGCCGATCATTTTTAGTATAGTTGTTTCTTAGGATTGCTGGCGTCAGTTACGGACGGTTCATAGCATGCATTGTAAGTTAATCTGTCAGCTTATATTCGGGACCTTTGGTGATAAGTAGGAGGGGAGAGATTTAAATGAGGAAACGTTAGGAACAGATAACGGACGCTAGCAGTACAGTAAGGAAATCAGTCGCTTACGAGTGTGGTGTAGGTGGGAGTACAGAGAAGTGACTGTGTCAGTTTGCAAAAATGATCTAGTTGTTTCACTGGATATAGCGCTCCATTATTTTATATCAAGAATAAATTGCGTAAATAAAAAAGAAATAATTAAAACTATATGTGATTCGGTGAACCACACCCGTTTCCCGAAAGAGGATCACCTACCAGAATGAGCGCGTCGGGACAGCAAAGTTAGGAAGGGTGATCGTGTAGATGACGTATCATGTTATGTGCATGTGTGTATTTTATTTCAGAAATTTGAATAATATCAGTAAGCCGCTTAATTTTACCTTGACAAAACGTTGGATACTAAAAATTGGCAGTGTGTGTAAGGCGCGGTCACAAAATGACGAAAAGCGACTGTTAACTTCGCCATGACTCTCTCTGTCTTATCCGTCCATTTTCATGGGACAACTCGGCTCCCACTCGACGAATTGTCGTCAAATTTGACTGAGCGTTTTTCGAAAAACTGCCGAGAGAATTCAAATTTCCTTCAAACCAGATCCGAATAACGGGTACTTCACTTGAATACCTATGTGCATTTACCACATCTTCGAATGAGAACTGTGTCACGCATGAATTTTAGAGATAATCAAAACACATTTTATGTTCAATAACTTTAAAAATAAAAAATCGTGCCGTTTATGGGATAATGTGGAGATAACATGCGACCGGTCACCTCGACGCAGGTTTTTCTTGGTTTCCCTGTGCCTAAAAGCAAATGCTGGGATGGTTCCCAAGATTCCAGGTTGCTACTACTTTCTTCTCATGTAGCCCTCGCGACTTAAGTTTATTAGTAACCAATTTCATATTACGTATACATGTAAAATAACCACTGCCACCGGGTGACAACCCAGTTGCAGTTAATAAGTATTATGTTATTATTAAAAAATATAGTGCAGTCAGAGAGGCCGCAGATGCCAATATAATAGGCGCATGCGCTCTGCATGCTGGATAACTAAGGCTACAGACACACGCGCAGAATATGTAACACTTCGTGTTTTTATATGGCAACAATGGTTAGGCGAACGCGCCTGAATATTACGTTTATGCGTACATTGCTCGTCTTTTGAACTGTCTGCCATATGCAATGAAGAGATAGGTGGTTACTTGTTAACCCTTAGTAATGGAATAGGAAATTTGTGTAACACATGATTTAGCGTTATACAGAGTTCTCTTGTCATGGAACTGAATAATGCATAGCGGGGGGTGTCATCGATCGCCGTGCAGCAGTTGATGTCGTCCGCTCTACTGCACGCAGTCCTGCGTTATCGCTTTACTCGTGGGACTCGGTACTGCAGATTGGTTGTTGCCATCGGTCGTTATGCAGTGGGGTTTTATGTCGAGCTAGACCTTCCGAATAATTCAGTAAGAAGCCCACAGACAATCATGTTTAATTTATGTCTCAGGATAGAGTCATTGCTTTCCCAGCCACATTCGTCATTTATTGCGCTCGTAAATTGGGTTGTTTTTAAAAGAGTTAAGTGTTTGGACTATTATTAGTTCTAACGAATATTCGAATATTGTATGATCGGAGTAAGTAAATCCATATTTTCATGGAAAGCAAAATTCTGCTTTGTCTAATTCGTTAGTATGTGTAGGTTACCTCTTTTCTGTTATGTTATACTAAAAAAATAAATAAGATGCATTTCGAAGTAAAACCACTTGCGAGATATTAGAATTATCTATGCACTGCTGGGTGAAGAATATTGTGACATTTTCTTCAGAAAAGTTCCCACCTTCGTGTTGGGCCCGACTGTAGGAATTTTAAATACGTAATTGTAACTTGTTTAGTATTGTATGCCGTTAAGAACTACCTTGTAAGGCATGGTAATAAATATGAAGCATTGTCGGGTAAAAAATGCTGCAGACATATTTTAAATTTCATAAAACTTATGGCTGTAGTGACAGTGAAAGTGTCTGTGACGTCACAGATAATGTTTCTGAAATGTTATGTACTTTGTAGTAAGTGTGTGATCGTTGAAGTAGCCTGTAATTTCGTATCACAGGCATCTGTTACGAGTGAAATACTTTTCTTCTGTCTCTCATCCGTAGGTTTATTTTAACTTTTTTATGTGCGTGCGTGTAACCTTGTTCTGCAGTCTTGTTGGTGTGTTATTGCCAAGTCGATGCTCAACTATTGAAACCAACCATACTGTGCAATATACATGAGTTCACTTTGGTCTTAGATCAAACCTACTTTGAAAATGGGCCTTGTGGTTTGGTTGGAATGATTTGTTGATATAACACAAATTCGCTTTAAGACTGGAACCTTGTGACTTCTGAAGGTGCTTGATTAGTAAGATAAACGTATTACTTTTTTGTTGCACTAATGTTGTTTGAATCCAACAGAACTGAGCATGGCAGGCGTGCTCTTTATATTAATTGTTGCCAGGCCCGTAGCCAGACCATGAACAGAGTGGGTGCAGTATGTATATATACCATGTGTACTTAAGCATAAAAAGCCCATTTGTCAAGTTCACAAACTCAACAGTTTAACTACATAATGCGGTCTTTAACATTACACAAAACACCTTAAGTATACATATATTTTTGACAATGAGTTTTTTTCCAGCCACGGTGGTTCAACAAAAGTAGCACGTGGCTGCTGTAGGGTGTGGCACGTTTTCTAACGAGCTGATCATCAAGTTTGCCTTTGATATTTTGCAAATCCGTAGCGGGTGCAATCAGGTTGGCATTGGGTGCGTTTCACTCAATGGTACCCCCCCCCCCTGGCTACGGGCCTAATTATTGCCCATCCAAATTCCAAGTTTGTAAGCAGTGAAATCATAAATTCTGGTTTAGTGTCCGTCATGGCTGATTCGCTTTTTATTAACTGTCTGAGAGGTGGTTCTTAATGACAAATTTCTCTTTCTGTAAACGTATAAACTGTTGTTCTAATGGTTTAGCTCCTGCTTGGCAGAAATGTGCCTTCTTGTATTGTCGTCTCTTGTTGCAGTACTTCATTAATGAACAGGCTTTGAGTTGAATTTGTGTTAGCAGTGCATGGTATTAGAATGTGGTGTCACTATTATAAAGAGTTAGAAATGAAAAGCATTAGTAACTGTTGTTTTGTTGAATTAAGTATTATAAACAGTCTGCTTTTTTCCGAGTAGCTTTATGTGTGAATTCTGTTGCTTTTCTACATTTTTGCAGTTGGGCTTGGATGCTGATGAGGTTAGTTTTTATACAGAACCATTGTGTTGGATTTCTTGTAGGAATGGTAGAATTGTTAATTTCTCAAGCATCTGTTGGTGTTATTTCTACAACTCCCACAAGTACGTAAGTTGTAGTGTTTCGTGTTGTCTGTCATTAAGCAGGATCTTTTTTTTAAATTTAATTTTACATTCATACATGTTGTTTACGTGACTGTAACGGTCTCGTGGCTGTGCTGCTGTTGTTGCTTGTTTTCTGTTTTGTGATTTATGAACGTTGCCATACTTCCCGCTGTTTCTTTTCTACCCACAACAATAAGCTCATACCCAGTATAATCTCGCGGGTTCGATTCCCGATGCGTTCATTGGGATTTTTCATTGACTTAATCGTTTCGGCCGCATGTGGCCCCGGCAGTCGACTCAGCCTCTATCAGAAATGAGTACCAGGGATATCTTCTGAAGGGTAAAGGAGGCCGGTGCATAGGACTGAAAACCGTACCACCTTAACCCTTTAAACGCCGAATTAAATCCCGTCTGCCATATGCTGGAATTATTAGGAGCTCACCATATTCTCCACTTTAGCAGGATAAGGGTTAATGTGCTGATGGCCTATAAATTCGGGGACCCTCAACTTTCTGGAGCCTTAAGGGCTTCTTCAGGTCTGTTATGGAATAGCTTTAACTTTTACACAGTATACTCTTATCTTTGTCAACTAATAGGCATTTTGCAGTTTCATGTCTTTGTTCAAGATAAAGTTTGTCAATCAGAAGTGCATTTCGTTATACAATTTCAACGATCTTTAGTTTCACAAAAGATTGTAGTACCGTATTTACGGTAGAACACTTTTTAAGTACTTCTTGCACGTGTGTTTGCAACACATGCACAAAACCTCAAGTCATGTCCGTTACCGTACGACAGTTCGTTCGGCTAATCTCTTTGTTTCAAAGCTGGATTTCTTCGGGCACTGGCCACACCGAATACTGTGGGTCATTTCCGAATTACTGACATAAGCCTGAAGTTGTCCATCGTTTGCTCGTAATCCACAGGAAGTAGACTCTGGCGGAGCACTGTAAAATGAAGGGAAACAGTCTACACAGAAAGGATGTATATTTCATTTTCCTGATTTATACACATTTTAAGCAGCTGTTCTTTGTCAGGGCCAGTTCGTTACAAGAGCATGGACTGAAGGCTCCTTAAACAATTGAATTCGATCCATAATACTTACTCAGTCAGAATCTGACACTGTCGGTTTAAATGTCTGAAGCAAAACATGCTGTTTATTGCTAGTCCATATTAACTGGTGGGCCGGTAGCTCAGTCGGTATAGAGACTGGCTACGGGCTGGACGGTCCGGGGATCGAATCCCGGTGGGGGACGAGATTATCTGCACCTGTCCAGACCGGCCCTGGGGCCCACCCAGCCTCCTGTACAATGGGTACCGGGTTTTTCCCGGGGTAAAAAGCGGTCGAGGCGTGACGCTGACCCCTCACCCCTTCTGGTGCCGTGATCAAGAAAGAGTAGAGCTATACCTCTACTCCCCCTATGGGCCGTACGGCCTGTACAGAGTCTCAGTGACTGTACAGGGGTGCAATTTACATTTTTTACACATTAACTGAAATTTGTTTCGGGCGTTGACAGACTTGTTCTAATTCACGACTCAGAAATGATCTGGCCAGGGTAGAGCTCAAGTATTTAGGACAATAAGTATTTTTCTTGAAAGGAATCTGCAGCTTTTATCTTTATTTCTCCTAACAACTAATCTGTTTTCCTGTAAAATGGGTACCGGATCTTTCCCGGGGGTAAAGTGCGGCCGGGGCGTTCCGCTGACCACTCACCTCCTTCTAGTGCCGCGCTCATGGAAGAGTAGAGCTATACCTCTACCCACACCGGGCCTATAACGGGATCACTTTACCTTTACCTTCACCTTACTCATCTGCTTCCTTTCGAATTTACGGAAACCCAGTAAATTTGGCAACATTTCGTATCAGATCCATTAAACGAGGAGGCACAACATCGGGACAGCTGCAGCTTTGAGCTTGTTTGTTCTGTTTTTCTTGAGCTGCTTACAGTGTTCTGTTACTCGGAGGTGGCTTCTATCCGAAAGGCCTGTAGCACACTCAGCTAGGACATGTCACTGGGCGCTTTAAAATATTCATGTAATTGCTATGTAATTTCTGTTTGAAGTGACATATGGCGTCCAGCTCCATGCAGCCAGCTGTGTGCCACATCCCTTTCACAGCACAGCAAATATTCTAGTGAACACACTGAGAAGGGAAGACAATCCGTGGTTCTTATGCACCTCACATGTACTAGAGTAATAATTAGATTTGTGAGACTGAACAACTCATTAAGAAATGCTACTCAATAAAACGTGTCTGCCATCAGTCATGTATTTGAAACGCAATAAAGGCTAAATTAGCCTTAATCTGGTCTATCATTGGCCTATAATCTGGCTTGGAAACCAGAATTACTGGATGTATAACACGTCATAGATTTTTTTTTTGTAGATGTTGCTTGTAGTAATTCTCTGTACTTCACAAGAGACAACAAATGCTGCATAGAACCACAGGAGTGTTATTTCGAAGAGTTTCTCTTCTCTCATACCGCACTATTCTTTGACAATATTTTCAAGAAGTTTCTGTTGTTTGTTGTGCACTTCTAGGACAAAGCGCTTAGTATGAAAAGCCTACTGAGGAAAGGTGTGTCTTTTCGTCCATAGCTTTCATTTTAGAAATTACTTGGCGTATTAAAAAATAAATCCCAATTATATTAATAATTTTCCAACGAGACGCAACACAAAGCAGTCTATTTATTATTCTGCGAGTTCACTCTACATGTTGGAGAGAGGCAGCTGCACAAAAAATATGACTAGTACCGGAGGCTGTAGTTACAGTTTTGTGTACTCCTGATCCTGGGTGTGGTTGACACCCGAAACATGTAGAGTGAATTCGCAGAATAATAAATGGACTGCTTTGTGTTGCTACTCGTTGAACAATTATTGATATAGAACAACGATGCACGGAACCATAAACATGAAATAAATTACAACTATTACACCCTTCAAGCACAAGTTATACTATATTTGGTTTCACTGTTGTAATATGACAGCTCGGCAGTGTGAATCTCCTTAAGATTTAACCCTTTAAACGCCGAATTAAATCCCATCTGCCATTTGCTGCTATTATTAGGAGCCCGCCATATTCTCCACGTTAGCAGGATAAGGGTTAATTTCTTACCTGAGATTATTTGACGTATTTTAGTTAAATTTGTTGTTGGGAACTGCACTAGAATTTGTTAGACGAATTGAATTGCGGCTTAAAATTTTTCGATTTTTTTTTGTGTGTGTGTGTTTCAAAACAGCCCGTCTTAGAGACGAATGGAACAGAACAAAAAGTGTGTCTCTTGAAAGTCTGCGGTACGCCTTTAATTTGAAACAATTTTTAATATTGAACGAACTACAAAGGAAAACACCATTCTGTATCATTTTGACCCTGGCGTATGGCATCTGAATTCATACGCGTAACATCGGGTAGTGGGCAGGGGGGAAAATTACCCTCCAATATTTTTTTATACCTAAGAAATTTTTGGCTACTGAGTTTAAGAGGGGCAAATACAAGAAAATTTGGGGTGGGGGTGAGGGAGAATGCTGTAAAGTGTCGCATATTTATTAAGGACTGCTTCCCCCCTCTTTGTAACTTGACTCGTTCGTAAATTAAATGTTATAACACCCATGGTCATCCCCCCCCTTAAGTCTTATAAGCCAAGTTACCCCTATTTCCGAATTCATTCGCTTTATAGAATTTTAGTGTCGTTTGTATTACAGTTGGAGACCGCAGTGGCACAGTGGTTAAGGTGCTGTGCTACAAATCGGGAGGTCGTTCGTTCGATCTCAGCTGGTGTCACTGGAATTTTTCGTTAACATAAAATTCTTCCGATCGCACTATGGCCCTGGGGTCGACTCAACCTATGACAGAAATGAGTACCAGAAGCATTTCCTTGTGTTAAAGGCGGCCGGTGTGTAAGGCTGACAACCTACCACCATCCTGTGCCGTTGTCATGAAATCTGCGAAACTTAACTTCCTGGGACCCTCTGGGCCACTTCAGGCCTGTAACGGGACTGCTTTTATGTATTACAGTTAGACATGTTACCGCGATTCAGGACAGGATCGGTCTCCGTCTTCAGGCTTACTTTTTCCTACATATGTGTGTGTGTGTGTGTGGGTGTGTGTATGTGTGTGTGTGTGTGTGTGTGTGTGGGCCAGGTAGCTAAGTCGGTATAGCGACTGACTACGGGCTGGACGGTCCGGGGTCGAATCCCGGTGAGGACGAAATTTTCCGCCCGTCCAGACCGGCCCTGGGACCCACCCAGCCTCCTGTACAATAGGTACCGGGTCTTTCCCGGGGGTAAAGTACGGCCGGGGCGTGCTGCTGACCACTCACCCCTTCTAGTGCCGCGGTCATGGAAGAGTAGAGCTATGCCTCTACCCACCCTCTGTGCCACACCGAGCCTGTAAGGGAATCACTTTACCTCATATACAGGGTGTCCCAAGAGGAAAGGACCTAACTTCGGGAGAGTGTTCCTTATGTTAAAGTATACCGATATAACCCAAAACACCTATATCCAAAGTTCAATGCTTACGGAGATATTGGCCAGAGAAGTTTGAAATTTTGA
>Ga0131853_10013685_pt1 | contig 14871 bp, 10 predicted proteins | sample TergutLab28metaG_FD_92764 | JGI IMG/M metagenome (GOLD analysis project Ga0131853, IMG submission 92764) | Labiotermes labralis P1 segment gut microbial communities from Petit-Saut dam, French Guiana - Lab288 P1 (version 2) (version 2) | ecosystem: Host-associated > Arthropoda: Insects >... | reverse complement strand
TCCGGGCCCCTGCCCCCCCCCCGGTTTTGAGGCCCTCGGCCCCCGCAGAAGCGCCGCCTTGGAATGAAATGTGGGGAGGGGAGAAGGGGAAGGGGGGGGGGGGGGGGGGGGGGGGGGGGAGGGGAAGTTAAGAGCAAATAAACAAACCACAGTATATCAGTCTAAACAAAAAGCAAGCACAAGGGGGCCGATGGATCTTCAAGTGGGTGCACTGCCTCCCAGCCTGGTTTTACACCATGAGTTTTGTAAATTGCTAGCGGTGTTCTACTGTGCAGCCAGCCAAAGGGCATTCATAAAAAATAAGACAGTGTAATATAAAAAGTGGTGAAAATTGGCAAGGGGCATTAAAGCAAAATGGTGCAAAACAAATGGGCATAAAACAGTGGTTACCCTTAAAAACAGAGATTTTTAATGATGTGCAGAGTTGAACATATCATTTATCTCTTAACCCTTTGACAACGAAATTAAAATACTTGGTAGGTGCTGTAGAAGACCAAAATTTAAATGAGAGCTGCATGAGGAAGGCCATTAAATGTCATTACCTGAATGTGATGCCAGGCATTTTGAGCATCTCACTGTATGAGGGATGTACCTCATGCTATGTGCCTAAGGGTTAAGTACAAAATAGTTTATACAAGAAAATAATCAAACAGCACATATAAACACCTGAGTATGTTCGTGGACCTTCTGAGTGTCTGTGTCAGTCTCACTGGCAGTGTTCATTTCTTGAAGACTGGGTATCACCTGTGCCTTGACTACTGTGCTAACATTTGTGGTAGCCTTGACTAGCTCTTCCCATGTCGCCTGACACTGTGTAGCTACAGCATGGCATGGGGATGAAGTGTCCTGCACCAGTGTCCCCAGACAGTGTGAAAGTCGTGAGCCAGCACCACACAGGCCAGTCAACATCTGCACAATACACATTTTCTTGGTACTGGAGCACAGTGGATGCTGAAATATACTAACTTCCATTCTGTACACATGAATTACTATGTTTTGTATCACATGTCACAAAATGCAAAAGTCTAATTTTTACAATTATAAAGATATGCATGCTTTTTATGGGAATTGTAACTGCTTCATCTCTTGAATAAGCCATAATAATCTGTTTTAGTGTACTAGCATCCCAGCAAACTACATCAAGTGCAACATAACTACAATTAAAGTACTAAGACGTCCTCAATGCTGAAAACAACTTGGTAAAATGAAGGGTTTCTATAAAATTGTGTATTTAATATCACAATGGTCTTCTGTGTTTTGATACAGTGTAGGACTGTGTGTGTCAACACTAAAATTTTGAAGGCAGCATGATCCTCCAAAACATCAGTGGCAACCCACAATCCTACACATTGTCAAAATCCAGAACACCACCACCTGACTAATACGTGACATGAAAGCCTGAAAACTTATACCTGTTACCTAAATCTGAAAACTTGTATGTGTATCAAATACCATTTCAACACTTCCCTCTTCTTCCTGTCCCAACAGTTCCACATACAAGTATCTTGTATTTTACAAGCACTTTAATCGACTTTATCAATGTAAGGAAACTGTAAAAAAGATATGATTCCAATCAGCAAAGTAATCTTTGCACATTTAAAAGATCCTCTAAGGCATGATTTACATCTTTTACTTCTTCTTTTCTTCCTTCATAAAAATGGGACTTTTGTAAGTAATTAGCCTGACTAGTGGCTCTCCTCCAAACCTTGAAACCTGATATTGTTGACCAACCAGGTAATATTAAATACATATAATGCATTAGAATTATTCCTTATGGCTGAGAGAGGGCCCTTAAGATCCAAATATTCCTGACCATTGTATGCTGTAAGTCTATTACTACATGGAGGTCATGAAAATATCATTACAGTAAACTACTGCAGATACAGTTTTCATGAGCATAACAATACCATTTTGGTTCCAAAGTTTTGGTGCTAAGAAAGTCAATAATAGAAAATCAGCAAGAAGGAAAGTTAACTTTCTGGTGAAGGAAAGTTAAACTGTCTGGTTATAAAGGGATGGTGTATCAACAACATATATTACTGAGCATAAGCAGATGAATGGGCAATTATGTATGGTTTAATGGTAATAATGTTATGGAAGCAATCACGGTCTATTTGTAGGCACAATGGACAATTTTCCTGGACAGGAAGAAAAATTATGAAATCCTCAACCAAAATACCTAGTGAACCAACTGCCATTCAACTGGATACCTACCAAATACAAGTCCACAGCGCCATCCCTTTGGTAACCAAACATTGTAGTCAAGCAGTACTATTCTTGCTTTGTTTTTGGGATGTCACAGGCTTATATCTTTGGCTGGAGACTGGCTATCCTGACTACAATTTTTGTGATCTTCCTCAGGCCCACAAGGCAAATTTCAGGACAGTACCTCTAACATAATCCATGAACACTTCCTTCCAATAGTTTATTCACTAATAATCCTAACATTTGATGCTACTCTGTGATCTAAAATAGTGAAAGCACTGTTAAGCAATGACGTTTACATAACAGAGAAAATATTAACTGGCAGCTGGAAGAACATTTTAGGAAGGTTGAAAAAAAGAAGACTGTTGAGGTCATAAAAGAAGGAAAATCAAGCGCAGTAAGCACAATAAGTATGGAACACAGTTCACATCCATGGACACTAAAACTCTTGAAAGACTGGTATGCTCAACATGGATATAAACATTCTGTTGATGTTTAGCCACTGCTAAATTTAAAAACACTGTGAATGATCCATATATGGGTAAATGAGAGGCTAAAGCAGATCCCCTGTCTTGTACAAAATATGGAAGATTATTAGCAATCATTTAAATTTTAACATTGCTTAACTACAATAATTTAAAGTGACATAACTGCTAATTACCTGTAGGTAAGTTAACCAACCACTAAGGCATTCTGAAATCTCTTTGGGTGAAGCTGGTATTGAAGTAATACTGGAACTCTTTTCTCCAAATCCTGCAGCTCCACTTCCAGTTTTATCCTTATGACTAAGACATAAGACATCCAGTTAGTAGGACTCTTTATTATAATACAAAAGACATAGTAAAGCAGTGTGTATTTGTCTGTATTCTACCTTTCTTGTGCCTGCATTGTATGCAGTGTAGATGATGATGGTGATGATGGATGATCAACATTCATCTGACCTCGAACTCTACCAAGGCTGTAACCAGAGCTACGTGCTGGAGGTGGTTTACTACGGCTGCATGTGAGGTTCTGTTTCATGTTAGCCATTGTTCTGTTACACTGTTACCAAAACCCTTTTCTTTAGAGGACATCATCACCACCTAAAACAAACAATGCCTTATCACAAATACATAATAATGTGATGAACTTCAGCTTCATCACACAGTGGAAATGAAATGTGATGTAACATCTTCCTGTGCCATTGGACAAATTTCTTCATTTTCCAGGGAATAAAATAAATATTTTCCAAGGAAAACCAATCTATATTACAAACATCACTTTAGGGGTAATTATTACTTCTGCCTAACAAACACTGCACAAATTGTGATTTGAGAATTAAAAATATCCACTAGAAATCTAAGCTGAAAATAGGGGTATGAACTTCACTTCTTTGTGCAAGCAGTTCTTTGCACTATGGCACCCTGAGGTATTGACTCAAGTGATGCTTAGGCTTTCTGGGATTTCACTATTTGGTTCCTGTATCAAGCACAGAGATGAATGAATAAAAAACTATGGCCAACTCTAATTTCTCTAGGCAAAGACAACTACATAACATGCAAAACTTGAAGCTTTCATGGCACATCAATATTTACTGAATATATAATAATTACAAACATCTGACTTAATAATTATCAGGGCGATGGGGATGTGAACGATACCGAAACATGCGAACTTACACACTTTAAAGTGTTGGCTAGTAAGTGAAAATAAAATTCCTGCAAATTTTAACACTGGTATATCTACGATTCAGGAAAGCCCAAGAAATTCAAGAGGGGTTACCTTACCATGCAATTCGTAATGAGTATAGGCATTTGCTTTTCGGTCACATTCTCCCCCATAAAATTTAAACGTTAACGCAGTTAACTTAAAACGTAAACGAATTCGACGAAAAAGATCAAAACTAATTCTATCACATGCACTACATACATCATTAGCGGATACAAATGCAATGCATGCACTGCAATTTACACTAACGCACTTAACGCACGCAGAACTTTTTATTTTACAACTGAGAAACAACAAGCAACGACTAACTGAATATAAATAAAACAGTACTTCTACCATCACACGAGATATGTGTATTTAGTAACACTTCTTTAACCTGCATGCAATATCTTAGTTTACGCTCACTTCTATGACTAACTGAATGTGTTTTTCGTGACACCAAACATGGCTGTTGCCAATCGAATAACAAGTATCCCCACACTGAAATCGTCATAAACATTTTACGGGATGAAGTAGTTTTCTGAGTCTTAACGGCTATATTCTTCTCAACTCACAACTGTTTGACATCTTTTTTTGTTTCTATTCTGTCCATTTGAAAATTTTGTTCATGGTGCTGTATTTGTCACTAGTTGGTAGCAACAGACGACGCGAATTTCGAATTGCGATTGTGGGAGGGGGGGGGGGAGTTGCAATGCCGACAGCTCACGAATACATTACAATCAAGATAAATAAATCATGTGATCGACTGTCGTAGTAGTTCAATTGTTGTTTAATATTCTATATCAGTTATTTAGACGCATGTGGTATGGTCTTTCATTTCACCCATATGGGTCAAAACAATTTGCTGCTTACAATCTACCCATCAATATTGGTAGCCTTGGCGATCTCGGCTGGCATGTAAACAAACATTTGAAATTGCAAAGAATGGACTATTTGCCGCATTATCTCAAACTTTTAACGAAAAGTGCATGGAGTTCAGTTTATTGTTTATCTTGAAATGTATCGATACATAGTTAGTATTTGTTAGCTAGCACGTACTGAGGTTCATGAGCTGACGAACAATTGCGCCAATATTGGCGATCCTGTCAATGCGTAACTACGCAGGTCTGCTAGCTCTGAAAGTAAAAATCCATTAATTCTACTTGCGCAGATTTTTGCACGGTAGTGTCAGCATATTATGGCAGATAATAAGAAGATAGAAGAAGGTTTGGGTCACATAAGAGCAGCTGAAAAGAGGTAATACCTTCTATATGACACAATGTTTGGGTCAAATACATCCGCATGTGTAATGACGTTTTGAACGGTCGAGTAGTCGATTGTTGGTGGGTGATTATGGCTATACGAATAGGGTTTCATTGTTCATTTCCAAAAATGACATTATGTGAGTGTGTAAATTGTACTCGACTGTGTGTGCAATGTATGGGCTTAGACGGACGTTAAACGGTTCAAGACGAGAGTGAAAACGGGTGCGGGGGCGATTGGGTCGACGAGCTAAAGGAATACGCGAAAGGCCATGCGTATATCTTGTCAACAGAGAGAAGCGAAGCTTAATCTGAGGACTATGGTTGAAATACCTATAATTCGAGCTGACCAGGCATGTTGCGTACTTTGGGAATCCTCTCTGGTCAGTATGTTGAAGTACTTGTGGGAGAAAAGCAACGTAGTTGGTAAAAACGCGTACAAAATGTTGCTTGAACGATCACTAGGCAACCCGGTGATTGAATCAGATCGCAGGAATAAATTGATGCCTTAACAGCCTGAGTGAGTTATTGAGGGATGGAGAAGACTGTGTAAGGAGCTTCATAAATGTATACTTGGTTTTGGTTTATATTTGTGTATTTCAGTCTGAAGACTTCCTTGCTGAAATGGAGACCAGACTTTGAAATCGCAGCAGATGAATACAGCAAAGCAGGTACCTTTATAACAAGTTATTTATTTGATTAATTCTGTCAGTGATTTGGACTTTGTGATAAAAAGTTATTTATTTTTATCCTTTGTATTTATGCCACTGATGTTTTTGTGTTATCCATATTAATGTATGTGAAAGAAGTGATATGATCATTTTTCAGCATTTAAGATTGGTTTTATTTTTATTAGTGTCTACTCATTTACTGTGTGGTGTACCTGTTACAGCTACCTGCTTTAGAAATGGGAAGTCATATGAGCAGTGTAAAGAATGTTTGTTGAAAGCTGCCGATTGTCACAAACAAAACAGATCGTATCCTTTTCAAGTATATGTCATATCACATTCATGCATTGTTTTGTGTGTTATTTGCTGCTGTGCATGGGAGAACCAGTCAAGAAAAGGGCGTTGTTCCTTCTCATGTAATATTAATCCAGAGGAGAATGAAAACATTGATTTCTTTCATTTCACTTATCTAGCCACATTAGGTAACTACCAACATTGTTGAAATTAGTGACATTCAGTAGCAAAGTTGTGTCATGAAGGGGCGAATGGTTTTTCTCCCTTTCTCAGCATATGTGAAATGTGGCGTTAAATGTTACATTCCCTCTTCAAACCTCTTATGACTACAAAGAAAATATAAGCATGTCCCTCACCTAGCAAACAAGTGAGAACTACTTCAGAAGAATGGATTTTTTTATATAAATAATTTACTAAGGCAGTTACAAATGGCTAACCCCAGCCCAGATCATGAAGTATCAAGCAGGCATAGTATTAATTATGCTGCAAAATGGAGCTCACATATTTAATTTGTGCATGTGTGAAGAGGGGGTAAATTAGTAATATTTGTACAATACTGTCTCCTGCTCACAAATCCCCACAATGTGACATAACTTACAATGTGTAAGCCTGTAGCAACTGTTTGAAATAAAGAGTCACCCGTATTATGTTCAGCTGTGGCATTCTTGTGCTGTCAGTTACGAAACTATTAGAAATATCCATTGTACGTATTTCCTGACTTGAACATCCTTTCCACACACATGCCTGTGATTTTTTGTTATGATGCAACACTAACAAAAACTCTTGTAATCAAGCTAGGAAAGAGTAATCTCAAAAGGTATCATTATCTTTTATTAATAGTATTAATAATACTATTATTAATTTTAATTACATATGCCATAAGCTAATGTATTTTGTCATTATAAGCAGTGATAATTATGTTGTATTTTATTACTTTATATGTCACTGGCTTTATTAGGTTTTAAATATTGGTGTTGCTCCCTGAGGATGGTGATTGACAGCTGAAACATGTAGGAGAGAGGACTGTATTGTTTTATATACTTTGTATGAGCAAATTGTTGGTTTTACAATAAGAAACACTTAATTCTGGTTCTGGGATTCTGTGAGTAAGCATATTATTCTGGCTATGATAGTGGCAAGTCACAGAACTACTTATAAATGAATCTTGTACAACAAAGTGTGACTGGCATTATTTAGTTAAAGGCTAAAGAGTTTCATATGTTGATCTTGCTTTTGCTTCTGAACAATCCCAAGACAAATCTTACGTTTCTGAATGAACACAGACTGTGTTGCAGGGATGACTTACTACAATTTATGTGCTCTTCCAGTAGTTTTCACCTCCAAGTTCCAAGGGAATATATATTGCTGGGCCACATTGCTGGTCAAATGTTCAGTACTCTTCAGAGTTCCTGGTTTCAGTGCCAACTGTTACCAGTAATAATCAGTATATTAACAATAACTTAAAGTATTGTCTGTCTCCCAAAATGTGATGCATATCAAATGTGTTGGTATAGGATACTGAGGGCTTCATAGCAGGAGGGCAAAACACCCAATTTTTAAATTTTACATGAGGCAGAAAACATTCTCAAATTAATTTCTTCACATTTGTGTGTCTCTTATGACTCCAGTTCACACATGGTGTATTTTTTTTCAATTACAGCATCCTGTGATTAATCTGAATATTAAAGAGCAGTCCTACAGTTTAATTTAACATGCCTACAAGTATGTTGTGGCATTAAGACCAGTGAATTGTCATTAATAATATGAAATCCTGGATCATTAGCACTAAAATCACTATTCCTATGTGTAATTTCATATTTAACTGAAATTATGAAAACAGCCAAGTGGTATTTATTGTAGCTAAATATCATTAGGTAGTTATACAATTAGAGGTACCTGAATGTTCTGAAATAGGAGGCACATCTTTTCTTGATATTCTGTCTGTCTGTCCCTTTTTTGCTGTACTGCTGTGCCTTCATTTATTTATTCTGAGAAAGAAAATTTAATATATGATACAGTATGGGCAGATCTCTCAGTTATTTATAGAACAAGCTGTTAAATTGTATGAGCTTGGCACATGTTTAATATTAAAAGTACAGGCACATTATTTTATCTGACTGTCACATCAGTCTCCAGTCAGATTGTTTTGTATGATGTTGGGCAGTGCAATACTTGTCACTCTTCATATGTGCCACAAGTTGGAGTTCATGTGATTTAGTTCAATGTTGTGCAGTTAATATTGGGGCTTTACTAATCATATTTAATGTGGTGTTGCAAATGTTTTTATTTGGCTCACATATGTGTCACCTCTAGCAAACACACTGAGCATGTCTAAGTTTTGTAAGTTTAGTGAGCTGGTAGGTAGTGTCTAGCAACATTTGGCATGTAATGTCCCTGTGGAACTTAGCAGAATTTTTACCTAACTGAAATCAGCACACTCCAGCAAGTTCTTCCAGATGTTCTGTCTTTTCTATGTCTTGTGCTGATGCTCAGAGGAGCCATGATCTTCAAATGTCATAATTAAAGATTCAAGTCTTCTGCGATATGGCTTGTTTTGATTGGTAAGTAGTTACCTTGGTATGTTTTGTAGACCCTGATGGTGGCTTGGAATAGAATATAATGGTGCAGTTGTAGGAAATGTGGAATGGTGTTGTGGGATCCTGCATTGCAGGAGGAAGGGTAAGGAACTCAGCCTACTGGCTTTCTTGATTTGAAGGCTTTTAAATCTGTGGATGTTTGCAGAGTAGCCTGTCCGTTGTATACAGAGAAATCTGATGTTCTGTTATAGCATTTGCTCTGAACTATTCACGAATCAACACAGTGTTACATCCCACAAGACTTGAATCTTTATCAACACTGCTGTGTGGACCTCAGATCTTGCAATCTGTAACTGAAGTTATAAATGAATGAAAGAATATACACACATATAGATCTTACTAACCACAGGGAACTTGGTTATAAACAGTCTTCATGGGTATTGAGCTTGTAGTATAACAGACTCTCATTAAGGGTTACAGCCTACTGGATTTCCACACAGGGGTGATCTGTAAAAATTTCTAAAATTTACCATATAGGCTTGCAGTATTTCACAGCACTCTCTTAAGGTTTTTGATTAGATTAACACTTTTGTCGGTTTTAGTAATAAATTCCACACTGCTTTTAGCATAGTCATATACATAAGGAAGCGGCACATACCCATATGCCTGTTTGTTTCTTAAGCAAGCAGAAAAATAGTTGATACACCTTTTTTTGTTTACTCATATTTGTCATAACATGTGCTTCGGAAAACATGACTGTTATATTGTCTTGTCCAACTTGAGGAATTCCTGGTAATACTCAGTTCTGAAAAAAATATGTCATTCTGTTGTGAAGCCCTTGGAATATGTTTTGTAGTGGAATATATATAGTTGAAGCCAAATGTCATTCTTAACATGTAATTCAGATTATTCCATGCTGCCAAGTAAGTAATATGATAAGTTGTTTACCTTGAAAGAGACAATGTAAAAGTTTATATCGTTCTAATGATTACACTGAAGGCCTGAACAGAATCTTAAAAATTCCTTCTAGGAATGGGGTTTAGTAGCAGTCAAATACATATGTATGCATTTGTTAAAGTCAAGCATAATTACTCTCAGGTCTGTAACTGATGTTGCCAGAATGTTGCATTACCTATTCTGGAGACAATATTTACACCCTTACAGGCAGTCATAATATTCTTTACTGCCTTAAAGAATTGTTACAATGACCTCTTGTCCAATTTGGAAGTTGGGTTTGATCATGGCATGCTGGGTCAGATGTGTTCTGCCAACAATTTTTGGGAAAAAAGTTATGTGAATGCAGATGCTTATGCCCCCCCCCCCAATTGCTTAAAATACATAAATATTTGGACATTAAACATTTAGACAGTGCTTGGTTAGCTGATGGTGCCATCTTCGGTGGTGGGTGAGTGAGTAACTGCTTTAAATGTTTCAGCCTTCTGCAAATTTGAGCTATATCTGGTTAAAACCACATTGGGCAAGTTGGTACTGTACTTGCATTGCTGCCATTCTGTTTTGTTTGTTGTGTTACAACTGCTGTAGTTTCTTTATTAGTTATTTATTTAAGTACAGTGGTGGATTAGACTTTACTGGTGTACTGCATAGTGAATTGTAGATGCTGGCTTGTTGGTAGGTGCTAATATAAGTCCAATTTTTCATTATATTATCATCCTGCTTATCCAAGGAACATGTTTACTTCTCTTTTAGGGACTACTGTATTATCATTAGAAATTATCTACACACTCACCAACTATTCTTATGTATCCACACATACACCAACAAGGGTCTGCATTACAAAAAAGAGTACAGTAGGGTCTCGTTTTATTATGGGGTTATGTTCTCGAATATTTGGTCGCAAATCAAATCGTAAAACAAGTACTATTTAAATAGATTAAATTGAGGTAGGTTCATGGGCCAAACAAATTAGTCAATTTTAAAAATTTACAACATTTCTTTACATTATGACATACAATTTTAATTTAATGAATTAGGCATATAGAAAATTACACAGATAACTGAAAAAATATCAAACAAATCACTTTTTATTTTGTTGAAGAAGGCCCAGGCCATGGTTCAGAAGACATCTAGAAAGAATGTAACATCAACTGTTTTGATTTTTTGTTCTTTTCTGTCTTTTTGATGGAAGTCATGGGTAGAAAAATCACAGTCATATTAATACAACCACACTAAAACAGAATAAGAAGAAACACATGCAGACCAGAAAAGAGCTAGAAATGCACTAAGTAGAGAAAGGACGCCTGAGTTGCGATAGTGATGCACCACAATTCGGGAGTGCTTGGTCCGACTCGACAAGGGTTGTAAAAGTGAATCGTAAAACGAGACCCTACTGTATTTTTACACATGTAGTATGGATTCTGGACATAGTTTCTTTGCTTGATAATTTTAGATGTATTGATCAAGCAGTGCTTCTCTGCAAAGATTTGGGAGACTACAGAGATGTCGCATCACTGGCAGAGAGAGCCTGTAACTTGTACCAGCAACATGGTTCTCCTGATTCAGGTTCTGCATCACTGGATAAGGCAGCAAAATTATTGGAGTCACAGCATCCTGAGCAGGCACTCAGACTATATCAGCGTGCTACTGAAGTAGTTTTAGTATGTACCACTTCCTCGAGAATAACGTTATATGAAGTGTTTGAACATACAGTGTAAAATCTCTTGCACCTTCCTAATATGTACATTAGAGAGCTGGCTGTCAGTTATCTTTTTGTGTAAGATAAATTTCTACTGGCTTATTTGGGGCTTATGAAGCTGCATGTTGTACATACAAGTACTTGTAAGAGAAGCTTGTTTCTTTCCTATCCTTTATTAAGTAGATATTTATTAATATCATGAAAGAATAATTTCAAACTCTGAGGATTTTTCAACATCATGAGGATCTCTAGACAGTGTCTAAGCTGTCCTCACACTAGGTAACTCCCAGAGATATGTGGATGTGCAGTAACAGTTTTGCCTGATGTAGAGTGAAAACTATAACAGATGTGTTCAGAATAGCAACATGAATATAGGACATCACTGAAAGCAAACCCAACAATAAAGAGAAGTGGGAACAAATGTAAGAGTAAGATTGAGCTTTTGCAATGGTGATGATGATGCAGCAATTTGAATTGCTGAAAACCTGCTATGCTGTAAATGTGAATTGAGGTACAATGCAGTTAGTGCATTCTATTGAGACTTTTGCTTGAACCTCTTAAGAGGTATATTGAAGAAAGACATGAACTGTATATGTTTGTGTGTGTGTGTGTATATATGAGTTCTTAAAGTCAGAGTTCATCAAATGTTTCATGGATTGAATTTTGTTGTAACACTTATAACAGATCAAAATACAATTGTAAACACACTGAGTACTTAGCAGCTTATCTTTTATGCATGTTGGTGCAGCCAGCCCTTGTTATTCAAGCAGTTTTCATTCAAAACCTTAGTACTTTAATGGCATTATGGAGGTTTAATTTTGGGAGACAATGCAAATGCTAACTCCCATTTCTCTATCCTCACTGAGGTTTTTTCTTGCTCTCTCCTCAGCTGTAAGGCAAATGCCAGGGTGTAACTTCCAAAGATGGGGCATGTCCCGCACTCTTCCCAATTAGGCGATAATTTTTACACGGTTAGTTTGTCGTTAATTTTATTTTGACCACTCTGGATTCAAATCCCAGAAAGCCTTCCAACCAAAGTTGTTAATTGTGTTGTTCTATGTATTGTTTGTGTGTAAATTTGTACTGTACTACTGTCACTGGATGTCAACCCAATTGTAGTTAACAAATATATATCATATCATATATCAATTCTCTTTAAGTACCAGTCAGTCCTCTGCTGTATGGATCATGGTAATAAATCTGTCCTTTGTCATGACTGAGTGAGAGTTACAGAATGTAACAGTGAAAAAGTACATTTAATCTGCTTTCCTATTGCATTAAGGAAGTCACTTTACTAATGTGATTTCTAATATCCTTGTGATAACAGTACCAACCTGGTGAAAGTGACTTGTGATTGGAGGAGGGGATGTATAACCTAAAACAGTACCCTAAGAGTCACAAGTAATGTATATATGGTCTTGTTGTGATGGTGATCACTGTTCAACCATGGGAGCTAAGCACATAGAATTTTGGGTAAAAACATATACAGATAGTCTGTATACAACACTTTTTATATGCTAACATTTGCAAACAGTAATGGTATACTCTCACTGTTAGTATTTATTAAAGTGGTTAATACTAAACACAGTGTAGTTATGTTATATACCTAGCTGGTAGCTTAGAAAATATGTATAAGAGTCATTTTACATTTATTTTACGATTTTTACAGATTGAAGATAGTCCAAGACAAGGGGCAGAATTTATGAGTAAAGTTGCACGTCTAATGGTCAAACTACAGATGTAAGTTGTGCTTAATTGTATAAGACATGAAATTCACCACAGTGGTAAATATTAATGTTGCACACATGAGATGTGACGCTGTGTATTCTGATAATTACCATGTTGTAGAGGAATATACTGTATGCATATTCCTTCAGAACGTTGGCAGCCATTACTAGAAAACATTGTGTCACATCCCAAAAAATCACCAGTCTTCATGTGGTTTATTCCTAGTTTGTAATTAGTGTACAGAAAGAACTGTGTTTAAGGGAAGACTAAGATAGTGATTTTGGAATTCCTTTTCTGTCCGTTCATAGCATCTAAGTATGTACATGAAGCAACAATAAATATTTTTTGTTTTTATAGCAAATATTGTTCAAGTACCAGTAACCATATGTATACCAACAACTGTACCATAATTACATACAATGATATACCAACATAAACATGTTTCGCCGTTTTTTGGCCATCTTCAGGGAGGTGTTCAACATGGAAAAATACATTAATGGCTAGTTATAACATAGATGTGTGATAATGGATAAGTTTAAAATTGTCTGAAGTACTTCTCATCATATCCCCACATTATAGCGTAGAGTTGAGATTACAGATGATACAAACTAATATTTTGTATTTCCATTCATCAGTGATAGTATGCCTAAATAAATCAGCATGCATTTGAAAGAAGAAGAAGAAGAAGAAAAAAGCTGTAGAAGATGGTGCTGTTGCTAAGAGGATGTGTTCTTGGGAGGAGTAACATGCACAAGTATAACAGTATAACCAGTGCAGAAATTTGTGATCTGTCTCAAAATTTGTACATCATAATTCCAGTAAATACATCACACCATAATAGGTGGCAAGTTGCGAGATTTAAAATTTAAGACTCCAGTTTCTGACTTATGTCCTGTAATACATTTGCACACTTCCTAATAACAACATTACATTAAATTACCTTATCCACTGAAGCAAGAATTTGGTGGTTATATGTTCCAGGTATGATCAGGCAACTGATGCGATACGTAGAGAAATTGGATTGCATCAGCAATCTGAAAACATTGCTGCTATTGGTCGCCTTGCTGTTGCATTGGTATTGGTACAACTGGCACGTGGAGATACAGTTGCCGCAGAGAAGGCTTTCAAAGAGTGGGGAAACTGCTGCGATCCATCTGAAGTAGGCAGTGAAACCGTTTGATACATCATTTCTTTATAACAAAACCTCTACAGTAAAGGGGAGAGAAACTCTATACATAAAAGAATATCATATGTTAATGTAAAATGCTTTTAATTTATTTAAATTATAACCTGTTAGTAAAGATGTCCCATGTAACAAAAGAGTCCGAATGTAAATTTCATCACATGAAAATAGACTGTATCCAAGACATCCTTTAAGGAATGGTTGCAACACATCATTAGTCATGGTGTTTCTTGGTCCATTATTTCACTCTGCATGCTGTTTGCCCCTGTCAGGAGCCTCATATTTGCAAATCATTCTGTAGCCTCATGTAGCCATGTCATCTATCAACAGTTATAAATTAGTAGTTATACAACATTGTGACTGTGCATAATTCTTGTATAGAGATTCTTACAACCTTCACTTTATCAGATGAAACCTTTGTGTATTGACATTTTAATATTTTGTATGAAACAGATGTGTTGTACAAAATTTATAAATAGTATATTTACCTCAATGCAAGATGAATCTTATCCTAATTCATCATCTGAAAAATGAGGGGTGTCTTTAGAATTGTAAACAGTTAAACTTGTAGTGTATAGGTACAGGGTGACCCATGGGAACCTGACATCTTTTGAATGGGTAGTACTCAGTAGGTAGGCTCGGGGGGGGGGGGGGG
>Ga0131853_10013683_pt1 | contig 14872 bp, 8 predicted proteins | sample TergutLab28metaG_FD_92764 | JGI IMG/M metagenome (GOLD analysis project Ga0131853, IMG submission 92764) | Labiotermes labralis P1 segment gut microbial communities from Petit-Saut dam, French Guiana - Lab288 P1 (version 2) (version 2) | ecosystem: Host-associated > Arthropoda: Insects >... | reverse complement strand
GAGAAGTGTGTGGAGTCCCAAGGGAACTACTTTGAGGGTGATTAGGTGTCCAACGCTCCAAGTAAGCCAGTTTCTTTTTCCCGGCCAAAGGTCGGATACTTTTCTAACAGACCTCGTATTATGATTATACGGCAGATTGTACCAATGTGGTAAAAGCATATTGGTCATGAGACTACAATCTGTCATTAACAAGTGATATACAATTTTACAGGAGACAGAAAAAAACTTGACTGATCCTCAATAGACAAACACTTAAGCATGTTATGTTTTATAAAAATGTATGCAGAAGCAAATTTTGTGGACATAATATATTGATAGAAGGTGTGTTTGTAAACCAACTGTCTAGTAATGTGGGAATCTCGGTTTGACGAACCATGTGAGTTATGACAAATTGCTGTTTCAAGAGCAATATCGAAAATTATATTTCAAGAAGATATTCAATGTAAAACAAGAATGGCCAATTTAAATTTCTTAAACAAATTCTCATGTAATACCCAAAATATATTAAATCAGATTCAGTGGAATTAGCAATATTTACCATTTTGTGACCAAAACATTTTTATGACATAATTCAACTGTTGCCAAACTACACTCCCATTAAACACTGGTTTTCATGAGCTAGCCTGAGGACTATTGGTCCAGCAGCAGCATGCCATACACTTCAACCCACTAAACACACTGATACAAGAAATGGATTGATACACTGTTGAAGATACATATATATATATAGGACAGGCCAACAGACACAGATGGTACATTATCCAGCACACCACAAGATTGTTCTGAGTTACTATATTTCCCCTTATTTGTTTTATTATGTGTTGGTATCATTTGTGGTGTATAATTCTATTGTTTCATTCCATTATTTCTTTTATTTTCTTTCATACCATTATTCCGTAGGTACAAGGTGGTTCAAATATGACCGGGACTGATTTTTTTTTTAAACCATAATTGCTCATCACTCTAGCAACTCCCAGACAGGACTGAACAGTTTCTAACCCGAGCAGGAGGGAGGGTGGAGGTTGTGGCTTCACTCTCTCAAGGTCGCACAGCTGCTGTGCAGTGCGGCTTGTTTACACACAAATCAGTCCTGGTCATATTTGAACCACCTTGTATTGTGAAGTTTTACATCCAAGCATCTGATAGTGTTCTCTGTGCCAATAATTAGTTCTTTAACAAAGAATTTTGGTTCCTTTTCAAAAGCATGACTAGGGCCTAATTTCATTATTTTGATCTCTTCGTTATTGCGGTTCACTCATAACAAATTCTGTTATGTGTGTATGATATGTAGTATTGTTTGTGTGTGTTGTTGTTCTTTGTTTGTGCTGTTTTTATGTTGTTCGCATATGTTATTGAGTTTTCTGTTGAGTCTGGGGTACAGGTTGTCCATTGATAAATTTAGATTTTGACTGATGCATGTGTGCATATATTGCCACAAACTATTCCATATTTTGGCACATTCTAGGTGGATTCTGTAAAGCCGCTCATTAAGAGCTTGTTTCTTTATGTAAAAAAATCTAATTTCTGTGTGCAGTATATATCTTACTGCAGCTGTTTTTGTGTTTTTGTTCCAGTGGTTGTTGTCTTTTATTTTGATGTTTACATATTTCGGCATCAGTTGACTGTTTCTGCATATTTTGTTGTACCAGTTTTGAGCAGTTTATATCTGGTGTTCCTACAGTTGTTAATAAACTTTGCTTGTTGAGCATCGATTATTTTGAAGCTTTCAACTCCATGAATTCTTGCAGTCAATTTCTTCTTTTTATTCCAACTCAATTCACATAACATGTTAACCGTTTGGCACCGAACGACATATATATATATATATGTCGTGCAGTGAGCCCTTTAAATGGCCAAACGGCCATTAAAGTGGACGGGGGGGGGGGGGGTTTAATTCTGGCGCGGAAGATAAAATTCCGGTGCCAAAGGGTTAAACACATACATTCATCACCTATTCCCACCTACATGTTTCAGTGTTTTTATACCATCTTCACGGAGAGCATTGTGTTATTTGCTCAAGAACTATATGCTTTTTGCAATGTTGTTACATTAAAAAAAGTAAAGTGCACCCTTGTACAGGCACTGAGGCTCTGTACAGGTCGTATGGCCCATAGGGGGAGTAGAGGTATAGCTCTAACTTTTCTTGACCACGGCACTAGAAGGGGGTGAGGAGTCAGTGTCACGCCCCGGCCTCTCTTTACCCCTGGGAAAGACCTGGTACCCACTGTACAGGATTGTACAGGAGGCTGGGTGGGCCCCAGGGCCGGTCTGGACAGGTGCGAAAAATCTCACCCCCACCGGGATTCGATCCCCAGACCATTCAGCCCCTAGTCAGTCGCTATACTGACTATACTACCTGGCCCACAATGTTGTTACGTAGGGTATGCTATAAAATATAAAGTATACCCTCTTTTTTAAAATTTACAGTACTTGTTCCAATGTTGAAACCAATATGTAGTTTGTTCTTTTTTTACCTTCAGAATCTAAAATGTTAGTTAAAATCCTTATTGCAGCACATTAATATCTGTTGATTTCTGCTATTTATTATTATCTTCTGGGATGTTACGCATCTCAGATTAGTAGTTAGTTACATTCCAGTATCACCTATCAGTCCCATCTTGAAGGGTCAAGCAGTCTAAGATATGTCACACTAACTAACCACTAATCTGCACTGTGTACAATTTCAGGAAAGCAAAATCTCATTTACAATGTGGCAGAAGCCTGAAATTATGAATTATGGTTACTACTGTCATTTTTCAGGCCTGGAATTTATAGTTACCTGAAAGATTAAAGGACTGTCTTTTCAAGGACGAGGACAGGTTGAATTCGCAAGAGGCCTACCTCTTCAAAAATTATATTATAATGGATGATTGGCAATGTTGTTATAACCAAGATAGATGCTCTTATGCATGTTGCACTAACAAAGGTAGAAAAATATGTATCTTTTGGGAAATTAGTTGGTACCACAGAATCTATAATGTTAGAGCTAATGCGTCATACAAAATGAGGTCATAATAAATTACTTCAACTGTAATTGTAAATAATGTAAGATATGCAACAGCTAAACGAAGAATGATACAAGGGAATTATCACATGACTGGAATCATGAAGCCAAATGTAATGTTTACATCACTTTTGGTTTGGGACTTCCAAGAATTTTTAGTCTTGGTGTTTGTTGTACAGCATACGTCTATCATTCTTAGTAAGAATGGGCACTGGATCCAGCTGTGTTAATGAACTTCTTCCACTCATGACAACATAGTTGGTAGTCATCAAGCACTTTTCTTTGTAACTTTATGGTTGTCACAACTAAAATTCAGTGCACATCCTTATTCTGTACAAACAATGAGTAATAATTAGATTACGTTGTTTAGTAATGAAAGATTTGCAAATATATACATATCTTACTCACATGTGAGTTGTTACAGTCCTGTTGGAAGCTAAGTGAAAACTAATCACCATCTTTTATGAGAATGGATGTCTATTGTAACAAACAATTTGAATTTGTACAAACATCTAATCAGCACTACTGGTGTGCTCAGATAGGGATATTACTGGTCCTAGTATGGGAACTGTTTTCCTTACAATATGCATGAGAAATGTCATTACACACCTCAGTAGCATTCATAATAAAATCATCTTTTGCATATAACAGGGGTAACTTAGGAACACATCATACATACAAGCATATCTCCCGTTTTCAATGGTTGAGACAATTAGGGCTTAACTAACTCCATGGAGAAGCATCATTCTTCACAATTTAATAGTTCCACAACCAGTCAAGAAATTCCCTGCATATTATTGAACCCAAGAGGTCACTACCCTTTTCAAAAAAGCCTTCTGTTGGCCACTAACCCAAGCCAAATAAATTCAGTCTACATCTTTCCATCCTATATCTTTATGAATCATTTAATATTATGCGCCCACTTATATACAGGTCTTCTAAGTCATCCCCTTCCTTCATATTTGCCCACAAAAATCCCATATGCATTTCTCATTTCACCTGTGTCAGCTTCACACCATGCCCACCTCATCATCATTGATCTGATCATTCAACAATATTCTGCAAGCATAGATCATGAAGCTCTTCATTACTTATTTTTCCCCAACCTCCTGTCACTTCCTCAAATAGGACTGTTAGAAGTTAATAGATTAGTTTAAAAAATCAGCAAGATAGAAATATGTGATGTGAGTGCGAAAGGACATATTAGTGCCTATGCAAAAAATGATTTATGACTTATAACACCAGTTAATCTACTTTTCCCATGTGGCCTCTGATTGTCTCTGAAATGGTAAAAGAAATTCATGTCTGAAATGGGGACACTAAATGGTTAGCTTCTGCTACCATAGTGGTAAATAATAATGCTGATGATGATGGTTGGTAGATGGATTCTACATCTTGGCATAGTCCACACTTAGCGGCAGTTCTGTATTCCTCACATTAACAATGCCTCCATTTTGCCAGATGAGAAAGAAGGGTAATACATTTTAAAAAATCTGCTTTTGATTGATTGTCAGAAATTAGCACAGATAGCCATAGGGTACACATGGTGTGATTAAATAGTATCCAGACTGAAGTTCCTCCTTCAGATAGCCTCCTTGGGACTTCAAACAGCATGCCAAGCATTAGTGCCACCATTTATTGCACTTCGTGAAGGGCATTTTTGAAACTTGAAAAGTGCACCCCACAATTTTCCCTGAATCACTTGATACCCTTAAATTCCCAAGCCATCTTGGAGGGTTAGGTCACAAAGCACTATATCCAGTGAGTAATATGAGTGTAAAAAAACAGCTGGTTTATTTACAGCCAGAACTTCATGCACAGAAAAATGAGTGGGCTCATTCACCATAATGGTTGAGAAATAAATTCCCAGATTTCCACTTCCCAGGATGTCTTTCAAAATTTCTGAACTGACGCAAACATAATTTCCAACATGTTAGCAACTTCAAGGATAGAGATTCTTAGTTTCTGAGACAAATTATTTCAATGGATCCACACTGAACAAATTAGAGTGCTTAAAGCAGGCAGCAGCAGCTGCCTGAATACCCAGTGCATGGAATAATGGAATAGGACCTCGGTTCTATTTTGTTGGTTTTCGAAATCCCCAAGGTAATGATCAAAAGCATCAGACAGGGGCATTCATATTCCGACATTATAGGAGAAATTCTTGGATCATTGCAAGACAGTCAGAAGCAAACACATTTGCCAAGAATGTTTCTCTGATCAAGAACAAAAGTTAGAGGTTTGAAGGCGATCAGATACCGCCCTAGTTTGAACCATGAATGATGCCAGCATGCAATCTTCCAAAGTTCCTCTGATGACATGGCAGATGGTTTCCGGGAAACCAAAGTTTTTGGGTTCCGGAGGAAAGATGGTTGCAAAGCTGAAACTTAAAGGAACTGAAGGAAGGGCACCACCAGGAGTGGAGCCTGTGGCTTAATGTGATTCAACACAGGAAACCTCACCAGTCCCAGACACCAGGAGGATTGATAGATTGAGAGCTCTTTCTTGATTCGGTGGGTGGTGCCACATGGCAGTTCTTAGTTGGTGGAGAGATTTGTCTGGTTAATTCTGATAACGAACAAAATCTAGCCTGCTAAATAATCACATCCAGAATCCTCTGCGCTACCAGTGACTCTTAATCTTCTTAGAGCGACAGGCATCTTCTAGCCGCACGAGATTGAGCAGTAACAGATCTGTGATATCCTTAGATGTTCTGCACCACACATATGCAATATTGAAGGAATCAGCATGTCCTCCCTGGCTAAAAGGTCCACGTAAACCACTGAACCTCCTTTGTGCTAGGGAATGTCCTAAAGTTTCCAGCATCTTCCATAGAGGTCACACCACTTTTGAATTTGGAAAACCAATCAGAAATTTGAGTACTTTCCAGTGTCTGCTCTGCAAAAGACACTTCAAACATTTCAAAATTTCCATAGCATTTTTACCTAGTTCAAAGCAAAACTTGATGCAAGCACATTGTTCTTTCAAGTGTGTCATTCTCAAGGCACACCAGAATTGCAAATGCAACAACATACACTTGTACTTCACAAGACATTACTCCATAAGTTTAAAGCCTCATTCCAAACAGGAAACAATGCATCAGACTCTACTATAACTACACTCAGGGACAGAAGTTCACGCTAGCAGCAGTAGTGTCATCTTGCAGTCTGGGAACTATCTGATCATACCACATATACCTAGAAATCAATGGCATAAAAAACAGTAATGCTGACGCAGTATAACCAATTCCCAGGCAAGATATTATTGTCCTAATTACTATAAAAATTCATGCACAGTCTCCTTCTTCTAATGACACTTCACCTGGAAAGTGGGTCTCCTTGTTGACTGTACACATTACTCCAGAAACCACTCGGAGAATTATTCCGAGACGCTGCCAGGTGGCTCAGCAATCGACTTGATGGAAAACCTGGATGACCAGCATCTTCAACATTCAACCTCTGGGTCAAACTACGTACCTGCAAACAGAAAGAAACTGAAGTCACATTTGGAAAAATGTAATAAAAATACCCCATTTTGCAATTTAAGCTTTCATATTTTTTTATAACTGACTAGCATGAGCAATTCTGACCAGTGGGTATGCAGAACAAGTCTTCTCTTTATTGTTCAGTTACTTAACACCATTCTGTCCACAGTATGTCCTGTAGCATCAAATGGCAGGGTGAATGTAAGACAAATCATAAGAAATGAAGAAGTTGGAATGATTTACTTTAAAGTGCACTCCCACCATCTGCTTGGAAGGATTGAGAAAAATATGAAAAATATGTCATGACAGTCCATCTGAGGCAATAATTCAATCCCAGGATCTTCCAAATATAAAGCAGGGGTACTAATCATTTCAATGGAATGTTTACTTGCAGTCCATTTTTCTCTACTGACAGTAATAAAAGCAAGTTAATGTGCTAAATCACAATTTTTAAGCATTATTTATAAAAGAACAAAGCTCAGAGAACTGGAACAGTTAATCTGTGACATGAGATCTGAATCCACACCATCCCAAATACCAAACACATGTGTCATCATTCGCACGTGGTAGTGCGCCCATACGAACCAGTTACAGTACTGACACCGGTAACAACACCAGCAGACTACTGTGAAGGAAAATACCATGTCTGAATTAAACTCACTCTGGACAGAAGGGTGGAAAACAGGGATTCTGCTGTAAGAATCTCAAAGCCGTCATCATCATCTTCATCCTCTTCAGCAGAGCTGAGGCTGTCATTATGCTCTAGCGGTGGTCGCCGGCTTGGCCTGGAGCTCCTGTAATTATGTAACAGTGTGTGTCAACATGAACAAACAACTCAATATTACTCTTAACCTGAAATGTCACTACCTTGAACATCAAAATCCTGAGACACATTTACATTTTTAATGTTTTTTCTTAATTATGTGTGTGTGTTTGTGTGCATTCCACCGTTTTAAGCATCCTTTACCAAGCATAAAATAGTGCTTTATGTGTGTGTGTGTGTGTGTGTTCATCTGTCTGTGACCTTGTGTCAATGCCCAACTGTTGAGGCATATTCTTTTGCAATTCGATATGGGAGACAGTCACAAATAATAGGCAGTTCTAATTTTCAGCCATACTAAACCATAATAAAGGTCACCCTACTCAGGGAAATAAATGGACTCTCTCTAATGACAGTGAACCCTCAGTTATTCATGGTAGTGGAGAAAAGTAGTAGCATGCATAATTAAAACCTACCAATAAACCTAGAGTCTGGAATTACACATTACCAAAGCAGCATTCAACCCTAACAATTGCTTACCACTTTGAAATAATCCTTTAAATTCACATGTGTTTCTGGACATTTTTCCAATCTTCTGGAACTCTAATGCAATTGTATCAACTACACAATATGTTTCACACAAATATGTACAAAAACAGACTACAGCCAAGATCCCTATTACTAATTTTTGTTCTTGCAAGACAGTATCCTATGATCACATTAATCAGCTTCAGCATGCACTGGAGTCCCTCTATTCCTCATGCACTGAAAAAAAAAAAGGGCCTGGCAGTACACATTATTCCATAAACAGGATTCCCCTGTGCTGTTTGATGATTAATCCATTCTAACATGATTTCATCACTTTGCCACTTGTCAAATCATAACTGCTAATTTAATTCATTAACTTACCATTATTACATGTATTTTGAAAATGTCATTGAAATTTCTTTACCCTGGACCACATGTCACTGCTGCATTCTTTGCAGAACTTCCTTCATCAGTATTCCATATTACTTAAATTTATAATCGGTATAGCGACTGACTACAGGCTGGATGGTCCGAGATCGAATCCTGGTGGGGACAAGATTTTCCGCCCATCCAGACCGGCCCTTGGGCCCACCCAGTCTCCTGTACAATGGGTACCGGGTCTTTCCTGGGGGTAAAGTGCGGCCGGGGTGTGGTGCTGACCACTCACCCCCTTCTAGTGCCGCGGTCATGGAAGAGTAGAGCTATACCTCTACCCACCCTCTGGGCCACACTGGGCCTGTAATGGGATCACTTTACCTTTACCTTTTACTTATATTTATAATTTCTATTACTGTCTACAAATAATGCTTGCATTTCCCTGCTATTTGTTGTGACTGAATAAAAAAAGAAATACACTTACAGCATTACCTGAAATTATAATTGAAAGATATAAAATTTCCAAAATTATTCCACAAAGTACAAACTTCAGACCACTGTACATCAGGTATCATTAATCACATTTCATAAACAGATCACAAGCTACATTATGGAGTACACCCATACCAGTCTTGTTTACTAATGGCATGATCTTTCTAACATATGACACTTAAATTACATATATAGCAAATTTTAAAGTCTGCTTTATAAAGCTCTAAAGACACTGGTAGTTTAAGGGCTTTGAACTTACACTCGTTTACTTTCTACCACACACTGCAAGACAAGTTTTGAGAACAGAAAAACTGAACTACTACACAGCATTGGCATAAAACATATGACTGATTCTTGCATTAATTAAAAATTCTTACTGAATTACACAGGATATAATGCAGAATGGTAGCATGAATTAAAAACTGCAAAGGATGTAGTAGCAAGTAATCACAGTGTGTGTTACAGTACCATTCCAGCACATGCTGGGAAGGACTGCTAAAAGCTATGAACAATTTTAAGTCAGGCAGCACATTCTGAAATCCAGAACTCATACACAAAATTTTAAAACATAAAATAGGGAAGTGACCTCTGAGGCTGTCACGGCCGTGACAATGAAACTGTCTTCTGGCATGTGACAAAATGTAGTCTGGTATCATAGTGACCTTCAGAGGCAGTTGCTGCCTTCATCAGTGGGATTATGGAACAAGATGTGTCAGGAAAATACCAAAGGACCTATAGGAGGGGGACAGAAAGGAGTAAGGACAAAATAACTGGTAATCATCTTTTGCAAGGTGAAGTGAATGGGGATGACAGTAAGGGACTAGTGAACCCAAATGGGGCAGTTTTAGGAGAAAACTGGATGGAATACTGACAGAGACAAAACAGAGAACAAAATGAAAATGTAAGTTGTAAAAGATGAAAAATAAAAGACAAAATAAAGGGAACCTGCTAGGGGTCATTTGGCAAGTGCACAGTGAAGGAGAACAGAATGTCTGCTGCAGCATCATAAGGAGTTCACAAGGTCCACTTTAGGGAAGCATAAAAGGAGAAATACCAATGAAAAAAAAAAAAAACTTAAAAACAATTAAACAAAGTGGGTAGCAAACAAGAGAGGAAGCCCCAACAAGGGCAGTGTATCCTGGTCCTGGAAAGCCCAGTTCAGCATCCACCCCCAGGAGTTACCTGACAGTCTTCTATGCACAATGTCACAATTAATGGTTAACTCACCTTAACCTATGCATATGATGGAAAGGCCTCTCATCATCAGGATCATCCTTGCCAAGAGAACTGTGCTTCTGTAGGGTAGCAAATGGACTATTGAGGCTGTTAAAACCTTCATCCTCACTAGCACCACCATCACTTAGCAGACCGCTGTATCAGAATAAATGTAAGTAATTATTTCCTCAGTCCATAAATATGCACTGGTTTCATCACTTTCTCTCTGACAAAATGAAGAAGAAAACAAAATAACTATTTCCAGAACACACAGCTACATGTATTTTTTTTGCACACCAAAATCAAATAAAGCATTAATGTTATCAAGCACTCTTTCATTCCTCTTCCAACATCCTCCACAAACATACAAAACAGTTTCATTACACTATTTGAGTACAATGCAATGGACATACCAGAGGGCATTCTTCCCACAGTGTGGGTCTGCAATGGAGTTCTTGTTCAAAAATAAACCATTCAGTGACAGTTCTGGATGAGGGAGTACTGATTATTGAAAACAGTCCCCATCAGCATTAGAAAGACATCCCACTGACAAACAAGCTGATAAGTTTCAAAACACAGCACAATTATCCCGTCATTTCTGAATGCTTTATAACCCTTGTACCCTGAGAACTAAACAGCAGATAACTGATCCTTTGTGGTTGAATTCTGCATCTGGAATGGCAGTATTTAACATGTCACACTGTTCATAGCTGCTCTAATGTAAATGTTCTGCTGTGCAGCTTGTGGTCAACTGCTGGTGTGTAAAGCAGTCATCTAATCTCTAATGACTGGCTGTATTCACTAGCAGTACCATAAATGCAATGGGTCTGAACAATTCTTGTAAGTCAGTTATTGTTCTGTTGAAGCCATATGGTTAAGAAAATCAATCCCTATCTGCAATAACAGATATTTATAAGCAGTTATACACATTTTTCCAGTAATATGCACTGTGCAGAAGCTGTACTGGGTGCAAAAGAATTTCTATGTAGTTTTCTAAATAATAACATGATAAGGTTTTAAGGATTAAAATAATAATTTTATCGAGATCATCCCAGTGTGAGAACACTTAGTAATAAACCTTTAACATTTCTTCCAACACAACTACTTGTCTTTACTTAAGAACAGCTACATGTAACTGGTGCCTGGATTCCAATTTTTACATACAGCACCTAATAAAACTTTTATCCTGCTTTTAATAATAACTTTATCCCACCTTTTAAGTATTTTAACACCACTACTACACATCTTATTAAGACCCACAAAAAAAGTTTTGTATACTGTCGGCTGTTGAATGACAAAAACTGTAAACTTGTGGGATCCCACATAGTAAAAACTATGTATAGTGAATCCACATGCATTACATTCTATAATGCTGTAAAACAACATACTGAAAGCTTGATGTTGGTCCGTTAAGACTGAAACATGCAGCTGTTCTTAAATACAGACAATTAGTTGTGTTGGAGAGACTACTGAAGGTCTATTACAATAATGATTATGGCAGCAACAATTTCTTTAGAAAACACTTTTTAACATTTAGCAGCAGTCATTTCCTTGTATGGATTCATCAATGTCAAGCTGTTGTAATTTACCCAACATACACAGGACTATAACCATACAAAATGCAGGACAGTATTTGTTTCTGATTTAATGCATCACAGCATTAAAGAAAATAGAAAGTCTGAACTATGAACCACATATAAAAATCATATTTATCATGCAGTCACATTTAGTTCAAAGTAAAAAATCCCTATTTTCACACTACCCAAACAAACTGACTACGCAGAGTTCTTTCTGAAAGCTAACAGTCATGAAGTCAAAAATTTCCCAACATTTTACGGAACCTGTACGTTCATTACTGTGCTCACAAGAGCCTGCCATTTGCCCCTGTCCTCAGCCAGATTCAGTCCATTACCTCCCATTCTACTTCTTTGACAACAATTTTAATCTTAGCCTCCCATCCACACTATGTCTACCATGTGGTCTCTTTCCTTACGATTTCTCCATAAAAACCCTGTATGAATTTCTCTTCTCTTGCATACGTGACATGTGCCTCATCTATCTCATTCTTCTTGATCTAATAACTCAAATAATATCTGTTCAGGAACACAGATCATTAAGTGTCTCCAGTATCTGTTACATCCTTCTGTTATGCCAAAGTATCTACATTTAGACATCCCCATAAAATACCCAATGGATGACTTAGACTGCAATTGATTACCAAGTAATTGACAAAATTAGAAAAAGTCACAAGTGAAGGGTAAATTGAGATACAAGGAAAGAAAACGAGGGCTGAAAAGATATATCTGGAGACTCTTCAATCCATCAACCCACCCCTTTATGATAATTATACCTAAAGAACCAATTCCTGCTTCAGAATAGAGAAAGGTAATTGCCATAGCCTCTTCTTAGCTGTATCTGCAACAAACAAGGTACAAGGCCAATACCTCATTTTTCTGGGCTTGCTCAAGCATCCAGGAGAACGATAGTGGAGACGTGATGCTTCAGCTGAAGCTTCTGATATGGAAGGTTCCAAACTTCCAGCCCTTGGTGTAATATAACCTCCACCCTCCATTGCAATTGGGATGATGTACTCTCTTGGAGATTTTCGTATAGGTTCTGGCCCAGTCACTGAGATGGTACTGTCTGTGTCAGAGTCTTGTGTGCTTTGACGTGACAAGCTGTTTGACCTATCATCAAGAAAAAAGGAACAAACATAGTTAAATAAACAGCTATTTAAGGCTTCTTAGTAGGGGAGGGGGCACTTATTTAAACAGTGATTCTGTCTAAATTAAATTAAATTTGTCATGTATAATCTCAAAGATTTGCCCTACCACCAAATACATAAATTACCGACTTCTGTTGATACTTCATACATAATTAGTGTTTCATACTCTAGCTTCAAACACAGTTACATATTCCCAGCTCCAATGCACTAACAGTTTAACCAAAATTTTCACACTGCTGAGATACTGTTCTACAAAGAACAAACAAATTATTTTATAAAAGATTCACACTTATTTGAAATTTAATACCATATGTCACTTCTAAGTGGCACTGGTGACACTCTCATCTCACATGTCATATACCAGCTGTTCTGCTATTCTTCTTCTTAGATGGCACTACGGTCCAATGCTGACCTTCACCACCTTGATGAACTTCCTGCAGTCAGCTTTGTTTTTGACCTCTCTTTCCAGTTTTTATTTTCACATCTATTAATCCGTTTGTACATGTGCTGCTATTACTAACTGTATAAAATTAGAAGTACAAGTCTGGGACACTTGCAGCAATCTCATAATGTTTATACAAATTTTGTGAAAATCGACTTGGTGCAAGGTTGATAGCAGTGAAAACATCAACAAAATCTCATAACAATTTTTTCTTTCTTAAGGGAAAAAAAAGATGGCTAAAAATGCATACACTGAATGAATCTTTCTACCAATAAGGAACAAGTGCCTCTCCCCTTCAGTATTCAAGGAGTTCACTGTAACAAATATTCATATCCTACAGTGGATCTGTATCGGATACCAAATATTAATACAAGATACAACCTTCATATAAGAACTACTTCATAATAAGGTCACTGAATGCTGTTGTGTATACGCATAAGTCTGTGGACAGTACCTGTGAGACATTGATCTCTGCCCCTGTATGGAAGGTTTAGCAGCTGGAGGACTAGACACTGTACTGCTCTCATCTGCATCTCGTTCCACGTGTATTGGGATGATGCGTTCCCGAGGTTTACTCTTACTACTGGGAGTTCCTTCTGGTTCCAAAGATGATGACCTATGTGTAACACAAAACAGTCAATTCAGATCAGGCACCCACCAGTGTATTCCAAAACTGACTGACCACTTGCAAAGAGGTATAAAAAAGTAACACATATAAGAGTGATTATTTTCATATTGGCATGCTAACAAGACTGCCTTAACATGTGTAGTGTAATGCTGGAGGCTTATATGCATTCACTAACTGGTTTTTAATTTATTTACTTATGTTTACTCAATTATTTACATCATGCAGCATGAAACAGTAGAATAATCTGTGAATAATAAAATAGAAAGAATATGAAAGGAAGTGGTATTGGTCCATATTAAAGTGGTATCCTGGAATTTTCCAAGGAACTGAGTGCTCTACAATACACCTCAGGACCATCAGCCTCCAGGATCATCAGAACACACAGCAGCAGTGTCAACCACTTAGTGCAGACATTCAGTACAATGACACATTAAAAATGTGGCTAAATGCATGATGACCTGCTCCTACACTACATACAACACTTACCCAGTGACATGGCAAAGTACAGTATATAAATGACTTAATCAAATTTTCCAAATAAGGAGGGAAGAGAAAGAAATGTAAGCATATAGAAATTTGTTATTTTAGTTTTTCTGATGATAAGCCAGAAAAGATGAACATAAAATGCACCAAATAACAGAGGGTACATAATATGTACTGTGTACACACACTGTAATACTTGCAGAAGAAAATGCAGACATGACATGCAAATACAAGTTTATTGTTATCACTCATTTACAAAAACATGTTACAAATCTATTGGATGTCCTACAAAGCACAGATAAGGCCAAAGCCCACCCAGGGCTGTAGAGCCGATGATGATGATGATGATGATGATGACGACAAAGCACACTTATGGGCAAAATTAAAAGTATACATCTTGCTACACTGCCTCTTAAAAACTCTCTAGATAATTAGACACAGAGAAATGAGTAACTGCTAATCTTGCAATGTCATGCAATTGCATTTACTGGAAAATAAAATGGGATCATCATCATCATCATGTTCCTGAAGGGTTAGGTGTGTTTCCTGTTCCTTGATCCTCAAGATGAAGTTGGTCCCTCCATCTCTTCCTCGGTCGTCCTATGTTCCTTCATTCTTTTGGTTTATATTGTAGTGCTTGTTTTGGTAGTCTGTTTGTGTCCATCCTCTGTACATGTTGTAGCCACTTTTTCTGGTACTGTTTTATTTCCTTTACTATGTTCTGTACTCCCATTTT
>Ga0131853_10013681_pt1 | contig 14876 bp, 12 predicted proteins | sample TergutLab28metaG_FD_92764 | JGI IMG/M metagenome (GOLD analysis project Ga0131853, IMG submission 92764) | Labiotermes labralis P1 segment gut microbial communities from Petit-Saut dam, French Guiana - Lab288 P1 (version 2) (version 2) | ecosystem: Host-associated > Arthropoda: Insects >... | reverse complement strand
TGAGTGGCTGGTGCCTCAAGTTGCACTGCTGCACACCTGGGCTGGTGAGGACCAGTGCAGGGTCAACCCCTTACAAAGGAACTACCTCTCCCATACCCATTGAGCCCTTATTATTATTATTATTATTATTATTATTGGTGGTGGGCCGTTGTTAAGTTGTTTGCACTATAACACGTTAGAGAGAACTTAAGTTCTCTATCCCATGGAACAAATACGAGTAGATGGTAAATGGTAAGATACAACGGAACATGATTAATAAACCTGAAAAAGATCCTACGCGTGACAACGTCTCTCATTGATCCTTACTTCAGAAATCAGGCGTGACGACACTGTGCTGAATGTGTTAAAATCTGAGTAGGAGTAGGGGAGAGATGTGACAGGAAGAGCATGATGTTTGTTCTTACCGTGCACAGCATTTCTTGGTGGCTTATCTCAAACTTTATTGAGTTCTCTGCACTTTTCCTATTAGTTCAACATGGAGTTTTGACGGTGTTATATGAATTTATCTTTTAATACGTTGTACGTCGTATTTGATGGTCAGATGTTTTGTATAACTCAACGATAATTTTTTTATGTATATTTCCAAGTCTAATGCCGCAACCGAATTCAACCAACCTCATATTCCAACTTTTCTCTTGCTCATGGCAAATAGTCTAGTTCGTTCCTCTGCTTAAAGCCTTCATGGGGTGTTCATAACCACAGGGGGGGGGGGCTCTCATTTCGTCAGTTTATACTTTAAATTACAGGATCTAGGGAAGGTGTAAATTTCGTGGCAGAACACACGTACAAGCCATGCCCGTTTCTCTCTTCGTCTGCCTTCCTAGGTATGTGCATAGTACGTAATTTGAATTTTTGAGCATGCATGCACAATGAGTTCAAACGGTACAAGAGGAAAGGGACGTTACTTAATGGCTGATCAACATCTGGGTATGCAAACACTAGTAGTCACACTTAATGTTTGCATTTAATCTCGGCTGTTTTTTATTGTTTGAGTAGAATGTCATGAATAGTAAAATGTTACTGGAACTAGAGAAGCAGGTAGTAGGTATCTACGACTATGCAGGCTGTATACTTATTAGGAATAACTGTATCATACATACGGAAACTGCTCAAGCATACCATAATAACAAATAAAGGAACCACACTAATAAAGTTCATGATATTCACATCACTGTTATCTTTAGGTGGACTTCCCCCCATTCCTTGGTTTCCTACCAAAATCAATTGTCATTCAAGCCATAATTACAAACAATATAGCACCACTGACAACAATTGTGGTAGTAACATCATTAATCACCCTATACTACTACCTAAATATCTCATACTCAAGTTTTATAATTTTGAACACAGAACCAAAATGAACCTTGAAGTTCCACAAAAATAAATCAACCAAAAGCATTACAGCACTAATTCTATCATCAGCCTCCCTAACAGGAATATGTTGTGAAAAATTCTACAGTGACGTGTCTGTTCTGAGAGTAATGCGAAGCACGAGAATGTGTGCTGCGGGAAATCGCAGAGGTTCTTGAGCGTATCTGCAAAGCAGTTGCGAAGATCATAATTACCTTAATGTATGTCCATTCGTCCGTCCTCTCGTTTGTCAGGATGCAACGCACTCGTTTCCTACCGGGTGGATTGGTATTACGGGAATTTACGAAAAGTTGTTGACACTTTCTCGTTTTGGACAAAATCGGACAGAAATAACAGACACTTTACGTGAAATCCTGCGTACGTTTGTGACTACTTTGGTTAATATAGTTGTCGCAGTTGCCGTAGTTAGCAGTGTTATGTGAATGATGTAGATACTTCTGTTACCAAGGTTACCTCGGTACTAAGGTTATTAATGATTTTCTTATTACCATGTTTATTTGGTTACCAAGGTTACTAGTTTTTTTACGATCGATATAGATACTTTTGTTTATCACGGTAACCCTGGTACTAAAGTTAACGTTGATTGTGTTATTACCGTGGTTGCCTTGGTTACCAAGGTTACCAGTGTTCTGTGATATAGATAATATTGTTATCACGATTACCTTGGTACTAAGGTTACCAGTGTTTTTCATATCACCACGGTGGTTAACTTATTTACCATTGTCACGTTGATTGCCAACGCTACACCTAAGTTACCACAATTTTTACACTCTGCGGACATTGCCTATCCTGTTGGACGTTAATTCTGGTATATAAACATCGTACTTTTATCGATTCAAGCAAGGGACTCTTTGCCTTAAAATTGTGAATACTATTATTTGTAGGAGAACGTGCCGCATCTTGAGTGCGATTAGTAACAACTATATCAGAGACACACTGATTCCATAAATAAACTGTACATATATATTGTCGAATTATTGACCATTGACAGTAACAGTGCATGCAACTGCTAGGGTGAGAGGAAGTTATCAACCGTTGTGTCATAACTCTGTCCATCTCGCCATCACCTTGAAATCTGTGGCTGCCAAAATTTTGCTTCAGCGCTGAAACAGATCTTAATCCCTTGCGACGAATTCCTGTGACGTAATCACAAGCAGTGTGGGTTCTCTGGTTACCACTTGTACGTCATGTGGATTTATGTTTTGACCGACCCTCTTTATACGTGAGGGAGTCAGAAGGGCGGAACTGGAGGGTTTCGCTGAAACGCTTAAAATCAATTCAGCTTTTCAAGTGTACAGTAACACGTAACCCAACTCTTTGTCTGTGTGTGGTTAGTTAAGTTCCTAGCGCTCTGAACGTGACTTTGCAACAGTATGACTATATACATTTATTAAATTTCAAACATTTTGGTTCTCTTGCCTCAAGCATAGTCTTCTTTATTTTTAACACTCTGTACCTAGAGTACAATCAGATCTGATATAATGCGATATTTTATTTCACGTGAGACATCACGTTACAGAAAACTGCGTAATAAAAATGGTATTATTGTTGCTGTTATGAGGTTTGGCGCTGTATCTTCACACCGGTTGCTGAAATCCCGTATGCGAAAGGTCGCAGTGTATAAACAGCGGTCAGATATTCATCAATCATATTACAGCCAGTTTGCGTTAACGCGAGGCGGGTAAGAGCAGAATTGTCATTAGCTGAAATCTTGTCTTCTGTGATCTCTAGAAAGCCCTATTTTTTAAAATTATATGGTCGTCAGTCAAGTTCCTGGTGAATTAAGAACCTTGAATTGACACACACTGGAAATTAGTGCTATGTAGATTTAAGTGTTTCACTGAATGAGAAGACACTGAAGGTGAGAAGCCACTAAGAAGACAAAAGTAGAGAAGATATTTTTAAAAGTGGATGTTAGAGTAAGAGTGTGAGTGTGGAGTGAATCCACTTGGATCAAGATAAATCTGGGAGCAGGCGGTTGTGAACATGGCAATTGAAATTTCTGGTTCAATTAAAAGTTGGAAATTTCAACATCAAATTACTGACTATCAGCATTTCAGTAGGAACTTCATAAAACGCTGCAGTTACCCCGGATGAATCTCGAAACCAGAATCTCTGTCACTCTATTACATTTCCTTAAATACTTATCATCGCGTCTTAAAACACATCTACAGTTGCAGTACACGGTTAATTAAAGCGGTCTGTCTTCAGAGATAGATAAATAATGTATTGGCACTTCAGCTGTCGATTAAGAAACTGCTGCTTAGCAACTGAACCCTTCATGTAGTCCGTAGTTTGAGGAGCGGCTCTGCTATTGAGTGAACGCTGTGAAGGTGTTCCCACAGTATGCATCCTTATTCATTAGTAGTGTAATGAGTTCAGCTGGTCTGTTTGAGGGGCGGTGAGTGGATGGCTCGGTCTTGCAGGTTGAGAGCCTGCTCGAGACGACTATGGGTGGGAGGTTGACGGGTCAGATCAATATTTGGCGGTACCCAACCTCACCTCTCGGCTGCCTGTAAAACTGTGCCTCATTGCTTCTCTTCTTATGATAAAACCAACTAAATGCACTAATCTCTCCCATTTATTTTTAGAAGAAAACTCTACATGTTTCGGACAGTTCCTCTGTCCATCATCAGGAGTTTTTCACTGTACACACAGCAATAGTTATTTCATACGGTTTGCTGACAGCTTATGAGCAGGATCAACTCCGTCCTGATCCTGCTCGCAAGCTGTCAGCAAACCTGTATGACATAAACCATTGCTGTGTGTACAATGAAAAACTCCTGATGATGGACAGAGGAACTGTCCGAAACATGTAGAGTTTTCTTCCAAAAATAAATTTGAGAAATTAGTGCATCAAGTTAGTTTTATTATAAGAATTTATCACGATGCACGGTCACCTGAACGTCAAATTGCTTATCTAGTGAAAGGAATGGTGTGAACATAATACAGCATTGGCACATTCAAGCAACACTAATTTTTTTTTTAACTTTCGACGCATGGGTGCGTGGGTTAGAATGAAGAAAGACCAGCTTCGCTTGATGTTTGTCGTGGATTCTGTGCGGAGGAAATGAGTTTGATGCTAAATTTAAAGTAGTGTTCAGCAATTTATAAGGGATAAATTTCACTTTTATTAAATCTGACGCTCCGAACTTAACTTAAGGTGGTACTCTGTTCGCATCTCCACTGAATTACTGGTTGTCTGACCTTGGTTTCTACTTTGATAGCCTGTCCAGACGAACGCTAAGAGAAAATAGAATTATTTCTAATTCATTACCGTTGGTGACAAACTGTCATCTCGTTTATATATAATTTCTTTATGTAAAGCGTATTATTGGAAACAACTTCAGTCCTTCCACTAAATTTAAAATTTCTCACGTCTTAATACATAAAACCCTTCTTTTAGAAGAAGTGTGTAATTGGTTAGTGTCTTTTTGTCAAAATCAAAAGTTTACGATAAACATACACGAAAAGCTCCAATGAACTTGTGTAGCTTAAGGTTAGAATGATGTACAGACATCATCATTTGACCTCTGATGACATGTGTCATCGCCTACGTCATGTATCTTATAATGACGTCACTGCACTTCTGCAGGCTTGTCTAAAATAAAGGTGGTGAAGAATAATGAAGCTGAACACACATATAACTAAAACTTAGCATTACTTTTAAAGCTCCTCGCTGCAATGACAAGTCGCTGGTAGTTCGAACTCCGGTTATGGGCGACAGATTATTAAACGCCTTGGTTTTAAGCTACCGTACTGCAGGTCAGTCGATCGGGTGGCCTAAACGGCAGGGGTCAAAGCAAAGACCATCCGCAGCTGTAAGTGTGCACCACATTGACCACATGGTGCCCAACAGACAGCCCTAAGTAGCTGAACCTTCGAGTTACTGTTACCAGACTCCCCAGCCTGTTGTGCTGTGTTTCCTGAATGAGCTGTGCGTGTTCAACAGGTTCCCTGTCGGTATACAAACCGAATATTCGTAATTTTTCTTATCCTTAAATTTCTGTACCCAGTGGAAACGTACAGAAAACTTCCGGATTTGAGCGCATTTTTGTTGAAAGACACCCAGCATTTCGGCAACAGTTTGCAGATACCGCGAAATGTGGACCTAGGATTCTACCCATTGATTTGCCTTAAGTACGGCGCATTGTAGAACCAGTCAATTTCTCTTCGTCTCCCTCCTGATACTACCCTGTAAGCCTAACCTTCCTTTCACCCATCCACAACATTGTGCCTGGATGTGTAAAATTTCATATTTTCCGAAAATTTGGAAAAATTTTATAGAATGTAATTACCAAAGACGCGCAAGAATATGTGCCACTTTCAATTATTTAACTCATAGTTCAGTTAATTGAGGAAGATAATAATACATTGCTTATAAATTACGACCTAAGAGCCTTGAAAGACCTATTTAACAGGTTTCATGTAGCCGATGAACCTTCAGCAGGCGATCGACAAGTGAAGTGTTTTCACAGTTCATAATACCGCGTACGTAATGTAGTAAATACAATTCTAAAATGCTGTAAGTGGCTTGTGTATGGAAATTATACATGAAGAAGCGATTTGTGGTAGTAGTGTTTTTCGTAAATGAATGCAATTGATATGCAAACAGTTTTGGAATCTTCAATATCGCTGGTACTTGCCTCTCACTCCAGTAACAGAAGGCATTACAGCAGCACGATACATTCCTCCCTGTGTAGTAAACTATCATTAGAAAGATAAACCCTACAATATTAAACGTATTCCGTGCACTATATATAGTATTGCATATTTAATTCCAACTGATCGCACACGTGACAACAAATATAAATTCTATCATTCACAGTATATTGTCCTAAACGTCCGGCGTTTATTTAGTCATCTGTAGGGAAAATTCAGTCACAAAGAAAAACTGCTGGTCTAGTGGCATATCATCCTCAAATACACAGTATAAATTGGTGCTGTAAATTGCAACCAAATATTAGTACGTCAGGTAATTAAAACACGGTTGTTTGATGCGCATATTATAGCTACAGTGGGGTTGAACCGTTTTAGTGTGTGCATCTATATTTGCATTCACTGCAGATTTGTTTATTGTACAGTGAACACATTTTATCTGCATACGGATTAAGAAATGTTCGAGATTGAAGATACTTATGCACACACACACATATATATATTTATTTATTTATTTATTTATTTATTATTTATTTATTTATAGATGTTTAGATGCAAATGATGTCAGCATGAAAGTTATTACAACGATAGAGGGACGTGTATACTAAAACTGACAACTATTATATCAACTGTAGCTATAGCGTATTAAACATCAAACATCTGTGTTTTAATTAACTTGTGTGCTAATATATATTGGGTTGTAATTTTCAGCACATATTTATGCTGTATTGTTGACGATGACATGTATCTACACCAGCAGATAATTTCCTTTGTGGTTGAGTTCTCCCTGACGATGGCTAAATAAAGCCGAAACGTGTGGAAGAATATACTGAAATGATAAATTAATATTTGTTACCGTACTTGCAATTAAAGGTAAAAGGTAAAGTGATCCCGTTACAGGCCTGGTGTGGCCCAGAGGGTGGGTAGAGGATAGCTCTACTCTTCCATGACCGCGGCACTAGAAGGATGTGAGTGGTCAGCAGCACGCCCCGGCCACACTTTAACCCCGGGAAAGACCCGGTACCCATTTTACAGGAGGCTGGGTGGGCCCCAAGGCCGGTCTGGACGGGCGGAAAATCTCGCCCCCACCGGGATTCGATCCCGGACCGTCCAGCTCGTAGTCAGTTGCTATACTGACTGAGCTACCCGGCCCACGTACTTGCAGTTAGTTGGAATTAAATATACAATAATAGGTAACTGCAGTTTGAAACATATAAACGTGACGTTTATCTTAGTGTCCAAAACATGTAATTTGCATGAATGAATCACTATTTTACAGAGTGATACCGAAGAAGCTAGCTCACTTGTTAGGCCTTCTGATTTACGTTTGGGAGATTCCAGGCTCGAATATTGGCCTGGACGTCTACTATTTCCATTGAAATATACCGCAGTTTTCCTCACTTTCCTAGGCAACTTTTGCGCCGTGTTTTAAATCAGGTATGGACGGTATTCTTCCACATCCTTTCCAATTCGTAATTCACTATTATCTGCTTATTCGACCCTACACAGTGTCAGTTACCGACAGCGTCGTCAAATTAACTGCATATATAACTGAGGTTTTTCCGTGCTTTTTGCTTGGTTGTAAGACAAATGCCAGGGTATAAATCGCAAAGACGGGGCACGGCCTGCACTCTTCCCAATTAGTTAATTATGTTGTTCTGTGTATTGTTTGTGTCGATTGTATTCTATGTATTGTTTGTGTGTAAATGTGTACTGTACTACTGCCACCGGGTGTCAACCTAATTGCAGTTAATAAAATATACCATTTTAATAATAACAGAGCGTTATAATAAAACTAAGCTCTCGTTTCGTCACTTCACTTCTCCTCGACGTGCTGATAGTGGCTCTGATAGTGAATAATTCCCCCATCTCTACGGAACGCTCTTCTTTAACTTCATTTAATACAGTCAGCCACTGTTTCCTATTCAGCGCGAGATAATTCTTTCCACATGCTCACAGCCTGTGTCCCTCCTTTCTTTTTTTGATTCTATCCTCCAGTACATTCGAAGTCTACAAACTGTGTTTTTTTTTTAATTTCCGACGAAAATTTAGTACGTATTTCTCCTGTCTTCCATGCATGCTACATATCTCCCCTCTCTTACCTCCTTTATTTCACTATACTAACAGTATATGGTACGTGGGCCGGGTAGCTCAGTCAGTATAGCAACTGACTACGGGCTGGACGGTACGGGATTGAATCCCGGTGGGGACGAGATTTTCCGCTCGTCCAGACCGAACCTGGCGCCCACCCAGCCTGCTGTAAAATGGGTACCAGGTAAAGTGCGGCCGGGGCGTGCTGCTGAACATTCACTCCCTTCTAGTGCCGCGGTCATGGAAGAGTAAAGCTATACCTGTACCCACCCTCTGGGCCACACCGGACCTGTAACGGGATCACTTTACCTTTACCTTTAATAGTATGTGGTAACGTAAAAAGAAAGTAGTTTCTGTTCATGATGTGAAAACATAATGGGGATTGTAGATGTAGCTCAGCTCACTCTTAACCACGACATTAGATGAACTGAGCGGTCAGATTCACGTTCCGGCTGCTTTAATCCCGGGGAAAGTTCCTTCATTACTCACTGAGTAGAGAACTGGGTGGGAACATAAGTTGGGCTGAACCCTTTAGACAAGATAAAGATATCTTTTCCATAACGGGAAGCAATAAAATTTGAGAATAATAGTATATTACGAAGCTTCTCATTAAGCAGTTTTATTCATGGTCCCAGAACTTCCTCCAGCATAATTCTGGATATTCACTACTACAGCTTCTGATGGTGCAGCCATCCATACTTTTAAAATATGCCGTATTTATTTAATAAATCTTACTTTAAAATCACCGTGGCGTAGCTCGTTTAAGACGACTCCTTGTTCTTTTCATCTCTAGTCCAAGTCCCTTTATTCCTATGACAAGCGAGTGACGTAAACGACTGTTTGTGTTATTAATCCCGTGCAGATGTGCTAATGCAAACTGTAGCATTGGCGGTCATGTCGGTCAGGTCCGTTCCTAACGCTGTATTTGCATAGTGTGTTTGCAGAGAGGAACGTGGAGACTGTGTAGGGGAATTTGTAGGAATTAGTGCGCAATATCACAGTCTGTGGACGTTAAGACCCAAGAACTGTGACACTTCAGCTTCATGTCCATGCGGTTGGCGATAACTTGTTGGGTTATTTCGAACATGACGTTAAGAAAAGTGCAAAATCTAGGCTTAAGGGAGAAGCAAGCGCAAAAACAAGAACGTGAGTGTCAGCTTGCTCTCTTCCTACCGTAGCGTACAACAAATTCGTAAAAGAAAGTCAGCCAATAAACCCTTTATAACACGTGACTAATTTCAACTGTTTGGGAATGATCTGTTGCAGGCATTAAAGAGCATTTCAAATTCGCGGAATGATCGTTATAAGCCTGTGCCCAGCCTAAACCCTTAGGAATTAAAATATGCAGTTCTGTAATTGCAGGTATTGTTTGATATAGATGTGGAAATTTTCTATCACCCTGTAGCTTACCACTACATGAAATTTGACATTTACAATGTAACATCAGTTGTTTCTTTTTAAATAAAAAGCTGAAATTTTAAAGACTGGCTCACAACGGGGATGAGTTCTGTAATGCTGCCCGCAGTTTTCCATGTTAGCAAATATTTCTGGCTTGTGTTTTACTTATTAAAATTTCGTCCTTTTTATATTTCGAGTTCTCACAAAGGCCGTATATCATTGAAAGAAATTTTGGCGCACCATGCCCTAAGGGTTTGGCGTACGGGTATTCGAGAATAAGGTGCTGCGGTAAACACGCGTGGAAATGGGATTTGTGGGAGAGAAGTTGTAAATAACAGAGACCTGATTTGTAGCGGAGGTGATTGCGAAGTTTGCAGCCTTCTGCGATATGAAGTGCTGTATAATGTTTAGAGTCATGCCGATGTTTCCAAGAGATTTGTGCTTCTCGGTTCGATTAACCACGCTGATGACTAAGGCAGCAGGATGCTCTTGTGACAAAGGTGAAAATGTATGGCGGTACCTTTCGCTTCACTTCACATATGACAGCAGTCTTCAAATAACAGATGTATGGAGGAAAGTGCCTTATAAAGGTCTTCATAATTTGACTGTTTAGCAAATATTAAGGCTGATGAAATGGGGAAGACAAGCAGCAGAACGTGGAATGTATTATAAACGCGCATATAAATTTTGGGTCGAAGACCGGAAAGGAAGAGTTCACTTAGAGCATTGGGCCCTGCGTTTGGGAGTTTAAAACTGAAAGAGTTGTACTGCGTGTATGAATCGGAGTGATGTGTTATCCTGGCTGGGCTCCGGGCGGGCTGTTTTGAGCGCATTATTAATCTACAGCATAGCAGCCAGTGAAATACTTGACCAGTTGCTTGAGTATTAACGCCTCAAGAAGGACTCTCTCCTGTGGAATTCTATTTGGGGCAGAACTTTAAATTCCTTCTTTTTAACTTCATTCGGCGCGAAACTTTGAAAACGTCAGCTGTTGATATGTTGTGTCAGTGCTTGTGTACACCGCTCTGGCACCCATGAAAATCTTTGTCTGTGTGTCACTTCCGTCAGGTATAAGACGACTCTGAACATAGTAATATAAGCAGATTAATCCCTGATAGTGGTAGCAAAAATATTGCCACAAACACTCGAATTTCTTTTTATCCTAACACTGCTAATCGCTCGATAATACTGCCCTGTTTTTCAGAACTAGTCCAGTTATCTTGAAATATGTGACAGTAATGAAAACGAGGGCCGATCCCAGTTGCTGCACGGTCTAAGGCGTGGGTTTGCGGCCGCTCGTTTGCTGGGATTGTGGGTTCGAATCCCGCCGGGGGCATGGATGTCTGTCTCTTGTGAGTGTTGTGTGTTGTCAGGTAGAGGTCCCTGCGTCGGGCTGATCACTCGTCCAGAGGAATCTTACCGAGCATGTTACGTCTAACTGAGTGTGATAATGAATCCTCGACATTGAGGAGGCCCTGGCCCACTGGAGACTGTTGCGTCATGGTAAAAAAAATGAAAACGAGGCGTTTTGATTATTGATGAAATTTTCTGCAGTTTTCATATATTCAATTACAAAAATATAGGGTCCTCTCTCGTGAAATTTTGACGAGCACTTACTGCTTCTCCATTTCCTTGAAATAATTTAGTTACGATATTTGAGGTCCTCACTTTGGTGTTTATGAGGATTTCTGTCTTCTTTGTTAAGACTGGTTTCAGAGGAGTTCGCTGCCTCCAGCTTCAAGATAGTCGAAGAGGACTGTTGTACTGTGTTAAAAGATGAAGGCAGGAGGTTCTCCCGAAACGTTGGTGCCTACATTTCAACCCACACTGCACCGTATCCCAGAAAGCTAGAATCTTCTTGGAAGTCTTTCCTTGAAAACACCATCCAGCCAAGATATCAAACAAAGAATTTTTTTCGAAGCTGATTTCAAACTACCCATGTCTACTTTCTCAAGGCTTAGGAATAATGCATAGCTGAACCTACAAGCCAGACTTTTGAACGTGACTGCCACAATCACCCATGTTTCCGGTGGAATTATAACACGCTCTCCCACCCTCCAGCCTTTTCGATCTTTTCAAGTTACCTTTTTATTTTAGCCATCGCTACGTGACCTTTGACATACGTAAACCTTCTTTAAACTGTGTGCCTGTAAACAAAGGAAATTTTTTCTCGACTTTTTATTCATACGTGGTAATATAACGGTTATAAAGGCGATTAATGAAGGAGATTTTTTGTGAAAGGAAAACTTTTTTTGTCCTCGAATGTCCAAAATCAGTTCGAGGCGCGTTTAAAATCTTTCAAAATCATGCTTTATGCCATGTATATTGGCATATTATTTATGTGCGAATTTATTTCAAAACATTACGAAAGAAGATGCCTTAACATTCGCAGATATTTTTTCTAGCTCTAAGATATTCTGAATTCGATTTTTGGACCTTCCTAAACCGTATTATTTTTCTACAGTTATTTTTCTTTGCATTAATTGATTTTTATCTGCTGTATTGTATGGCTGTATTTGTATGTGACGGGTAAATGTTTTGAGTTTGGCATACAAGAGAGAGTGAATTTCAATTATGAATTCATGAAATAAAAGTCAATACTAATTGCACCCCAGGGATGAAATAACAAATGACACAATACAGCAGCGCTCAGTTTCTCGCATAGCAACTACCGAACCTCACGGAACAACAGTCACTATGTTGTAAATGACCTTTATTTCGTATTTTTCAATCCTGACCACAGATTACAGTGTGTATAGAATTTTTTAAACGTATCTTAGTGTTGTAAAGCTGGTTGAAGGCACTTATTGGTACGTCCGAGCTTCCGAGGAAACTGCGTCTAATTTTGAAAGACACTCTGTCTGCTTATGAACATACAATGCAACGCTTTACATGAAACGCTGAGACAATCCATTAGATGTGCCATCAATAATTTTTCAGTCCTGCTACAGATTCTCACATCATAATGATTCCAAAATCCATCATCGCCGGTATACTGAAATACGGCTGATGATGTAATACAGAAAAATAAAGAGGTTCCCCTACTTACTTTTCAATTATTATAACTGTTGATGACGCATTCAGAAGCTGTGAACTATGACTTCAAGTTATGCACAACTGCAAAATGTTGTAAGTAGTCTTTCAACAGGAGCTTTACAATAAGTGTATTGTACACAACAGAACATGGGATACCTTTATTTACTTGAAGTTACATAGCAACTTGTTTGACTCATTTGGTCATCTTCAGGATAAAACATGTATTTACTTTTACAATTTGAAGTTTTCATTGTCATAGTAATTTTATAGACGGTTATATATTAACTTTAGTCAACATTAATTTTTCTAATCCTCGTCTTTGATTGTTTTAACAATTTTTCGATACAATAAAGTTTATTGTATAAAATTATTGCTTGCCGGAATGTGTATAACTACATATATTTAAAAATTAAGTTATACAGAGAGTTAATTAAAATCACGAAAGATTATGATATTAACCTTTTCTGTTATGTCACAGACCCACAATAATATGCTGGATTAAGTAGTTGCACAAGGTTTCGAAACGCATCGTGATTTTTTTAAATACCCTTGGTGTCTTATTTTTTGTTGTTACATCGTAAAAACTTATGTGATGTGTCACTTATTTTCAAGCTTTTTTTTCTGTGTAGGTTTTTTTGTTATTTTCACTTCACCTTTTATAATTATGTATATATATACGTTGTAGACTTCGGAATAACTTTGATTGTGAGGCATTTTATCTAATTCTTTTTTAATTGGTTCTTTTATATTAGCTGTAATTGTAGACATTTTGTTTGCAACTGATGTGTAATTGTTTTAAGATTTTGTGAGGGCTAGCTGCCAACAGTCTAGTCCCTTACCAAGTCAGGCTGAGCACAACGTATTCATAACAGTCTGCTTGTAAGAAGCCATCTAAGCAATGGAAGATTTAAGCTCTTATCTCCTCGGGGTGTAGTTTTAGAATAGAGGGGTTGAGACGTAGCCATATTTTCCTTCCTGAACTAGAACAGGATCGTTGACCCCATTCCTCTCTTCCTCGTTCAGACAGTGGCTTCCTTTTATGTTCGGAAGAATAAATTGTGGCGTTGCATTAGTATCAGCTACAGACATAAAGACGTTGGCGTGTTGCGTTCAGGCAATAAATGTGGCTACATGACCCAAGACAATCTGCACATTTGAGAATGAATTTTTACTGCTGCTACACTGTTGATGCTCCATTAGCTTTTGTCTCGTTTTATTCTTGTAACGCGAGTTCAGCTCTATTCTGGGCAAAGTTTCGGTGCTTCCTTGTCGTGACATAAATGCGATACAGGACAGTGTGTCAGAATGCGCGAAAACCCACAATGAAATGATGAAGACTGCTGTCGTCTGTGACGTCAAGCCTCGTAGTGTTGTGGTGAGGGACCAATGTTATCTCCATCTTCAGAGTAGAAGAGTAGTCCTGATGGTGGATGCATCATCACGTTCCTCAGACACGCTGACGTCACTTCCAACCAAACAGCAATCTTCGTAGTCGTCCACAACCATGAGAAATTTAACGCTCCATTATATAGGCCTAATAGTGTCTACTGAATCCTGAAAAAGTATGTAAATAAATAATGTAACTGGCAACCAAAGTTATAAATCAAGAGAGGTAGATTAGATATGGGGAATGTCTGTCATCAACTTACAGCCCAGAATCTATGTTGTTTACTCTCCCACGCCAAACATGAAACGAAATAAGTCTGTGTAAAATGTATGAATGTGCTTTTGCGAGATTTGAGATTCTGAAAGCGGTGACAATGAAGTTTAATGTGTTGTGGAATTCTAGGGTCAAATCGAAGTACAGCATCAATGTAATATTTATCCCTGTTCGTCTCCACTGCATAATTTTTCAGACATGAATTCTGGAAATACTACACATGTTACTGAAATATGTTTACAGCCACATTTTCATACAGACAAAATTTCGATTTAATTAAAAGTTGTAATTTTAAAAGGACAGTGTATCCATAGTTTTCACGTTAGTGGTAATAGGTAACACGTTACTCGTGTAATAAAATCAAGGTGGGGAGACAGACGGGGGTAATGTGTTAACGCATGTAAAAACAAAATCCCTGCAGAAGTTCAGTGGGGAAACCTTCAAAGAAGGATTGTGTGGGAGACCCAGGCATTGATGTAGGGTTGATACTAAATGAAAGTTAAGTGGGGATAACTGAAGAATAAAAACCAACTAGATGTCACTTATTATTTTATTGCACTTCTTATAGGCTCAACGTGTTTCGGGCACTACTATGCCCATCATCAGGAGCTCGCGACTATAATGTTGATTACCACATTGGTCGTTTCGTTCTTGGTTTGCT
>Ga0131853_10013679_pt1 | contig 14876 bp, 3 predicted proteins | sample TergutLab28metaG_FD_92764 | JGI IMG/M metagenome (GOLD analysis project Ga0131853, IMG submission 92764) | Labiotermes labralis P1 segment gut microbial communities from Petit-Saut dam, French Guiana - Lab288 P1 (version 2) (version 2) | ecosystem: Host-associated > Arthropoda: Insects >... | reverse complement strand
AGAAGCTGTAATTACAGCTGTACGAGCTCCTGATGATGGGTGTCAACACCCGAAACATGTAGAGCTGCCTCCAGAAATGTAATAAACTGAATAAGTCGCATCTTGTTGGAAAATTATTAAATTAAATAAAAATTCAAGTTACACGAACATCAGGAAAAAAGTTGTGTCATTTTAAAGAGAATCAGAAGACATACGTGTTGTTACATTACTTATTTTTTTGGTATGTGTTCATTTACAACACTCCATCTAATACTGTAGTTGTTTAAATGAAACACAGCCATCAATCATTCGCAATTTTATCAGAGTTTGTTATGCAAAAGAAGAAGAGAATTTTGGAAAATTTCTGATAAAAAGGAAATATCATGGTCTATTTCCGATTAGCTATTATGTTATGTTTAACTAAGGATCGCCACGGAAATGTTATCATTCCTCCATGGACAAAAATCCTCGCTCAGCTGGCCAGAACATAATCACCATTCATGAAATAGGGAACTTTATTACCGTTTCACAAAACCTCGCCATTAGGCTTCACCGTAAGCCAGATTAATTTAGTCCACGCCCTCAACTCCTATATATATTTAAGGCCAACCGAATATTATCTTACAATCTGTTCCCAAATCAAACAAGTTTTTTTCTTCCTTCGAGTTTTCCCCATAAGGATTTTATGTGTTTGTCTCCCGTCAAATTCCCCGGGAAGAGTTTGCAACATAAACTTGACCAGTTGATCAGCCAGGTGGGATTTTCAATCAGAAGGTGATATGAAGGTTTCTAAACTAAATCTTAGCACGTATTACTAAAATTATTGTAATTTCCCTACCACGTGATACGTTTCGCAGTCTTCCTAAATTAATGACATAATTCTTATTAGATTACCTTACATTATACTCCCGAAAGCTAAAATTATAACTGTTTTATGTTTTAAAATCCAGTTACTACCTCGCAGAAAGCACGCTAGACCCTCAGTTACAAATATCATCCGTTCAATGCTGTTGGGGGAAAAAAAACAGCTCTTTATTTAGGCATCGCACGCAACACATTAATCATTAACCCGCTAACGTGGAAAATATGGTGAGCTCCTAATAATGCCAGTAGATGGCAGATGGGATTTAAATCGGCGTTTAAAGGGTTATGGCACTCTGAGCGCAAAACGCAGCTTTACTGATCGTTAAAACGTGTGATAAACACAACAAACACCCAGCTTTCAAGGGTTAAGTCAACCAATCAGCAGTCACGGTTGTGTTGTTGAGGAATGCGTATTACGTATTTGTGTAGGACGATGACCCCATATAAGAATCTGAGATGTGGCACGGAGAAGGCATCATTTGGCCTGAAGGCACTACATCGTTCCACGCAAGAGTGGCATATGATCTTTCTCGGGCGAGGTTGAATTCCGTGGCCAGGTTTGTATCTCCGCACAGCAAAGCGTAAGGTACTTGTGCAGCTTATAAGTACACGTTTTCAAACTGAGAGAACAGGTATGGAGAATGGCACATAAGAAGCAATTTTATAGTAGATGAAGGTTATGCAATACTCTTAGTAAAGTGGATTACAGAACGATTAGGCAGGCACGATATGTAGAAGGAATTGCTAAAAGCCTTTCTTTAGAAATTCCCACGGTCAGGGAAGACTTGTAAAACTTCAGAGAAATTAGAAGTTTAACATTTAAATATTGAGAGGCTTATGTCAAAGCAGTTGCTGTAAAAAGGTCTTTACGTTCGTGGGACATTACGCATCGTAAGATGGTGACTGTTTACCGACTTTTCTAGACAGCCTATGGTCCCATGTTCTCGGGTTAAACCAATATTTTCCGACTGCTCGATCCTCGAAGATAGGAACGATAGGCTGTCTCGAAAGGTAGGTAACCACCTACCAACTTACGCTATGTAACATCCCAGAAGAGCGATAGCATCAACTACACTGCTTTGGAAGTCTGAAATCTCGCTGAGCCCCTACAGGGCCCTAGTCTATTCCTCGCCCATAAAACTAAAGTGCAGCAGGCAAGACTGTAACTTATAGTCTTATAGTCTTATTCGTACTTCTATAGTAATTAACAACTTTAATTGTGTCACTGAACAACGCTTAATTGTTTAGATTAGGGTATAGTGTTGGTGATTAGTAAATGAATATGGAACATTGGTGGAGTGAGTCTGACAGGGGAAAACAGGGGTAATCTTAAGGACAACGTGCCCCAGTGTCACTTTTTTCACATTAAATGCCACCTATACTGGTCTGCAATTGAATACGGGCTTCCGCCAACTACTAATCCTCCGGACCATGACATGAAAAATAATATTTTGGTTGGTTAGTTATATGGGATCTAATAAATTTAAAACACATTAATTTTACTTTTATCTGTTGATACACACATTAAATTTTGATTAACAGCTTAGCATATTGGTAATATTAGGCTTGCATTCTAGATTCACCAAACAGGATATCAAACCAGCCTTACCGACTATTCTAAAGCAGGAATTGCACTGCTTACCTCAGTCTTCCCAGGCGAAATTCCGGAAAACACTTTTGGCTAGTTCGTATTTGACTCCTACATACGAGGGAGAATCAAATGAAAAAGTTAAAAGTGCGATAAAAATTCGAAACACAGCTCGATTGTTTTGTAAGTTGACAACAATGATACTCATGGTTTGACGAGTGACCAACAGGTGGCAGTACGGTGCAGGAACGCAACACGACGGCGCAGTAGTAGTGTAAAGATGGCGACCCCGCTTGCAACATGCATCAAAGAAGAAAGCGTTCTGTCATCCGTTTTTTAAGTAGCGAAGGGGTTAAAACCATCGTAATTCATCGACGATTAAAGTTCAGTATGGTGATGCATGTCTGTCACTACAGCAAGTGTACGAGTGGACTAGGAAGTTCATGAACGGCATTAGTTCTGTAACAGACTCTCCTCGACCTGCTCAGGTACACCCAGTAGTGACACCAGAGGCCATTGCAGCAGTTGAAGCCATCGTGAAGAAAAATCGCCGCGTAACAGTAACTTGTATGGAAGGCAATGGAGACTACATAGAAAAATGAAGTCACTCTGCACCTTTTGTGTTCAGTAAATTACGTGATAAAAAATATTCAATGTTTTCATTTGACTTACCCTCGTATTCATCCACTAACCGTTCATTTTGATTTAACAGCGCTGAAAATAATAACCACGATAAGGACTGGAAATACAGCGACTTGCCAGTTAACGTTTAATGAAGAAGCATACAGTACAGGAAACAGATCAAAACCAGCTGCAGTAACTGAATACCTGTATTTCACACAGGTCTTTCCCCAGTATTAGTTTTAAAATAACTACCGGTTTATTCAAGGAGCTGGAAAATTCAGATGTATTTACAATCAGCCTTTAGGCAAAGAAGAGAGATTCGAACCTGGAACCTCCCGAAAATGAACCCCACTTTTGTCACGAAGTAGCGAAATCCTGTGTTAGGTCATAAAATCTTACGGTATCAACAGACCGTATTGGCCAATTTCAGCACAATGCCTGACGGTTTGGTGTTTGGGCGTTTTAACCGCGTTCATTCTTCTATAGATGCATCCTGTTTAATGTAGAACAGAAGGTGCTTAAACTTAGTCATAATTCCATCTGACTTCTATGAACTGACATTTAATTTTACACTCTTTGGAGTTTAAAATAAATCTGCGTTACATACAAAGATTCAATTCTTACCTCGCAGAGAGTACAGCGTGGCGCCGTTAGAAAACCAAACGTGAATCTTTTGTGGGGAAATAATCGTTGTTTAATTAAAACGAAAATCATACGTAAATCATAAAACACGTGAAAAAATGTGAGTTGTAGTGTCAACATAGCAGTAGATATAACAGTCACTAGGCTGTAAAGCATTAAGGTAACATTAGAGAACATAAAATCCTATTATCAATTTGCTAAACTTTCACGAAGTCCCGTTGTTTAGCGCCTGCAGAATATGCAGCCAAATGAACTTGAATGACGTTCGGGTGGACTACAACACTACCGTAAATACAAACCCTATTATTACGATCGTAACTGTACGCTTTTGTTATGCGCTATATGAAAGACGATGGTGTACTGAAAGTACAATTGAAGATAATATAACAACATTCTTCGTCATCATAAACACGGTGCATATGTATCCAATAATGTGATTTTGTCTTGGATATTTAAGTCTTCCGGGATGTTACGCCGTGTCGACAAATACAAAGATATCGACGTTTCGACGGATCGTTATGTCTTCACATCCATGCACAAGCAGTGCAATTATCCAACATCATCTGCGACCGGTATTGCTTACCATTTGCTCGGCACGCATTACCTGTCTTAAACTGCTGCATCATGCACGTACTGGGCATCCCAGTACAGTGATACCTCGGCTAACGAAGATAATTCGTTCCGGAATCACATTCGTTAGACGAAATCTTCGTTAGCCGATACACACATATAGGCGAAAAGATAAGCTCCTGGAATGGCCCGACCCTTCATGTTTGCTGCTTTATGTTAGCGCGCGCATCCACTAAAACACTCGTTAGCCGAATTCATATTCTTTACCCGAGTCCGAAAAACAGCGAAAAAATCTTCCTTAGCCGAAAAATTCGTTAGCAGGGTCACTCGTTAGCAGAGGTATCCCAGTACAGGCAAACACTGCTGTCGCCGGTCGCGCAAGTTACAAAACCACATTTTACCGTACTATATAGCAATTCTTTTACTATTTAAGGCCAGAGGTTGGTGAACAATACACAGAAACAAAAGGCCATACAATATAATATTATCATTAACGAACTAAGATTGCGCTGAATATAAATGACCCTTTATTTTATTCTGTTACTTTAGCAACAGGTAAGAATTAACCGATAATATTGGAACCACGTCTGGCCGCTTGTTCTTCTGCATATGTTTACTCCCAAGGAGCTACATTACTGTTCTATTATGCCGACGTTCGATGTTGAGAAAGATGCTCTCGTGTATGTTTATTGGAATGGCAACTGTAGTACACTTTGTTTAAATCTTAATGTATAACAAAGTCCACACGGTCACCCTTCGTAACTCTTTTCCCGACGCGCTCAGTCTGGTAGGTGATCCTCTTTCGGGAAATGGGTGTGGTTCACCGAATCACATGTAGTTTTAATTATGTCTTTTTCACTTGTTGTTTTATTTACTCAATTTATTCTTGATATAAAATAATGGAGCGCTATATCCAGTAAAACAACTAGATCATTTCTAGGAAACTGACACATTCACTTCTCTGTATTCCCACTTACACCATACTCGCACGCGACTGAATTCGCACTGGATTGCTAGCGTCCGTTGTCCGCTGCTAATGTTTTCTCATTTAAATCTCTCCCCTCTTACCCGTCACCAACGGTCCTGAATATACGTTGACAGATTAACTTACAACGCATGCCATGAACCGTCCGTAACTGACGCCAGCAATCCTAAGAAACAACTATACTAAAAATGATCGGCTACAAAATGGACTATCTGAAAATCGTGGAGCTGAATTTTGTTCATCCCTCTGAGGCCTTCCTAAACAAGAACAAGAAGTGCTAGAGGTTATATCGCAACGTTTGACAAAAAACTAGAGAGCTGGTACCTTGTAATTATTTCAAAATTCCCTCTCGGTGACACAGATTATGTACCTTCGAAGGCGACGCGAATATCACCATTAATTTATAGCAGGAATGGATTGGCTAAAACAGCACTCGAGCCCGCTTGAAGCTGCTACATTCACCTGAGACTACGGAAAGCCAAATGTAAGTTAAAGCAGCTGATAACGGACGTACAATTTTAAATGTTGTTACCCCGATGGATATACGAATACATGAACGGTTAACATCAGACCGACATGATCAATGAAGAATGGAGAAAAACTAAGAGAATAACGCCAGGTAAAGCAAAGGTAAAACAATCCCACTACAGGCTTGGACAGACCCAGAGGGTTCCAGGAGGCTGAGGCTCCCAGATTTCAAGAAAATCGGCATATGAAAATGATAATGTTGTCAGCCCTAGGCACCGGCCGCCTTTACCTCCAGAAAATATTCCTGGTACTCATTTATGTTAGAGGCTAAGTCGGCCTCAGGGCCATAGTGCGGCCGGAAGGATGCCAATAAAAAATTCCAATGTCATTATCGGGAATCGAACCCGCGATATTCTGGTTTATAGCGCAGTGCCTCAACCAAGTAAACCAGCGCGTACTCCGAATACCGTCAGGTGGTTTAGAAGAAATGTTGATAAAATTTGACGGATATTAAACGTCAATGATCTAGAGGATACGGATGTGGACCGAACATGAATAACGTAAGCCACGTACTTTTGAAAGATGAATACATTTTCAGGTTCTTCGAGCAAACAACGGCCCTTGTTCTCGTCAACAGCTATATAATAAGCTTCACAGGACAAAGAACAGTCAACGCAAAGTGCCATGCGTCTTGACATGTGCTCCAAAGAGGTCATTGTATTGAGCCAAAAATGAACATGAAGAGAAAGTGCATTCTACGTCAAGTTTCCGAACATAATATTATTTGCAGCCTAATGTCACTCAGTTTTTATTTTCAGGCTCACAGTTGTTTTGGCCTTAGCTGTTTCCTCACACAAAACTTGGTGTCTTCACTACGAAGACCAGCTGCATGTACTCTGGCCTGTAGGCAAAGTGTCAGATTCTAACAAAAATTGAAACGTGTCGGCAAATTTTGTTACAAATAATAAAACTTAAATTTCACTAAAACCCTTCCAGTGGAATTCGCACCGTTATACAGTGAGAGACGGACGGAAGGACAGATATGGAGGCTAATATTTTGCTTTTTGCTTCTGCTTTGCAAAATCTCCGAAATGCCTTCTGCGGTCTTCATATCCCATCTCTGAAAACACATTTATAATCTCCATAATATCCAGAAATTAGTTTATACCTCACAGAGACCCCGCTACTTCTCCATTACAAAGACCACTTTTTAATAACACAATCAACCTTTAGTCTGAATATCATACACAAAACTTAATTAAATCTTGAGCAAAATATAGTTTTATAATTTTAAAACAGATCTCTGAGTAAACGACCAACTTGATGCACAATTACGTTATATAATACGTTTATTATTATTATTATTATTATTATCATCATCATCATCATCATCCTCTACATGCTTCGAGCAACACCCGTGCTCACCATCAGCAAGTCGAATTGTATTAATACAGCATCTGGTATAGTACTCTCTGTAATTGACCGTCCAGTGTGCAGGTCAACCTGCACGCTGGACGGTCACTTACAGAGAATACTATACCAGATGCTGTATTAATACAATTTGAACTCCTGATGATGAGCACAGTGTTGCTCGAAACATGTAGAGGATTATAATAATAAACGTATTATATAACGTAATTGTGTATCAAGTTGGTCATTTACCCAGAGTTGTACCAGAATGCACGGTCAGCAAAACTTAAAATTTAAAGTAGATGCAATTGTAATATGGACTGTGCTTTAAAATCCAGTTTCTGTATATTGTAATATTTGTTTTTAATCCGAAAGAGAATAAAACGTATGTCTGTGTAGTTTGGTGTCAGAGTGCAAATTGTTATGCTAGAATAATTTCATATCTGCAGTAATAAATCACAGGGCACCAAAAAAAATCGCCATTTACACCCCTCTCTTTTCGTTCATATTACAATAAAAATACCAGTAAGCAAATATTACAGACCCGTCGCATTCCATTCGTAGTTGTCAATTCTTCGTACACTTAAGACTTAATGACGCCAAGAATTGTGTCCTGTGCTGTACATTCCTGAAGACATAGGCGTTGGCAACTACCGCTTGGCAGGCCACTGTTTTACTCGCGGAGGTTATTCAAATGGACGGACTCTACAGCAGGACCTATTTCCATAGAGTTGTGTTTCTCGTGTACAAGCCGCAGTCATACGGGTAAACTAAACTAGTTGGCAGAGCTTGTAGCTTAAATATGAGGTCAATTTGCTTGGCTGCGGTTCCTCTTCAGGTACGGTCTTTAACCCTTCGACGACCAAGATTATCCTGAACTATATATAAAGACTTAAACCTACCTCACAGTAAACATATTCCGTCTCGGTTATAAAAGTAAACAAATTAATTATGTAGAAGATTAATCGTTATTAGCTGTGATATTAACACATGACGCGAGTACACTCTGTGGACTGAGTGCAGAATTTTTTAATTTTAAACTCGATGGCATACGAAACGACCATTAGGCTCTTACAAGGAAAGTTTTGCCTCTATCTTTCAGAATTACATCAGATAAGGACATTATATATTACATACGAGCACACATTAAGGGTTCCAACATATTCTTGGTGGCCGCGAAGGTAATAAAAGTGGTAGTGGTTGTGGTAATGATGGTGACATACTTGGAATACCGACATTCTATACACACATAAAATTTAGGCTTGGTTGGACACGGGACAAAGGGAAGGCCCGAAGGAAATACCGCAGCGAATCCGGCACGACTCGAATAACCTTTCTGCACGAAAAGCAAGCATCTGAACACATTCCTAAATGCACTAATTATTTTTTCAAATAGTTTCCTTTTCAGATTCGGCTGTTCTAAATCTTAGAGATTATTAACCATAGGACACTTCTTATTTTTCTTTGTAAAGAGCGTTGGCGGCGAATAGAAAGACACAAGGACCAATTTTTTCGGGTAGAGTCGAATTCTTAACTCCACCGTTTACTGGGTCTAAGGCACTGAACGAAATGAAACACACTGACCGTGTTTAGAAAATTTTGGCAAAGAAGAAATTTATAGATACACAAACTGACCCTGATACCAATCCCGTTACACTTGGCCCGTGTGACTTGCTTATGTAACGACATGGTTTCACATTCAAAGGTCATCCAGTAACTGCATTTAGTAAATACGACTTCGTTACATTTCAGTTGTCTAAGGCGTGGGTTTGCGGCCACTTGCTTGCTGGAAATGCGGGTTCGAATCCCGCCGGTGTCGTGGATGTCTGTCTTTTGTGAGTGTTGTGTGTTGTCAGGTATAGGTCTTTGCGTCGGGCCGATCCCTCGTCCAGAGGAGTCCTACGAACTGTGTGTGGGTCACTGGGTGTTATCAGACGCAACAGTAACACTTTAGATTTATACAGTGGAGCCAACTAGATCACCAAGGTATGAAATTTATTTTATTTTAGAATGACACTCTACATGTTTCGGACGGTCTTTCTGTCCATCATCAGGAGTTCAAGACTGTACATACAGCAACAGGCATATGTCAAACAGATACTGCTGTCTGCTTGGTAGCAAGCTAGCAAGCAGACAGCAGTATCTGTTTGGTTGCTGTATGTACAGTCTTGAACTCCTGTTGATGGACGGAAAGACTGTCCGAAACATGTAGAGTGTCATTCCAAAATAAAATAAATTTGATACATTGGTGCATCTGGTTGGTTTTACTGTAGAAATAATATTACGATGCACGGCCCTATGAAAGAAAAATAACACTTTCCGCTTTCAATGATTAGGTGGAAGAAATCAGACTAAGAACGAAAGATACAAATTTCAAATGTCGTTGCTTCGACAGCCTACCACATCCTTCCCAATTCGCTATTTTTCATCATCTCTCCATTCAGCGCCTCATATTATAAAGTATTGACAAATTTTCCAAATAAACCAAAAATAAGCACGTATATCCATCCTTCCATCGAACTAATGGTCCTGGTGGAATAAAGGCTTGCCGGTCACATGAACACAATTCAACAACATGCAGTGTGGGATATAATCATATCTGTGTTTTGTTCTAATATATTCCGTTCTATTCTTATTTTATCTTCATCGTCTTTTATGTCATTCAATTCCGTTTAGGACATTGAGTGCATCTCCGATTTCCTCCTCCTCTTGAAAATTTAATGTCCTATATCTAGTAGAAAAATATATTCTTATAATTAGTGACATACGTACAGATGACATGTCTGTAATTTCATCATTGGTACAACTCTTCAACCCAAGGTTTTACCACAACCTAAAATATTTAGCCTAGACAAGTGAATATGCTGTAAATGGCAATGGCATTTTTTGTATATTTGCCTTAATTCCTTTAGTTTTATATCATTTTAATGACGATAAAATTTACTGTTCATGGAGAGTACATTCATTTGTGTATCTTTCGAGGTAGAGATAATATTTGCATTCGTTACATGCTTGATAAAAACGGGGGAGGCATAAAGTAGGGCAATACATTATACATTTCGACTTCAAGAAAGACTGTGATGCAGCTGAAACACAAAGGGGTGTCCTTAATTAAAATAGTTTTCGTAACATATTAGTTGAGAATGATAAACATACGAATCTGCATTACATCATTTTTATTTCGAAATTCATAGAGAACAGATTATTTGGGGGGGGGGGCGCTGCGGCCCAACACGGGCCATGGCCTCCTCATTCTTCAGTTTTCTTGATCACACACAACGACGCATCACAGTCGGTAGGACTCCTCTGGACGAGTGATCAGCTCGTCGCAGAGACCTCTACCTGACGACACACAACACTCACAACAGACAGACATCCATGCCCCCAGTGGGATTCGAACCCACGATCTCAGCAGGCGAACGGCCGCAGACCTATACCTTAGACCGCGCGGCTACTGGGACCGACCGAACAGATAATGAAGCCATGAGAAATACAAGGCGGCTCATGTTATATTGGAAGCCAAGGGTTTATTATTTTGTAACTTGCACAAACACTGTAAGAAGAATATGCAGAATTGCAGTTTTAAATTTCACATTTCATTGATATACCACTGGGCTCTCAAGGGTTCAATAGATTACGTTCAAATGAAACCCATGGCTAAGTCTGGGAAGGCAAACATTTCCCCGTTTTATTTCCTAATTGAAAGGTCTGGAAAAAAAAACAAAAGTTTTGTCGCCAATTCTTTCAGCTTTGCTTCAGAATATGACATTAGGAATGTCCAGCAAACCAGGATGGACAGAAATGCATCAGAATTACATCAACTTTGGTCTATATCGATGATGTAAATTAATTAGTTAAACAAAACATACTTGTACACATTACAAAAACAAACGCGGAAGCTTTATTAGTCGCTAGCAAGAAACTTGGTCCATGAATGGGTACTGAGACAAGCAGGTATAAGTTCGTGTTTTGTAAACACAATGCAGGACAATACGATAACCTACATACAGATAAAAGAGGAATTTTGTTACTTTGAAAATTGGCAAGGTTTAAACAATTGAGCACGGCACTAACAAAACGACACTGGACGCATTTGAAATTTAAGATCAGGCTTAATTCAGAGAATGACTGCTACTATTCGGTCCGGAATTTTATCCGCATTTGCTATCTAAGACATGAATATTAAAACTTTGGGGTTGTTTGACTGTGCATCTTCCTCATGAAATACAGTGAAATGCCAACTTGATGCAACTAGGTAATTTTATTTATGTATTTTTAGCGCGACGTGTTTCGGGTACATACGCCCATCATCAGGAGAATTAGATGTTGAGTTGCAGCATATGGTTTTCTGCACCGAGTTTTTGGATGGGTGGTGGTCTTGAGAGCCGCTGCTATCCGCACCGTACACACGACCTACGCAGCGCCTCTCAAGACCACCACCCATCAAAAAACTCGATGCAGAAAACCATATGCTGCAACTCAACATATAATGCTCCTGGTGATGGTCGTATGTACCTGAAACATGTCGAGCTAAGAATACATCAATAAAATTACCTAGTTACATCAAGTTGGCATTTCACTTTATTTAATTGATATTAAAATATACAGGACCATACCTTTGCCTATTGTTTCGTATTGACGTGAAATTGGTCTCAAACTTTCAGCCAAGAACGTAGGCTCAGAGTGTTCGAGAACAGGATGCTGAGAAAGAGAACTATGCCTAAAAGTGAGGAATACTAGAAAGTGGAGTAAATTACATAACGAGAAGCTTCCTAACCTGTGCTCCTCACCAAACGTTATTCGGGTGAAAAAATCAAGATGCATGAGATGAGCGGGGTATGTAGCAAGTACAAGGGAGAATGTATATGCAAACAGGTTTTCGGGAGGACAACTTGCAAGAAAGGAAACGCTCGCAAAACCAGTGCGTATTTTCGAGGATAATATTAAAACGAATCTCAAAGAAGTAAAGTAGGAGAACGTGGAGTGGATCGATCTGGCTTAGGACATGGATAAATGGTGGGCTGTTGAGCACGGTAGTGAAATTTGGATTGCATAAAATGCGGGTTATTTATAGAAAAGCTGAGAAACAATTAGCTTCACAGGACGGGCTCTGCACCATGAAGTTATTTCAAGCTAACCGCTAACATTAATGTAAATAAAAAATTAATTTTCTTTAGATTTCATGAAATACTCAGTATAACAGTAAGTTTTCTAATGAAAACTGTGGACCCCAATAGGATATGTAAGACGGAAAAAGCTGAAGTTTTTTACTTATCAGTCGGTATTTGCGGATCGCTGTCGAAACAAAGGCAAACGCTGCAAGGCGTCACTCACGATTAGATATTGTCAGTAAGGACCATTACGAAATTCACATAAATTATTTACCTGCGCACGCTGAGTTGATGCTGACTGCTTCAAGTGCCACCTGCCTTGTTGATGGGAATCGCACTGGGATACAGTAATACGCGTGCACCGGGGCTTGATCCGAGTAACAGCTGAATCCACGGCTTGCAAAATCTACTTGCGAGTCTTCTAGGAATTGACGCCGTGTCAAATGGTGAACCGTTGGGACGGGGGACGGGGGGGGGGGGATCGTTCTCCATCTCCAAGTAATCGACAACTAATCACACCATGAAGATGGGCGCAGCAAATTTATCAAAAACGTCGTTAAATATTTACCAGTCGACGCAGAACATCTCAGGAGAATGAAGGCTTCATCAACATTACTGCTCGGTTAAGGCGGTCGGTGGGTAAGGGACTGACAGCCACGGAGATCTAATCATAGTGACCAGAAATGAGGCACATTTAGTAGTGAGATGTAAAGTAAGGTTGCATGTAGTATGTATGATGAGATTACGTCACGTGTTTTGTCTAAGACATTACCAAATCCTTCACGTAGACCGCAGTTGCCAGTTGGACCACAAGTAGAAAGCAGTAAATGTGCTCGTCACATCAATGACCATTCCATTTATAAAAGCATAAAAGTTAAAAAATATATTCTTATATTAAAACCAACGAGATGTACTAATTTCTCAAATTTATTTTTGGAATAGAACTCTACATGTTTCGGACAGTTCCTCTTTCCATCATCAGGAGTCCAGTACTGTACACACAGCAATGGTATACGTCATACAGGTTACGCTGACTGCTTGCTAGCAAGCAGCCAGTGTGTGTACAGTACTGGAATCCTGATGATGGACAGAGGAACTCTCCGAAACATGTAGATTTCTATTCCTAAAATAAATTTGAGAAGTTAGTATATCTCGTTGGCTTTATTATAAGACTATATCACGAAGCACGATCACATGAATGTAAAAAACAGTAAAAGAAATGCTTTTCTGAGTAGTCGTAGTCAAATAAGGAAACCCATTTTCTTTTCAATACATACACTTCAAATAAAGTAAACAATTAGTACCCTTCACTCCCATGATGTGTTGACGCAAAGTTTCAGCAACTGCTGCCTAAATCATTACCAACGTAATCTGAAAAGTTGAGTACATATTCCAAATGATTTTTCTCTAAATTTGCTAACATTCACCGACAGTTTGGATCTCGTTTAGATGAGCTAATTTATGTTAACTTTTTTTGGGTCTAATAATGTAAGTGAATTACGAATTTTATGACAAGATTAGAAAAGATCACGTGTTAATGGCTGTAACTACTATGTCAACGAATGATAGAAATTTCTCTCCAGAACACGACACCTATCCTCAAAATATATGTCAGTGTAAGAACATAAAAAGAAACTTTCAATTCCCTATCAGACAAGGTAAAAAAAATACTTTATTTAAATTGGTCTACAATAAAAGATTTAACATGCCTACAAAACAGTGGGAGTGAGAATCAGGGGTATAAAACAAAAAAAATAATAATATCCATTACCTGTGGTAGTCCAGCATTCAGTGCAGTCCTGGCAAAGCATTGACCAATCAAAATGCAAATCCCGGTATGTAGCCATTGTTATTTGTGGTTCATCACGTCTTCATATTTCCCTTATTCACCGACTTGTTCACAGAGCTCAAGTGAAAAGCATTTTAGATTTCATGTGAAACTATAGAAAAAAGAAACATTCACAGTTTTGCAGCCTACTTTATAAGAAAGCGTCTTGTGATAGCTCTGCCTGCTACTATTAGTAGTAGTAGTAGTACTAATATTAGCAGTAGTAAACGCTAAATCACGATGCAAGTTGTTGACATGTATCTTCGCAACCTGTAGTCAGAACACAGCGCACTAATGCTAAGAACCAGCTGACACAGCTCTGCTAACCGCGGACCGTACTGCAAGACAGAAGGGCCAGTGTAGGAACACACTCACACGCACAACCACTACAACCTGTTTGGTTCAGACGACCCCTCTCCCCTTCTCCTCACTAACTACAGGCAACGATCACGGAGTCTCTTCTGTCACCGAAATTTAATCTACAGTGACCCTACTTCCATTCATGCAGTTGGTGTCAAACGTCGCAAGAAGTTTAAAGTTGTCACTAATGCTCCTATAAATAACTCAGTCTCCTGAAACGAGACGGATTCGCCAAATAACAGTCATTTTTCTCAATTTAAAAAATGGACGAGTACACCGAACTCTGGTGACCATTCTTTCAATTAAGGTCTGTATGTTTTCTAGCTGCCTCTGTGGTCTAGTGGTCAGAGTTTCTGGCTACAGATACAGAGGTCCCGGGTTCGATCCCCGGCGCTACCAGATTTTCTGAGTAGTAGTGGGTCTGGAACGGGGTCCACTCAGCCTCGT
>Ga0131853_10013677_pt1 | contig 14877 bp, 14 predicted proteins | sample TergutLab28metaG_FD_92764 | JGI IMG/M metagenome (GOLD analysis project Ga0131853, IMG submission 92764) | Labiotermes labralis P1 segment gut microbial communities from Petit-Saut dam, French Guiana - Lab288 P1 (version 2) (version 2) | ecosystem: Host-associated > Arthropoda: Insects >... | reverse complement strand
GAAAATGAACTTTTCTGGGATTTCATTTATACTTTTGACATTTTTAGAAATGAGGGGGCTGGACATGCGAGTAAGCGAGGGTTCGATGAATGCACTGAAACTTAAGGGCTCAGAATGAAAGAACGACCCTCAAATAATGGACAGTCCAATAAAACTGTCTATCATTTGAAGGTCGTTCCAATTTGGTACCGGTGGTCGGACTCGAACCGACACGAGGTCGCCCTCAATGGATTTTGAATCCATCACGTCTACCATTCCATCACACCGGCAAGTGTTACCGCACCATTATACTCGATAACAGGCGCGAGTTCAAGCCTATTTTTCAGCGGCGTAAGAAAAAAGCTCTGCCGGGGTGAATTCTCGGAGGCCGGGTCTGGGAAAAGGCTTTCCTGCAAGGACGGTGGCAGTGCAGTTTGGGAGCTCATGATAGACAAATCCGTGTGCATCTACCGTAGAAGCCGCACCATCTGTCAGATGGAAGTAGATGGTAGAAAATGGCCGGTTGAGGTCACCTGTCAGCTTGAAGTAGCTTTCCTTGAGTGTCCAATAAGAGAAGAAGTCGGCCGCTTGCTCACAATCAGCCAAAACACGGCGAATGGTGTGCGCCGATATGGGGCGGTGCATCTCAATATCACACCCGACTGGGGAATCTGAGATGGCACAAAGCGCGTGTGTTTTTGTGTGACTGAGTGAGAAATGAACAGGATCACCGGGCAGGTAAGGTCGGCCTGCATCTGTATAGCGGATGTTCCGTGCGTCAAGTGAGAAGTGACGATCTAGGAGCAGCGCCAAGAGAGTATAGGCGAACAGCGGGGCGGTGCTGCACGCAGTAAAACGCAATTGGCGGGCGGGCGGCATGAGGGATTTGAGTGCGTCAATATCTGGGATAGGAGTATAGGGGGTGTATGCGAGAAACATGATGTGTACCTCTGTGTTTGTGTCAGGAAATGGTTATTATAGTTTACCAAATGCAAGTGCAAGTGGAAGCGCCAGTTTCAGGTAAGGAACTCCAGCCTCCGCATGTGCAGTTAATATCAAAGCCAAGATAGCCTGCGGGGAATCTTCTGCCAAGCACAAGAAAGCGAACATCTGCCGCATTTGGAAAGGCTTCAAATGTACGCCGTATCGCGTCGCCCTCTAGGGTATTACCAATGCCGGAGTTAAAGCGGCCCACCATATTAGGCATCAGTTCCACATAGAGTGTTGTGCCCTCATACCAGAGGTCTCGAATTTGTATGCCGTAGTGTTCGCGCATCAGGCGTATGGTATCGACCCAAAGCGCAGCGCCCTGTATGGTTTCCTCTATTGGCTCTCCGTCATAGGAGTCCCATTCAGTCCAAAATGGCAAGGGTACAGTCTCCAAATCGGTGAGCTGACGCGCTTCAGCAGGGGCGCGGGCGGAGATGACATATGGGGGCGCGACATTGCGAAACTCTAAATCTGCATAGACACCCGGAAAAAAGGACGTACCATAGCCTGTCAGTGTCCAGACGATTTCCCAGTTATTATCATGGTCTTGCCGATAAGACAGAAACGCAACGGACTGACCAACACCCCAATCGGGCGCTTGGACGATCACAAAACGATCGCTTATGAGTAAATGCACATCTTCTTCCCGCAAGGGGGCAGGCTCACCCCTCATTTCACCTATGGCGTTCCGAACCAGCATTTCGGCGTTTTGGAAGAAATCTGCCCGCACTTGGCTTTCTGTTAAACCATGCCAAAAGGGGGGTTCTTCTGTCTCTGTCTCCTCTTGCAGTTGCGCAATTGCGTCAAACTGCTCTTGCCGCAAGTCGTTTTGCTCTTGTATGGTCTGCTGTAGTTCCTCAATGTGTTCCGCTTGTTCCGCTATGGCCGCGTATAGTTCGTCATGATTGTTGTTACAGCCGGTAAATAAGATGATGAGCAGAATGATGCAAAACGATAAGATTTTTTTCATATTCAATTCCCCCCAAAAGCAATAGATATACCAGACAAGACGAAGGGAAACCCGGAATGTTCCGTATAGAAACGCTCTTTATACCCTGCCATTCTATCACAATCCCTGCAAGACTTCCAATTTTGCATCGCAAAAGACTACCAATTCCGCCTGCGTTGTGGTAAACTAACATAGTTATGGTATTCTGGCGTGAAATGTGTCGAAACCATGCGCCGGGAAGGAGGCGTTTTGCTCGATGAAAAAAGTATTAGTCATGGAAGACGAGCCCAGCATCCGCAGCTTTGTGGTCATCAACCTCAAGCGCGGCGGCTATGAGCCAATCGAGGCAACCACCGGGGCGGAGGCTTTTGCACAAATGGAAGCCCATCCTGATATCAAGGTTGCCCTACTAGATATCATGCTCCCCGATACAGACGGATTTGAAGTCTGCCGCAAACTCCGCGCGGCCCACCCCAAGATGGGGATTATTATGCTCTCAGCCAAGTCACAAGAGATGGACAAGGTAACCGGCCTCATGACAGGGGCGGACGATTATATCACAAAGCCATTTTCACCTGTAGAGCTAACCGCACGGATAGACGCGCTCTTCCGGCGCACGGGTGCGGAAGCGGAAGAGCAGGGGGAACTCATGCACGGCCCGTTTTTGCTCAACACCAAGAATCGTACCCTTGAGAAAAGCGGTATGCGCATCCGTCTCACCCAGGTGGAATACTCCATCATGAAACTGTTTATGGACAATCCCGGCAAAGCCCTCTCACGGGAGGAGATACTCTCCACCGTATGGGGACGTGACTACTCGGGCGAGCTTAAAATTGTAGACGTGAACATTCGCCGTTTGCGGATTAAAATTGAAGACGATGCGACCAATCCGACTTATATTACAACAGTCTGGGGCTTTGGGTATAAATGGGGCTTTTAGGGAAAAAACCGAAAAGGGAAGAGCCGAAAATGAAACAGCGCAAAGGGAAGCGGCAGGAAAAGGGCTATTTGTACGGCATCCGCCGCCGCTGGCTTTTGAGCAGCTTCTTTGTGGTGCTCACCTTTACAGTGATTGCTATGGTGGGGCTGGCTATTTTTGCTACGGAGCAAGGGGTGATTCAAACGGCATTTCTCATCGCCCTTGGTGTGGGACTTGCTATTATTGTCACCATGCTCATCACCAACATTCTCTTCATCCGTTCCATCGTAATGCCCATCAACGAGATTACAGGTGCAGCCCATCGCATCAGTGATGGGAGTTACGGCATACAGCTTACAAAAAAGCATGAAGACGAGGTGGGGGAACTCACAGACGCCATTAACAACATGTCCCAGCGATTGAGCCAAGCGGAGACGCTGAAAACAGAGTTCATATCCTCCGTCTCCCACGAACTGCGTACCCCCCTCACAGCCATCACCGGCTGGGGTGAGACACTGCTGTATGACGACAGCTTGTCAACCGACAGCCGCCGCGGGATTGAGATCATCCTAGGCGAAGCGAGAAGATTGAGCAAATTGGTAGAAGAGCTCCTAGAGTTCACCCGCATGGAAGACGGACGCTTTACGCTCAACATCCAACAAGTGGACGTGTCCAGAGAGTTGGGCGAAACTATCTTTACATACAGAGAACACCTCCGCCGGGACGGGATAGAGCTCACCTACACACCCTGTGAAGAAGATCTCCCCAAAATCCCCGGCGACCCGGAGCGTTTGCGGCAGGTGTTCTATAACATCCTGGATAACGCCGCCAAACACGGCCGCGCCGGCGGGAAGATCGCAGTGCAGACAGCCTTTGATGACGCACACATCACAGTTGAGATTCGCGACTTCGGGCAAGGGATTCCCATGGATGAAATTGAGCATGTGAAGATGAAGTTCTATAAAGGCTCTGCTTCAAAAGAGCGGGGGAGCGGGATAGGGCTTGCGGTTTGCGAAGAAATTGTCCGCTATCACAATGGGCAGTTGGAAATAGAAAACGCCCCAGAGAGCGGGATCTCTGTCTGGGTGAAATTGCCGATTAAATAGGGCAAGGGGGGCTAGTGAGAATGCCGAAAACATATAACGATGTCTTTTTGCATGTACGAAAAAAACTGAAAGCGGCGAACATTGAGGGTTATAGCCTGGAAGCGCGGCTTTTGGTTTCCTCTGCCGCCAACAAGACAAAGGAGGAGTTTGCCAGAGACATGGGGCTCTATGTAAACCCTGGCTTTGAAGCAAAGGTGGACGAGCTGTTAACCCGCCGTCTCACAGGAGAACCCCTGGCCTACATTATCGGCAGTTGGGAGTTTTACGGCATTCCCCTCAATGTCAATCGTGACGTGTTGATCCCCCGCATTGACACAGAGGTGCTGGTCAGCCAAGCCATCGCTATGGCCAAGCGGCTTCCGGCAGGGAGCAGGGTATTAGACCTATGCTGCGGAAGCGGTTGCGTTGGCTTAGCAATTGCGAAAAACCTGCCCCAAGTCAAAGTGGTCATGGGTGATGTGTCTCCCGAGGCGATGAAAGTCAGTCGATCCAATGTAGTACTAAACAAACTGACCTCCCGCGTGACCTGTGCCGTTGTAGACGCACGGAGATCACCGCCTTATTCGCTCTTGGGTGAGTTTGATCTCATCGTTTGTAACCCGCCCTATATCGCAACGGGCGACATTTCTTGGCTGGACGACACCGTCCGCAATCACGAGCCGACCCTCGCCTTAGACGGGGGGACAGATGGATTGGAGTTCTATAAAGTCATCATAGCGGAATGGAAAAAGATCCTAAAGCCAGAGGGCGCGCTCCTCTTCGAGTGCGGCCATGACCAAGCGGCGGATGTGGCAGATATTCTAATCACCAACGGTCTCACCCGTATCATCAAAGTCAAAGATACCCTGGGCATAGACCGGGTCGTCGTCGGACAATTTGATAAGTAAGCTGGTGTGGGGGTTCTGGTGTTGGCGGGCGGCCTAACGCCGCCCCTACGGATGTAGTCAGATATATGTAGCGATGTTCTTTTGTAGGGGCGGGGTTAGCCCGCCTGCAATTAGTGAACACAATAAAATGCGAATAGGGAAAGGGAAACAAAAAGATGGCAGATAAAAAGAAAATGGCGGTAGCCCCGGCGGCGCCGGCGACAGACAAGAAAAAAGCGCTGGAAACGGCTATGAGCAAAATCGAAAAAGACTTCGGACAAGGTTCTATCATGCGCATGGGCGAAAAACCGGCAGTCAATGTGGAATCAATTTCAACCGGCTCGCTTTCTCTGGATCTAGCCCTCGGTATTGGCGGCGTTCCAAGAGGGAGAATTGTCGAAATCTACGGCCCGGAATCTTCCGGTAAAACCACCCTGGCCCTCCACGTGGTGGCATCCGCCCAGAAAAACGGCGGCGAGGTCGCCTATGTGGACGCAGAACACGCCCTAGAGCCCGCCTATGCGAGAGCCTTGGGCGTGGATATTGACAGCCTCCTCATTGCCCAGCCGGATACAGGGGAGCAAGCCCTTGAAATCACAGAAGTGTTGGTGCGCTCCGGCGCTGTGGATGTGGTGGTGGTTGACTCAGTCGCAGCCCTTACCCCCCGTGCAGAGATCGAGGGCAACATGGGCGAGAGCAGTGTGGGTGTAATCGCAAGGCTCATGAGCCAAGCCCTCAGAAAGCTTGCAGGTGCGATTTCTAAGACGGGCTGTATTGTCATCTTCATCAACCAACTCCGCGAGAAAATCGGCGTGATGTACGGCAACCCCGAAACGACCCCCGGCGGACGTGCGCTCAAATATTTCTCCAGTGTGCGCCTTGATGTACGCCGGATTGAGACACTGAAAAATGGTACGGAGATGGTGGGTAACCGCACCCGTGTCAAGGTCATCAAAAATAAAGTTGCGCCCCCGTTCAAAGAGGCGGAGTTTGATATCATGTACGGCGAGGGGATCAGCAAGATTGGCGAGATCATTGATCTGGGCGTAAAGCTTGAACTCATCGAAAAAGGCGGCGCGTGGTATACCGTTGGCGAAAATCGCTTCCAGGGGAAAGAGAATCTGAAAGAATTCCTCAAGAACAATCCCGAAGTTGCAGATAAAATCGAGGCGGACATTCGTCAAAACGCGGACAAGCTCATGAGCCCCCAAGCGAAGATCGCCGCCAAAGCCGCAGGCCGCGCAGTTGACGTGACTGCGGAAGAATTCGACGACGAATAATGCGTATCACAAGTGTCACACCCCATCCGAAACACGCGTCCCAGTATGAAGTGGGACTGGAAAACGGCGAAACCCTCACCGTGCGTGAGGGCGCGTTGACCCAGTTTTACATCTATCCGGGCAAAGCCTTGTCTGAGGAGGCGAAACAGGCGCTCCTAGACGCCAACGAAGCCCAAAAAGTAAAGAGCCGTGCCATTCGGCTCTTAGATCACCGCGCCATGAGCCGGAAAGAGCTCATTGACAAGCTGGTAGGCAAGGGTGAAAATCGCGATCTGGCAGAAGAGGCTGCTGATTGGTTGGTCGAAATCGGACAGTTAAATGACCCGGAATACGCAGGCAATATCGTCCGGCATTATGCTGCCAAGGGCTACGGCAGAAAGCGCATCGAGCAAGAACTCTGGCGGCGCGGGATAGAGAAAGACATCTGGGATGTGGCACTCATGGAAATGCCGGATGATACAGACGATGCGATTGACCAGTTCATCCAGTCAAAGCTCCGCGGGGAGATGCCCGACCGTAAGGAAGAAAAACGCGTCACAGATGCACTCATGCGCCGTGGGTATGGTTGGGATGAGATCGGGGCGGCCATGCGGCGGTATCGGGATGGGTTGGAGGTGTAGGGGATTATGTATAATCGGAGATTAAATATATGACATTTACGGAAAACCGCATTGACCTTGATTTTTTCGGTATGTTTTGCGCTCCGTCTGTAAACGAAAAACATCCCGAAACATTTTTCATCACAGCCCATATAAAAGAGCCAGTTAATCCAACAGTTTTGCAACAGGCTTCCGATGATTTGTTTCACCGCTTGCCGTTTCTAAGCGGGCGATTAAGTCGTGACAAGCGTGGTTTTTATTATGAGCCGATAAGGGAAGTTCCCCAAATTATCCCGGAAAATGAACCTGCCGGATTTAGTATGTATTATAAACAAGGCAAGGGACATCTTCTGCGTGTGCTTTACGCGGAGAAGTATATAAAAGTTGAAACCGCCCATTTCGTTATTGACGGCAGAGGGTTATCTAAAATCGTAAACACATTGCTCGTAAGATACTTTGAACTTTTAGGAATCAATGCAGATAAATCGGGCGTTATTAACTGTGACGATGGGTTTAACCCGGAAGAAATGGAGGATGCGCTTGTGCGCTTCTCTGGGACATATACCCCTCGTAAAGATAAAGAAAAATTGCCCAAATCCGTTTACAAATCCGGATACAAACGGTCGGGAGACACATGGACTTTAAGCAGGGATTTTAGCCTTGAAAAAATTAATGTAAAAGCAAAATCCTACGGTCTTTCGGTCACAGGGTATCTTTTGCTTGAAATTTTATCCGTATTGCAGGAAGAACGTGATTTCGCTGGAAACAAAAAACCGATAACAGCCACGCTCCCTGTGGATTGTCGCAGATTTTTCCCCACCGAGACACTCCGAAATTTTTCATACAGCAAAAATATTGTCTTGCCTGAATCCGCAAAACGTGAACAGATGGCACAACAGATTAAAACACAATTTGCGAAAATTGATATCGCGTATATTCAAACGGCTGTTGACGAATTGAAAATGGCACTAGATATGTTTAATAAAATGCCGTTTAGGCTACGAAATTTCATAATAAAACAAAGCAAGGGTTTACAATTCAAAAAGATAACTTTTGTTTTTTCGAGCTTGGGGCTTATAAAACTGCCGAAAGAAATTGAAGCGCGAATAGATAGCTTTGAGTTTTTATGCAGTCCGGAAGAATACCATCCCTATACGTTTTCCTGTATTAGCCTTAGCAACACCCTTACATTATCCGTGAGTTCAGTAACATCGGATAAAAGTATGGTTGAAAAATTATTTGAGGAAATAGCAAGCAATTAACTTTGCCTAATAAGCATTTCCACATCCCACAACAAAGGAGTACCCAACATGGCAAACATAGCACTCATCTCACTGGGATGTGCAAAAAACCAAGTCAACCTAGAAGAAATGCGCTACCTACTGGAAGAGGCCGGACGCGAGATCGTCCGAGACCCGGCGGGGGCGGATATTGCCATTGTGAACACCTGCGGTTTCATTGACGCGGCCAAAGCGGAAGCCATCGGGCATATTGTGGAACTCGGAGCACAGAAGTCAGCGGATGAATTACAAAAAATCATCGTCACCGGCTGTTTGAGCCAGCGGTATGGGGAAGAGATTTTCGAGGAACTACCCGAAGTAGACGCCGTACTCGGCACAGGCAGCTATGACGAGATTGTAGACGCAGTAGCCCGTGTGCTCCAAGGGGAGCAAAAGGTCGCCATATTCGGGGATATTGACGCAGCTCTCGAGACGAAAACCCGCGCCATCACAAACTCGCCCGGCTGGGCATATTTAAAGATAGCAGAGGGCTGTGACAACAATTGTGCCTATTGCGTCATCCCAAGTCTCCGCGGTAAATTCCGCTCCCGCAAGATGGAGGGATTGCTGGACGAAGCCAGACATTTAGTCGAAGATCACGATGTCCGTGAGCTGATCTTAGTCGCGCAAGACATCACCCAATACGGCAAAGACCTATACGGTGAGCGCCGGCTGGCAGAGCTCATCCAGAAACTAGCGGAGATTCCGGGACTTATCTGGATTCGTCTGCACTACCTCTACCCGGATGGCATAGACGAAGCCCTAATCGCGACCATCCGCGATACGGAAAAAGTGGTGGCGTATCTGGATATCCCCATCCAACACATCAGTGAGAAGATTCTCACAGCCATGAATCGCAGAGGCAGCGGTGCGGAAATCCGTGGGCTGTTTGACACATTGCGCAAAGAGATCCCAAACCTTGTTCTGCGTACAAGTCTCATTACAGGCCTCCCCGGCGAGGGAGAAGCGGAGTTAGAGGAACTGGCGGACTTCTTGCAAACAGCCCAAATTGAGCGGGTGGGGATATTCCCATACTCTCCACAAGAGGGGACACCTGCGGCTGAAATGCCGGATAGACCGACAACAGAAGAAGCCGAGCGCAGGGCGGAGCTGCTTTTAGACCTCCAAGCTCAGATACTAGACAAGTTCAACCAAACACGCATCGGTCAAGAGACGGATGTTTTGTGCACAGGCTTCGATGAAGAAAGCGGCCTTTACTATGGCAGGAGCTTCGCCGAGAGCCCCGACATAGACGGCTTGATCTGGTTAGAGACAGAAAAAACCCTAATCCCGGGTACATACTATAGGGTGTGCTATACAAAAGAGCAAGACGGAGAACTACACGGGGAGGTAGTCCGATGACAACGGCAAGCAAAGTGACCATTGCGCGCATCCTGCTCATCCCACTCTTTATGGCGGCAGGATTGCTGAATTTTCCCCACTCAGATCTGATTGCCCTCTGTCTGTTCATACTGGCAAGCGCCACGGATTGGTTAGATGGCTACATTGCAAGAAGGTATGATCAAATCACAAACTTTGGTAAATTTATGGATCCCCTAGCGGATAAACTGCTTGTTACCTCCGCTATGCTTCTCTTTGTGCAATGGGGCAGAATGTCCGCTTGGGTGCTGATGGTGGTTCTTGCCAGAGAATTTGCCGTCTCCGGGCTACGCATGATGGCTGCGGCAAAAGGAGATGTGATCGCGGCGGCGAAAAGCGGGAAACTGAAAACAGTTGTTACGATTCTAGGTCTCTGCTTCATGCTTGCAACGACTTGCGCCGGCACACTGCTACCCCACATGGCGATAGCGGACACCATTGTAATCGTGGCGATCCTTGTGGTAACGGTATATTCCGGGCTGGAATACTTTGCGAAAAACCTAAAGGTGCTGGAAGAGAAGTAAAGGGGCAGACAAATAGGTAAGGATAACCGTTGTACGGTAATCTGTACGATCCTTGTAGGGGCGATTATCAATCGCCCGCGCCCTTTACGCCCTTATTGCTGCCAACGCTGAAACCACGGGCGATTGATAATCGCCCCTACGGGTGCACCCTATCATTGTAGGGAACGGTTCTAAACCGCTCCCTACAAAGGACATACCCCACAGTATAAGCACTCGTAATCTCATGCCGAAAAATTACCCTAGTGCGTGTTAGCTGAGATTTTGAACAGCAAGAAACCCGCTACACGCCTCGTTTTAGGGAGGGCTGTAGCGGGTTTCTTGCTGTTTGGGGGAAATATCATTTCTCTCCTTAACAAATGTCATTTAAACACGCTGCCCTTTTTCCTTGTGTTGAAAGAAATTACAAAACAAACAAAATAAAAATAATATTTTATCCAAACAAGAAAGTTGTTCGTTTTGTTCGTTAGCTCTCCCTTATACTGAGTTGAAAACGAGGGAGGAGGGAGAGTGTTACAATGGAAAGTCCGGCCACCAATGAGACAGACCAAAGGCTAATTAACTTAGAAACTCTCGCTTGGAGTATGTTTCGCGCTCTGGAGACGTATATCACAATTAGCGAGCTGGAAACAGCGGCAAAAACAGGCGAACCAGAAAGTGAGAAGTGAAGTAAAAGCGAGTATCCAAGGAAATAACCGCCGCATTCGGAAGCAATATCGGATGCGGTGGTTTTTTTGTTGGTAGGGCGTGAGAAAAGGATAGAAATATATGCCAATTTGTGCTATAATCATTTAGTCAGATAAAGAACAAGGGAGGACATTTTATGCTGAAAATTGCACTATTTGGATACGGAAATTTAGGAAAGTCTATCGTGGAAGCCATTGAGGCGGCAAGTGATATGGAACTCAGCGGTATCGTCATGCGCCCCCAGTCATTAAACAAGCCGCAGGTCACAGTGCCGGTTGTGGATGATATCAGCAAGCTTGACCCCAAGCCGGATGTAGCCCTGCTCTGCACCCCAACCCGCGCTGTCCCGGCAATCGCGGCGCGATGCTTAGAGCTTGGCATCCACACGGTGGACAGTTACGATATACACACAGATATCTGGGAACTGCGCGAACGCTTAGACCGTGCCGGGAAAAAAGGCGGCAGTGTGGCCATTGTCTCGGCAGGCTTCGATCCCGGCGGCGATTCCGTTGTTCGGGCATTGCTGGAAGCACTAGCGCCCCAAGGGAAAACCTTCACCAACTTTGGCCCCGGCATGAGCATGGGACATACCGTCGCTGTAAAAGCCATTGAGGGTGTGAAAAATGCCCTCTCCATGACCATTCCGCTGGGTACAGGCGTCCATAGACGATTGGTATATATAGAACTGCTTGATGGCTATGACTTTGACACCATCGCAGCAAAAATCAAGGCAGACCCATACTTTGCAAGTGACGAGACCCATATCTACCTAGAACAGGATGTGGACGCACTCATAGACGTGGGGCATGGCGTGAACATGGTGCGCAAGGGCGTGTCAGGCAAAACCCATAACCAGCTTTTTGAGTTTAACATGAGAATCAACAATCCCGCCCTCACCACACAGGCCATGGTGGCATGTGCCAGAGCGGCAGTGAAACAAGCGCCGGGGGCATATACCATGATAGAACTGCCTGTCATTGACTTGTTAGACGGCGAAAAAGAAGATTTGATCAGAAGATTAGTCTAAAAAAACACGGAGGTATTTTGTTATGTCATACAACCCATTTGAAAGCGCACAGGCACAGTTTGACAAAGTAGCGGACATGGTCGGCCTAGAAGAAAGCGCCCGAGCCCTATTGCGCCAGCCCATGAAAGAATTTCACTTCACCATTCCCGTCAAGATGGATGATGGTACAACCCAGGTGTTCAAAGCCTATCGCATCAACCACAATGACGCAAGAGGCCCGGCCAAGGGCGGTCTCCGCTTCCATCCCCACGAGACGGCGGACACTGTGCGCGCACTCTCCATGTGGATGACTTGGAAATGTGCTGTAGCAGGTCTACCCTTGGGCGGTGGCAAGGGGGGGATTGTCTGTGATCCCCGCACTATGTCCCAAGGTGAGCAGGAGCGGATGTGCCGGGGTTTTGTCCGGCAGGCGTTTGCACAACTTGGGCCAAACATTGACGTGCCCGCGCCGGATGTCATGTCAAACAACCAGCATATGCTGTGGATGATGGACGAATACGAAACACTGGCAGGCGGTCATTATCCCGGTGTTATTACCGGCAAGCCCGTTGGCGCAGGCGGTTCACTGGGACGCACAGAGGCGACAGGTTTTGGTCTGGTCTACGCCCTCTGCGATCTGCTGGAAGCGGAAAGCATAGACATCAAAACCACCACAGCCAGCCTCCAAGGATTCGGCAACGTGGGTGAATACGCGGCAAGGCTTTATACCGAACTCGGCGGCAAGGTGATCTGCGTCTCCAGCTATGACCAAGCGGACAATACGGCTTACACTTTCCGCAAGCAGACAGGTTGTGATATCGCAGAACTTGTCAGCATCAAAGATACATTCGGCAGCATCGACAAAGAGCAAGCAAAAGCTCGGGGCTATGAAGTGCTCCCGGGTGACGCCTGGCTTTCAGAAGAAGTGGATATCCTGATCCCCGCGGCTCTTGAGAGCCAAATCACGCCAGAGACTTTCCCTCAGATATCAAAACGTGTCCGCGTCATTGCAGAAGCCGCCAACGGCCCGACCACCCCGGATTGCGATCCCCTCATCCAAGAGCGGGGCATCCTGCTTATCCCGGACTTTCTGGCAAATGCCGGCGGCGTGACGGTGAGTTACTTCGAGCAAGTCCAGTGTAACATGAACTACTTCTGGAGCTATGAGGAAGTTATCGAAAAGCTCAAAGCCAGCATGTCAACGGCCTTCCGTGCCGTGTATGAGCTATCCAAAGAGCGCAATGTCTATATGCGTGACGCGGCGTATATGATCGCCATTGATCGGGTGAGCAAGGCTGTGAAGCAGCGGGGCTGGGTTTAGCAAGAAAAGATTGACATAAATCTATTTTTGTGTTACACTCTGTCAAACCGTTGAGACGGAAGCGTAACATCTATGCACCATACAGAGAGTCCGGGATAGCTGAGAACCGGGTGGAAATGCAAGATGTTTCAATGGGCCGTTGAGGGTGCGGAACAAAGGCGCGATGCGCTGAGTATTCTGCGACGTGTTGGCATACGTAAGTTGCCGGGTGTGTGATGGCATACCGCAAAGTGCGCGTGAAAACGCGAATCAGGGTGGTACCGCGGATATACACATATTCGTCCCTGACAAAGCGACTGGCTTTGTCAGGGATTTTCACATTTTTCAAGCAAAAAATCCACTGTACAAAGGCCAAACTACAATTTATTTTGAGGAGGCTACTAAGATGAAAAACTATCGCGATTTCGACCGTTACATGAAAGACTATCCCGACAAAAACGGCTATTTCGGGGAATACGGGGGTGCATTTTTACCGCCGGAGCTGATACCCGTTTTCGAGGAGATCACCCTTGCGTACCAAAAGATTTGCCACAGCAGGCATTTTATCAGTGAACTGCGGCGCATCCGCAAAGAGTTCCAAGGCCGCCCCACGCCGGTCTACAATTGTGAACGCCTGTCCAACCATCTGGGCAAAAAAAGCCAGATCTATTTAAAGCGTGAGGATTTAGGCCATACCGGCGCGCACAAGATCAACCACTGCATGGGTGAGGGTCTCCTTGCAAAGTTTATGGGCAAGAAAAAACTAATCGCAGAAACAGGTGCGGGTCAGCATGGTGTCGCTTTGGCAACCGCGGCGGCCTATTTCGGTCTGGAATGTGACATTTACATGGGCGAAGTGGACATCGCAAAGCAGCATCCCAATGTGGTGCGCATGAAAATGCTGGGGGCAAATGTGATCCCTGCGACCCATGGTCTGAAGACCCTGAAAGAAGCAGTAGATGCCGCTTTTGAAGCCTATCTCAAGGAGTATGAAACTGCGATTTATTGCATCGGTTCTGTCGTAGGGCCTCATCCATTTCCGATGATGGTACGGGACTTCCAAGCCGTCATCGGTTTTGAGGCGAAAGAACAGTTTGTCAGCATGACAGGCGCTCTGCCGGATACCATCTGCGCCTCTGTAGGCGGCGGCTCAAATGCCATCGGGCTATTTGAAGCATTCTTGTCCGAACCTGTCGAGGTCGTAGGTGTAGAGCCGGGCGGTCACGGCAGTGGAGTTGGAGAACACGCGGCCTCTATGACCTATGGGAAAAAGGGTGTGCTGCACGGCTTTGAGAGCATGTTGCTGCAAGATGAAAACGGCGAACCCCAGCCTGTGCACTCCATCGCCAGCGGCTTAGACTACCCCTCCGTCGGCCCGGAGCACGCTTTCCTCCGCGCCTGTGGCAGAGTGGAGTATGATGTTGTATCAGATGAAGCGGCAATAGAGGCATTTTTCCTACTATGCCGCTATGAGGGTATTATCCCGGCGATTGAAAGTTCCCACGCCCTAGCCTATGCCATCCGTCGCGCAAGAGCGGAAGATGTGGGAACGATTCTGGTAAACCTCTCCGGCCGTGGGGACAAGGACATTGATTATATTTATGAGAAATATGGAACTGGGGAACGATTTCTGTAATGTGTAAGTTAGGAAGAACATATAAAACTCCCTTGCAACTACTACAGTTGCAAGGGAGTTTTGCTAACTTAAAAATAAGGAGGAAATCGATTAGAATTTCCCCCTTGTGGCACGCCTGGCACGATTCGAACGTGCGACCTACTGGTTCGTAGCCAGGTACTCTATCCAGCTGAGCTACAGGCGCATATTTCATACTTGAGTATATTAACACGCTCTGCCGGAAAATGCAAGCCTTATTTTTCCTGGGGAGTGGACAAATTGTAGGGATACAATAGATATTGGACAGTAGGAGGGAAAAAGAGAGCAGTGAGAGGACACATCGGTTAAAATAGAGTTCCCCAACTTTACGAAACCGAAAGGAAGCGTCCTTCACTGCATG
>Ga0131853_10013673_pt1 | contig 14880 bp, 6 predicted proteins | sample TergutLab28metaG_FD_92764 | JGI IMG/M metagenome (GOLD analysis project Ga0131853, IMG submission 92764) | Labiotermes labralis P1 segment gut microbial communities from Petit-Saut dam, French Guiana - Lab288 P1 (version 2) (version 2) | ecosystem: Host-associated > Arthropoda: Insects >... | reverse complement strand
TTTTGCCTTATTTTGAAGTTGCTAATGCTTGTATGCTTAATATATATGGTACTGCAGCAGCATGTGTGTGGCTGTGTAGGTTGTGCCTGTGCTCCTTTGCTGGTGTGCGTCCTGTACTGATTGCACACATGTTCGAGAGCGTGCCCTATGGCAGAAAAGACGAGAAGCAAACGTGTGAATGAGAGCTAAAGCAGAGAATGAGATTTACAAGTCCTTGAATTTCGGAGGAACTAGTGGACTTTATGCGTCAGTTCGTGTTACAAATTAGCTGGTGATAGGGGTTCTTGTTGCTGGTACACACGCTACATAGTTTTTGAAGGAAGCCCGCATCGTTTATTACCACACACATCTCAAAAATATACTGCCGTAGTTTACAAGACTCTTTAAAAAACTGTATATCAATTGTGGTGTGTTGTAGGATTTTTGGTCTCTCGTTGTTTCTTATTGGTTTGCTTAGACTTCTGACATACGTTTTACGTACTACTTACGTATCGTTATTGGCGTCCCCTGTCTCGCTGCAAAACAATGCGAAATTAAAATATAATTAAAACGGAAACATGAATTATGCAGCCTTCAGACGAATATTTAAATCTTTAAGCAGTACTTCTGAACCGCGGTCCGCAGATTGTGCGCAGGATGTCCGTAAACTGTGTGGATTCTATTCGCTGCAAAATATCACGTAGTTATTTTCGTGTAGGTTTCACTCATCCAGTTCCATTAGCATTACTGCTAAGAATATTAGACTTCAATAGTATTATTGCATTCAATTAATAGACTTACCATTTAAGTGTGTTACTTATTCATAACATTCAAGCTATAAATGCTACAGTGAGTTATGCCTAAGGTGCTTGCGTGATGAGATAATTTTATAGAGGTGTCAAATTACTAAGTGAGACTTTGTAAGTGAGCGTGGTAGTTTTTGAAGCTCATTGGTTAACTATAATTATGGCCACCTTTGACGATTAAAATATCTACATCTAGACCAGAATGTGTATTATTCGTTTCCTACGATTCTCAGAAAAAAAAATCATTTCCCTAAATAGAATAAATCAGTTTTGTAATGGAAAGATAGGTTGATTTCTGTAAAGTAATAAATCGAGTTTTTAAATGTATTTTAAATTTATTGTCGGTCTACACTTGGGCACAGTTTGCCTGTGAGTGTACTAGAAGCCGGCTCTTAAAACCGGTTACAGCTTGTCGAAGTCTGAGGCTATTAGCCAAAATGGGCGAAAGTGTTGGAATAAAGCCAGTGAAAAGTGTGTCTTTCCTGCCATCTGTTGTTAAATCCAAAGATCATATCTGCAATAGTATTCCAACTTTGAGACTTCGTGCTTGATTAGTACTGAAATATGTGAGGCAAGTTACAGTGATATTTCAGATGCCGCCAGTCAGTGTATGCAGTGTTTGACCATTTTAAACACTCTGGTTGCTTGCCGTGTAAGCAGCGCGAACTTGAACTTTCGATCTGCAGCTTCCCATACCGTATCAGTTTGTTCCATTACAATCTTACAATAAACAAAGTTTATTTCTTTAAACAACCTTAAGTCACTGGACTTCGAAACACAACCGACTGTATTCTCTATCAAGTAGAAAATAAATATTTTACACGAATTTCGATTCACTTCTGGCTACACGGAGTTAAAGGAGATGATTTGCGTGGGCTATAGAAATTTAATTATAAATACAGTGCTCATGAGGTTAACTGCATAAATGGATTTCATCAGAGCATTTTACCTTTCGTCTATAAATCTTAGAAGCAGTCTTACTTCTGATGGAATAAGACACAGCTGGAAATTGTGTACTCTTGTGTTTGTTGTGCGTTGTTTTCGTAGCGGCATCTCCGACGAGCTGATCACTCGTTCAAAAGAGTGTGTCTAATTGTGTGTAATCTGAACACCTCAACAATTAGGCCGTCGAGGTCCAAGTCGGGATATTACGTCACAGAACAAAAATAGCTATATGGCAAATATACAGGGAGAGACGATAAGTGCGTACATCGTAGTCGAAGGGCGTGAATAGAATAAACCTTTCCGATATTTGGGCTTAGGGTGAGCAAATCCTGGTGGAAGAGTTATGCGAGGCATATAGCACGTTTCGGGTGAAGAAAAATGCATAGAGGATTTTGGTGGACAGGGCTGAAGGAAAGAGGCTACTTGAAGGATGGAAAGATAACACTAAAATTGTCTTTAAAAAATAAGATTTTATAACGTGGACTGTCTTCGGACGGAGACAAAATGGGGACTCTTCTGAACACAGTAAAGTAGTTGAGTTTCCAAGAATGTTGTTTGCTATCCAAAAATATAAAGTTTGAGATATACAACACTATAATTTTGCCTGTTGTTTTGTATGGGTGTGAAACTTGGTCTCTCAAGCTGAAGGATGAACGTAGGCTGAGGGTTTTTGAGAATAGGGTGTTGAGGAGAATATTTGGGCCTAAGAGGGACGAGGTGACAAGGGAGTGGAAAAAACTACATAATGAGGAGCTAAATGATCTGTACTCCTCATCCAATATTTGTCGGATGATTAAATCGAGACGAATGAGATTGGCGGGGCATTTAGCACGTATAGAGCAGAGGAGAGGCCTATACAGGTTTTGGTGGGGAAACCTGGGGGAAAGAGACCACTTGGGAGACCCAGGCGTAGATGGGAAGATAATATTAAGATTGATCTTCAGGTAATGGGATGTGGGAGCATGGACTTGATGGATCTGGTTCAGGATAGCGACAGGTGACGGGCGCTTGTGAAAGCGGTAAAGAACCTTCAGGTTCCATAAAACGCAGGGAATTTCTTGAAAGCTAAGAACCGGTTAGCTTCTTAAGACGGACTCTGCTCCATGGAGTAAGTAAGTAAGTAAGTAAGCTGGGTGCTGTTGACTAGATGAAGACCTATTGGCTTCTCAAGAACAACTATGTTCCTTGCAAGTAATTAGATAGGCGTGGATTAGAAGGTAACACGTGGTATTAAAATGGGGTTTTAAAATCTGGATTTGGGGACGCTAATTAGGCTCATGTAGTTCGGAGGGCTAGGTCCAGCAGCGGCTTTGTGACGACAGGTTGACAGAATGATATCTTCATCACAGAAGAGAAATTCCTTCCCCAGTTGAACGACTTTAGGACATATTACGTTCTGTGTGGTGGCATATGAATAAGCGTTTCTTTCAAAACTACGTCATACTATCGTACCGATAATATTGCCCAGTCATTAACGCAAATGTGAAAAAGAATTCGGAAATCCTGGAACGAAATATGTTAATTAGTCATGTGTTGAACAGTCATAAATAATTTTATTTTTAGGCGAGTTCGCAAAACGACGAAAAGCGACGACTGTTACCTTCGTCACGTCTTACGTTGTCAGTCTGTCTATTTGTCCTGTCTGTCTCTCCTTCTATCCATCCGTGTTTCTATCCGTCCGTTTGTCCGCTTGCCTGTCTGTCCGTCTTTCCGTCCATCCGTCGGTCTGTCTGTCCGTCCGTCCGTCCGTTTCTGTGTCTGTCCGTCCCTCCGTCCGTCCGTCCTTCTCTCCGTGCGTCCGTCTCTCTGTCTGTCCGTCCGTCTCTCCCTTTCTCCGTCCGCATGGAACAACTCAGCTCCCACTGGACGAATTTTCATGTAATTTTACATTTGAGTGTTTTTTAAGATCTGTAGAAAAATACAATTTCATTTAAAATTTAACATGTTACGTTGTTAAATGTTACATGATACTTTCCCTGTCTGGTTAATATTTCATAAGAGGAAACTGCGAATTGCAGTTACGCGCCACGGCACACATATTTCCTGCATTTTTTCATAAATGACTGCTTTAGTCACAGATAAACTTTTCTTAAGGATTCGTTACCCGAAGAGCAGTTACCAAGTTTACACAGTAGCAAATACCACAAAACTGTGAACCCTGAAGACGGGTCACAGACGGTCTCTTACCGAGCGCATGAGCGAGTAGGACATAGTTCCTTTGACTTTTTTGCAGTTCTGACGTCACTTACATACCAAGCTCTATCGTAACCACGGAAATCGGATTGTGAAGTTATGCACAAATTAAGCGTTATCTTAACGGAGAGAACCCGATACTTATAGCAGCTCAGATGTGACTAAATCACATACAAACGCTGGTTTAAATCGATCACACAGTAAGCTTCATGTATGTATGAGTTGATAACACTAAGGTAGTGACAATTCAAGAAAATAACACAAGCGCAGACCGATGAGAGTACAAAACAAGGCTGAACAAGAACACGCTGACATTTTTACACTATTTAAAAGTTGCTGAATAGCAGACCTCTCCCTTTTTAACGTTTCAGCTATTCAAATTATTTCTTTCTTGACCAAACATTTTTAACTCAAGAGGAATAGAACACAAAGGTGGTTTAAATTTTAAACAAGTCGGACTTGAGGAAGTGACTATTAAACTATAAATGTTTCCTTCAATTCTATTAAACAGATTAAAACAACACCTTATCGAATAGCACAAGCGGTAAAGGTACTACATTAAACGTAACTGAAAATAAGTAATTACAAGGAACCTGTACTTTTGATTAACACATGACAGAATATTGAAATTATTTGCAAATAAGGATCACAGTTTCCGAATTCTTAATTTCAGCATTAAATGGCTGTGTGTGGTCAGATTTACACCTCGACCGCTTTACCCTCGGGGGACGGTATTCTATGCAATCAGTGAGCAGGAGCCTGGAAGAGCCCCAGTGAATTTAGAATCGCTAAGGGACAGAAATTTTTTTTTCTCCTGCTTATCTCAGCACTAAACCTAGCGAGCCACGCCGACTCTAATGCGTAAGTCCGAGTGGAAAATTCGCATTCCAGCAGCATTACACAGGGTGATTCAGGAGGAAAGGCCAGACAGTTGCGAACCAGTGGCTTTAAAATTCGTAGTGCATTTACTTACCTTGATTCGCTTCTCAGATGTAGTGTTAAAACCTGCATTACGGACAATGTATCTCGTCTTCTCTCGAAGGTGTTACGTGCGCACATTATTTGGTTGTGACTGCTCTTCCTTTTTATTTTACTTTGCTGTTATTACATCAAATTTCTCAGCGTCTGTGGAAGGATGGTTCGTAAAACTGTGAATTGGAAAATTTGGTTGGCAGCCGTTTTTGTCTAATCTATTTACTCAGTTTATTCTTCGTTGTAGGGACTCTAACACCCACGAAAGCAATCAGAGTAACCCGTGTTTCGGCAGATATTCGAACAGAGCGCCCCGAAATACGGGTCTAGAGCCTTACCCCCTCAGTGACATGATATTTCGTTTGTTACTAATGAGATTAGAACAGCTGTTACAGCCCCAGATATCTTAATATGAGCTTACGAACTCTTGGTAGTTTAGTGCAAAATTTGGGTGATATTTTATATCTGCGGAAATAGGGTTTATAGCTCCCGTATTTCCGTAACGCATCTCATCTTCCCGATATCCTCATCTTCCGGACAACCGGTTCGTTATGGTAATTGTTTCAGGTTCCTTTCCTCTTCATCAAATTGCGAAGAAAATTCTGGAAACATTTCTGAACTTCCTCGTGAAGGAAAGAGAGAGGAGGTTAGGTTGTCAAGACACAGCAGTGCAGTTTGATCGAGTGCGACGGAGGAAGGTGTAACGACACAGGATGGAGAATTCTAGCGGGGGTGTACAGTTCACATTTCCCACATCCGTCCAAAATCTAACTCTAATTCGGACCTCCAAATTGCATAAAGTACCTTTTTAAGGACCAATTTGAATAATCAAAGAAGCGGGTCCAATGCGAGAACAAGCATAGGAATCTGTCGCTAAACTAAATTTTCCACAAGCCCTTTCTGCAGTTTTTCCTACCTCATTGTGCCTGCACGTCAGATAATGTGTACAAGCTACTGATGGGCGAAAATATTGTTCGTCAGAATTGGTTGAATGTGAGTCACAACGAAAAATATCCAGATGCAAGTCCTATATATGATACGAACACGTGTGGGCCGAGATAGCGCAGTCGGTATAGCAACTCTCTACGGGTTGGACGATCCGCGGATCGAATTCCGGTGGAGGCGAGATTTTCCACATCCGTCGAGTCCGGTCCTGGGGCCCACACAGCTTCCTATACAATGGATACCGGGTCTCTTTCCATGAGGCAAAGCGACTGGGGCGTGGCGTTGACCACCCAACCCATCTAGTGCCGAAATTAAAGAAAGAATAGAAATATATCTCTACTCATGATCTGTTCTAGGGTGTACTTCACCTTTACCTTTAAGAAAACAAGTAACTTGTTCTTGTGAGTATATCAGGTCAAACCTGTAGATAAGTCATGTTTCGATGTAATAGACTGACGGGCATAGGTTGTATAATGTCAAGTTTTCTTTTCCTGATAACGAAAGCATAGCTGGCTTCCGAAACATTGTATATGAGAGTATACCTAAGATAATGGACAAATTTTTAAAGTAATATTCTCTTTACACAGGATTTTTTATTTTCTTAAACCCAACTAGACATGTAGTTACCTGTTACTGTACGAGGCCTTAATAGCCAGCTGTGGCCATGGGGTGTCTCAGTTAATAAATATTCTGAACCTTTCACACATCAAGAATGGACAAACTGGATGAAGGCACTGATTTAGTATTTGAGACCAACTGGACGAATGGAGAGTCTAATTATTTCACGTGGGTGCGACTGCGCAAATAATTCGTAGGAGTTTAGTGAAACAGGAGGCAGTTGCCAAGTCTTTCAATAAATGTGGAGTCAGCAGTGCTCTTGTTGGCAAAGAATACGACGCAGTCTTGGAGGAAAAAGTTGTGAATTTTCGCTTTTCGGACGGTGCAACTGAGTCTCGTTTCTGCCGGGATAAGACGCTGGGTCCATTGGGCCGTTGGTGCACGACGTTTCTAGACAGCGTGTGGTCTCATCTTCAAGGGTCGACTGTCCAATGACGGATGTTGAACCCACTACCAGTAACACCGCGCCGTATCCCAAAACAACGGAGACCTGAATGTAAATTTCGTAGCATTGAATTGGCAATGATATATTTGACAATAATGGTGGGCTAGTGATGGTGTTCTGTGAATTGCATAAGCTTTGTTCTACACTGATATTGTTTCGAGCATCTGCAGGTGTGTTTCAAATATTCATTCATTCCATAGTTTGTCTTACGACAGTTCCACAGCGTCTAACAAAGCGATTACTCCATGGAGTGCGATTTGGCCCTTCCTCTTTCATTTCCCAGTGTCTCCTCTTCCCCTTAAAGTGATCCAGTGGCTGCTTACATGTTCTTCTTCGTCTATCCTTCACCCCTATCCTCCCCGCTGCCTTTCCTGTAATAACGTGTTATAGAAGACAGTTCTTACGCAAATAATAAAAATATTTTTCCTAAAGTTCTCCTTCTAAAACCCGAGGAAGCCTTATCTGTCGAGAAGTCCTCTACCGTGTATTCGGTGTTCCAGTATAACATCAGAGTTTCGCCCGGACGTGTCGCTGTATTTGTAACTAACAAACTCACTTAGGACAGAATTCTGTGCCGATATGTGTAGTAGTTGCTATCAGGAATTGTATTTTATGATTTGTATTTTATTTTATTGAGTGCACTTTTTGGTTGATGTATTCAAAACTGAAAACGAAAAATAAGTTTAAAGTCACCTTATCTACTGGCAAAATTTAGCAAGGATGCAACTTACCGCTGTTACACCGTTAGTCTTGATTATCTGAAAACTATGAAAGTCAATGTTAATGTTCTTCCGATTCTAATTGCGCATATTTGTTCAGTTAATGAAATAATATTTCGTGAATATACTATATTTTTATTGTTTCTTTTTTGTTGCTTTCGTTATAGTCGTATATTTTTTGTTGTGGTCCTTCAAAATGTAACCAAGTGATATTCCTCCAAGTAAATGTCAGAAGGTTTCATTTTTGTGAATATTAGTTTTCACGGATATGTAATATTTAAATAAGATTTCAAGTTATATTAGTCTAATACCAGTCGTGTAAAATGACTAAAAATTTGTTGGAAGCTGTGAGTCTAAGCGCTGGATGATATGAATAAATTCAATGACAGATAGTTTGTATTTTCAGTTTATGTTGTTAGTATGTGAAAGATAAGTGCACTAATCTGTAACATACGTGTTGCTTTTAGGTCATATTGTCGTAGTGAATTTGTCAAATTGGGGTGAGCAATATACGTTTTATATACTTTTGAAATGTTAGTGGTTTCTGAAGTGCTGGTGTATTCTCTATCCTACAAATTACATAGTGTGGAGAAGCACTGCTATATTGTGAATTTGCGGCACCGTTAGAAGTAATTCACCCGCTTTTCGCTTCAAGTAAATTGACTCCTTATCTTAAAATGATTATCCTTGTTTTGTTTTGTTTTATTCAAATGTTACAATAAAAACACAGTCTTACACGACACATCTACAAGTTTTTTTTAGTTTACTGTTCTCGGCTTAGTCAACAAGCCATCGTCAGACAAATCTTTTAAACTGACAACATATTAATAACTACATTCAGATATTTTCCATATTACAGACCTCATGGCTCATAGTTACCAATATAAAGAAGACAGACACCAAATAACAAAATTATAAGGCTTTCTCACGCATTCAAACTGGAATTACTATACATGCAGTGTAACTTATTTCTCTAGAAGCATAAATTCATAGTTCCTTGGAAGAATAAGATAGATGTGTGCTTCAGTACATCAGATGTAACGCCTACCATTTTGTTCATGTGTATTTACGTTTAAACTCTAACACTAAAAACCTTTTTATACTCCATATTTACACTTACATTTTATATTTTTGTTGTTATTAATTTTATGACAAATGCTGCAAAGGTATGAGGCTTCACTTCCTTCGGCAAGCGTAAGTTTCGCTGGACGGCTGTAGATTTAAAAAGTCTGATAATGGCTTGTTAACAAAATCGAAAATAGTAATTTGGAAAACTTGTATATGCGTTTTGTGAGAAAGTACTTTTTAAGGTAGCATTAAACTCCTTGTGATGAAATTCCATAGCTTGTCAGCTAATGGACCTGACGTGTTGAGCCCTTTATCTTTCCTATTTTAAACACGGTAATATTTAAATACATCAAGCAACCGCTGCACAAACTTTATTTTCACAAATGGAAAAGAAATAATTTGTTTAGATCAAGTCAGGAGAAAAGTTAGCAAAGCAGTGCAACAGCAGTAACGAAAGTTGGAAGCAGCAAATTTTCTGTCATCACATCCAAATCCTTGCCACATCTTGCGGCACATCAATCATTCTCTTTCGTTGTTAAGTTAAATGTGCTTCCAGACTAGTTGCTCTTGGGTTTGTGTTCGTTTTAAGGCTTTCACGTCGATTAAATATAGACGGTTTGCGAGCCCGAGCCCAAGAAACGCGATCTACCGGAGCCCGAAACATGAGTGTGTGTTTCAGCCCACTGTTAAGTACTGCAAAGAGAGTCTCGCCTCGAACCACTGGTGTCACATGTTTCAAGCCACTAAATATACAGTCAGTTCACAACCAACAACAATCACTGCGAACAACACGAAGGTAAGCAAGAGCACAAGTAACCTTGACACAACTCAGAAAGAACAAATGCGAAGTAATGATTGCCAATCAGGGCAACGTCCCACAGTCTACCTTCTACAGAGTCCGTCATATTTTTACACTGGCATGTTTTTACATAGTAAATAAACTGCTATTCTTTGCTACACTAAAGATACACAATGTGAAATTTCTAGATAATTTCTGTAGAAAGATCGGTGTTCAGCACCCTTTTAATAGTAACAGTAGAACATTAACATTAGACGAATACGAGTACATGCACTTATGCAACACCTCCCTTTTATGCTTGCATGAACTGCCCTACTCTTTTGTTATTAACATCACTACTAGCTACTACTCATTCATTCCGGCCTTAATCTACAAATAGAACAGGTCATTTCTCAACGTCCTCTCCACTAATGATTTTGAACTCACGTTAACATGTCTGACACTGACCATCCTCAACTGTCCGCTATGCACAGATGGAGTCTGTCAGAGAATGAGATGTCTTTAATTAGATGCTTCGTGTAACGTGATTGTGCTCCGAAACTATTGTCTTTTGAATGTTTTGAGTAAATTCAAGTGCCTCGGGCTGGTGTTTTGGACATTTTTGTAAACCTTCTGGTTCCATAAAAGGTGAGGAAATTCTACACCAATACCTGCTTCTTAAGAACGACTTTGTTGTAACTATTTAGTTCGATTACTCCTCGAGAGTCACAGACAGCTGACTCACTTGCTAATGACTACCAGTGAATAAATTTATTCTCATTTACTGTGCATTAGCATCGAGCATGACGTTTCTAATTATATAATCTTTTTTTAAGGCCTCTGTCTTTTTTTTCGATACACATATTCTCCTCGGCACTTTGTCACGCGCTGTCAGTCTATGCCTCACCCCCATAAGACAGCAAATAAAATTGTAGAACACATCTTGTATTATTCCCTGTGATGTGAATTCAATAAGAAGTGTCTTGGGCTTGACTTTTACGAAACACGCAACACGGAGTTGTGTTGGTGTTTAGCTATAGGACATCTTACCTCAAGAAATGTTTTATATGAACACTTTCTGGGTGTCTATTCTTAATGAAGTCTCCCAATACTTGCAAAGTAATTCAAATTTCGGTATTGTATACTAGCAACGCATCGCATACATTAACACTTGAAAAATAACAATCATATAATTAAAATTACAAACTGTTCCCTCGTCGTGACCTGTTGTAATCAGGAAACACAAAAGCTTATAAGCTGTTATATTTTTCTATTTATTTTTGTTTAATTCATTGGTTGTCTTTATCTGTTATGTGTAATACGTATTATGTAAATTATCGGAGGAGAAAGTAGATTCCTTTTCAAAAATCTTACATCATATTAATTAAGAATTTTTGAAAAGTTACAGAAAGCAGGTAAAAGAATCTATTCTTGTAGAACTTTCATTATTATAGTGTTCAACGGCTTTACAGTCCTTTTTCCATACTTTCCTTCAACAAGCATTAGAAGTTGTCTGTAACGTCCCTAAATTCAAATCTGGAGCCAGCTGGCTACTCTTCATGCAGCTCGGTACAATCGTTATGTCATTCAAGGCTTCCCGCTCCTAGTGCCTATTAACCCTTTACCTGAAAAATATGTAAAAACAACTTGGGTGGAGGGGGAATTTGTGGGGGGGGGGGGGAGTAACACAAGCGTCACTTCCTCCAGGGCCCTCAAATTTAGTGTGGTGTCATATCTTAGGAAAAAATGGCATAGTCTTCTTGTGCTAATTTGTGTAGAATCTGCTAATAACACTATGACGACCAAGAAAACTTTTTCATAGCCAGATGAATCCAGTACACACCCTTAAACCGTCCTTCTGTAAAAAAAAGAAGCGTTCTAATATTATTCCCTACACCTACGTCACTGAAGTCTTTCATTCCTACTTTCTAATGTCTCATATGTAGTCGTTCTACATTCGTGCTAGATGTCTAGCCATTCTCTTCCTTTTCCTACTCACATTATTATTACACCATTGTTTTTCATTCGACGAAGGTCCCGCGTTTTACTTGCGGGCACTGTCATTATTATTGTTGTTGTTATTATTATTATTATCATCATCATTATCATTATTATTTGCGTTGTCATACATTAGGTTTCACAAACTCGGTATAACTGTATAAGAAATTTTGCCATGGCTTAGGCAAATATTCGCCATGCTCTCACCGCGAAGTCCACATTCATTTCCAAGCCAGGCCATGTGAAGTCTGTGGTGGACAGAGTGGCACAGGGACAGGATTATCTCCGATCACTTCCCTTGTCCCCCGTCAGTATTACTCCAGCCATGTTCCATACCAGTTCGTTGAGCTAACACCGATACCCAAACTTATATTTACTTTTTGACGTCGTTACACAACACACGAAATTTAAACAATGTACACATTTCTGTGTTAATTCAATACAGAAATATATGTACATGTTCCTCGTTCTGATAAAACTGCGAGTTCAGTATACTAAATATGACAAGGAACAAATCCAAGACAATGTAACAAAATTCCGCAGCCCTGAAATATAAATTTGCTGTGAAAGAAGCGGGCTGCGGAATTCGGAAAAGAGCTGTCAACAGCTGCTCTAATCTGATTTGACCTCCCTAACAAAATCTCACCTACACCATCTTCAGCCTGTATTCCGATAGGTGCCAAGTTCGGCTCTGAAGCCTCATGAGGCGCCTGGCGCCGGCCGTCACTGAACTACAACACGCCTGTCTGCTAGGCGCGTCTCACTGTCCGAATAAAGGAAAAAATTTGAAAATATAAAATAACTTCTTTTGCGTTGTTTTCCTGCCGGACGTCAAATAGTGCCTACTTTCAGTCTTTGATTTCTGTGTAAATAGTCAACCTTGGGCACTGAAGAATATACACTTGTGAAAGATTAATACAATTGCCTAATCGCTGTACACTCCATTTACGACGTTTCGGAAGTGGAAATGAATTTTGATTGAGTATTTATTGAGGTTTTTGTCCTATGTGTATCAGTTTTTCTAATTTTAATACTTCGTGTCTGCCTGTCCATCTGTTGTGAGACACTAAATATTTCGTGTATAGTATTGAATACCAATATTACACACTAAATGTTCTTTAAGGGAGCTTACCTTATGTCCATATATGGAAGTATAATTTACGTTGTATATAAATTCAGTGGAACAGCCCATATGTTTGTTCCTATAACCCAAGAGTTAGAGTGTTTCTTCCTTAGAAGGCAAGGCTGTGTAAAGTTGACTAACGAACTAATGTTACTGGCAAAGAAAGCAAAAAGGTCAACGCTTTGGCAAGCGAAATAGACTTCAGAAGAGTCTAGGAGCTTGAAAACAAAAATAGCCGGCACCATGACTAGCAAATACCCTCCAGTTTTTCCGTATCACGCAACACGCTTTTTTTACATTCTTTGCGGAAACCTCATACAATGAACGTACTCTGGAGAGATCAACTCTCCTTCCCTCTGCCTGTGTCTCTTATTTCCGAAACTTCGGAAAGATTTTCATAGATTTCAGCTTCCGGATTGTATGTAGGTTTATAGTCACGTATCATTAGACAGAAAATTCGAGGTGGTAATTAGTGCGTTCTGAACGCTAGATTCGAGCTTACACAAATCCAGTTCGCTCCCTGAAAAAATTAAGTCTGCCCCTGCCGATGAAAGGGCACTGACTAGTAGTTCCAAATTTGTGAGGAAATTCTCTGCACTGCGACAAATGTAGATGAGTGTACTCGTATGACAGTCACTATCATCAGCATGTCACAATATAAACACTCGGCATGTTCTGTGACTTAGGGTTCAAAACTGCTCTTTCCATTTTTGTTTTGGACGGCCCTACCAGTATCATTCAGTTTGTAGTCGCATTCGTAAAATTGCGAAAAGCGACTATTAGCTTCCTCATGTCGATCTGTTGTCCTTCCGTCCGTAGTTTCGTCTGTCCGCATAGAACAACTCGGCTTCCACTGGACGGATATTCATAAAAATTGATATTTGAGTATTTTTCCAAATTCTGTCGAGAAAATTCAAGTTTCATTAACCTTTTGACGCCTAATGTCAACTATAGTGGTCGTACCACACCGCTAACCTATAAAGTTGCATTTTATGTATTTATTCAACAAATATAGGTACTGAATATTTTAAACATGGAATATACTCTCCGTTTTCTTCTCTTCAAAATGCAGTTTGTTTCATAATTCTAACGTATTTGGTTTCTGTATTATTCACATTTTATATATAGGGTGTGCTAAAATTAAAAAAAATAATTCCGGCGCCAAAAGGTTAAAATCGGACAAAAATGACGAGTACTTTACATGGAGACGAATATACATTTTTTATCATATCTCGCTCAATTGTTCTTAGAATGTTAAATATTTCAGACAAATTTTCGGAGAAAGTCTAGACACATATTTTTATATTCAATAACGTTTTTTCGAAAGTCGTCCCGTTGAAAAATATTGTTGTGTCGGACAGGCCACAGATACAATAGGGCGCATGCGCATCACGTACTGAATAACTAAGGCTACAGATACACACTCGGAATATGTAGCCCTTATTGCTTTTCCACTGCAACAATGTTGCACGAATGCGTCTCACGGTTACGTTATACGTACTTTGTCTGTCTTGTTAGCAATAGCACAGCGTCGGGATTAGATATGCAAGCATTATTTCCAAATGCTCTAGCCATCCCTTTTCAGTAGCCTTTTGTTATTCATATCTGTTATTTCCAGGTGTCTAACGTCTTTATGGCGTTCTTGAGCTGTAATTATAGGTAGCCACCTTGATACAGACGTCATGGCATTCAGATCTTCTTAGTGAATGTCCAACATCCCTACCGTGGGCAAGCACAAATATGGTCAAAGTGTTTTAGTGTTTCCTAATTTTATGTTGCCACAGAACCCTTACGCACTCGAAATATTCTTGCGCAATTCCTTTTACGGTTGTTACATATGAAGTTAAACCACAGTCAACAAATAGGTGAGGATATAGTAAGGAAAGAGTAGACAAGGATGTGACATATACATATTATTTAATGGCACATTTAGAGATGGGAATCGTATTTCTTATACATAAAAAAAATAATCCTCAAACCCAAAAACAGTGTTCCGTAAAAATAATTTTTAAAATACGATAATTTTGTCATTCTGGTGTTTCAGCTCTTCCTAAGCATCTGAAAAAAAGAAACATTTTCAAGTGTTAGTGAAAATCAGGTTATTTAAATTAGACTAATCATCTTATGCGTAATGGACCGTGCATCATCTTGATATTTGAATAAAGGTTGACCAACTAGATGACACTTGCTTTATTATGTCAATTTACTGCTCCACATGTTTCGGATGTTAATACGTCCATCTTCAGGAGCTTTCGACTACTTGGTGCGTTATTGTGTAGGCTGTAATGTGC
>Ga0131853_10013672_pt1 | contig 14880 bp, 13 predicted proteins | sample TergutLab28metaG_FD_92764 | JGI IMG/M metagenome (GOLD analysis project Ga0131853, IMG submission 92764) | Labiotermes labralis P1 segment gut microbial communities from Petit-Saut dam, French Guiana - Lab288 P1 (version 2) (version 2) | ecosystem: Host-associated > Arthropoda: Insects >... | reverse complement strand
TGGAAACGGTTTTGAAGTTGCATGAACAGCTCCCGCCGAAGCAGCATGGCTGCTAAGGTGGGGCAGATTGCAACGCAATCTGTGTAATTCAACTTGAGGCTTTTTTCAAGTTGAATTACTATATAACTATTTTGTAGAATCAGGCCGGGACGCTAACGCGCCCGTAGCCTACCTTTGAAACAGGTATCAGAAATTTATCAAGCTAAATTTCTGATACTATTTCAAAGGAATTCCACTATAATGTCAAGGCTTTACATTTTGCCTTTGGCAAAATGTAAAGCTATTGGGTGGGGCGCTGTGTGCCGGTGGCACACTTTTAGCGCGCGCGTAGCGCCGGGCCCGAAGGGCTTGAAAACCCCCGCCTGTCAACAAAAAAGTGCAAAGCACTTTTTTATTAGATAGGCGGTTCGCCCCGCCGCTTTCGCCAAAGTAAACTTTGGCTTAGAAGCGGGGGTCTTCGCCCTTGAGATAAACAATAAAAAAAGACTGCTTATTAAAGCAGCCCAGGCTATAGATAAACCACGTTTTATAAAAGGAAAGGGCTTGGGGTTTCCCAAGTATAATCCGCAGACAGGGCTATGCCCTGTCGAGGAAAACCCGCTGACCGTGCGCTTTTGCGCACAAGCGGGTTTATTCCTACCGTCAGTAAACTCGTTTGAAACTTTCTTTCAAACGAAAAGCAACCGCTTTAGCGGTTGCTTCACCTATTTTGCATATTCTATAGCCCTGGTTTCCCTTATCAAATTAACCTTAATCTGACCCGGATATTCAAGCTCTTCCTCTATTTTCTTGGAAATTTCACGGGCCAAGATAACAAGAGAAGCATCGTCTACTTCCTCAGGGATAATAACCACCCTAAGCTCCCTACCCGCTTGTATAGCAAATGACTTTTCAACGCCCTTATACTTGTCGGCTATATCTTCAAGCTTTTCAAGGCGCTTAATATAGCTTTCCAAAGTTTCACGCCGCGCTCCCGGCCTTGCCGCCGAAATAGAGTCAGCAACCTGAACTATTACAGAAATTATGTTATTGGCTTCCACATCACCATGATGGCTTTCCACAGCATTTATAATAATGTCAGACTCGCGATGTTTCTTGCACAAGGCAACACCTATTGAAACATGAGTGCCCTCAATATCGTGGTCTACTGATTTTCCTATATCATGTAAAAGCCCCGCTCTTTTGGCAAGTGTAGCATCCACACCAAGCTCAGATGCAATAAGCCCGCTTAAATGCGCCACTTCTATAGAGTGCCTGAGCACGTTTTGACCGTAGCTTGTCCTAAATCTCATTTTACCCAGAAGCCTTATAAGCTCATGGTGTATGCCGTGAATACCCGTCTCATAGGTAGCGGCCTCTCCTTCTTCTCTGATCAGAACTTCTACTTCTTTACGCGCTTTTTCTACCATTTCCTCTATTCTTGCAGGGTGGATACGTCCGTCAACTATCAGTTTTTCAAGAGCTAAACGCGCAATTTCACGCCTCATAGCATCAAAACCTGACAAAATAACAGCCTCAGGAGTATCGTCTATAATAAGGTCAATGCCTGTTAAGGATTCCAACGTTCGTATATTTCTGCCTTCACGGCCTATAATACGGCCTTTCATTTCATCATTTGGTAAAGATACAACTGACACCGTGGTTTCAGTTACATGGTCTACAGCACACCTTTGAATGGCACCTGCTAAAATGTCCTGTGCTTTTTTGTCAGCATCAAGTTTAGCTTGCGCTTCAATATCTTTAATAAGGCGGGCCATTTCGTTCTTCATATCATCCCGCACAGATTCCAAAAGATGCTCCTTAGCCTCTTCCCGTGAAAAACCTGCCAACCTCTCCAATATTTCCATCTGCTCATTGATTTTTGCAGCAAGCTCTTCCTTTTGCTGGTCAATAGACTCAAACTTCTTTTGGAGCTGCTCTTCCTTTTTTTCGAGAGAATCAACTTTTTTGTCAAGGCTCTCTTCTTTTTGTGCTAAACGCCTCTCATTGCGTGTTATTTCATTTCTTCGCTCTTTGTTTTCTTTTTCAAGTTCATTTTTGGTTCTTAAGCTTTCCTCTTTGGCTTCAAGCAGTATTTCCTTTTTCTTAGCCTCAGAATCTATGGCTGCCCTCTCAACAAGCCTGGCCGCCTCAAGCTCAGCCGAACCAATTTTGCCCTCCGCTATTTTCTTCCTATATGCCATACCGGCTACAACGCCAATAAGAAGACCAACCAAAGTGCAAATAATGCCAACCACTAAAGGGTCAGAAAATAAACCCATGTCTAAAACACCTCCCTATTTAGTTTTCATTGTACAAGTTAACTATTTTTAATGCATAATAGCATTTTTTACACACTAATGCTTGCCTATATTGTATTAGATTTACAAAAATAAGTCAAGTCGTTATACAACAATTCCAAATAATTATACAGTTTATTACATTTTACGTACAAAATGCTTATTAATAAACCATAAACATTCGACAAAAACAAAGTATAAAAATAAAATTCCAAACATAATGGTGGTTATGCTGTCCGTGATTACGTTGCGCGGAAAAACAGCAAACACTCCCCTTATAACAAAGGAACTGAGATATTCAAAAAGATATTTAAATGCACCCGATAAAATCAAAAAAAACAAAGTTTTAAACCACCTGCCTCTGACTATATCAAAACTTTCTCTTAACGCACTCATGCCCCACTTGCCTGTAACAATAACTGCCGGAATAACAAAAGAAAAACCCACTGAAAGATATAACCCCGGCAGAACAAAAAGTAAAATCCCAATACCGGTAAGCACAGAAGCCAAAAAAACTGTAACAGTTGTTTTGCCTATGTTGGAGACAGCCACACTTAACATACTCTCTACAGAGCTTTCCTTCTTTTCTACAGTGTTTAAAGTAAGATATGTAGAACCGCTCGAAAGCAGCGGAACAAGCACCACCGACGAAACAAAAACGGCCCCTGCAGCTGTGTAAAGTGCACGCATAAGTGCGGCGTCAGAGACTAAAGTTCCTGCTGCGCTCATGTACATAATTCTTTCAAATATAGTTTGCAAAACCATACCATAGCTAATATAGCCGCTATCAAAATTATTAAGGCCCATAAGCGTCAAATAATCTATAAGACTTCCCAAAACAATAAGCCTTTCAACTATAAGCAGCGGAATATACACTATTATCGCAAGTATGGCTATAGCTTTAAAATTCTCTCTAAATATCTCAAACCCTGTATTAAAAGTTTCCTTATAAGATAGGTCTCTTACCTTTATATCACTCAGCATAATTTTGCCGCCCCCGCTCCGCATGCCTAAATTGCCGATGTTATATACACCAGCAACGGTATTGTAAATATGGATAGAACTGTTGTTATAAAAACTAATTTTGAAGCCATGTGCGGCTCTTTGCCATTTTCAGCCGCAAAAATCGCCGCTACCACAGCCACCGGCATTGCAGCAACTATCATTAGAATGGTTATAGCTAGTTCGTCTGTGATAATGAACCTCAATATAAAAAACACCAAAAGCGGCAGAATTAAAAGCCTGAAAGCTGCAACTACATATATTTTCCAGCCTGAGAACACTGCCTTTAAATCATTTTCCGCAAGCATGGCACCCGTTACTATCATTGACAGGGGTGTGGTCATATTGCCCATCATCCTAAGCCCGGTTCCAATAATTTCAGGAATTTTAACAGAGAATAGGAAAAACAAAAGCCCCAGCACAGTAGCCGCGATAATCTTGTTAAGCAGTAATGACCTTATGTTAACTTTGCCGCGAATATGGCCATCTTTCATAATGATATCGCCTACTGTAAAAAGCGTAATAATAAATACCGAATTTACCATAGCCGCATAAAACATAGCCTCCTGGCCAAGCATTGCATTTATAATAGGGATACCCATAAAGCCATTGTTTGAAAAAACAAAAGCAAACATAAAAACAGCTTTTTCGCCGCCCTCTGAGCGGAGCATTTTGGTAACAGGAAATGATACGGCAAGACAGCCTAAATACATTAGGGCCGCAAATGCCATTATAATAAGGCTGTTTTTAAAAATGCCTGCCTCAAACTCCCTCTGCAAAGACATCAGCATAAGGCAGGGTAAGGTTATATTGAGTATTACACCGGACATACCCGGTATATCCTGAGACTTGATAACACGACCTTTTTTAGCAGCAAAACCTACGGCCATGCACACAACCAGTACGGATATGCTTTCAAATGCGGTTTGAAACATGGGTTGCTCCTTTTTAGTCTGGGTCTGCGGCGCGGTTGGCAGCTGCATTATTAAGGCTTTGCAATCTAAAATACTTAATTGCCTCATCATTAACACTTTCTGTAAACACCGAAATAAGCCTGAAAAATTGCCTTGTGCTCATGTTTACATTTGCACTGCTGGTAACAATAGTTTCGCCCCTGAAAACACCTTCACGCTCAACAGTCAGGTCTTGGTGTAATTCTATAAGTTCTGCACAGCGGCGCTCAAGGAAGTTTAAAGCCACTTCCCTCTGTGCCGGGGTGCCATTAACTGCTTGTTCTATTAAATCAATAACATAATCATTAAGCCAGCGCATTTCCGGAACCGTAACATCATTTATTCTTTGGTGAAATGCAAGCTCGCGAATATCTCGCCTAAGAGCAGATGCAATTTGCTCTAAACCGGTTATACCGTGAGTTCTGCTATGATTCTCAAATGGGTTTTCTCCTCTTTCAAGCTCAAAGCGCAAACCCGATAACATTACTTCAAGATTTCTGATGTTGCCCCAAATAGAAAACATATATCCCTGCCTTAGTTGCTCAGCACGGCGCGCATTCATCACATTTATCGTCACAGACACAACACAAACTACCCCCAGCAACATAATTATCCGCTTAAGCCTGCGCTCTTTAACCTTATACTCATATTCATGTGCAAACAAGCTAGTTAAGCCCCCCATCCAAAAGCAAAACCTGACCGTTTAAGTATGTATTTATCGCCATGGAATACACAAAATCCGCCACTTCTTCAGGGCTGCCATATCTTGAGAGAGGTATTTGACCCTCCACTCCCAAACGTTCTTCTTTAGTCAGGTGAGCAAGCATATCTGTATCAATTGCGCCGGGGGCTATTGCATTTACCCTAATACCGCTGGGCCCAAGCTCTTTAGCAAGTGATTTGGTAAATAGGCTTATAGCCCCTTTTGAGGCCGAGTATATAGCCTCACACGAAGCTCCGGCCACACCGTATATAGAAGATAGGTTTATTATACACCCTTCGCCTTTTTGCAGCATATACGGGATTGCCATATGGCTGCAATTTAAAACAGAAAAAAAATTGTTTTTCATTATGTATTCCCACTGCGCAGGAGCAGAGGTATTAAAAAGCCCGGAAAGAGCCACACCGGCATTGTTTACTAATATATCCACCCCGCCGAATTTAGCATTTGCCATATCAAACATTTTTCCCGCCTGGGTGTAGTCAGACACATCACCACCAAAGGAAATGCACTCAACTCCCCTGCTTTCAAGCACATTCTCAAACTCATACATCATATCAAAATTTTGTATGCAGTTAAGCACAATATTACAGCCATTTTCAGCAAATTTGCCTGCTATAGCTTTACCTATTCCTCTTGATGATCCTGTTACTAAAACAGTTTTTTTTAAGCTCATAAATCCTCCAAGATTATACTGAATTCCTTTTGAAACAGTTACAGAGTATTTTTTGGCAAAACCAAAAAGTTCTATACAGCTTCCTAATAAATCTGATTACTGTTTCAGTATAAAAGAACTGCCCCGCCCCAAGGGGCGGGGCAGTTCTTTTATAGGTATTCGCAAAGCAAAAGCTTCACTTTGCGCGCCCCACTTACTGCCTCAAGAATAAAAACCCCTGAACCTTTTAATAGATTCAGGGTTTATCTGCCCGAGAAGGGACTTGAACCCCCACGATGTTGCCATCAGTGGATTTTGAGTCCACCGCGTCTGCCATTCCGCCACTCGGGCTTATCATAGGGATTATATAGTAAATATAAGGAGTTTGTCAAGTCCCTATGGAGTGCACGTAGATGATTTTTTTCTAAAAAATCGGAATATGCTCAATTATTTCCACAAGGCAAAGCGAGAGAACTTATCCTTAAAGATTTTTGCCATCTCAATCTCTGCCTCCATTATAGATAAATTCAACCCCAAATAGAACAGGTAGAAAAATTGGCTGCCACCTTAAATACTTCAACTGATGAAATAAACGCAAAGAATTATTGGCTAAATGAAAATAGTGTGATGACTGCTCACGCTCCTGATATTGATTCGATTTTAAATTTCCATTCCAAACATATCAAAAGACCCCTCCCTAAGACTCTTAACCTAATTTTGAGGAATTGACCCCGTCCTACCGCACAAATTTTATAGAAAAAATCGTTGTATAAAAGACTATACGGAACTTGAAAACCATGTGAAAAACCTCATGGGGAAACAACGTATAATCTCCCATGACTTAACGCCAATTCGAGAGCGGTTTTTGGCTCTGATTTCTCACAAAACCCTCAAGATTTCAACGAATTTAGGTTAGACATATAAACACCACTTAAATGACAAACGCTTTTAGAACGCTCAGAATTAAAACAAATTTGGGGTACGCATTAAAACACTTGACTTATTTATAATAAAACGCTACAATATCTTTATGACCGTATTTGAATATTTAGTCGTTTAATCTAACCAAGGAGAGTTGGTAATGCCAAAAACATTCAACCCTCACGAAAGGGAAGCCATTAAAACAGCCATGCACAACACGGTGCTTACGCTTATGAAAAAAAAGAACATTAGACAAATAACTGTTGATGATATTGCAAAGGGGGCAAACATCGCAAAAGGTTCGTTTTATTCATTTTATAAAACTCGTGAGGAATTTTTATGGGATACTATCAAGACAGAAGAACGAATTATGTTAGACGAGATTGAGCAAATTTTATCTGAGGATATGATAGACAGACCTGCAACGGCAAGGAGAATGTTTAATGCTTACTTAAAAAAAGACGACATTAAGTTCTATGTATCTGACAAAGATTTTGAATATATCTTTCGCAAACTGCCGCCGGAGAGATTAAATGAAGATAGACAAAATTGGGAAAATGCCTATGCCATGATACTCTCTCATTTTGGCCATGAACCAAGTATGATGAATATTGAGGTTCTTTGTTCTATAATTGCTGCTGTGCAGTATGCTGCAGGCACAGATATTCCAAGTAGTGATGAAGTACGAGGCCGTGTGCTGGAAGTTTTTAGAGATTTTTTTGCAGGCTATTTAGGTAAAGGAGGCATTTAGGTGGATAAGGACAAATGGATAGTATGCCCCCTTTGCGATAGCAAAACAAGAAACAAGATACGTGAGGATACTGTGCTGGAAAATTTTCCGCTTTTTTGCCCAAAATGCAAGAAGGAAACTATAATCTTAGTGCAAAAATTTAATATATCTGTTATCAAAGAGCCGGACGCTGAGACGCAGAGCCGATAACTTGTGAGGTAATCACAGTTATCGGCTTTCTTTTTTTATATATACTCATTTAACTTGTGAAAAGGAACAAAAATCAAGATGGAGGAAATAAAATGAGCAGCCAAAAAACAATGAACACAAAAGTCGTGGTTCAATTCATAGTATTAACTTTCGCTATCATGCTGGCGGCAGCAGCAGTTGAATATACTATCGCCAAGACATGGGGAAGCATGTTGGTTATGGAAGAATCGGGCGGGTTTTCGTTTGGCAACAATGCTGTGTTTGGTATAATTGCAGCAACACTCGGCGCATTATCACCCGCATTTGCTTCATTCATTGTGCTAAAGAAAAACAGTGAGGTAAAGAGCCTAAAGCAATGGCTTAGGAATGTGTTCTACTTCAAAACGAAAGTTTCACATTATATATTCGTTATAATTGGGGTTATTGCTTATTTCGCTGTACATATTGCATTTTCGGGTTTAACCGAAACAATGCCGATAAATCTACTTTTTGTCATTATCCCACTGGCCTTGATTGCCGGAGGTATGGAGGAAGCCGGATGGAGTTATATACTTCAACCGGAATTGACTAAAAAATATGGTTTTATGCTGTCTTCTATTTTTACAGGCTTGGTCTGGTGGGCGTGGCATGTGCCTATCTTCTTTATTCCGGGCACAAGCCACTATGAAGTTTGGAATATTTGGATGTATCTTTTTACCCTTGTTGGTATGAGGTTTTTCTTCGGGGCAATTTTAGAAATATCAGGTAAGGCAGGAGTATGCTTGTCTGTGTTACAGCATACCCTGTTTAATGCTTTTGCAATGATATATATCTTTCTTCCGACAAATTGGACTGCAAGCCTTATTGACTTTGCACTGACGATATTTCTTTCAGTGCTTATGGTTTACAGGCATAGGAAAAAGCAAACGCAAAAAGAAGCCGGAAATTTTGAAAAAGGCGGAAACAATAATAATATGGTTAGGGGTTAGACATGAAAAACAGAATAAGTAATTTACAGCAATCATTGATAGATGAGAAAGTAAAAGAGAACATTCGTATAAGCCGAAAACAGTGCTTCGTAATACTTAGCTTAGTTTTCTCCTTAGCGATAAGCGTGTGTGTCATCGTGGATATCGCAGTCACTAATGAGCTAACATGGTCTTTGTACCCTTTATTGTCTATCGCATATGTATGGCTGATTTGCACATCACTATTAGCAAAGAAAAACAGCTTGATTATATGGTTGTTTTTGATTTCAGCAACTTTGCTGCCGTATTTATTCCTCTTAGAAAAATTAACTCCAATTGACGACTGGTTTAATGAACTAGCCTTGCCAATCGCTATAATTGGTATTGCTAGCCTGTGGATATGTTCGTTTGTCGTAAAATATTTGAAAAGAAATAAATGGTTTATGATTGCCGCTATTGTTTTTATTTTGTGTGTGGTTGTTGCCATTCTTGTTAACATCGTGGTCTTTGATTATATGGGTGAAGAAGTCCGTTTTTTAAACACAAACTTCTTATATATTCCGGTTAGTGCTTTGCTTTCTGTTATTTTTTGCATTACCGGATTCATAAAAAGAAAATCAGGCAACGCGTAGCGTTTTTTGAGGGCGTAGATGTATTTCGATAGAAATCCAACTCCAACTATTCAGGCTTTGTTTGCCCGTTGGTGTCCTGCCATGTTATAGTAGAATTCCACCGAAAACAAGATAAGGAAGAATTCAATCTTGGCCTTGTTCTCGGTGGCTCAAACTTACCTCAATTACTAGCTTGCTTACGGGGAGCAGTGTTTATCATATTCAAAAGACTTTCAAACTACAAGCCGCAAGATTTAGTTTTATAAGCTCTCCCCAAAATCTTTACGAAACTGCTTAACCAATAGCTCCGGCCAATTTCCTTTGGGCTTTAAACGGCCAAAGAAAAAACGAAGCACTTTTGGCTCTTCCACAAACTCAAGGCCGCCAATTAACAGGCGGTTTTCAAACAGCCATACGATACGATCGACAGTATACTTTATTTGAGATAATGTAAACACGCGCTTAGGTATTGCAAGCCGCAGAAGCTCCATTTCTGCAAGGCATTCTTTCCCATTTTCATTACGCTGCTCACTGAGAGTGCCACGCTCCATCCCCCTCACACCTGATGCAATAAACATAGCCGCCGCCAACGCACCCGCCCTATACTCGGTTTGTTGGATATGAGAGCAGAACTGTGTGGCGTCAATATGAGCACCAAGGCCTCCCGGAGGAGTCACAACAGGAACTCCTTTTGCAATCAGTTCATTACATAAGGTATTCACGAAAATAGGTGTTTGGCTTATTACATCAATATCCATAGTTTCTTGTAATCCGATGGCCATTGCCTCCATCTCACGCACTGACATTCCGCCGTAGGTCAGAAATCCCTCAAACAGTGGTATCAGTTCACGCATTTTTGTAAACAAACCGTTATCAGACAATAAAATTGCACCACCGCGGGCGGCTCCAAGCTTGCGTGCAGAAAAATATACAACATCCATTAATGATGCAATTTCCCGCACTATTTCTTTTATATCTACATGTTTATACTCAGCCTCACGGGTTTTAATAAAGTATAAGTTATCGGATAGTAGGCTTGCATCATATACAAGAAGGATATCATTCTCACGGCAGATACGGGAAACCTCCCGCATATTACTCATGGAGACCGGCTGGCCCCCTACCAGGTTGGTTCCTGCTTCAATCCGCATAAAAGCAATTTTTTCTTTTCCGAGCCTTTTTATTGCTTCCTTAAGTTTTTCGATATCAACATCGCCTTTAAATGGAGCAGAGCTATTTATCTTTAGCCCTTCAGCGCTGATGATTTCTTCTACATGGCCGCCTCTCAGAATAATATGCTCTTTGGTGGTAGTAAAATGGTAGTTCATAAGAACAGTTGAGCCTTCTTTTACCAAAGTCTGTGCAATAATATTTTCACATGCACGCCCTTGGTGGGCCGGCAAAAAATATTCCATTGCGAAGATATCTTTAAGCACAGACTCCAGGCGGTAAAATGTTTCCGACCCGGCGTAGCTGTCATCTGCTTGCATCATTGCAGCATATTGATTCTCGCTCATAGCGTTAACTCCGCTGTCTGTTAGCATGTCAAGAAACACATCTCTGTTTTTCAATAAGAAAGTATTGAAACCGGCTTCTTGCATACAACTCAAACGATCTTCAACCGGCAATAGGTTGATTTTTTGCACCATCCTTACTTTGTGCATTTCAAGCGGTATATTTTCTCCTGATAAAAATGTTACATTGGACATAGCAATTCTCCTTCTTATTTTTTTCTTGCCCAAATAAAAAGTCCCTGAGCAAGTTAGGACTTGCTCAAGGACGAGAATTTTATTCCCGCGGTACCACCCTGATTGCGACTTGATAAAAGTGCGCCACTCAACGGAATCAATCAATTCCTGCCCTTGTTACGGCGGGCTTCCGTATGCTCCTACATTAGACTTGTTCGCAAACCAAATATTGAACCAATTTTTAAGCGTAATTCGCCGGTCTGCCGCCCAGGATGCTTGGGAGAGCAGAACGCAAAGCGTCCGAACAGCCCAGCGTTAGGGGCAGCGCAGACTGCGTAAGCAAATTTTAAATAACAGAAATTTTTGTGCGCTTTTTATAAAAATTTCGAGTATTTAAAGTGCGAAAAAATTGTGTGAAATAGTTTTCGAATAAATCTATTAAAACATTGTTTCAGAGCATCAGCTCAGGAGTGTATTTATATACCCGTCAACACCTGCTTGCACCAACCGCAGGATCTCTAATTGCTGGCATTGGGAGCCAAGCATGCTGAGTTAAGGTATTTTTCTCTCCGTCATTGCCTTTTTGATAGAATAAGTCAAGTAAAAGGAAATGTCAACAAGTTTTTTAAGGTTAGATGTAAAGCTATTTGGGTGGGGGCTTTAAAACCCCCACCCAATAGGCGGTTCGCCCACCGCTTTCGCCAAAGTAAACTTTGGCTTAGAAGCGGGGGTCTTCGCCCTTGAGATAAAAAATAGCAATCTGCATTTTTGCAAAACTGCTACCCAACCGAGCATATTTTTTGTATAATAAGAATAGGCAATGGTTTTCCGGGAAGGGGCCGATAAACTTTGCAACGCATGACTTGCAGTTTTAAATTCATTTCACTATAAATACTATAATAGCTCTGATACTGAGGTTTACTTGAGTGACGGTATACAAAACGCTTAATTTAAAGTTTGGTTGCCTATTAGAAAAGCTCAAGTAGGAAGCAGCAAAAAATTGTATTACTTGCAAACCATTATTTTTTCCTCTTGACACGACTGCCGCGTCAAACTTTATACTTGAATTGAAGGAGGGAACAAACCCAATGAGCCAAATGCAGACCATCAGCACAGTATCAAAAAGCCTTGGCGTGTCGAGCCGTACACTCCGCTATTACGAGCAGATAGGCTTGCTTGAGAGCAAACGCATGGAAGATTATGCTTATAGAGTATACGATGAGGGCACTATACGAAGGCTCAGGCAAATCATTATCCTGCGGAAGCTTCGTGTTCCCGTCAAACAAATACGTGAGATATTTGCCAATAGTAATGCTGTGAGTGTAATGGAGATATTTGAGCGCAATATCAGCGAACTGGACGAGCAGATTACGGCCCTAGCGACTGTTAAGTCTATACTTGGCCGCCTTGTCTATGAATTGCAGGAAAAAGCGAATATGCGATTGCAGCTTGATTATTTAGGTGACAGCTCTGTATTTGCCATTGTGGATAGCGTAACCTTCCCTAAAAACACAATACAGGAGGAAAAATCAATGGAAGATTTGAACAAGGCGAATGAAAGCTTGAGCAGGCTAAGTGATGGTGATGTGCGGATTGTTTACTTGCCGCCCATGACGGTAGCGGCATCTTACTTTTCAGGAGTGGCTGAATGGGGTGTTGGCCCGGAAGCAACTATGAAGATAGAGCAGTTTGTACAAGAAACAAACTTGCTTAAAATCAAGCCAAATGCACGAGGGATGGGCTTTAGCTGCGGCAGGGAAGACCTGAAACCACAGCTTGACGAAACCCCAACAGCATATGAGGCGTGGGTATCAATTCCTAACGATATGGAAGTAAAGCCTCCTTTGGTTAAAAAGACTTTTGATGGTGGACTGTACGCTGCCCATGTACTTCGCAATTGGGATTTTCAAAAGGATTGGACTTTGCTCCAAGAATGGGCAAAAGCAAGCGACAAATACGAAGAGGAGGTTGGCCGGCCATGTTTTGAGGAAGTATTAAATTATTACAACCTTATGAATAACGGTGCAAAAATGGAAGATACGCAGCTTGACTTGTTATTGCCTATTAAGGCGATAGTAGTGTAAGCAAGCTACTTATAGGAATATAGGAATGGAGTCAAAGCTTTACATTTTGCCTTTGGCAAAATGTAAAGCTATTGGGCGCTACCCGTTAAAACAGGTTTTAACGGGTTCCCATTTTGAACCCACCCACCCTAGCCGAACATAGTGAGGTTGGGCGGTTCGCCCTTTAGATAAATGAGAAAAGTTTTAGAAGATGCGGCAAAGCATATAAAAAACATTATTCTGCCTGAAAACACTAAGGAATATGGTGCTAAAGTTGATTTTCTATAATACCATATTCTTTAGTATTGTAAATGAGAAAAATATCAGAGAGGGAATTGAAGCGTGGTTCGGCCAAGAGTTGTCATGTTTGCGGAGAAAATATAATAGACCTGTCCTATAACCCCATTTCGGCACCCTTGCGGCAAATTTTCCGCTAAGCTTCGTCATCGGAAAACACCCATACTTCGCTTCAGTATTAGCGTTTTTCGCTTCCTGGCCTAGCAGAAAATTTGCTCGCATGGCTACCGGAAGCGGGTTATAGGACAGGTCTAATAAAGATTAGGATTGAAATTTTTTTTATTTAGGAGGATATTTTAATGTCAAAATATCAGGCAATGAAAGAGGCTATTGAAGCATTCCAGCCGGGCGGTGCAAATGAGCCCATTTTGTATTCTACAACAGAAGTGAATGAGAAGGGGTTTAAAGCATTACTCGGCAGAAAGGTTAAGGCGCGGCCCACATCTGTTGCAATATGGGTAATAAGTATACTTATTATCCTAATGGCACTTTTGGCGGCTGCTGCAATTGCCACCGGCCACACAGGCACACCAACTTTTGCTGCTTTTGTACCTTTGTTTGTATTTTTATTCCTTTTTCGCACAACTCTTATTGCTGTCGGTGATAATGGCTTGGACTTTTATTTTGTAGAGCACAAGCGTGGTTCAATATATGTTGCGTATGATAAAATTAGTTTGCCCTATGACAGAATAACGAATGTGAAAGTGCGCAAAGGTAGATTTAATACCAGTTTCGCATTTGAGTTTTCAAACGAAGGTAAGAGTTATAAGATAAAAACTTCTGTGCCGAATAAAATGAAAAAAGTTAACGAACAGGCTGAAAACCTGAAGCGCCTGCTTGAAATACTTGAAAAGGCATCTTAACTCTAATGGCGGTGCTTAGTGTGTTCGGTCGAGTTGGTATAAAAGCTGTATATATTTATGGTGATGGTAGTATATCGAAAACAAACTCCTTAATTTTGATTTTGCTTACTCCTAACTTGGTAAGTAGTAAAATAAAAGTTTCCGCGAAATAAAAAAGCACAAGACAAAATTCTGATAAAATGTTAATCAAGACAAGAACATTTTGAGGGAATTATGTTTTGTGCCAAGAAAAGAATAACACAAAAGCTGGAGGAAGTAAACAGAGTCATATAACGGAGAAAGAGCGGTATAAGATAGAGGGCTGCAAAGCAGTAGGGATGAGCAACCGAGCAATAGCGCAGGTGTTGAACAGAAGCCACACAGCAATAAATAAAGAAATAAAGCGCGGAACGGTGAAGCAGATGAGAAGCGATTTGACGGAATCTAAAGAATACAAAGCTGACTATGCACAGATGAAATCAGAAGGAGCCGGCAGAAACAAAGGAACAAATTTAAAAATAGGGAACGACCACAAGCTTGTGAAATTTTTAGAGAAAAAGACGCGAGAAGAGAAGTACTCGCCCGATGCGACCTTGGCAGTGGCACGAAAGCAAGGCGGATTTAAGAACATGATATGTAAAAAGACGTTGTATACGTATATCAACAATGGGCTGTTTTTGGAGTTATCAAACAAAGATTTGCCTGTCAAACGAGAAGGTGAAAAGCGGACATATAACAAGGTTCGTAAGGTAGCGTTGAATAACAAGAACGGAAAAAGCATATCGGAACGCCCGCAGGAAGCAAACGAACGAAACGAAAAAGGACACTGGGAGATAGACCTTGTATAGTGAAATGAATTTAAAACTGCAACGCTTGCGTTGTGGGTTTTATAGTGGAAGTTCTACAAAATAGTTACATATGTAACTATTTTGTAGAACTAGGCCGGGACGCTAAAGCCCGT
>Ga0131853_10013671_pt1 | contig 14881 bp, 12 predicted proteins | sample TergutLab28metaG_FD_92764 | JGI IMG/M metagenome (GOLD analysis project Ga0131853, IMG submission 92764) | Labiotermes labralis P1 segment gut microbial communities from Petit-Saut dam, French Guiana - Lab288 P1 (version 2) (version 2) | ecosystem: Host-associated > Arthropoda: Insects >... | reverse complement strand
GCGACGGAGGAAGTGCCATTCGCTTGACTTCTGAATCAACTTTGTACACATTGTTACAACAAGGACTGGACATCGGCCCACCGCAAAGCCCCTACCCATACTTGACCCCCCCCCCAAAAAAAACCCGACTAAACATATACATATGTCCATCCATCCAGCTATGCTCTGAGCGGGTCCCGAACCCGCGATCCCAGTGTTACAGCGCCACAAGAAAGTGGACACTTCAGACCGTGCAACCACCGTGCTCGGTACACGGAAAGATTTTGGACTAATATTGAAATCAAAAGTTAACAATGAGGGCCCCGAAACACCTTTGCCACCTCGTACGTTTTAGTAAGGCGCTGGTTAACAACCAATTGTCGTCTTATCGGACAGAATAATTAACGCTTAGGAAATGGACTGACACGTATAAACAGTTGTATTATGTCCTACTGCCTATTACTGCTCCAGTAAAAATTAGGTTTTTTTTCGGCGAAATATTATCCCGACAAACATTAAACCGGCCGCAACAGCAACAATTTCTAACGTTTTCATTAGAGTATCAACACTGTTTCCATCCGCGCCTTCACATATTCCTTTTCAGTGGTTTCCTAACGTAACTTTGAATACAGGGAAGTTCTTTTTAAGTACAAATTCAAACAGCGCCGCACGTCAAATACTGGGTGTTGTGTATGAAGTACAGTACTGAATCATGAGCAAGTCATCAATCAAACAACAAAACCTGCTTAAAGCAGAAATGCGATTTATGGCGAAAACAGCAGGCTACACTCAGTTTCACGTACAGGAAAATAAGAGTCAAATGAAATTCTCTAACAGCTCATAACAAAACGTGTGTAGGTACATTACTTTCCCCCCAGCCAGGTCATGAAGATATCGCTGACGTCGAGGGCTGTCATTTGAAAAACACACGAGGTGATTCTACAACACTGCACACTATTCTTAAAGTAAAACCAACTAGATGCATTAATTTCTCAAATTTATTTTTGGAATAAAACTCTACATGTTTCGGACAGTTCCTCTGTCCATCATCAGGAGTTTTTCACCGTACACACAGTAATGATGTATGTCATACAGGTTTGCTGACAGTTTGTGAGCAGGATCAGCTCGCAAGATGTCAGCAAACCTGTATGACATGTACCATTGCTGTGTGTACAGTGAAAAACTCCTGATGATGGACACAGGAACTGTCCGAAACATGTAAAGTTTTATTCCGAAAATAAATTTGAGAAATTAGTGCATCTAGTTGGTTTTACTTTAAGAATTTATCACGAGGTACGGTCACCTGAACATCAAAATGCACACTAATAAAAATGTCTCCATCTTTACAACGTCAAGTAGAAACTTCCACACCAATGAAAACGATAAAAAAAAAATGCAAATATAATTAAAGGGGTTCACAGCCATGAAAATTTCAGACGGGGGGTTTTGCTTGTGATGCAATGTAGGAGTACTGGCTACAATGAGAAGCAGATCAACAAAACCCCGTAGAAGAGAAGAAAATTAGGAATGCTGAAAGCAAGAACTCACTTTTGGAATCGTCCGTGCTGATTCCGCAGTGTGACGTCATTAAATTACTGAAGTAAATTCGCAATTAAAAACGTTACCCCCATAAATGTCGAGAGATACAAATTCACAATAAAATGGTTTACCACTGAAAACAGCAACAAAATTTACGACAAGAATGTGTACATTTGCGCCTTTTAAAATATGTCACTGCAACAAATTGATTCTATTGGTCATTCTGAGCAGCCTGCGTGAGCGCGCGCGTGTATGCACCTATGGCGACAACTCATGAACCACAGTAGTCAGACAGACGACAATCGGTACTATTACGCTTATGACGTAGCTGGGTCATAGTAAAAAGTCTAGTTCAAAGTTACAAGCACGAGTGACGGCGCAAAACTATGACTAAATTCTAGACATCTTCTGGTAGCCGAAAATCTAGGATACACAGCATAAATTAAGCAACACAGACCAACACCATGTAGGCCCGCTACTATCATTTACAATGTATACAGATCTTCTAAAGACAAAAACTATTTAAAGCGTTCCATGCGTTAGATCTACAAGCATCCCAGTGTATGAAAGATACAATATACCGGGTATTACCAGATTACCATAATGCGAATCGTGCAAGATGCCTGTAAAATAGTAAGGCTGCGTTCTCGCAGGCACTGAACAATGTTGCTACCGTACGAACTGACTCGCAAAATGCGGCTCCTGAAGCTGGTGTAGCCGACCACCCTAGATATACTGTTGCTGTGAGACATAACATGGAATGCAAAATACCGGTACATACTTTACGGCTACTGTGAAACATTAAACAGGTTAAGTCGTCGTTTTTGTTAAGGGAAACATACTGGACAATAAGCAGTTACACAGATTATGCGGATAATTTACCCTGTGTGTTATACACGGTACGACAGCCATTCAGTTCCTGGCAATTCTTCAGCAGCATTCCCAACAGCCACGAACAGCAGCCCGCTGTTTGTATGTATCCTGGCCTGATGCATACAACATAACCTTGTAAAATAATTTCTTAAATCAAAGCACCATGAAGTACATTTGTGCGTCGTTGCTAAGCGAAGCATTACAGAGTATCGTACAAAAGGTGCCGTAGTTCAGATTTCCCTGTAGCGTTCCGGGCATGTTTGTCGGTGAGACCGTAGTAATGGAGACAGTGAAATGAGAGAGAGAGAGAGTCGAATATCGATTACACGTCAACCTTCTTTGTGCTGTCCCGCCGTTTCGGGATTTTCGAGTTGCCATTCCGCCTGCAGAGAGCTTGCGTTTCCTGGTGTTGCAGGAGAAGAAGGGGGACTCCCCTAAACTTTGATGAATGGAGCAAAGGAAGCAAGATCCTTACTCTGTATGTATGAAATCAATAGGCCACATTAGCTGCGTTTAATACATAGCACTTACCCGAAGCAAACGCAAAGTACTTAAAATTATGGTCGACGATGGGGAATGACGCCAGATTTGACAGACGGATTTCAAAGCACTTGGACCGCTTTTACAGGTATTGCAAAACGCTAGCGCAAGCGAATAAAATGGTCTTGTAAGAGCCAAATTAGGAAACAGAAGGACTAGTAAGAACTAAGTTTCTACGAGGCATCGAAATATTAAATATACAGCCATTTAAATTAAGTACTTCGTTTCACTTTTACCCCAACTCTTTGCAAGCGCATTTCTTGTTGAAGCCTCGAAACTCGAGTGACATGAACTGATTTATTCAAATTCGATGTAACAGAAGAAGGAAAATTACCATGATCTACAGCAGCGTTTGTCTACTATAACATTATAAATTAGAATGAGAAAATGGCGATGGATCTGATGGATTCTCTGGGGTACGGGAATGAAGCCACTGCAAAACATGCAGTGGACTGGAATCCGCAGGAAACCAGGAAAGGAAGACCAAAGCAAACCTCGAAAAGGACCGTTCTGGAGGAAGTTGTAAAATGTGGCAAAATTCGGAGCGAGGTTAAGAGGTTGGCGGAAAACAAAGTCAGATGACGATGCTTCAAAAATGCTCCTAATGTTACTAATGGAACAAAAGGCTATACTATAACTGCTACTATTAATACCACTTCTAAAACGGCTTTTCTGAAACTGTAATCTGCAACGGCTAATTAATGCTGTACTGTGTACAGATACTTTACCACAAATGGAAAAATGATTGCTTTACAAGTACCTGCGTTTTTTTTTTTTAATTTCCCTTTCTCCTATTTGCGGCATTTAATGGCGTGACAATGAAAACAAGGTCATGAAGTTCCTATAACAGTGCCTGTGGCATAACAGGCGAAGAGCACATGGCACGTAAGAAGAGAACAGAAATGCATACAGGATTTTGGTAGGGAAACCTGAAGGAAAGAGGCCGCACTGACAAGGGATGCGAAAATGGGAGGTACATTCACATGGCTCATGATAGGGAAAAGTGACGGGTTCCTGTGAAGACAGTAAAGAACTTTCGGCTTCCATTAATGCTTGACTAGTCGAAAAACTCTGAGCTCCTCAAAAGGAACTACTCCACGGCGCTACCTAGTCTGCGCACCTTACAGATGGGAATTACAAGTACAGATCCATGAAGAAGAATTGTCAAAGACAAATTACTGTATATGCCTTTGTTTGTACAAACCTATATTTTGATTGGGTATATTCAGTATCAGTAATTTTGAAGTGTCCTCAAATTTAGTACGGAGGTCTTCCGGTGTACAGGATGACTAGGTCTAGGCCTGTCCGCTTTTACAAGCACGTTTCTAGACATACTGGTAACAATTAGACTGAAGCACATTTCAGTAACAGGACCAAACAATAAGAGATTTTGTTGTTACTGACACTCTAAAGGCTAAATATCACTAAGACAAACGAAATTACATGTTTAATAGGGTTTTATAAAGATTGCAAACAGTTACCGTACTTACCTATTCATCACAAATCGACTCGAAGATCTGTACGAAACATAAATTACTTTTGTCCAGTGTCCATACACACACACACAAGAAGCAAACACAAACAGGCCTACATTAAATGCTTAAAGGAACACGAATGACATCAGCAGAACACAGACCAGATGCGCTCAGGTATATGGAAACCTTGATTTATTCTAAGTTATTCGACGATTCTTTTTGAATTTCAAAATTTTTACGGAGTCGAAGGAAATGCTAAGACGCTCAGTCATGGGATGGCAAGGACGCCAGGATTTGGAAAGTGATGTCCCGATCTACTTCAATACACTGCCTGTGCCTTGGTTTCAGACACAAAAGCAACCCACAAAAATACCAGTCAGGATAGTGGCCAGCCTAATCCTGACGAGATTTGAACTCAGAATATCCAAAACACACCACCAGGACTCTATACCCATATTTGGGAGGTGGCCCCTGGACGATTGCTAATTATCTGATGAAGATCGCAGTACCCCCAACCCCAGCATACATGGTGGTCAAAGAAATATCTTCAATATTGTTTTATCAGTATATGGATGATTTCTCCCATGTTTTAATGGAAATATTTTAATACGTGTACAAGTGTGTGACTGTCCTGCACACAACGAACCATTTCGAACGCACTACTTCAAATACCGTGAATACTCCCTGATGATGGCACCCATGGAGCACCGAAACATGTACGAGATTTTGTGCATCTGCTGAGTAAATATTCCATTGCAAGTAAGGCTGAATTTGTAAGATGATCCCGAATACAATTTCAGAGCGTAATTACTACAAAATTACGCCCTTTATTAATCTTCGTGTGCCATCAGAATGAATATTGGAAGATATAAAATATGCATATAGGTAAGGGCCAGTGATGTAGTTTCTGTTAATCGTCTTAGGTAGAGTGCTCCTTTGGGTCCACGTTCCCCCCAGCTGAGTGTATATACAGACAGTAATGTTAAAAAGGCAAACTGCAGAGCTGCTTTCACAGACTGTTTACCTCAAAGAACAGCTCAGAAGCCTGTTAACATAGTAATTTTCCACCCGCTTTTGGGACAAGTAAAGGTTATTCAAGACCCAATTTCAAGCATATTTGTTACTTTCAATATGCTGCATCCAAATTATCTTGACAAGTCTCCACACACACACACACACACACACAACGTACTAAGCAATAAACACACACGCATAAACACAAGGTCATGGACACATGCGCGCGCACACATCCCTTGGCCAGCAAGTTTACCTGTTCTCAGCTTGCTTTTCAGTGACTTCTTTACTGGAAACATAAGAGAGAAAAGGCTCGTTTATTTATTTATTTATTTACTCATTCACTCACTAATTCATCCATTCATTCATTCGCTCCCTCTCTCAGTTTTCTAAACGACATGTCATTATCTCAGACTGTTGAGCGTCGAATGGTAGACAGTATATGACGAAATGGAAATGACGTAGAAGAAAAACGGCATCTCTCGAAGGGTTATAACCTTGACGTGGTGACAGGGCCCAGTAATTCCTATGATCCCGACAGCGATGCCGACGAGAGCTTCGGCTCCTGGCAGGGTCATCCACGCTGGTAAGGTCAAGGGTTAGGGACGAAGCATAACCCTCCGGAACTGTGGGCTAATCACCTGCACTTGTTACAATATTCGATTAAAGAAAAAGCAGTAAAGAAGGAAATGGCAGTGGCCTACTTCACGATTCTCTCCCGGCAGTCGCTTGGAGAAATTGACGAAAACCACTTGCAACTATAGTTATTATGGTCGGTGTCACAGGCCGGATTCGAACACGACACCTCCCAATACAAGTCAGAATTTGTACGATCTAAATGTACATGGCAATATTTACGTAAATCAACAAAAATCTGGAGATAGGAATGGCCAGTGCAACAGTTCAGCCAACAGTCACAAAAGGCGTGACAAGGACAGAGCGGTCTGCTTATCTCTAGAGTTACATATAAAATTCCACTAGGTGGGGGGGGGGAGGGAGGGAAAGGCAATGTATAGAGTAACATTGAGGCGCGTTCGCCTAACCACTGCTGCCATGGAAAAGCAGCAAGTATTACATATTCTCAGTGTGTGTCTGTAGCCTTAGGTACCCAGCAAGTAACGCGTATGCGCCTTATTTTTGTCATCTGTGGTCTGTCCGGCCCTACCATATTTTTCCACATACCTCATAAACCGCACGATTTTGAGGAAAATGTTATTGAGCATAATATGTGTGTTTTGATTTTCTGTACGACATTTGTCTGGAACATTTCTCATTCTAAAAAGAACTGAGCGAGATATCATATACCTACAATGGTCTTCATGTACAGTACCCGCTATACTTATTGGATTTTAAAGAAACTTGAACTTTCTGGGCTGGTTTTCAAAAAATACTCCTATATCAAATTTCACGAAAATCCGTCCGGTGTGAGCCGAGTTGTGCGACGGACAGACGCAGACATGACGAAGCTAAATAGTCGCCTTTCGCAAACGCCCCTAAAGATCATTGCCCTTTAAATACGCCCCTCATTTTTCACAAAAACTCCAACAAGGTGATTCCTTCTTGGGAAGGCAATCGCTTTTATTACGTAATCTGGCCACTTCTTACCCTTAATCACTGCCGCTCTGAGGATGAAGGCAGCCGGTTCCTTCGAAACGTTGATATTCGCCTACAAGTCTACACGATGTCACAACCCAGAATTCCACAACCTCAGTACTATCTTCTCTTTCGAACTTCTCCCCCGTCTTGTGTTACCACCTAAATAAATTCCTGATTTACGTTATTCTGGGCTATAACGCCGTGTCTCTGGCAATCGACGTGGTATCTTATTACAGAAGACTTGAATCTTCAACACCCCAGTGAGATGCTCAAATTCTAGATTGTTCAAGTACAGATCCCAAATACAATCTGCTGTGTTCATGCTACATGTGGTGTGCTGTGTGGCAACACATTTTAACCCACCACAGCTTCGCTATAAGAATTTCTAAACACACCGCACACACGTGTATATCGCATTTTTATAAAGGTGACGGTAAAGGTAAAGTTCACCCTAGAACAGGCCACGAAGGCCCAAAGGGGCACTTTCTTTAACCTCGGCGCTAGATGGGGTGGGTGGTAAACGCCACGCCCCGGCCGCTTTACCTCCCGGGCAAGACCCGGTACCCATTGTATAGGAGGCTGGGTGGGCCCCAGGGCCAATCTGGACGGGTGCGGAAAATCTCGCCCCTACCAGGATTCGACCCCCGGGCCGTCCAGGCCGTAGCGACTGCATTAGTGTAGATGTATTGTCATTTGTACGCAGAAGATGACAGCGACTATTCTAGGAGAGACTGCAACACTCACAATAATCCACGTATTCGCAAACAGTTTTATATCTTTTCTGCTTCCAATAGCAACTGGACCTCCACCAGTTACAACAAGCATGTCTAATAGTTTCAGGTCCTCGAGCCATTTACAAATATGCACAGACAGCAGCAGGGAAAGTTATATTTATGTGAGCAAAACAAACGTGCACAAGTTTCGAAATTAAAAAGAATAAAATCACATCACGATTACAGCCGTAATCATAACAGAACATCAAATCGAAGAGCCCTTTAGGACTAACAAAATGATTTATCACAATTTCATCAACTGGCTAATTTAATATAAGAGGAATGTACTTAGTTACGAGTCATCCATCTGCTTAGCCGTTTATCTTGATTTCAGTCATTTCGTTGACTGAAGAACCGAATCAATCAAAATAACGACGAAAAAACACACATCATCATAACTGTAAGTTGTTGCAGTATTCGTTTCAACGACAAACATAAATCCGTGTATCAATGTACACACCCAGGACAACACTGTGCCCGTCATGTACCGGTTGGACGACTCTGTAAGACAAAACGTATTTTTATATCCTACCACAAAATTAGGAGACCGCGGTGGCACAGTGGTTAAGGTGCTGTGCTACAAATCGGAAGGTCGCTGGTTCGATCCCAGCTGGTGTCAGTGGATTTTTCATTGATACAAAATCCCTCCGATCGCACTATGGCCATGGGGTCGACTCAGCCTCTAACAGAAATAAGTACCAGGCCCATTTCCTGGGGGTAAAGGCGGCCGGTGCGTAAGATTGACAACCTGCCGTTGTCACGAAATCTGGTAACCATAACTTCGTGGAACCCTCTGGGCCCTCCGGGCCTGTAACAGGACTGACTTACGTTTTACCACAAAATTAAATGGTTTCATGAAACTCTCGAATTCTGCACTTTAAGACGAAAACTCGCTTAAAGGCTGATATAATGACTGAAGTTTGGTTATCTATATTTAACGGTAAGTTAGTTGTGAGATCAGTGACAGTGTGACGCACATCAAATCCTTTGTGACTTACTGTAAACAATAAACGCAACTCTGACAGCAGAGACGGAAGGCTCAATCTGTTCATTTAATTGTATTTGAGCCGTACGCGAGAGGAGTTAACGCAAGAGTGAATTAGTGACTTAACAAGTTGTCTTACGTCTTAAGGACAAGAAGATAAAAGAGGCTGGGTTGACTGGGGAATGGAACAGTAAGACATACGGACAGAAGATTAGCACAAAAGAACGAAGGGAAGAAACAATTTTGGATACCTAAGACTTAGGACGGAAGGTAACTTTAAAATGCCACTTCAGGACAGACGGTGTTAAGAATTTGGATTCAGTTCTTCAGGCTCAAGAAGGGGTCCGGGGGTGAACTCTGAGAGGAATGAAATTTCGTTGTGTATAACAGGTCTTCATCCGGGGTGGGACTAAGTTTCTCAACACGAAATATTTTCCCTGGCCTTGATTATCCGCTCAATTCTTTCAGCAGGACTATAGATGCTGTTTGTGTTATCTTTAGCTAATGTTTATATCAACTACACAGTCCACTCACTCACTAAGTGGAAAGTCGTGTAGGCTCAACTACTGCCAGTCCGATTTTTCATAAAACACATTGGGTGGTATATAGTGGTGGCGTATGAATTCTGGCGTCGGTGTAAGTCACGCAACTAAGAAAAAATTCTAAGCAATAGCTCCCAACAAGTGGTGGCATCCTGTGGCCCTCGACCATTTTCTATACGGTCTTTGGTTCCTTGAGACTCTAATAAGCATCGGGTTAAAGGTCATCCGTAACATGCCATGACGGCACGAAGGAAAGGAGGCGTATAACTCTACTCATTCTTAACCCATCTGCAGTTAATAATGATAAATAACATTTATCCTGAACACTGGATGGGGGTGGGTAGTCCACACCACGCACACGCCGCTATACCGTCGTGAAGGAGCCCCGGTACCTATTGTAGAGGAGACTGGGTGGGTCCCAGGGCCGGTCTGGATGGTTATGGTGACAGGACAAATCTCACGCAACCACCGGCGTTCCAACTCCGACTGTCCAAGCCGTAGCGATTCGCAGTACCGAGTACGCGCTCCCGGCCCCCTCTAAGAAGCATGAATCCCATACAAATTCCATAGTGAGCAGACATGGACGAAACAATATTACTTTAAAAGTTATTATACAGTTCACCGTAATCTAACGCCAATATGAATAAATGAAAACAAGTCGATGTTTCAAAACACTAATATTATGTTTTAAGGCCCCTTTGCGGCACGTAGCCAAATCATTAGTGTCGAAGTGGCCTACTGCTATAAAAGGTTGCGCACCACTGGTTTAGACTAATTTAAATTGGTCAGTAACATAAGATTTCGCGCTGAACCCAGGAACTTCCCTTTTGCGAAGTTCTGGTTATGTCGAAGCAGAGCAGTACAGGCCCACTTGGGGTCAAAGATAGACTCGTGAGCACTTGGAATCTTGTCGGGTTTCTTCGGAATTTACTTTAAATAATATCCTGTACAAGGCTAAATAAGAAATTTCAACCGTAATTCTTTTGGTACTGGTTTATTATTCTTGTTAATTGTTGTTAAACATTTTTTGTTAAATTTCAGTAACGGTCTATAAAAAAGAAGACAAGCGCCAATAAACACAAGTATTTTACTCCACGATTTCACGCCTATTTATTAATGTCTAATGTTACTTAACACTTTGAACAAGAGTTTACTGTATATTCAACGACAATTCAGTTCCTACCTCACAGTAAACACGCTGCCTTTCTATTACAAATATCAAATGGCTAGTATGTTTACGGAAATAACTGATGGTCACTGCATCGCATAAAACACACGAATACATGGTGAGAAATGTGTAGATTCTGAATGTTAAACCACGTGGTACATATACAAATATCTAAGCTTTAAAATGTTAAAAGCATCTGCATGCGTCTAACTTCGACCATGAAATATCTATTTTTCTTCAATATTTTGCACTGCCCGTGTATTTTGTCACTGATTATTAAACCCCAACTAAACACACTTAACTGGGTTACATACACCCTGTTATTTGACGTTACGTTATTTCGGACATGTTTCGACTCGTATCGAACCATCTTCAGGGAGACAAATACAAGGGAATACAGTATATGTATATGTTGACAGTAACAATACTGAGTACAACATATGCGTCTTTTTCTATACAGAATGTAGCAGCGTCAGATACTGTTCATGTTTACAGTCTTTTTAATATTTCAATGTCAGCTCAATACATACGTATATAATATAATAATGATTAAAATCGAGAATTAAAATTATTAAAAGCTTGTCTGATGCAATGAACAATCGTGGACATTTATGGCTGTAGAAGTCAGTGTTTGATAACTTACCCAAACATCTACGGGAGTCGTTAATTACTTGTGTCAGGATTGTCATCCCATAATGATGCGATGTGGGGCCCACTGCTGGAGTGAGCACACGGTTTATTGTTTCCACCTGAAGCCAGGCAATAACCAACATAACACTCATCCCTTTAACAACTGTCGCGGTACAGTTTGTACGTACTGTACCTGAAGGAGTAAGGCAGCTGAGTCAGTGAAAGAACGACCATACAGCCAATAAGAAAGCAAACCCGAATCACTTCCAAAGACCTCTCTTCCTCACAACATACACCTTTGAGGTCCATCTTAATGTTACTTTAACATCATTATCTGCCTTAGTAACTGAACACCTTAATGCACAAATTCTTGTTTTAAAATACGTTTATTATGTTCCTCTACATGTTTCAAGCACTATGTGTTCATCATCAGGATGTCAAAATTGTATTATACAGCATCTGGTATCATCACACTCTGTAGATGGCCGTCCGGTGCACAGGTTGGGAGAGGACTCATTATCTGTGTCTTCCACCTCACAGGGCATTCCAATGGATTCCCCGCCAAACTTTTTACGTGCCAACTTCCATATCCGAGCTGATGTCCGGTAATACGATGAGATTCGTACCAGTCAGTAATGCTACAAATTTCCAATTCAGATTTGTTTCCTCAGCACCTTATGAAAGCAATGTGTTTTGAAAACTGTTCTGAAATAAACAGCGAGATTAAAAACTACGGAGTACCAAAGGATCTTCGATAACGACAACGTTACCGGAAACTAAATCCTTGGGTTTTGGATGGCTGTGGATAACCACAAATGCGCTGTGTGTATTTATTTATGGTTTAAACGACGCTCTAAACTGTACAGATTTCGCCCTATACAGCGTCGAATTATAGGGTCAGTCACTCACTCGATTACCCTTTTGGCACCGGAATTATTTTTTTTTAATTTTAGCACACACTGTATATAAAATGTTAATAATACAGGAACCAAATATGTTAGAATTATGAAACAAACTGCATTTTGAAGAGAAAAAAACGGAAAGTATATACCATGTTTAAAATATTCAGTACCTATATTTGCTGAATAAATATATAAAATGCAACTTTAGAGGTTAGCGGTGCGGTACGACCCCTATAAGGGTCGTTAGGCGTCAAAGGGTTACGCCAAGTGCGTTATGCAAGGCAGATGAACAGGAAAAAAACGTGGTTAACGGCGATGGTACCCTGCTACCCCGGTATCTGCCTGGAGGGACTGAGAAACTACAAAGAACTCTGGTGACGACAGCCGTTAACTCGGGGTCAAGGTTTACATTGTGTATGTTACGACTAAGAATGATGAGTGCTGATCACTGGACTGCAACTGTCCGTAAAATTAAGCCCTGCAGAAGGTAGTGGTTAGTGTCTTCTGCACTAAACTACGGCAAATCTGTCTCTGTTTACAACATGGAGCAATACAGACGGAACAACATTACAGCTTCATTCATACATATCCACGACACTATATGGATGTCAGTGGCCAATTCCATGCCCAGGCCGTAATATCCCCAGAAACGTATCCCCGGTACCCATTGAAAATGAGGTTGGGTTGGCACCAGTACCGGTCCGCACGTTCTGGATATACAGTAAAACGTTGTCCCAGCCGTGATGCAAATCCCGTGTCTTCCAGCCCGTATCACAGTCACTAGACCGACATCTCTTCCGCGGCTCATAAACTGTACAATACTGAATTTCCCAATACTATACCCAATTCGTGTCCTCCCCCCCCCCCCAAAAAAAAAAATATTCACTCTTAGCCAAACGTGCTGGCGTCTCCAGGTTCCCCGATGTAACTGTCCACAGCTTATCACGAAACTCAGCAAAGATCGAGTTTTAAATATCCTAACTGCCATTAGGAGAGCCAGGTAACGCCTCAGCGCGAATCACACGCTCTACTATCGAGCTACGTCTGCTCGAGCTGGTTAACAACAAGCAGGTCAGGGTATGTAACTTCGATCCCCAAAACAGGATACATGTATGTCACGCTTCGTAGTAAGGTGGAGAAACATCTCGTTGGCAGTAAGCACTGAACCATCAAAACTACGGCTTCTCTGTCCGCTGCCTCGCTATTCCACGCATTCATAGCTACATACTGAATTTCAATTTATAAAAGCGGAGTTGTGTTCACGAAGGAGCGGAAGCAGTGTGTTCGACGGAGGCTCAAGTTTCTCGCCTCGGAGAACCTCCTAGCAATCGATAGCCTCCACTCATGGCTTCTAATAGAATTAACGTGTTTGTCCACTGAACAAAGGAAGGCAGAGAGCATAAAGTCACTATCGACTTCCAGACATCGGGTGTTATGTTTTGGTTAGGAAAATGTGACCCAATTGTCTTTTGTGTTGCAAGCAAACTGGTTGACAATTACACTTAGGTAAGGTATAAATTACGTAAAACCTACCTAGTATGAATGTCGTATTGTGTGGTAAGCTGTGCTTCCAGACAAATTTCCGTGGTCCCGAAAACAGGCTCTACCAGGGGTGGTCAGCTGTACGAGGTTCGGTTGCCGCACTTACATGAAGCAACTTAGGCAAGAGCCACTGCATGGAAGCGTCAAATGAAACATACGGTAGCAACGCTGCTAACTGCCTGAGACAATGGCTAGTGCTTTTTATTAGCGACAGTACTACTACTACTACTAATCCATTAACAACAACAACAAACGCCTTTCTCTTATTGGCTAGTTTCCTGTTCGTGTTCATCCGACTGTTTCGGCCATTATAAGTCTCCTTTCTTTAGGAAAAAAAAATAGATTGGACACAATCACTCAAGTACACAACATATATATTGTACATCACAGCTACATGTTTCGGCCACCTCAAAGTAGCAGTCGTAAGGCTGTACAGAGAACTATACAAAGGAAATGTTTACATGAACGTGTGCTTTAAAACATTAATTATTCTCTTGTGTCTCGAACATTATGGTTGAGCCCCTAATGTATGCCCTGTATACATACATAACGTATTGGGTATATATATATATATATATATATATATATATAAAGTTAATTATATACGTCAGCACTACCTTTTTTATTCAAACATAGGGCTACATGTTTCGACCCATCAGTCGGTCATCTTCAGGTCGAAATATGTAGTCTTATGTTTTAATAAAAAAGGTAGTGCTGAAGTATATAATTAACTTTATTATATATTTATTCTAGCATTTCGTGATGCCTTCTTTCAAGTATGTTTTCTATGTGCTACCAGACACGAAATACACCTACGATTATCTGTTTTACTGACGATACGCATTACATAAGCCCCCACAAGATGGCGCACTGCAACATGTCAAAACGTACATCCAACCACCTTTCTCCCCAACCTACTATACCTTCTTATACTTTTACATTTTTTAAAGTTAAAATTCACATATTTTAACTTCATAACAAAAACACTTATTTTTACAATTGCTTTCCTACAGACATACAAAAATATCAATAATCTATATATTTTCCCCCCCCAAAAAAAAGGGGGGGGCACTTCGTGATGCAATATACATAACACGTGTACAAAAACTCGTGCATGTTTCGGCACCCAGGTGCCATCTCAAGAAGCTACTATAACAAAGTGTAACCGACCACTGTTGGTACAAGAGACAGAGCGATTGCTGGCGTCAGTTGCAGGCAGTTCGGTACCTTCCGTCTTAATTTAAACTGTCAACGTACATTCAAGAAACCGTTGGTGATAAGCAGGAGGGGTTGTTTACAGAGAGCTTTAAATAGGAAAAACGG
>Ga0131853_10013669_pt1 | contig 14884 bp, 8 predicted proteins | sample TergutLab28metaG_FD_92764 | JGI IMG/M metagenome (GOLD analysis project Ga0131853, IMG submission 92764) | Labiotermes labralis P1 segment gut microbial communities from Petit-Saut dam, French Guiana - Lab288 P1 (version 2) (version 2) | ecosystem: Host-associated > Arthropoda: Insects >... | reverse complement strand
AGTCGTTGCAACAAAAGTGGACGAAGTGTATTGAGTTATTAGGGGACTACATTGAAAAATAAAAAATATTTTTTTGTGATAAGTTGTTTCTTTCTTACTCAGGTAGATAAATTATTGAACACCCCTTGTACATATAAAAAATACGTGTATTCCAAGTTGGCAGGAGTCATTTGACTCATGTTTCTAGGTAATGATGTGTTGGTATTTTAATCTAAATGCTAGGACAGGAACATCAATTTGCATAAGATTTGAGATTTTTGTGGCAGTTAAAATTCATCTGAAGATGAAGGTAGCAATTTCTTTTTAATGTCGGTGCCTATCTGCCACACCATGTCATGGTGACATAACACAGAAAACCACACATTGTGAACATTCATTTGTATTCATAATTTGCTTCAGCGTCTGGATGGTCTGTATACCAGGAAGTTTCGAGATAACAAAGGCAGTAATAAGATTGCCGTCACCCTACCTAATAGAAGAATGCAGCCACATAAAGTATCTCCTGTGACAGGTGAGTTTAAGAATGGACCATCGTTACAAAGCCTCAACAGTTGGTATACTGTCACTGTCAATGACTTTAAGTGCTTGTCATATGAAATATTATGGAGTGTTATGTAGGTTTATTCTGGTTATGGTAATAAATGAATGTAATAGTGTTCATATGATGTGAATTTCAGAAAAGCAATCAGATGTTGAACGAATAGTGATTCCAGTCAAATTGGATGCATCTAGATCCATTTCAAGTGTCAATTTGCAGCAGAAAATTGTTATACAAGTTTCTTCAGATAAACCTGCATCACGGGATAGTAAGTGAATTTTGCATAGTTTTAAAGCCATTAGTATATCTTCTTTTGTATGCTGTAATTTTAAACTCATGTACTGTCCTTTATTGCAGCTGTTTCTCCACCAAGAGTAACAAGTTGTAATGTTCCAGAGGAAAATGTCACTGAAAATATAAGTTCTGATTATGAGGAAGGAAGTAAAAACTTAATGGAAATGGATGCCATTGTAGGAAGGGAAAGAGAAGAAATGAGTGAATGTCAGAGAGCAAATGCGTACGAGTCAGAATCATCACAAACAGAGTTAGTCAGGTAATGCAGTGTGACATGAAGATTTACTTAGTTTCACACGGAATGTGACTGTAAATGTTTATCTCTCTCTCTTTTTTTTGAATGGTATTTTTCCAAAAGCAGAAATTGCACATAGCTTGAAACTGTGATCACAAATTGATAGCAGGGGACTGCCACTTCTGCTCTGAAGATACATGTGTCAGCTTCCACTGAGACATTGGTAGCCACCTATGATAATACAAAGGGTCATACCTCAGAAGACTGTGATCTAAAATTATGCCACCAAAAAACCCCTAATTTCAACTGTCTTTTTACCTTTTTTTTTTTCCCCCACAGTAAAATTCTATCCAAGTTAGTGCCATATTTTGTTGTGTTGTAGAATACTGACACTTTCATACAGACCATTCTGTGTCTGACTGAATATACTGCAAGAAAGGAAACTACAGTTAACATTCTGGAGCCATGCGATGTGGCATACATGTTGGCCAATTATGGACATTCTTGTATAGTTGGTAACATTTCTTCAATGCCCCCCCCCCCAAATCTCAGCAAGTATGGTTCTGTCTCTCCCCTTCTACTCTGAATAAGATTTCGCAACACTTGTACTGTGCAGATTGCCAGCTGGCATGCCTAGTTACTTGAGATGTGCTTGTTATTGCTTTCAATAAAATCCATTGTTGTTATGATATGAACACATGCCTGTGGAAATTTGAATCTCCCCCCTACCTGCCACTCCACCCTGTCATTAATGCTCAGTGGTGTACCTAAAGTATTTATTGATCATACCCACCACAACCAAAAGTTTGGAAAAGCAGAAGTTGAGATTTTTATCTGTAGGATTTTTCTGGGAGTAAAGCAGCTCTGGGGCACTGGAAGAAATCCCAGGGGATTGAAGTGTAACATGTAACCCTCAGTCCCACTAAAACTGCCTGCATCCACCACTCAGTCATGTGCAACAGCTTTACAGCTTAGCACATACATTTATTTTGTTCTCACTAGATTTATAGATAACTTCTTGACTTTATCTTCTCATGTGTGCCACTTTGTGGCACACAAGAGAAGATAAAGTTTTCTCTGTCCATACCATGAAGGCATACAGGATGGAGTAGAGGTGTAGCTTAACTCATTCAAACACTGGCTCTCGATGGAGCTGTGTGGTAAACTTCATGCCCTGGTTGCTTTACTTCTGGCAGAGAATCCCAGTACCAATTGAACAGAAGGCTGGGTGGGCCTCAGAGCTGGTCTGGATGTTTTTGGAGAAGAAAAAAATGTCTTGTCCCTACTGAAGTTTCAATTCCAAGCTGTCCAGTCTATAGCATAGTTGCAAACCAACTACACTAGTTTGGGTCACTGGACACAAGAAATGTGAAGTATAAAGACACAGGTCCTGCCATCATATATGCATCAATATCATTCCTTTCCTAAAGTGATCTGCACAACAGATACTCTTGTAGAACAGGTTGTTTTAAGAGGGCAAATCCACATACACACAGGACCTGCTCTAGGCTCTAGCAAAGCAAGCAAGTGCCTGGGACAGCAAACTTCCAAGACGGGCATTTTAACCCCTGGGTTCTTCACAGAAATCCACTGACAGTATTGTTTTGCCATATACAGTTCATGGTCCATATGAAATCTGACTTTCTCTGACAAAACCGCCTTCACAAATGTTTTCTATATTAATTAGCCTTCTCTTTGGCCTTAGCATCCGTTTAATGCTGGTACAAATCAATTTCTCAGTTCTTTAAATTGTGTTCATTTCATTTAGATCTTAGTGCCAGTAGTATGTGACATGGGACAACATGAGCTTTTGTTGACAAAGTCACTTTGAAAATGTGTTATTGTTCTTTGTGCCTTATTGCTTATTTTTATCTTTATTTCAGCTTTCCTGAAGTTTCACGAATGGAAAGTCCTCAATTTGTAGTGACACTTGATGGCTTAGACCCTTCAGTATTTGAGGTACATTCTCGAAAGAAGCAGCAGACATATTCTGTCACTGTGAATAGTCCTAACATGGGTTCCGAATCATCATTGGTTGAACACAAAGAAAAGGATGTAAACGGGAGTGAAGGGGTGCAGAGACAGAAACGAGCTGCATCACCAATATTATTTCAAAAGTCAGAGGGTTCTGATGCTGCAGGTATTTGGTTTTTTGTGTTTGAAGCACTGATGTTTTCTTTAATACAAATTATAAAAACATCATCTAGAACTGAAAGAAGTTGTATGCTCTCATTTTTTCCTTGGACTGGGAAATCCCATTTCATGTTTCTGAATTTGGCCACTGAACAGAGGCAAATTGAATTCTGAAATAATGGGACAGTGACCATAAAATTGTAGCAGTAGTAGTGAATACAGACCCATTTGTCTAGCATTCCACTGTACATAGTTTTGGTAATTATAGGGCTAATTAGCATTTCACTGCATGTAATGAAGCACACAAAATTGTTGATATCATTCTATATTCATAATTATTATCAAAAAATAAAAAGACTGTTACTTTATTGAAGGTAAGGGTGAAGATTGACCAATAAACATTACAAGTGAAAAAAACTGTTTCTGTTCAAATTGAAGGTAAAAACAATGCTACTAAAATTGTTCAAAAACTATATTTTTTATTATTCATATAAATTTTAAAACATTTTATCATAAAATTTATGGAAAATCAACCGCTCGCCCAAAAATATTGGAAAATCAGCACGGAATGATTTTTGAAAAGGATTTAAAAGTCTTGATGTAACTATTTTCTGAAATATTATTATTTTTAATAATAACTTTATTATCACTGTTATGTTCATCCTTTAATTTTCAGATTAGGAATTATTAAATTTGTTAAATATTTACGATATTTAACTTTTCCTTATGGTTCTGATGTGTTTTAGAAAGTGAATAAACATTACCACTGTTTTAGGTCAGAGTTTTTAGGGGTAAACATGTGTTGCAGTTTCACTTTACAAAGTAGTTCATGTTTTATTTCCTTTGTCTTAAGTTTGATTCACAAAAGGTAGTCGAGACAGGATGGTACACGACCTAAGTTAGACATTTGCATGTATTACTGACAGCACTAATACCGTAAAGAATAGTGCAGCAGATTTTTACATGTATTCAAAGAAGCAAGTTTAAAAATAGGTAATAATAGAACTGAACGTGAGGTTATTACAAAAAAACTTAACCACATTGTAACTGGAAATTGATGTAAGATGTGTATGAACAACAGTAACAAAATGGATGGAGGTTAATTATAAAGTTTTGGTAAGGTAAATTAAGAAGTACTGTTGTTTTTCAATTCACACACTCTTGATCTCTCTCATTCCCTAAATCTTCAGTCACACAACCATGTTGAACAGAGTGAGAAGTATGTAGATTAGAATTGTATGAAAGTAAAATGCTTTGACTTAAGGAGTGACTAAGTAAAAATTTTCAGGGTTTGTATGGGCTCTGTCTATTAACAGACTTACAAATCTTGGTTGTGGTACAAATCAAAGAAGCATAGTAGGACAGCAGTGAATTTTACTCCGTAGAGGGCCATGAAACAGTGGTCTGGACACACAGATTTTAGGTTACATATACAATGTGGGTAGTGTGTATAAGTTTTCTGTTTACTAACTCTCTGTACCTGTTTTTTATTAGTTAATGGCAAATGCATTTTAGTGTTAGTGTATTATCACCAGTCTAATCTAGTACATAAGTGTGCTAGCTGCCTGTTACTGTGTATTGTGATATTCGCTTGCCCTCTGTTACGCTTGTACTCACAGATGTAACAAGTTGTTACACTTCTTTCACTAATTCAGCAGTCAAGTATGAATAAAAAAAAAAGCACTAGCTCCCTCAGGAGAAAAATAATTCACTCTCTGTGTTCAGATAGGTTGTTTGTTGAGGTTGACAGATTTAGTTCCTTCCCCAGTAAACAGTGCTATTTAGGATAAATTTAAAAAAAATGTTGGTACTGGAGCTGTTCACTCACCATGTTGAGACCACCACACATTTATTTCCTTTCTGTAGACATCACTTTCACATTTTGAGGACACTCTTGGTTTATATCTGCTTTAGAACTCGTGCGTTTTTAGTGCACTGCAGGTTTGTGTGCTTTTCTGTAGAACTTGCTTGCACTGTTTGAGAGAACTGCAGATTTATGTCTCTTTCTGTAGAGCTCGTTTTGTTTCTGTAGGATCAGTGACAGACAGTCTGAAGCAGAAGATAAATGAACGGTGCAAGTTTTGGCCAGCTTGTCGATCAGGGGATAAATGCATCTACTTGCACCCTACTATTCCTTGCAAGTAAGTCTTAGCTGTTGGTTGAGTTCTGTCTTGCACTTTTACTAAATTCAAGAAATATGAAAATTGCATTCTGTAAAATAGTGAGTATTTGCTAATGTTATATGTATATTGTGGTTCTTGGGACAAACGTGTGTAAATGTTAGAATGCATGTCAAATAAACGTGTGAGTATTGTGGTGAGGAAGCAATGGAGTTTTTTTTTGTAGTATTACAGTGTTCGTGTTCTGTGAAGAATTTTATTCTCTTCAAGGTCTTTTCCAAATTGTAAGTTCGGTGACAAGTGTCTGTATATTCACCCAAACTGCAAATTTGATGCTTCATGTACCCGACGAGACTGCCCCTTCACACATGCTAGTCCACGCAACATGAGCAGTGCTACTGCTACAGGTATTTCCTACACTTAGTTTAATTTACATGTTCTTGTCTGTGAGGAGGGTTATAATTAACGTGATATGGCAGTGAAATGTAAGCATCTAACTTCATGTAGCAGGGATCTCTTTGAGAGGCTGATAATAAGCTAGCTGCTGAAGAAATTCCCCACCTTTTATGGAACCCAAAGATTCTTACCATGTTAACATCTTATACACCCTCAGCAGTGCATGTGTAAGTTTTGTGGTCGTTTATTCAATGCAATTTTATGAATAATTTTGATGGTGTATCAGTTGTTAATATGAATTAAAAGGGATGTAGTGAAGTATGTACACATTGAAGATTCCTTACCATGTTCACAACATTCCACCACTGACAAATGTTAGATACATGTGTTATATAAAGTTATATACTGGAGTCATTCTTATGTGTATTGTTTTCTAGAGGTATTGTAATATGTGGGTAATACCATGTTAATTTCATTTCATGAATGTTGTAATGTTATTTGATATTATTTCAAAAGATTTGATACCTGATGATAACAACGCTTCACCCTTAGGTCAGAGAGTAAGGGGACAGGCCCCTTTCAACTTTATGATGACAAATTGACCCTCAACCCGGAGTGGCATTCAGGGAAGGGAGGGGATATAGAACAGTTCAGTTCACAAAACACAGTGTATTTAATTAGATAAAAGCCCTTTGTAAGCCACGTCAGAGTTTAGATCATGTTGTGTAATGACAGAGGTCAGTTTATTTACTTATGTTTCTAAGCCTGATGGGGCACTGTCTGGCCTGAAATTGATTAGACTAGATCTGTTAACACCTGTAGGAGTTGACACCATTAAACCTTATTGCTTCTCTCCAACTGCTGTGCAGTTTGTCACTCCAAAAACTTAACGCTACCCATTGCTCCAGCTTGGCAAAACTTAACACAAGTACCTGCCATGGTGGAAATGCATTAACTGTTAATTTCCATACTGCAGATGCAACACCACAAGAGAAGAGGTCTTATTTAGAATGAAGTTAAAAATGGAAGAGAAATATGAAATGTATATTGTGGCTGTGTGAATGTGATTCAGTTTTTCCAGAATGTTTCAGTTGCAGGAATTGTGGTGATGATGATGAGCTTTATGTTTCAAAGCAGCAGGCATTTTGTGAACATATGAGCACCTTGTAGTTCTGTTGGTTGTGTTTAGCACAGTGTTTGTTTCTTGAACAGATTTCAGGTTGCTCATTTTTGTATATAAAATGATAAGCATATATATGGTATTCATGTCATCTTTACTGACTCCAGCTGCTGCTTTTAACCATTGTGTTATTAGTCTGCCTATGGCACTGTTTGTTTGTTTAGTTATTATTTCCTTCCATGGAAACTGGGTGAACATTGCAGTTGCAGATATTGGAGTACATTTTGGCTTATCCGTTGTTTCAGCAGAAGACAAGGAAAGAGTTTTTTGCATAGCATTATTGTAATGTTTCCTCTTCTGCATCAAGGAAGTGCAGTCCTTACAAAGAAACCAGATCTTATGTATATTTCTTATACTTTATGGTGATAATCTTTACGAGTAGTTGTGCAAAGCAGAAAGTTTGTTGTTTGATAAAAATAATGCATGTGCATCTTTTAATTTTTCTGTTCACGATATTCCACCCTTACATTTGCCACATTTTGCTGCTACTGCTGCTTGTTCATTGTTTGTTATATTTTGAATCCTTTTTCTGTTACATGTTCCCATTTTTACTACTGTTTTCATAGTTCATCTACATGTTCAGAAACACTTATCATCTTGTTTTCCCCCAGTTTCTTTGAGCCTTTGCTTGTAAGGAAACACTTTTAAGTTGCTTTGTCTACCCTTCCTTGCACCTTCAGCAATTGTTTTCTGTATTCCATATGTTTAAGTTTCTGCAGCCATTATTCATTGCACTGGATTGTCTTTTGGTATTAGGCCACATAGTTCAATAAAGATTTTTTGGTGTTTGGGGAACTGCTGCACTTGCCATCTTCTGGCATTGAGCATTTTGGGGGAAGATGCCACTCATTCCCCATCCTGCACACTGCCTGCTGCCAACACTGCATAAGGGCACCACAGTAATCCCCAGATTCACCCACCCTGAAAATGGCAACTGCAGCATTTGCTGAAATGTCAGGAAATTCCGATTACTATATGTCACTCTACCTGGAAAGGCAATCCAATGCATTTGTCTTCTGTAATGTTCAGACTCTTGTTCTTTTGCCTCCCCATAAATTTCATACATTCATGACAATTTCATGCATTTGCCCCCTTTTCATAAGGAATCTGATGTTGACTGAGTTGGTGGAGTAAGTGACATGACATAAAATTTATTCCACTGGGATGATGCTAATATACTTGTTAATTGCTGCTGACAACACAACCAATATGCTACCCTTACCACCTCTTGTAGAAAGAGTATTTCCATCTGCCAGCTCCATGGGGTTCTTTACTGGCCAGAAAGGTTTTGGTAACTGTTCTTATAATATCCCCACCATATGGCAGTAATAAACAGTATCTGAATGTCTGCTTGAGTTGGTATTTTGGAACTGACTTTTATCAGAAAGAATTTTCTCAGAGTCACATAGTAACATTGCTTATTCTCTCAGGCTGTATTTACAGTACTGGAAGTAAAATGAAAATTAACTCAGTTCAGGGGATATGTGAACAGTACAACAGTGTTTTCCACACAAGGTACCCCTGGACTAATATGCTGCTGCTACTATTACTACTAATAATAATAATAATGTTAATGCTAATAATACTTAAGTTGTTAATGATATTTGTGTGGAGTACTGCTGTGAATCATGTCAAAATGTTTCAGCAGCAAGAGCCACGGCATCAACACGAAGATCTACACAACAGGTGTGCAGATTCTTCCCAAAGTGCAGCAATGTGAATTGTCGGTTCTTGCATCCAAAGGTATGGGATTAGTTTAAGTAACTGTAGGAAGTGAATAGCTAATAAGCCCTGTATAGGTGTGGGAATGAAAATAACAATCAGAGGTTTATGAAAAAGGAAAGAGGAGCATATTAAATATGCAGAATGGATTTTGCAGTTGACTCCAGAATCTTTTGTCTTACCATTTGAATAGATAACAATTAAATATTAGAATATTATGTACAAAACTATAATTTTACTGAAAATCAGGTAAGGGGTATCAGTCAACAACTGATTTGATGAAATTAAAAAGACTGCATATTTCAGCTTTATACTGCCATTATTAGCCCAAAAATGAGACTGTTAAAATACAGCAGACATTCTTGTTTTATTGGTTTTTGCAGTGCACTTTCACATATTTCTGCAGACATACACAAGTGCCACATCTACCTGTCTCCTTGAGTACAATGTGCAAGCCAGAAGTTTTCAAGCTGGCTGTGCAAAAAAACTGAGCAGCTTTAATTTACCTATGTGCTACTAGGTACTACTACTGAGTCAATTTATTGTGAATTAGTGCAGTGAGACTCACTGTAACAGAAAGTTGTGCAGTTGCAGTTTCATTATGTGTTGAGAGTGTTTTGCACTTTTAGCTTGGTGAAATGGCAAGCTTTGAGAAACAGAGAATTTGCTTCAAGTTTTGTTTTAACCCTGAGAAACTGGCTTCTTAGACTGATGAAATGTTAGCAAAGCATTTTGTAATGATGCCCTGTGTAGAACACAAAACTTTGAACTATACTCGTGTTTTAAAAGTGGTCACACTTCAGTTGAGGATTTAGGATTTTGAATGTCAGCTCACCCATTATTAAGTCAGACTGATGAAAACATGGACAAAGTGCATTGAGTCATCCATGAGGGCAGCTGGCATGCAACTAAATGATACCTTTAGTATTCTAGGCTTATAATATAGTACATGGTGGTGGCACTTGACCAAAGATTTAAACTTTGAAGGAAATAATAACAACCTATAACTAAGGTAAGCCTGAAATTGTCATATTCCCCCAGTCCAGAAAATTTTTCTTGCATCTTGTAGCTTCCTTCATTGCATGTTGTACAGAGTGTACCTTCACTCTACTTATCTTAGGTTTTAGAACTAGTTCTTCCTGTATTGTAATTTGTCTGTAAATTATTATATTCATGCTAGTGAAGAGCTTAAAGACAGAAGGAGAAGAAAGAAAAGTCAGTCTTAGAGAAAGTATAGGTGTATGTTAAGTTAACTCAACAGTTTTTGCAGTCATAAACCATTATGGTGTAAATAGATTGACACTTATTTCATCTAGAAAAATGGAGACATACTCAGGGAAGCGTTAGACCATTAGTCTTCGCTGAATGCAAAAATTTCTTGTGTAAATCATCTTGACACCACCTCAGAAGCCTTGTGTGTGTGTGTGTGTGTGTGGTTGGTAATTGAGACACAGAAAGGGTTGTCAGTCACTGGTGCTGTGGTGAGGGAGAAGCTTTTGCAGTCACACAGCCACTATATAGGGTGTGGGAGAGAGGAAAAGGCTAGCTTGCATGCCAGTAAAGGTTGGTTTGCAAAAATTGAGAAGTGTATGAATGTGCACAGCATGAAGAGAACAGGTGAATATCTTAATATACAATCTTATTTTTATCTAGTTTGGCTCTTACAACTCCAGTTATTGTAAAGTTGAAATCTCAGCTATCTGAAAAATTATCATTTTAATAATGGCTTGTGTTAAAATTATATTTCTTTGTGTATATTTTTTATTTCCTGGTGATGGTTTTCCAAATGTTGAAACATGTAGCAAGCAATAAAATCTGATAAAAAGTTGAGTTATGACTAACGGTTTGTGCTTCCACTCTGCTGTGTATGTATCACAGCAGAATGTCATGGATAAAGGTATCCCATTTTTTTCATCAGCTCTTAACTTTGTGCATTGCACTTTCATGAATGGGAGTTTTTAAGAATGTAACTCTGCGACAAAGAAGGGTTTGCTGTACACAGAAGATATTCATTTGTGGTATTGCAATATAATTTATATGCAAGGTTGGGTTTCAAGCATACCATTAGATGTCAGTTTAGTATTGCTTGTGTACAATAATGTTCTCATATCGGAGCTGATGGTGGCTTTATTATAATGCTGGAACATATAGCCATATGTTTGTTAAATTATATATGTCAACAATATGTTGGCCTCACAGTTACAAAATATTATATTTGGACTGGAGCTCAACACCACTCTCTGTGAACCATACACATTGTGCATATTATTTGCATGAACTGAGCAGGAGCTCTTTCTGTTTGAACTGTACTAAGTTATAACTGTTTACACTCTATATACAGGCACTACACTGATTTAACAGGCAGTGAAATGTAAGTTACATTTGTGTAAGTTTTGGGAGCCGTTGTGAAACTTGTATCCTGAAAATTATGTCACTCTTTGTTAAGGATCAGTGGTGATTCTAATACAGCGAGAAAAATTAGTAAATTTTGCAATTAATTTACAAATACGAATGAATTAGATCATTTATTTGAGCTGCTGTAAAGTAGGTCTGTCTCATTGAATGTCATCACGTCTTATAGTGGGAAGTAACGTTTAAATAATATCACACAGTAAAGCAAGTTGTCACATCTTGTGATGTCAAAGTGGCTGATTTGGTATTCCTTGACATGAAGGACAGCAGTGTAATAACATATTGCCCTGTTGTGATGTCTGCTATGCAGCATGAACAATTACAAGACACTAAATTTTGTCCGGTTATGTTTCTTAAATGAGCTGTATTGACTGAAGTAATTTAATGTCGTCATATATTTCAAGGTTTTGGGATCAGCCTGATGAAACATGTATGGTAACCATATTTTTGTTTTTGATAAAAGAGTTTTGTTGACCATAACACCCCCTTACATGATTTTCCATGTTTTATGCAACAGTCTGAACAAAAGATAGATTGTAATTTTACCTTTTGTTTTGTATGGATATGGAACTTGCTCTGTCACCGTATAGGATGAGTACAGTTCATTGGTGCCAGAACAGGTGCTGACAAGAATATTTGTTTAATATTATTTGTTCCATGCATTGCAATTATAATCATACACATACACCGACAGATGCACACAGTTTATTTAAAATCATAAATTGTCCATGCAGATGAACTTCACTACATGTTTTGGCAATAAATCGCCATCCTCATGGAGATCTTATACAAAGGCATACAAAACCAGCATGTCCAATTCACATAAATGGTGTTAAAAATGAAATGTTAAAAGAAAATAGTGGCAGCCATAAGGATAAAAATGCTGTGAATAATATGCACAGTTTTATCTTCATGGATGCCACCATTTACTTTTAACATTTTATTTTTAACACCGTTTATGTGAATTGGATGTGTTGGCTCTGTATGCAATTTGTCGCTGAAACGTGTGGGTAATTTATGATTTTATATAAATTTGTGCATTTGTTGGTGTATATATTTGTATGTATATATTTGCATGTAGGTGAGAATAAATAAACATGAGAGTGGAGTAAATTCCATAATGAGGAGCTTCATAATTTGTATTCTTCATCCAAATTTATGAGGGGGGTCAAATCAAGGAGGACAACATGGTTAGGACATGTAGTGTGCATGCTGTTCATGATAGGAAATTAATTCAAAATTTTATATAGACAGCCTAAAAGTAGAGACCACTTAGGAGGATAGTATTAAAGTGGATCTTATCTGGTGGGAAGATATGCACTGGATTCATGTGACTGAGGGTAGGGTCCTGTGGAGGGCTGATGTGAACACGGTAATAAACCTTTTGGCTTCATAAAAGGGGCAACTTATTCATTAGCTGAGTGATTGGTAGATTCAGAAAAATCTGCTCTGTAGTTTTACTGACTTAGTTACTTACTACATGTGTATGAAGTATAAAGTGTGAAAGTGGACTGTTCAGTAACTGTGGCAGATTTTCAGTCTGTGCCATCTTATTGCATTATGTGGAGAACCTATCATGTGCCTTATGAATTGACTGTGTGGAGCAGAGTACTTAGTAAGAACTTAATAATTTTCTAGCTAGTGAACAGTTTTCCCATATCTGATGGAACCTGAACGTTCATTGCCATTCTAATAGGAGCATACCACTGGAACCTATCCTGCTAGTTACTCGTAAATCTAATCCACACCTTCTTTCTCCAAAATCCTTTTCAATGTTATATTCCCATTTATCCTTGTTTATTTAATTACCCTCATAATGTTTGTGGAGGAAGAATAAAAATTATGTAGGGCCTCATTATTTAAGTTTCTCTTTTAAATAAAAAGTTTTGTCTCCTTGTGCAGTGGTTTGCCCTGTGATGACATGAAATGTCCTAGGGATGCACTGAAACTCAGGCACTGGTGTTATGTTGCAGCCATGTCGGTATGGGCGGTACTGCAGCAAGAAGACAGAGTGCACTTTTCTGCATGAAGATATTCCACCAGCTGACAAACTGAAGTGGTTTTGCCCCTTCAGACTGTAATGCAGCATTCTTCAGAGAAGAAACTGGATCCAGAAACAGAAAATTGGACAGGAATGTGAACCATAAGATACTACAGATTTTTCTGTTGAAAGTATGAATTTTAAGCCCCCTTCTGACTTGCTTCTGAGGATATACAGGCCAGGTGCCTGTTGCATTTTCCATTCTATTGCCATTAGTCTGATTTGAAATTTGGTTGCCAACCCTGTAGTGCTAGGAAATTTAATCGCTATTCGAGGACAGTAAAATTACTGCTGATCTACACCCATTGTTTTATCCACTTAACACTCTTGTTGTGGCTCTTCTCTCCAGAATGATTGGAGATGAAACGGTTTGCCCTACACCTGTGTGGAAGCCATGAAGTCAATGTTCTGACATCATTTAAGTCTTGTTTTGGTACCAGTGGGATTTGTTGTGAGGAGTCTTAAGGCCCACCCAGGGCTGTAGAGCCCATGATGATGATGTTGATGAGATTTATTGCAGTCCCTAATTTTTTTAACTGGAAGTTTTATTTGGATAAGCATAACACGTGATACACATTTGCAGCAAGCTAGCCAGACAGTTTAGTGGAGACTTATCATCAGGTAATCTGTCAGCATGTTACTAGTTCAGTCATATTGCACAGTACTTAATACTTCTTAATGAGGAGCAACTACCCAGCAGAACTTAATTTAGACACATGTATCACTGCATTATAATCTGTTGGTTTATATAACACTTTAATTTCTAGTAGTAATTTTTAGTGTAAATGTACGAAAGACAGATATGAAAACACTTCTGATTGGGATCAAAACACTAATGATCTCCTCAGACTTTGCATCTATAGCTGTCCTGGTCCAGAATTTTCCTCTTCTACAGACTTGGTGGATACTCTTCGAATGTCTCGGCATCTGTTAGGCCACAACCTAAAGTGTGAAGAGTAAATTCTGTTTGGCTGCTTCGAATTGACGTCATGGACTTGGAAAGCATGTGGGTAACCCTGAACCCCCGTTAAATGTATAACAAGTGGAACAGAGTTGCCTAACATCCTGCTTTCTTCCTGACAGTGTTACACACCCAAGTTCCCTTTGAAGCAGAGTTCTGGTCCTAGCTCGCTTGCTGTGACTACACAACCCTTTTCTTCCCTGGCAGGTATGGCGGCTACTTGACTGACATGTTTTAATTAACTTGCCAAATGTCAAACGCTGATTTTCCTCGAGTTCTGTTCTGTTTCTGCTAGCATTTTGGTATCAGTTTATAATCTGTATGAACTGCAAACCCTATCTGTACAGTTATGTATCCTCCTCCATGAAATTATTAGGAAATATGTAAAACAAAGTTAATAAATTGTGTGAATGAGGCCATCACATAATCACTTACTTGCCAGTGTAATACAGGAGAGCTCTCTTAAAGTGTTTTTGAAAATGTCATATAAATCTGACTTATGAAGCAGGATAACCTCTCAAAAGGGTAGGACTGAAGAGATGTTGAAAACTTGTTACATATGTTTGCTGAACTTACATAATTTTCGGCACTCTTTAACACATTCTTGCTTGTATCTGACTGTCAGGCATGTTGTCAGTAACCTTTCTCATGGGAATGGAATAATTATGAAACGTGCGAAGCAGTGTTCATTAACCCTTTCCACTCGCATTATTTCTACCCCTTCTACCTTATGCACTCGTATTTTTTCTGTCAGAAATAGTAACTGAACACATTATGTTTTAAATTCTGTTTTATAAAAAATGAACACTAACACAGATACAAAATTAACACATTGATATGATAGTTTATCTT
>Ga0131853_10013666_pt1 | contig 14884 bp, 6 predicted proteins | sample TergutLab28metaG_FD_92764 | JGI IMG/M metagenome (GOLD analysis project Ga0131853, IMG submission 92764) | Labiotermes labralis P1 segment gut microbial communities from Petit-Saut dam, French Guiana - Lab288 P1 (version 2) (version 2) | ecosystem: Host-associated > Arthropoda: Insects >... | reverse complement strand
TGATCTTAGGATCGAAACATGTCGGAGCGATTTTAAGTGTTTTAATGTGAAATTTTATGTAAGTGCATTTGTTGGTTGATAATTAAAGTGATTCTACGAAATGCACGGTGCAACAATAAGGATAACTGTAGACCTTGTTTTTGTCTCTCTTTCTTAGTCTTGACCTCTTCAGCCTGTTTATTGTAGGTGCAGAGGTTATTGTTACACTTGATCACTCTCAATGACACATACACACTTGGTAGGACTCCTCTGGACGAGAGATTGGCGTATTGCAGGGACCTCTACCTGACGACATGCAGCACTCAAAAGAGACACGTCCATGCCCAACCAGCAATCTCATCAAGTGAGTGGCCGCAGACCCTTTCCTTAGACTGCAAGGCCACCTGGATCGGCATCAGTAGAAGTTACATAGTTTGAAATGACATGTATGGGGATTATATAGGCGTTGAGTCATGAGGCAGGAGTGAAGATGTAGATGAAATGACAGAATTGGAAAGCATGCTTTAGTTGGGGTTACTGTGTAGGCAGTTGCCATGAAATATTCATATTGCACACAACATTTCTCATTCTATCAAGCTCTCTTTACTTGATTTGAGGAAGGTTGTATCATTGTGTGTTCAGGGAATCTGAAAATAAATTCCATTCTAACAGTAGTGATGTTGCTGAAAAAAATGTTACCTCCAGGTGATTATTATCGTTGTTACTGTGAAGATGTTTTTCTAGAAAGTTTATTATTCACCAAAGATTGCACAAGTGATTGTCTTAAAAACAATATTAAAATTTACACTAAAATAGTTCCAACATATTTAGGTGTAGTCACACCATCACTTGTGCATTTGTTGGTGAATAATAAACTGTGTTAGCATCAAGATGCATGGTACAAAAAACTAAAAAAAGTCTTTCTAGAATTTAAGTTCACAGTGTATGCATTCAGCTAAATCAATGATGAGGTCAGTATGACACCACCACTCAGCAGGCAAGCTGGTTTTCAATTTTTGAATACCATTAGGTGTTCCTGGCACACCTGGCCCGCCCATTTGCTTGATCTTGCAGTACCAGACTGCTTCCTGTGGGGATCCATCAAATCAAGATATGTAGAACACATCTGCCAATACGGATGACTGAAAACAGCAAACTTATGAATGTGTTTAAGGGACCCCTAAATAAATGTTATGATGTATTGTGACAACCTCCCCATCATGAATGCATATTTGTGCTGAAAGCCATGGTGGTCACATACAATGTCATATTCAAACAGTAATGATTAAAATGAAGTCTCATAGGCATGGAATGTATATACCACTGTTAATAAAATTATTGTCACTTGCCTTAAAATGTTGTTTCATTCCTAAAACTGTCAGATGTTTGTGGTGTTGTGTATAATCTTAGCAGTTTACATTATCATAAAATAAAACACTTGTCTCTTTTCTGATCATTGCGCTTAAGGATCAGGTTACCAAAGGAAGGAGGCAACATGGAGGTGATTATTCGTTCTGTTTACATAACTCATAGTCACTGGAAAAGTTTTATCTCCTTCCTGCCAACAGTTGGTTACTAAGTGTATGTTTTTGTATATTCTACATGCATTTATTGATAGTATTGCAGAGTTTCATCACTCTCAGATTGTCACAGTGAGCAATCTCCTGTTGCATGTCTCTCTGCAGGGAAACACACAACATTGTAACACATTTTACTGGCCTTTCCAGTGAAAATTACTTTATTGCAGTATTCAACTTCTGAAGAGAATAAAAGAATTTTAATTTTATTTACACAGCCAAAGGATTTTATATTAACAAGAATTAATGCAGGAAAAGTAATAATATGAGTAGCATACAATAGTATTTGTACTTTTAGTTTTGGCACTTGATGGTATTTATAACAGTATTTAACAGATTAATAAGGTAATTACAACTCTACAATATCTGTTTGCTGTGGTGCTCCAAGAGTCCCTTAAAATTGCTGTTGAAGGAAGGCACAGTATGGATGGATACATGATAACTTCTGTGATGGAATATGTGTTGTATAGTTAACAGTTGCATAACCTACATTATACTTTAAGATAGTAGGAAATGTTTCAAATGATGAATTGACATTAATAATTACTGGAGGAAATGCTACAGCTTAGATGAATTTAAGAAATATGCATTTGAGAACCATAGTAGTTACACATTCATGCTTTGATGTCACATATAAAATTACTAAGAGAAAATTATTTTTAAAATGTAGAAGTAACTTGTATGTTTTTATATGATGTGAAGTAATTTTGGCTAATTGGTCATAGTATTTTTGAACTAGCTTAGCTTTCCTTAAACTTTTCTTTTTAGAATAAAATATTTTCCTAATCTGCTAAAGCTTAACTCCAGGGTTAATGAGGTGTTGTTTTCTTTGCACAGAATAGGCTGTACATATTTTATGACTTAAAATAACACCATTTCTTCTAATGTATCCTGGTACGATGTTCACTGCAACCATGTTACAAATCCTATGGTAGCCTCACATTCATAGTCTTCTTGAAAGGGTGAAAATGAACTGGTTGTAGATTCAAGTATTCAGAAATCTCTGGTCAGACATTAGCACGTATTCTGGATTCACTGACATACGATATCCAATATACAATTGTGAAAAGCATGAAGCAAATGGGGAAGAGCACCAGTGAAACCTGATCCACCATTCCTCTTTGTGAACCACAATAGAGAACCACAAATTCTGCTACCATCCGGAATTTCCGTCTTGCCGGTGGTTCTGGGCCTTCACCCCCAACAGGACGCTGTTCCTGTAACCAACACAGTATATTTCACATCCCAGAGAGAAGTTTGTAACTTAAATGTTCTTTAGTGTTGTCTTTGTATGTTGATCTACATTGTTTTCTCATACAAATCTTGATTTTTTGATGGTTTATTTAGTGATGTTCCGATGTAGACTATGAGATACAGGTTGCATGTGATTGAATAGGAGTACAGAGCATTGCTGAAATTATATATAATTACAGGGAATATTTAGGTGGCTTTCCATTCAGCTATCGTCTCTGTAGGGTCTGAATTGTGCCTTCAGTGTTACATTTTAATAGCAATGCCTATTTTGGTTATAGTAATTGTGCACTATATTTTATTACAGGTTTGAAATATCTGTGACTGCTGTAAAATGTTGTGCCTGAGTTTGTCACAATGCTGCAAAGGCATATGTTCATGTGGACCAAGAAAGTAACACACTAGATGCCATTATTATTAATGAATATGTTGATGTGATGGTTTGCACCTTGTTAGCTGCGTTTTTAGTGTATAGAGATTGCAGTGCATAGTCACAGCTGTGTACCCAGTTCTTCAACCATAAGACACTTTTTGAGCAAACTGATGAATGTTGTGAGCTATGAGGTTAATGGCAGTGATTATACAGATTACTGCCTTTTAAGATGCGATGTTGTGGAGCCTGGTAGAAATGTACTGACACTTTTGTGGAAATTGTGGGCAGTGTTCTTAATTAATTTTGGTTGCATGTAAATGAGGCATATTATTATAACATTGTTATTAAAACTTACCCTAATTATTGTTGATCGAGGTGAGGCCATCTGTTTAGTGTGGTGGTCTTGTGTTTCCTCCTGGGGCACAATTTTACTGCTGCCACCAAATAACCGTAGATTATCCACTCTGTTGTTAGTGACGCGATGATGCAACAGTGGAGGTAGTTGTGTGGGACGATGGTGGTTGGTACTGTTAGTGTTATTGCTAGCTGCGGCAGCAGCAGTAGCAGCTGCTGCTACTGCAGCTAATGCTGGTTGAGTATTTTCATTGGGACGTTCCCAGGTTGTTGCATTTATCCTCTCCAAGTCTTGTTTCTTGTGTCGCCAGTATTTATCATAACGGATTCCGAACAGCACAACAAAGTATTCCAACAATGCAAAGAACACAAATAATGTGCATGAGATGAGCCACACTTCAATGCATTTTAGTTCTAATGCATTTGGTGAGTTATTCCTGTAAGCAAAGCATTTATTCATGTTTACAATGGTTCTCAAATGCTGTTCTTTCTTGAATCATGTTTGTTCTCTCTGTCTAATTGCAGGTGTGTACTTATCGTCTTAGTGACAGTTATTATTGCTGTCATCTTCCTCAGGTTTGCATGTATATGGTACTATCATCAGCAGACCCACACACAATACTGTACCTGCCAAATTTTTTTTAAGTGTCTGTTGAACAGGAATAGATCATATAGAGTAAAACTATGACTGTGTATTATGAGCATCAGACTCGCATGCAAAAAGTCTCAAGGTATGTATTTTCTCCTGTCTTTATGCCTACAGATTATTTTTACAATTTTATAGCTAATCCCTTCGTATTGAAGAGTTGCATATAGAGGTACATTTTCAATAAATTCAACTTGTTTGATAAAACCATGTTCACCAGATGGTTGTGATTAAAGAAAACTGGCCAGTGAGCCATTTTTTCTTTGCTCCTTACCAGTATCACCTTTTTGCAGAGCACTAGCTGCATTATCCTGGTAGTGTTGCCAGTTATTGGTAATAAGCATATTCACCTGACAGTGTCAAACATGGTAACAAGGGAGAGAAGTGTGGTGACCAGGAGCACCATTCTACCAGGCACCATGTCAGGAATCACCACAAAGCTTCCCCAAGAAATAATGACAAACAGTGAGCTTGGCAAATAGCTCTCCAACAAGTAACTCCGAAGCTCCCTCCTCATTATAATGTGCATTCTAGCAGTCGAGTGATTGCCTGTAACAAAAAAAATCAGATGTATCATCTGAGGGACTTTCAGGTTGCTAAGAAGGGCTTTGCCTCGTGGAATGAGTTATGACATTAAAATATGACTAAAACAAACCAGAGAAAAAATTAAAATGGGAGAGGTTTTTTTATATTTGTTATTGTCATTATGAAAACCATGAAAGCGTAAATAGTGTTAGTACAGCGCCACTCCTTTACTTCGGAACTGGATGAAGGTGAGTGACTGTCTCATGCACCAGCCTCTTTACTCCAGTGACACACTGAATAGGAGACTGGGTGGGTTCCAGACCCAGTCTGAAGGCTTTGGAGAAGAGAAACCTGTGCCGGGAATCAAACATCCTGTAGACCAACTGAAGTAAGGCTTGACAAAATTTCATATGTGTCAGCCATGTACAGTGCTGTTTGAATTTGCCTGCTAGGGTGTGCCTTGATGCTTGAATGCAGATGGTCTGACAGGCATCATGACACTAGTAGTTAGTTTCCACAACATTGTTTTAAATCACAGAATTATTATGTAATCAATAATATAGCACAGAAATAAATACAGATGTGGCCAGTATGTTCATTGTGTATCAACGTACCTTCTCCGTAATGTATGATGTGGTTTTTGTCTTCGGTGGTGAAGGACACAACATACTTTGGTAGCCGATACCCATCTCCGAAGTCACTTGGCAAGCTGAGCGGTGGTGAGTGCCAACTGAAATTCATGTCAGACATGGTGTATTTATCTGAAATGCAAAATGTAAAATAATTACAGTTGACTCTTTAATGGTGTTGACAATTTGCAAAATTATAAATTATTTTAGTAACTTACAAGATAAGGATAATTTGAATAAGAAATCACAACTATGAAATGAGGACACATTAAGAAGTGTGCTCTTCTGGGCTATTACGCAGCGAGTAGTGATAATTCCTTACCGACGTTTCGGAACCACCTATCGGTCTCATTTCCTTTGAAGATGGGACCGATAGGATGTACCGAAACGTCGGTAAGGAATTACCACTGCTTAATAGACCAGAGGGGCGCAGTTCTCGTCTACTTCGCGACGGAAGCCGAAAATGACGCAAGAGAACACACTGTTATCTTCCGGGTTTTGTGCCATAGTTGCGAATGTCTTTTGATAGATTGCATCATTAAATACGTTAAACCTGATGGAATAAAATATGCTAGTAAAACCAGCGCCCTGAAATGCAAACAGTGCCTCGTATTTTATCGTCTTTCCCGTTTACTGCACTTTGTCACTGTTATGCTGTAAGCTGTAAGGTGACAAATGAAAATGTCACAATTTGCCATCTTACCCCCTCCCTCGCCCCACACTAGAAGCAGTTTCATGCAATAATTCATATATACCAATAAATGCACTGATATATTATCAGTGGCCTACCGGGGAGGGGGGGGGGTTCAAACCGCCCCTCCCAAAATTCCGAAGGCCCTCCAAAATCGTGCCAAACTCAACCCGATTTTGAAAGATGTTAAAAATTGCTGAATTTAGGAACCCAACCCCCAAAGATGTTCGGAAAAAAGGCAGCAAAATTCTAAAACTACCGCCGGTTCGCCACTGCATATTATTAAGTTTTAATGTAAATACAGGGGAAAGTGAATGTGTATGTCATATCCAGAATGCAGAATTGAAGTATAAAATAAAGATAAGTGACGATTTTGTTATGAAAACGGAATGTAGGCTAACATAAATGTTGGCATATATGACTGATGGTTAGAATAATGTCAGGTTTCTTGCAGTTTCTAACACGCCATACACGTTACTGCGTGTTACTGTCAACTGTTATCATATGCTTCACGATGTTAGACTCTTTTTGGTCCCGTTGTACACTTTCTTTAATCGATATCGAGCAAGAATTTATTAAAATAAAAGCGTTTAAATATGGCTTTCGAAGTCAGTGGTATTCGAAGAAAGTGAAAGTAAATATATATATATATATAATAGCAGTAGCAACAAAATGCACACGCATATTGAAATTAGTTTATATACGTAATGACCTACTTGTTTCGACTGTCTATATGACCATCTTCAGGGAGGTAAAATAAGAAAAATGAATACATTAAAGATTATAAAATGAAGTTGCTGAAGTATGCATTTTGTTGTCCCCCCCCGTGCCCTGAGTCTTCACGATGACACTCTGAGACACACCACACTCGGTAGGACTCCTCCGGGCGAGTGATAAGCCCGTCGCATAGAGGACTACGTGACAACAAACAACACTCACCAGAGACAGACAGCCTTGCCGCCGGCGGGATTCGAAACCTCAATCCCAGCAAGCGACCGGCCGCAGACCAACGCCTTAAACCGCGCGGCCACTGTGATCGGCTCTGTTGGTATCACTATTAGATATATTTGATTCAGCACGGATTGTGGATCATATAATGTTGTAAAATTTTCCCTTTGCACGCAATGAGGCATAGGGGCTAGTGGAGGTACAGTTCCACTCATCCGTACTTTAACATTACCGAAAGACAACCTATGCTACTTTGCTCAAACGTGGCTGTGCTCTGTGCTGGTGATGTTTGCCGACGCTCAGATAAGCATTTTTATCTGTAAACTTTTGTGCTTGTCATCCAGCCTCTGATAGCCTACTCTAAACAATTTGCTAACCGACATGAATATGACAGATGTGTAGGATGCCTTGAAGCTTTGTAAACAGTCAACATACTCCAATTTTTCTCCGGCATTTGACAAATGCAGGATATTTCTTCCGATCAATAAGCTATCTTTCATATTTTCAATATAAATTTTTATCTCAATATGAACTGAGGCTTAGATTAATTCTTTTAATATTGCAGTTTGTCTGAATTATGTACATTTCAGTAGGCACAGCACGTTACAGAGAACACCGTCTGTGTCCCTCATAAAAACCAACAGTTGAAGTAACAGCTTTTCATTTTGAGAATAATACGAAATATTTCAACACACGTCAGGAAAGATACATTTCCCTAGCGTTACAGTTAATGGTGCGTAAGAATACAACGGGTCTTCAAACGGTTATGACTCGTCTTTTGCATTTCAGTAGGCCTAACTTAATGGATAACTGCAGATATTTTCATTCCTATTCGGCATACTGTGGGGAAACTAATCCCTCCAGAGTAACGGTAGATCTATTTTCATTGATCCATTTGCAATTAACGGAAGCTTTTTATGAGTAAAGTTGTAAGTTGGCAAAAATGGCATATTTTTTCACCAAGATCCACTTAATAGTTGGTTGCTAATCCTCAGAGGACAAGAAGATATTGTAATAAGAATGTTGACCCATTCCGACCAAATTTTTGAATCTGTACTGTAGCAAATCGCACAAATATCTAACATACATTGGTTGACTTTTGCTACACAGTGCCTCCCTGCCTGCCTGTTTATCCAGCCTATATTTTTTATGTAGTAACGAAGTGTAATTGCCGATCCCGTTGGCCGCGCGCTCTAAGGCGTGGGTCTAGGGCTGCTTGCTTGTTGGAATTGTGGGTTCGAATCCCGCCTGGGACATGAATGTCTTTTATGTTTATAGTTCTGTCCATCGCTGTTCTATATTAATAATTGTCCAACGAGATGCAACACAAAGCAGTCTCTTTATTATTCTGCAAGTTCACTCTACGTGTTTCAGGTGTCAACCACACCCATCATCAGGAGTACACAAAACTGTAACTACAGCCACCGGTATTGTTCACATTTTTTGTGCAGTTACCTCCCTCCAACGTGGCCAAGCTAGCTAGTGAACTTGCAGAATAATAAATAGACTGCTTTGTGTTGCATCTCGTTGGAAATTATTAATATATTTAGCATGGATGTCTGTCTCAAGGGAGTGTTGTGTGTTGTCACGTAGAGGTCTCTGTGACGGATCGATCACTTGTCCAGAAGAATCTACCGAATGTATGTCTGAGTGTGACCTTGAAGCCTAGATATTGAGGAGGTCTAGGCCCACTAGGACTGCCGAGCCATGGGGGAAAAATGAATCGTACTTACAGCTACTGAAGTCAACAGCGCACTTCTGTACGTCCAGCGGGTAAAGAACGAAATCCATGTCGCACTTGATGATAACAGAGGCACTGAAACATAGGAGAGAAGGGTTTTTACTCCAAATTTAGAGCCTCAACAGAAAAAATATTTCATTTTGTTATGATTATATTTTACTATACTGTGTCCTGATGCAGTGTACAAATGGGACGAAATTCAAAATGGACAAGTTCTGGGGTCTGTGGGGTAGGAGAATAAGGTTTCTCGTCACAAAGGTCAGTGTCAAATGCTAAGCAGGCCTGTGGGGTGTGTGATGAATAGTTTTAGTACTAGGGTATTCTCCGAGTGTTTGGGTTTCCCCATTCCACCACTCCACAGTTAGCCTTCATTTATCACCCTCCGTGACGTGTGATAGGTCTCGTCAACAGTTACACTGTCGCAACCTGTACTCTAAATTCGAGTTTCGTTTCTGAAATGACATTTCATTCTCCGTAGATCATTATTACGCAGTATCGACGTCATAATTCTTTGTGTTCTAATTGCAAACCTGAAGCCGTCCTCTGCACAGCGCTAATACCTACAAAATGAATCACAGTAGGCAGATCACGCCATTGAGCGCACTGTCCCATTTCATTTTCTTGTTATTTTTATGAAGTAAATCTTGTATCCGCTTCTTTAATTGTAACCGGAAAAACTCGGTTTAAAGACAGGGCTGACGAGCGGGAAGTCATGTTTAGCTGTAGACAGGGACAGGGACTTCCTCTCTTCCTCACTGTTTTTACGACAAAATTTGGGTCCCATTCATTTTAGTATCTAATTGGTTTCAGAGAAATTTTTTTCGGAAGTTAAAGTGGACGGAGTTTGAATATGGCCACTTCTATATCTGAACCTAAGTGTACTGTGGTGATATGAATGTGCCATCTGTCCCCATTCGTTCTCCTGACTTGTGTTTTGTTGTCAGCGGACTGTTTCATCACTTAAGTTCCATTAAGGTATTAAACGTGAAGTTGTCGTGAGAGCGTATGCGGCAGGGTGGAAGCATACAGCCTCTTTTTCTTAACCTCGGCACCAGATAGCGGTGAGTGGTCAAATTTACACCCCGGCCGCTTTACCCCCGGGGAAAGAATTCGGAGTACCCTTTGAATGGAAGGCTGAGTGAGCTCCAGCACTTGTCTCGTGGTTATGGAGAAGACAAAAAATCTCTTACTGCTGCCGGGAATCGAACTACACGAACTACATTTCCTCAATTGTCAATCCCGCAACCTAGCCAATATACATAACTACGCTATCTCTGTTCCTTTTAAGAAACCAAACGATTTCATAATTATAAGGCTTTCCATTTTCCAACCATCTTCTAGTCGTCCGTGTCAAGGAACATAATTTAAAATGCACACACTGTAGCTTCTTGTATGCCTGCATATCCATAAGCTATAACAGCTCTACGTAAACTATTCACAAGTGGAATATGAAGTAGGGCCTTTTCAATATTATTAGGACATGAAGATTATGATAGTATAAATAACCACCTAGATGCAACAATAACAATTTATTAGTAATTTCAATCAGCTCAACACGTTTCGGGCGATAATTTCGCCCATCCTCAGAGACACTAGACTGTGTTTACAGCTTGTGGTATAATGCACCGAAGAAGATGCCTGCTGGCAACTTCTTCTTCGTCTTCGTCTTTATGCTTCCGGTAGGATTAATTTCGTTACGAGAATGTCTTCGCCGAACATGGTGGCCGCGTGGTTTAAGGCATGGTTCTGCGGCCACTCGCTGGCTGGGATTGCGAGTTCGAATCTCGCTGTCTCTTGTGAATGCTGTGTGTTGACAGGTAGAGGACAGTGTGACGGGCTGATCACTAGTCCAGAATCTTTCTACCGAGTGCATGTTTGTCCTTGAGTGTGATCAGGTGCAACAGTAAACCTCTACGCTTACAGTGAATGGGTACAAGGGGTGAGATTGGAGAAAGAAGACGGTAGAAAGAATGTCTTCAGTCTTTGCCTGATTTCTTTCAGTGCTTTGAAATAAATAATGCGATTGAACATTGAGTTATCAAGAGAAAGCCGGGGTGGTAATAAATGGCATAAACACTTTTAATTATATATCTACTCTAGTACATACCGTCTCAGTTTTATTAACAATAATATTTTGTGTAATATTTTAATTAAGACTCCTCTTTTCCTGGACGAGATGCCGTTAATTTGGCAGCGCTTTGTCAATGATGAACGTATTAGCTCCATTTTCATGACATAAACATCGATAAATCTGATGTTTATTGGACCGTGCATCATTGTGATAACTGAAGAATAAAAAAACCAACTAGATGCCACTTATTATTTTATTGTACTTCTTATAGGCTCAACACGTTTCGGGCACTACTATGCCCATCATCAGGAGCTCGCGACTGTGATGTTGATTACCACATTGGTCGTTTCGTTCTTGGTTTGCTGTATGTTGGAGGTTAGGTACGGTTAGGCTGGAGTAGTGTCCGGGCTGCTGGCTATAGCCTGCAGCCAGGACACTACTCCAACCTACTGCAGCCCGAAAAATTTTGAGCCTATAAGAAGTACAATAAAATAATAAGTGGCATCTAGTTGGATTTTATTCTTCAGTTATCGACAAATCTCCAGCAGACAACACAGTCTTATCCCAGAAAGCAATAATGTGAGAAGTCACCGCCGGCAGAACCTCAAATCTCACTTAATACTCTATTGCAGAGGACTGTTGGATACAGTCCCTATATTTATCAAATACAATGCTTATGTTCTTTTGGGGTGGAAAACATTTGTTTATCTGTTATTGATCACGATATACTGGATTACGTTTCATCCGGTTGCATTTTTGCAATTTTTTTATATAGACGAGTTGATGGTAAATTATTGAGTATGAAAAATGTTCCTTTTTTTCTGCCGTATCTTGCTTTACACCGCTTGAGCTGGACTGTAGCTGATATGAGCATTAACAGCTCAGAAGCAACTTAATGTACAGAATGAGAGTTGTGTGAATGAAAGCCCAGAAATTTCCACTAATCCTGAACTTGTAAAAATCAATGTATAACCCGTTTGTTTTAAAACTGTCATTGCAAATTGATTTTTAAGCTTCACGTGTTAGCTCCAATAGCAAAAGCAACTATCATGTTACATTAAAACTTGCCATTCTTCATCACAGCCAGCTGATGCGCTTGAAGGAGTCACGTGAAAGAACGAATATCAACAGGTCGTAATGCTTGCACGTTGAGAGAGTGATAGAGATACTTTTTCATATGAGTTTATTCTCTCTTTGTCTGTTAGCCCCTCCTGTGTGATGTACATTTAATGTAAAAATGTAGGTCACACCAACAAAAAACAGAAAAACGTATTCAGTGAGTAGAAAAACGGAGTATTAATTATCCAGTAAAGAACAATCCTTCATATAGTCTTGTAAATTTTTAACCTCAGTGTCTACGGAAAAACAATAATTGTCTATTGTTTTAACACCTTCCTCCCCTTGCACGTCCAGTGATTTATTTTGTTCAGACTATTAACTGTTATTGGGCAATAACTAATAGTCCCAACACAACGCGCTACTCGATGAGTCATGGAAATAAAATGAGAACACGAAACTAATCTTCATACTGCATGTGCATATAATTCGTAATATTTCATAAGAATTATATATGGGCCTTATATGTTGACCCGAGCTAGCCTAATCGGTAGAACGAGTAGACTATGGGCTACGTGGTTCTCTTCCCGGGTGGGGCAATATCTCTTCTGTTCTGCAAACTGTCCAAACAGAATCCGGGACCCATTCAGATTTATATTCCATGAAAAAAAGGGGCCATTTTTTCGACAGTAAAGCGACAGGGGTGTGAAATTGACCAGTCAGTCCATGTAACGCTCAGGTTATGAATGAGTGGAGCTCTACTTCCACTCTCCCTCGTGCTTTTAACTTTAATTTTACCTTTACTATGCCGTGCAATGAATAAACAACAAATAGTTAACGAGACGCAAACAAATACTGGCGTCGCCGCCATAATAATTCGACGTCGTACGTGCTGGATTTTTAACATTTCAATATTTATGAACGGTTCATTTATGTTTTTAATGAGTGCACTTATATAAACGAGATGTAATGTACAAAGTCCCACCGCGATGTTATGTAAATGTATAATTTGGCGTACTTACTATAATAATGTGACTTATGACAACCAGGAATTCCTAGATTACGAGCGTCTTAACACACACTTGATTTTCCATTCATGAACTTTTATTACATTTCACCGAAGTGTAGGAGCTCAATGATTTTAACGATATAGATTTGTCAGTAAACGATGCGCAGTTACTGTACCAAAGCGACATTCACAAGATTATTTGTTTCTAAAGGGCTTTATGACATAATGGATGATGACATTTACGAATAACATATATGAGAAGTGTGAGATCTCAAATTTCAGTAATTGTGGACATGCTGTTTTAATTTTGATGTTTTGCTGACTGTGCATCTCAGTATATTCTTAGCAATTGACCAAATAATGCACAAATTCTTGTTTTGTAATAAGTTTATTATATTCCTCTACATGTTTCGAGCACGTTGTGCTCATCATCAGTAGGTCAAATCGTATTGTACAGCGTCTGGTATCGTCACAGTCTGTAGGTTGCCGTCCGGTGCACAGGTTGAGACCTGCGCACCGCACGGCCACCTACAGAGTGTGATGATACCAGATGCTGTATAATACAATTTGACTTCCCGATGATGAGCACAACAGTGCTCGAAACATGTAAAGGAATATAATAAACTTATTATAAAAAAAGAATTTGTGCATTAAGTTGGTCAATTGCTAAGATTATGCTGTTGTAAGTTTATGCTGCTTGTATTCATATACAGTCTGATGATAGATTGCTAGATAGCCGAAACTTGTAGCTGGTGGCTGTATATCAAAACAGCTGCGTTTTATGGACATATTTATTCGTTTATTATGAACTAACACAAAGCTGAGAGTAACGTGGTGATGGACAATCGGCCACTTCATAAGAGTAAGCATCCTATAATTTTCAGATACAGTCGAACTCGGTTATAACGTCATGAAAGGGACTGGATATTTAATGTCGTTATAAACGAGCGTTCCTCTAACCAAGTAGTGTAGGTTGTGGTTAACAGTGAGGAATTAATAGGTACTGCGGAATATCTGACCTTTTAGTTGAAGTGTGGCATGAACCGATATCGTAATAACCGATTTCGACTGTGCTTGGAGTGACGTTGCGAGACGTACTGAGTCGCTTCCTATTACCCAATGAAGGGCATGCTACTGTTTTGTATTGGTTTTACGAACACCTGAATTAAGGGGTTTCTTGTGTGCAATTTTTTTTTTTAATTTTTGGAGAAAAGAGAAGGCAATTGTTGATGTGGTAAGTTAATTTTGGTCTCTATTCTCTTGCTGCAATTTTACTTACATACTTACTTACTTACTCCATGGTGCAGAGTCCTTCTTGAGAAGCTAACTGGTTTGCAGGCAGTCAAGAAATTCCCCGCATTTCACGGAACCCGAAGGTTCATTACCGCACTCACAAGCGTCCGCCACCTGTCTCTATCCTGGGCCAGCCCAGTCCAGTCCATATACCCACATCCCACTCCCTGGAGATCCATCCTAATATTTTCCATCCATCTACGCCTGGGCTTACAGCAATTTTACTGTTCTTATCTTCACACATAAAACTTTTGGTCACGTTGCCGTGCAGTGTACATAGGCTGTCCGAATAAAGTATATTGTAAGTTTTAGATGCAATGCATGGAAGTTGAACTCTTTGATCTGCGTCTAGTTTTTCCGCCCCTAAAATCGTGCAACGAATTTATTTCCCCAGTCGAGAGAGCAAGAGAAGGTAATGAATAAAACTGTCTGAATTTTTTTTCTAGTTTTCTTCTCTATAAAAGCCGTCCGTCCAACCAGGTCCATAGGCTAATATGACATTATATTTTCCGCTAGTAATATAGCCTCTATTTCAAACGATGGCCTTGAAAAATAATTCTTACTGCATTTTATAGAGAACAGAATGGGGTGTAAATGCTCCGCTGACTGAACAAGTGTGTAAATCTCTGTGGCATTGCAGGAATACTGGACCCCCCCGACACACACACACACACCACACACACTCACACCACACACACACACACACAACACACACACCACACACACCCACACAACACACAC
>Ga0131853_10013665_pt1 | contig 14885 bp, 20 predicted proteins | sample TergutLab28metaG_FD_92764 | JGI IMG/M metagenome (GOLD analysis project Ga0131853, IMG submission 92764) | Labiotermes labralis P1 segment gut microbial communities from Petit-Saut dam, French Guiana - Lab288 P1 (version 2) (version 2) | ecosystem: Host-associated > Arthropoda: Insects >... | reverse complement strand
CTTCACCGGCCGCTCCAAGATCGTCAAGTTCTCCGGCTGCTACCACGGCCACGTCGACGCGCTGCTCGCCGACGCCGGCTCGGGCCTGGCCACGTTCGGCCTGCCCACCTCGCCCGGTGTGACCGGCGCGCAGGCCGAGGACACCATCGTCGTGCCCTACAACGACCTCGAGGCCGTCCGGGCCGCGTTCGCCGCCAACCCGGGCCAGATCGCGTGCGTCATCACCGAGGCCGCCGCCGGCAACATGGGCGCGGTCGCCCCGCTGCCCGGCTTCAACGAGGGCCTGCGCGCCCTCACCACCGAGTACGGCGCGCTGCTGATCATGGACGAGGTCATGACCGGCTTCCGTGTCAGCCGCTCCGGCTGGTACGGCCGTGACGGCGTCGCCGGCGACCTCTACACGTTCGGCAAGGTCATGAGCGGTGGCCTGCCCGCGGCCGCGTTCGGTGGCCGCGCCGACGTCATGAGCAAGCTGGCCCCGTCCGGCCCCGTCTACCAGGCCGGCACGCTGTCCGGTAACCCTGTCGCCGTCGCGGCCGGGCTGGCGAACCTGCGCGCCGCCGACGACGCCGTCTACGCGGCGCTCGAGCGCAACGTGCAGACGCTGGGCGCGCTGCTCGGTGACGCGCTCACCGCCGAGGGTGTCCCGCACCGCGTCCAGTACGCGGGCACCCTGATGAGCGTGTTCTTCTCCGAGACGCCGGTCACCAACTACGACGAGGCCAAGGCCGCCGAGACGTGGCGGTTCCCGGACTTCTTCCACGCCCTGCTCTCGCGGGGCATCTACGCGCCGCCGAGCGCGTTCGAGGCATGGTTCGTCTCGTCGGCCCTCGACGACGACGCCTTCTCGAAGATCGCCGACGCCGCACCGCACGCGGCCAAGGCTGCCGCCGCCGCCAAGCACTGACCCACCGAACCACAGCGAACAGGGACGACCACCGTGACCGACGCCGACAACGCGAGCGCTGCCGACCACTCCGACACCCGCACCATCGTTCACGTGCTCCGGCACGGTGAGGTGCACAACCCGGGCGGCATCCTCTACGGACGCCTCCCCAACTTCCGGTTGTCGGCGAACGGTGAGGCGCAGGCCCGCGCCGTCGCGTCGGCGCTCGCCGACCACGACATCACGCACGTCGTGGCGTCGCCGTTGCAGCGCGCGCAGGAGACGGCGGCCCCGATCGCAGAGAAGCACGGACTGCAGATCGCGACCGACGCAAACCTCATCGAGGCCGCGAACGACTTCGAGGGACTGAAGGTGTCCGTCGGCGACGGCGCGCTGCGCCGGCCGCGGCACTGGTGGAAGCTGCGTGACCCGTTCACGCCGTCGTGGGGTGAGCCGTACCTGCAGATCGCGCACCGCATGCTCGCGGCGGTCAACACCGCGCGCATCGCCGCCGTCGGCCACGAGGCCGTGTGCGTGAGCCACCAGTTGCCGGTGTGGACGCTGCGCCGTTTCCTGCAGGGGGAGCGGCTGTGGCACGACCCGCGCCACCGTCAGTGCGGACTCGCGTCCCTGACGTCGCTGGTCTACGAGGGCGACACGCTCGTCGACATCGTCTACTCCGAGCCGGCCGGATCGTCGGATCCGAGGGTGACCGGCGCATGAAGTTCCCCTCCCTGCGCATCGCCGCCGCGGCGTGCTCGCTGGTCGTCGCCGCCACCGTCGCGGGCTGCGCCAGCGGCGACGACGCCGTCGCCCAGGGTGGCACCTTCACCTTCGTGTCACCGGGCGGCAAGACCGAACTGTTCTACGACCCGCCGTCCGAGCGCGGCACCGTCGGCAACGTCTCCGGCCCCGACCTGATGACCGACGGCAAGACCACGTCGCTGTCGGACTTCGACGGCCAGGTCGTGGTGCTCAACGTGTGGGGCCAGTGGTGCGGTCCGTGCCGCGGTGAGGCCGACGACCTCGAGAAGGTCTACGAGAACACCAAGGACCAGGGTGTCCAGTTCCTCGGGATCAACGTCCGCGACCACACGCAGGACAAGGCCCAGGACTTCGTGATCGACAACAAGGTGAGCTACCCGTCGATCTACGACCCGGCGATGCGCACCCTCGTCACGCTCGGCAAGAACTACCCGACCAGCGTCATCCCGACGACCATCGTGCTGGACCGGCAGCACCGCGTCGCGGCCGTCTTCCTCAAGGAACTGCTGGTCGAGGATCTGCAGCCCATCGTGGAACGCGTCGCGCAGGAGCCGCAGGACCAGGGATGACGACCGACACGATGCTGCTGGCCGACGTCGGCCAGACGTTCCAGGACACCGCCTCCACCGGCCCGCTGCTGCTCGCGCTCGGCGCCTGCCTGCTGGCCGGCCTGGTGTCGTTCGCGTCGCCGTGCGTCGTACCGCTCGTCCCGGGCTACCTGTCCTACCTGGCCGGCGTGGTCGGTGCCGACGCGCCGGCGGTGACCGCGGCCGACGCGGAGACCCGGACCAAGACCCTGCGCGACGGGCGTCTGCGCGTCGCGGGCGCCGCGGGACTGTTCGTCGCCGGATTCACCGTCGTCTTCGTGCTCGCGAGCGCGACGGTGTTCGGCACCATCGACGCGTTGACCCTCAACCGGGACATGCTCCAGCGGGTCGGCGGTGTGGTCACGATCGTGATGGGCCTGGCATTCGTCGGGCTGATCCCCGCCCTGCAGAAGGACACCCGGTTCGCCCCGCGGCAGTTCTCGGGCCTTATCGGCGCACCGCTGCTCGGCGGGGTGTTCGCGCTGGGCTGGACGCCGTGCCTGGGCCCCACGCTGGCCGGTGTCATGTCGGTGTCGTTGGGAACCGAAGGAGCGACCGCGGCCCGCGGTGTGGCCCTCATCGTCGCGTACTGCCTGGGACTGGGCCTGCCCTTCGTCCTGGTGGCGCTCGGCTCGGCACGCGCGCTGCGCGGTGTCGGCTGGCTGCGCCGCAACAGCCGAACGATTCAGATCATCGGCGGAATCTTGTTGATCGCGGTCGGTGTCGCACTGGTCACCGGCGTGTGGGACCAGTTCGTCGGCTGGATCCGCGACGCATTCGTCACGGAGGTGACTCTTCCCATATGACCGCTCGAGACACACTGAGCGTCGACGACGCGACCACCGAGACCGCGCCGCCTCGTCCGCCGCGGCAGTCGCCGGCTGGCCGGGTTGTCGCGCTGGTCCGCAACGCGTGGCGCGGCCTGACGTCGATGCGGACCGCCCTGGTGCTGCTGTTCCTGCTGGCACTTGCGGCCATCCCGGGCGCGCTCCTGCCGCAGCGCAGCCTCAACGAGGGCAAGGTCGACGCCTACATCGCCAACCGGCCGACGCTCGGCCCGATCATGGACAAGCTCGAGCTGTTCGACGTGTTCGGCAGCTTCTGGTTCACCGCGATCTACGTCCTGCTGTTCATCTCGCTCGTCGGCTGCATCATTCCGCGCTGCGTCGAGTACGCGAAGGCGCTGCGCACGAAGCCGGTGGCGGCACCGCGCAACCTGGGCCGGCTCCCGCACCACCACATCCAGACCGTCGACGAGGCTCCCGAGGCCGTCGCCGAACGGGTCCGGAAGCAGCTGCGGGGCTGGCGCGTCGAGCAGCGCGTCGGTGGCGATCGCGCCACCCATCCGGGAGAGATCACGCTCTCGGCCGAGAAGGGCTTCCTGCGCGAGGCCGGCAACCTGGTCTTCCACCTGTCGCTGGTGGCACTGCTCGTCTCGATCGCGGTCGGCAAGCTGTTCAGCTACGAGGGCAATGCCATCGTCGTCGCCGACAACGGCGCGGGCCTGTGCACCACGTCCCCGGCGATCTTCGACTCGTTCCGCCCCGGCCTCGCGGAGGACGGCACCGGCATGACGCCGCTGTGCGTGCGGGTCAAGGACTTCACCGCCGACTACCTCGACAACGGCCAGGCCGAAATGTTCCGGTCCAACGTCTCGTACCAGTCCGGCGGCGACCTCGACACGAACACCTGGCGTGACGCAGAGCTGCGGGTGAACCATCCGCTGCGCGTCGCGGGTGACCGCGTGTACCTGCAGGGCCACGGCTACGCCCCCACGTTCACGGTGACCTTCCCGAACGGGGAGACCCGCACCGAGACGCTGCAGTGGCGTCCTGACGACGCGACGACGTTCCTGTCCAGCGGTGCGATGCGGTTCGACCCGCCCGGCGGCCTCTACCCGAACGAGGACGAGCGGCGGAAGAACCAGATCGCCATCGAGGGCCTGTTCGCGCCGACCGCGATGTTCCACGGCAGCCTGCTGTCGTCGAGCTACCCGGCGATGAACGACCCCGCCGTCGCGATCGACATCTACAAGGGCGACACCGGTCTCGACACCGGCCTGCCGCAGAACCTGTTCTCGCTGAACAAGGAACTGGTCAACCAGGGCCGGTTGGTGAAGCAGGAGCGCGTCAACCTGTTCCCCGGTGAGAGCAAGACGCTCGCCGACGGCACCCAGGTGCGCTTCGACGGCGCCGTCGACTTCGTCAACCTGCAGGTATCGCACGATCCCGCGCAGCAGTGGGTGCTGGTGTCGGCGCTGGTGATGATGGCGGGTCTGCTGACATCGCTGGTCATCAAGCGGCGCCGCGTCTGGGTGCGGATCTACCCACTGCAGGATCCCGACACCGTGTCGGCTACATTGGCCGAGAGTGAACGACGTACTGTAGTAGAGCTCGGCGGGCTGGCCCGAACGGACCAGGCTGGTTGGGGCGACGAGTTCGATCGACTGCGCACGCGCCTGCTGGGCGACGGCGCTGCATAACGGACCACACGAGCGCGCAACGCGCAGGAGATGAAACATATGACGATCAACGAGACACTCGCTCGCTACAGCGACTGGTCGTTCGAGTCGGCGTTTGCGATCTACGTCCTCGCCACGGTGCTGCTGATCGCGCATTACGCGTCGATGCGCGCACGCGACGTCCAGCAGCGTGAGCACGAGCGCGAGCTCGTCGGCGCCGCCGCCGGCGCTGGGGGCGGCAGTACTGCCGCACCTACCGGGCAGGCGCCCGGCCGGGTGGTCGACAAGCCCGGCAAGACGCTGTCGGGGAAGTTCGCCGGCATGGGCTACGCGCTGCTGGTCGTCGGCATCGTGCTGCACGTCGCCTCGATCGTGCTGCGCGGCTTCGCGACGGAACGGTTCCCGCTCGGCAACATGTACGAGTTCGTGACGATGGCCTGTGCGGCCGCCGTCATCGCGGGCATCGTGGCACTGCGCAAGAACACCGACCTGTTCGTGTTCTTGCTGGTTCCGGTGCTGATCCTGATGTTCCTGGCGGCAACGGTGCTCTACGCCGACGCGGCGCCGGTGGTGCCCGCGCTCCGGTCGTTCTGGCTGCCGATCCACGTCACGATCATCAGCGTCGGCAGCGGCATCTTCATGGTCTCCGGCGTCGCCAGCATGCTGTTCCTGTACCGCATCCGGTTCCCGAAGGGCGAGGAGAGCAACGGCCCGTTCGGCAAGCTCGCCCAGCGCCTGCCCGACGCGCAGACCCTCGACCGTCTCGCCTACAAGACCACGATCGTCGCGTTCCCGCTGTTCGGTGCCGGCATCATCCTCGGTGCGATCTGGGCCGAGGCGGCCTGGGGCCGGTTCTGGGGTTGGGATCCCAAGGAGACCGTCTCCTTCATCGCGTGGGTCGTCTACGCGGCCTACCTGCACGCCCGCGCGACGTCGGGCTGGCGTGACACCCGGGCCGCCTGGATCAACGTCGCCGGATTCGTCGCGATGCTGTTCAACCTGTTCATCATCAACATGGTGGTTTCCGGCCTGCACTCCTACGCCGGCCTGAACTGACCACACCGCTCCGCCCGCGCTTCAGCTGAAGGGACCCTTTGTGCGCTGCCAGCGCATGAAGGGTCCCTTCAGCTCTTCGGCCCTGGTGGACGCGCGACCGCGAACCGGGTGAGGACAACGAGAATCGGTCGCCGTGCGGGTGCACGGCGACCGTTTCTCGATTCCGTATGTGCTTGTCGTGTGCTCGTCGGACTCCGTACCAGTCGGCGTCGTCACCTTTCGACCGGTGGAACACACCGGCATCGGTAGGGACGCGCACTGGCCCCGGCGTCCGTCCGGAGACGGACGCCGATCAGCCCTCGGGGTCCGTGGGGGTGTCGGTTCCGGGCCCCGACTGTCGACGGTGGTTCTCACGATCCACACGCCACAGGAACTCGGGGTCGTCGTCGGGACCGACGACTCTGCCGACTCTGCCGACCTTGCTGTCGCTGCGGCCTCGGACCGCGGTGGTGGCGGTCGGGCCGAACGCTTTCCAGAACAGGACAGCGAGCGTAACCAGGCCGATGAACGCCAGTAGGTAGATCACGGTGCACCTCCTGTTACGAGGGTAGCCGTGTCCGGGTCGGCCGGGTATCTACCTGGCGGGCGTTCGACCGGGCTGCACCGTTACGCGTGATGCGCTTCGGTGGTGAGGGAGGAGAGCAGCGCCATCACCTCGGCCTCGCGGAACCTCCGGTGTCCTCCGGGGGTGCGCAGAGATCCGAGCCGGCCGGCGTGCGCCCAACGCGTGACGGTCTTGGGGTCGACGTGGAACAGTGCGGCGACCTGGCCCGGGGTCAGCAGGGCTTCCTTGGCGCCGTTATAGGTGGGTGCGCTCATCGATCCTCCAGGTGTTGGGGTCCACCACTCGTGGGGACCGGGGAGATTCGGGACCGGTTCGTTTGTAGACCGGCTCCGACATAGTGGCACCAGAACCCCCGGGTACTCGAACAATCTAAAGTTGGTAAAGGGGAGGTAATAGACAAATCGGACGTGTCGGGCGTGGATCGGGTGCCCGCGTTCGGGAATCTCCAATCGCGGCACGACCCGGGCTCTCCGCCCCTAGAGTGGGCCTGTCTGCTCAGGGCGTACAGGTTCGATCCGACCGCCGAGACCGCAGTCGGACCTTCGCCACCGGAACGTGCCGAGGCCGACGTCGGGGTGAATGTCGAGGGGTACGAGTCGCGCGTTTCGGCTCGGTACCTGCGATTCGAATCAGAGGGGGAGCGCATGCTCGCCGACAACCTTTCTCCGCTCGTCGGAACGAACATCGTCGACAGCGTGTATTCGGCTTTCCAGCAGGGCGCGACCATCGGTAACGCCCTCATGACCGGTTTGACGAGCGGACTCGTCAATGTCGTCACGACGATCGGAACCGTCTATTTCGGCTCCACCTTCAACAACACCGCCCCACTGCTTCCCCCTGCCTTCTGACCGTCCGGGCGAGCGGACCGGATGGCGGCAGGCCGAAGAGGACGACCGTGCAGTGCACAGGAGGTATCCATGTTCACCGATATCATCGGCCCCCACGCCGGCGCGAACATCATCAATTCCCTTGTCCAGGCATTCCAGCAGGGCGCCACCATCGGTACTGCGCTGGGAAACTTCGGGGGCCTGTTGGTGACGTTGGGTGTCAATGTCTGGGGTTCGACGTTCAACAACCTCGGTCCGGACGTCGTGCCGCTTGTGTTCCCGTAGGCGCCCGCTCGGCGATCGGTACCCTGGTCGTGTGAGTGATGCAGCGCAGAACCGTCCTGACCAGGCCCACAACGAGGGCAACACCGCCGCCGGTGCCGTGACGACGGGGACCCTCGTTCGCGACGTCGTCCTGTATTCGGTGGCACGACTCGGGCTCGTCGTGGTCCTCGCGGTCGTGATCCTGTTCGGCGGCAAGGCGTTCGGGGTCGACGTGCCCCTGGTCGTCGCGGCGCTGTTCGCGGTTCTCATCGCGCTGCCGCTGTCGCTGGTGCTGTTCGCGAAGCTCCGCAAGAAGGTCAACCTGGACATTTCGGTGGTCGACGAGAAGCGTCGCGCCGACAAGGCGGACCTGCATGCGAAGCTTCGGGGTGAGGACCGCCGGTGACGGCGATCGTCGACCGTCGGGGCTCGCGGGCCTGGGTCGACAATGCTGTTCGTCTCATCGAGGCCGACGCCCAGCGCAGTGCGGACACGCACCTGCTGCGCTATCCGCTGCCGCCCGAGTGGAACGTGCAGCTGTACCTCAAGGACGAATCCACTCACATCACGGGCAGCCTCAAGCACCGGCTGGCGCGCTCGCTTTTCCTCTACTCGATCTGCAACGGCTGGGTCACCGAGAAGACGACGGTGATCGAGGCGTCGTCGGGGTCGACCGCCGTCAGCGAGGCGTATTTCGCGAAGCTGTTGGGGCTCGAGTTCGTCGCGGTCATGCCGGCGAGCACCAGCCCGGCGAAGATCGCGCTGATCGAGGCGCAGGGCGGGCGCTGTCACTTCGTGACCGACCCGTCGAGCATCTACACCGAGTCTCAGCGTCTGGCGGCCGAGACCGGTGGCCATTACATGGACCAGATCACTCACGCGGAGCGCGCCACCGACTGGCGAGGCAACAACAACATCGCCGAGTCGATCTTCACGCAACTCCAGCAGGAGGACCATCCGATCCCGGAGTGGATCGTCGTGGGCGCCGGCACCGGTGGCACCGGCGCCACGATCGGCCGGTTCCTCCGCTACCGCAAGCACGACACCGGTCTGTGCGTCGTGGATCCCGAGAACTCCGTCTTCTTCGACGCGTGGCAATGCGATGACTGCACCGCCACCTCCACCTCGGACCGGGGCTCCCGGATCGAGGGCATCGGACGTCCGCGGGTCGAGCCGTCGTTCATCGGCCAGGTGGTCGACCGCATGGTGAAGGTGCCCGACGCGGGCTCGATCGCCGCGACACGGCATGCCAGCGACGCGCTCGGACGCAAGGTGGGCGGTTCGACCGGTACCAACCTGTGGGGGGCGTTCGGGTTGGTTGCCGAGATGCTGGAACAGGGGCGCAGTGGCAGCGTCGTGACGCTGTTGTGTGACGCCGGCGAACGGTACGCCGGTACCTACTTCGACGACGCCTGGGTGGCGTCCGAGGGGATCGACCTGTCCGGGCCGACTGTGGTGCTCGACGAGTTCATGCGCACCGGGCGCTGGACGGGCTAGCGGCGGCCTGCGGGCCCGTCGCCGTCGATCGGGTCGATCGGCACGTGCCGGGTCATCGCGACCCGGGGCCAGCGGTCGAGGCCCTGCGCGGCCTCGTGCTCGCGGAGGGCGCGCAGACCCGGGCCGAGGTCGCTGTCCACGACGATGCCGAATCCCAGGCGCGTGTAGTACGGAGCGTTCCAGGGCACGTCGACGAACGTGGTGAGCGTGATCTCGGGCAGCCCACGGTCGCGGGCCCATTCCTCGATGTGGTCGATCAACTGCGCGCCCCGTCCGCGCCGGGCCGCGTCGGGATGCACCGACACCTGCTCTATGTGCGCGTTGCCGTCGACGATGTCGACGACGCAGTACGCCACCGCCGGCGCCGACGGTTCGGCCCATACCCAGACGCGGCCGTCGGCGCGGTACTGCTCGAGCCACGCGATGGGGGCGCGGCGTCGTCGGCGATCGCGTCCATTCCCATCGCCCGGAAGGCCGAGCCCGCCGCGACCTCGATCTCCTGGAGACGGGGCAGGTCGGCGGGTTCGGCGAGGCGGATCATGTGTCAGCTCTTGGACAGGGCCTGCGACGCGATCGCGGTGCCGGCGGCGACGACGCCGACCGACGGCCACGCGCCGATCTTCTTGGCCAGCGGGTGCGAGCCGCCGAACGCCGCGACGTAGGTGCCGAGCAGGGCTGCTGCGCGGCCCGCGCCCGAGGTCTTGGCCCAGTTGTAGGTGCAGACGCTGCCGACGCCCGCGAGCACCGCGCCGCCGAGCTGACGGTTGCCGGTCTGTCGGGCCACGGCGTACCCGCCGACGAGTCCGGCGGCGGCGAGGGCGGAGTTGGCGGTCTTGCTCAGCATGGTGATTCTCCCGTTCGTTTCGTGGGGCGCTTCGATTCGAGGCTAACCACACTCGAGGCTAACCACATTCGTGTGGTCCGCGTCGCGCGGCCCGCACGAGAATGCGCGTCCGGCGATTCTCGCTGGCCGGGAAATGCCGTGTGCGCGTGCGGCAGTGGGGCCGATCATCGATCCGTTCCCATTTCGAGGAGGAGTCGTGCCGTCAGAATCCGCGCAGCCCGCGCAGTCGTCCCGTCCGGCGTTTCGTCCGGGCCCCCTGCTTCCCGGTAAGCGCGCCGTCGTCACCGGAGGTGCGCACGGGATCGGAGCGGCGATCGCCCGCTCGTTCGCGTCGCACGGCGCCGCCGTCCTCGTCGTCGACGTCGACGCCGAGGCGGCCCGCGCACTCGAATTCGACGCCGCTGCAGGCGGTTCGATCGAGGTCCTCGCATACGACGTCCTCGAGCCGGCGGTGCCGGCGCCGATCGTGGAGTTCGCGCCCGATGTCCTGGTGAACAACGTCGGCCATTTCCTGCGCTCGCCGCGGCCGTTCGCCGAGCAGGATCCCGAGTTCTGGGCGCAGGTCGGCGGCATCAACCTCGACCACGTCCTGCGGCTCACGCACGCCGTGCTGCCCGGCATGGCGGAGCGCGGCCACGGGGGCTCGATCGTGAACCTCACGACCGTCGAGGCGCACCGCGCGATCCCCGGACACAGCGTGTACGCGGCGTACAAGGCGGCCGTGACGCAGTTCAGCCGCAGTCTGGCCGTCGAGGTCGGACGGATCGGCGTCCGCGTCAACGCGATCGCGCCGGACCTCATCGAGTCGGTCCAGGTGCCGTACACCGAGTGGCTGTCGGAGGAGGAGTGGGCCAAGTGGCCCACGTGGGCGCCGCTGGGTGGACCGGGTCAGCCGGACGACGTCGCCGGTGCCGCGTTGTTCCTGGCGTCGGACCTCGCGCGTTACACCACCGGCACCACCGTGCATGTCGACGGCGGCACGTACGCGGCCGGCGGTTGGTTCCCGAAGCCCGAGGGCGGCTGGACGAATCGTCCGCGCAACCCGTGACCTGCGGGGCCGTCGGCGCCGACCACGGTAGGCAACTTACGGTTCCGTAGGTTGTGTACCGTGGTCGGAGGGTGGGGTGATCCGAAGAGAGGCCCGACATGACTCCGCCCGAAGTCACGCTCGACAACTACGAGGACGTCTACCGGTTCTATCTCGATCACCAGCAGAACCGGATACTCGCCAAGGCCGCCTACGCCGCGCTGAGTGCGCGCTTCCGCCCCCGGGTCCGGTACGCCGACGGCGCACGGGAGCGACTGCGGGGCCTGCTCGCGTCGGGCACACCTCTCATCGTCGTCGCGAACCACCTCAGCGACCGGGACCAGTACACGCTCGCCGCGACGGCGTGGCAGACCCCGCTGCGCCGTGCGATCGGACGGACGCGGGTCCTGGCGAAGGACGAACTGTTCGCCGAACCGGGCATGCGCCGCAAGGTCGACATGATGGGCTCGATCCCGGTGTTCCGCAGCAAGAACCACGGCCTTCGCGCGGTCGCCGACGCCGGCCGTCGCATGATGGAGATCTCGGCCGAACGCCTCGCACGCGGCGACGTCCTGGCGATCTTCCCGGAGGGCACCTGCAACGAGGGCGACCCGACGCGCCTGCAGCAGATCAACAGCGGTGTGGGGCATATCGCGGTCAAGGCCCGCAAACTCGGCGCGGCACCGGCGCTGCTGAGCATCGGCATCAGTTACGGGCCCGCCGCGGACCGCGGCCGATCGGCCACGGTCTACGTCGGCGACCCCGTCGTCGACCTGCCCACCACCCCGATGGACATCACGCGCCTGGTCACGGAGCGCCTCCAGCACGCGGTCGACGAGGCCGTCGCCGGACGCTGAACACTCACCGCGTCGCGGCGCGGTAGGTCTCGAAACAACCTTCGGTGAAACGCTTCTGGTCGAGTTCGCCCACCTGGATGACGCCGCCGCGGTACCAGATCTGAGTGCCGGCGGACAGTTGTGCGCCCGTGCTGCACCACTGGTGAATCTGCTGATCGGTCGGATCGCTCGTCGCGAACTGCTTGTACATCCCGGCCTGGCTCTCGCCGTACTCGCGGCCCGCCGTGGTGGACGCGTCCCCCAGGTGCGCGAGCTGAGACGCCAGAAACCCGACGCTCACGAGCAACACGGCGGCGGCCAAGGCCGTCCACCAGTTGACACGGCACGCGGTCATGCCGCGAGCGTAGTGGACGGATGCGCGCATTGTCCGCGTTCTCCGTGTTCTCCGTGTTCTCCGTGTTTTCTGTGTTCTACTCGTTCCCCGCCTTCTTCGATGTATTCGCCGCTTCCGGGTTTACGGCTGCCGGCCTCGGCTTTCGTGGCACGCTGGACACATGGACACGAACCTGGCGGCGTACTTCTCGGCCCTCGACCAGTTGGTCCGCAAGGCGCCGCTCCGGATCGACCGTCCGCGCGGCAGTGCACACCCGAGATTCCCGGAGGTGGTCTACCCGGTGGACTACGGATTCCTCGAGGACACCGCGGGCGGCGACGGCGAGGGCGTGGACGTCTTCCGCGGCTCGGCCGACGGCGGCGGCATCGTGGGGGTGGCGCTCACTGCCGATCTGACGAAGCGTGACGTCGAGGTGAAGGTTCTGCTCGCGTGCACCGAGGACGAGATCGACGTCATCGAGCACTTCCTGCACGAGCGTCTCCGGCTGAACGCCGCCGTGGTGCGGCGGCCGTGACGAGCACGACGGTGGCGAGGTGCACCTCGCCGGGAGACTTCGTGCCAGCATGAGGCCATGACATTCGTGATTCGCCTGGTGATCAACGCGATCGCCATCTGGCTCGCCTCGCAGTGGGTGAGCGGCATCGATATCGCCTCGTCGGGGAACGGCACCGGCGGTGACGTGCTGATCATCCTCGGTATCGCCCTGGTCTTCACCGTCGTCAACGCGTTCGTGAAGCCCATCGTCCAGCTGTTCTCGCTGCCCTTGCTGATCCTCACACTCGGCCTGTTCACACTCGTCATCAACGCGTTGATGCTGTTGCTGACGTCGTGGATCAGCTCGCAGACCGACTGGGGCCTGAGCGTCGACGGCTTCTGGACCGCGGTGTGGGGTGCGCTGATCATCTCGGTCGTGAACTTCGTGCTCAACGCCCTCGTGCCGGACAAGCGCTGAGATGAGCATCCGGCGGGTCGTGCCCGACATCCGTGCTCGATCGATCGACGAGAGCCGGGACTTCTACGCGGATCTCGGGTTCGTCGAGGTGATGAACCAGGGGTGGGTGATGACGATGGCGTCCCCGACGAACCCGACTGCGCAGGTGACGTTCATGGGCGACGACGCGACCGCGCCGGTCCACCCCGACATGAGCGTCGAGGTGGACGACGTCGATGCCGTCTACGAGGCGATGGTCGCGCGCGGCGCGACCATCGTCCACCCACTGCAGGACGAGGAGTGGGGCGTGCGCCGCTTCTTCGTCCGCGACCCGGACGGCCGGATCGTGAACGTGCTCGGCCATCGCACCACCTGAGCGACAGCCGGTTTCGAGGTTCTGTTCAGCCGGCGTTCGGCTCAGCCGAGACCGAGTGCGAGCCCGGTGGCCGCGGCCCACACGAGCATGGACTGGCCGGTGACCGCGAGGGCGGGGATGAGCGCCGGGCCGTTGCCGCCGGTGCGGACCGGGGTGTTGGCCTTGATCGCCAGCGGCAGCGCGAGCAGACCCACGAGCGCCCACGGCGTCCGCACGACCAGCGCGAGGGTGGCCAGGAACGGGACGATCAGCAGCACCAGGTGCAGCGTCCGGGTGCGGGTGTCGCCGAGTTTGACTGCGAGCGTGATCTTCCCGGACTCGGTGTCGGTGGGGATGTCGCGCAGGTTGTTGGCCACCAGCACCGCGCTCGAGTACGAGCCCACCGCGATCGCGGCGACCAGGCCGGCCCACTCGACCCGGTCGGCCTGGACGAACTCGGTGCCGAGGACCGCGACCAGACCGAAGAACACGAACACCGCGATCTCGCCGAAACCGCTGTAGCCGTAGGGCTTCTTACCGCCCGTGTAGTACCAGGCGCCGAGGATGCACAGCGCGCCGACGAGAATCAGCCACCACGCCGAGGCCAGCGCCAGGACGACACCGGCCACAGCGGCAACCGCGAAGCAGCCCATCGCGGCGGCCTTGACCGAGGCCGGCGAGGCGAGCCCGGAGCCGACCAGACGCAGCGGGCCGACCCGCTCGTCGTCGGTGCCGCGGATGCCGTCCGAATAGTCGTTGGCGAAGTTCACGCCGACGATCAGCGCGAGCGACACGACCAGCGCGAGCAGCGCCTTCCACCACACCGCGCCGTCGAGCGACGCGGCCGCACCGGTACCGGCGAGGACGGGGGCGATCGCGTTCGGGAGGGTGCGCGGGCGGGCGCCCTCGATCCACTGGGACACAGAAGCCATGTGCCGATCCTTTCACCCCGCGCTAATCGACTGGCCGCACGGTCGGCTCCTCCCATAGGCTGGGCGCCGGTGCAACCCGTGACGAGTGTCCCCGACGAACCGGCACCCACAGAGCCGCCGGTCGAGGTGGCCCTGTTGGGTGATGTCGCCACACGCCGGGAGGGGGTCCTGGCGCCTCTGGCCGGGGCCCGCGCCCGCAGCCTGCTCGTCGCACTCGCCCTGCGGCCCGGACGCAGTCGCAGCGCCGCGGCCCTCGTCGAGGACGTGTGGGGTGACGCGCCGCCCAAGTCGCCGGCGAATGCCCTGCACACCCAGATCTCCCGGCTGCGGTCCGCGCTACCGGACGGTGCCGTCGAGGCCGGGCCCTCCGGCTACCGGCTCACGCTCGCGCCCGAGCAGGTGGATCTCACGCGGGCGCGCAGGCTGGCCCGGCAGGCGGGGGAGCAGCACGCCGACGGGGACCATCACGGTGCGGTGGACACGGTGCGTAGGGCGCGCATTCTGTGGCACGGGGAACCGGGCGCCGATCTGGCCGACGGCGACCTCGCCCACGAACTGGCGACGGAGGCGACGTCGTGCCTGAACGCGCTCGCCGCGACGGAACTCGCGGCCCTCGTCGCCGCCGGGGAGTACACGCACGCGCTGCCGACGGCCCGTGCCGCCGCCGCGGCGGCGCCGCTCGACGAGGGCGCCCACG
>Ga0131853_10013664_pt1 | contig 14885 bp, 4 predicted proteins | sample TergutLab28metaG_FD_92764 | JGI IMG/M metagenome (GOLD analysis project Ga0131853, IMG submission 92764) | Labiotermes labralis P1 segment gut microbial communities from Petit-Saut dam, French Guiana - Lab288 P1 (version 2) (version 2) | ecosystem: Host-associated > Arthropoda: Insects >... | reverse complement strand
TCTCTCACTTGAGTACATTCATACTTTCATCTACCGGCTGACGGAAAAATTTTTTCAGCAGTGTACCACACACTCCAACCCTCTTATTTCTCAAATAGGAAATTACTCCCTACCCGACCTCCTCACACAGTACAGAAAATACACACACAAACGAACAAAACACATCCTATTGTAGATTTTACCTAACATCCGCAGTGTTTTTTACAATGTATTTCTTTTTCACTGCTGTAACCTTGATGTATCACAGCACACCCACATGAAAAGCATTAAAAAATACTGTTGTAAATTGGTTATCGGAACAATTTGTACACACTATATGTACTTATAAGAACTTCAAATGCAATAAATCACATTTTAAAAAATGATGATGATGATGATGATGATAGAATGGAAAGACTGAAACATATAGGTAAGTAAATAAATGAACGTATGTTGTTCAAGATGTTGTGTTTGTCTGGATTTAAATCGCTGCTGATTAAGTGGCACAACGAGAAGATTCGACATAAACCTGACATTCCATTCACTGAAAAGCTTCAGGGATTCGGTGGTGAAGATTACAACTTCACGGGCTTTTGTTAATTTCCCCAATAGAAGGAAAAAATAAAAATAAAAATTTATTCAACATTTGTTAATGACAGTAGTGTCATTTGTTGAAGGCAATACATATTCAAAACCAACGTGACTTTGATAAAGAAATAACAGTTTCCGATAGCTTTGACTGTATGCGCGCGCAGGATTTATCTGAACTTAGCTTCTTCCAGCACTATAAAGGGATAATTAAGGTCAAATGGGGCACAGAGATAATACCAGAGAGGATATCTTTCGAGCTGAAGCTAAGCATTATGCTACATATTTTTTTTTCCACTGTATAGTAAAAAGAGACAATTTATACATTTCGCGCAGTAGAGTGAGGTTAGCAGTTGTCAGGAGGTTATGTTTGGGTGGGGGAACATGCAACGCCCTTGGTCTTCAAGTTGGAAAATCTCTTGGGATGAGAAAGGTGATGGAATGAAGAAATTAAGATGGATTTTAGGCTAGCGTGTTGTCAGGAACAGAAAATTAGAGATCTAACTCAGTGTCACGTCGATTGATAGCTTTGTTTTTAACAATGCAGCAGGTACAACGTTTGACGTACTATGAATTCATATGTGTTCTTAATGTTTATATATTATTCGTCAAAATGGCTGAAATATTTCGATACCAAATTATTTGTTCTTAGAAAATAAGACACCTTTTTCACTGAGTAGGTTCTACACAATTGGGATTTTTATATCTGTGAAGTATGAAGCACAAAAATGCGCTCGTGCGGGCAATAAGCAGCATAATGAAGCATAATGAACGTGTTCAGTAAAATTTTGTTACACTGTTCGGCATCCCTTCACCTAATATACGTCTTTAACTCTTACGTAGTTTGTGATTTAGTGACATACATACGGGGTTTCAGATAAACCTACAAGTAAGGTTCAAGTTCCTAGGGATCTGGGGCCTATTAAAGAACCAGCGTTTCGAAATTTGGTTATTCATTGCTTATTGGTAATTTATTGTTTTCAGGCAAGAAAAATAACAGAATAAATAAATTTCATACATGTTTTGTGGAATAAAAATGAATGCCCCATACCTTGAAAAAGAAAAAGAGATGCATTTCCATTCAAATGATGATGTGAACAGACATAATTACCAATAATTTTATTGCAAGCAGTGGGTATCACAAGTTTATCGACTCACATGTTAATTTTTACGTTAATTTGCAATATTATCGTGTTTTAACAATAAATATGTTTTGGAATATACTGTGACGAAAAATTAGCAGCTTGTTTCCGTGATATTTTGGACTCTGTGACCCCTTCAAGTGTGCTTATCCTCCAATAACGGTAATTCTATAATATTTCGCAAAAGAATATGTTAAGACACCTACATATGCACGAGGCACCAGTAAAGGGCAGAATATGCAAACATGAATCAATGAGTCAATATTACATGAATATCAAGACCGATGGTAATAATTTCATTCGTGAACAAATGGTCACGGTAAATTCAAAACACAATGAGAAATATTTCTTCTCGCTGGTGCCTAGAGCGTGCTGTACGGAGAAGCCTTGCTTGTTTGTTTCTCGCCAAGATGCGGAATGTCTGTATCGTGTATCTCCATCAGCAAGTTGCATAAAACTGCATACCAGAGGTAATTTGTTGGTAGTGCTTATTGGTGATGATGCATGGGTGCCTTTTATGACTTAATGATGATAATAATACACACGAACATCATAACAGCATTATTGTAATTATTATCCGGATTGTTAGCCAAATTCAAGTTTCAATTTCTGTATCTATAATCATGTTTTCTGAAGCCTTCTGTTGTTCAGTATAATTTTCCAAAGTCAGCTTTGAATAAATGAAAGCGTAACTGATGAATTCCTAAAATACAAACAAATTTATCTACAAGCAGAAGTTGTGAATATTTAAGACGCTGTAATATGAAGCGAGACGAGGAGGTAATTATGGATTTATTACTCACCGGTTCTCAAGGAAACCAACGTACAACTACATAGTGAAGTAGAAGTCTCGTACTCACCTGGAAGCAGAAGAAATTGCCAATAAATGTCAGTGCCCAATGAAAACACCCGTTCTTAATTTTCGCAACATTTATTCGTCATTGTAACCGCCGAGTTCGGAATATAAGATACCAGTACACTAAATATGCGTTCTAAAACCGACTCATTAGCCTACATGAAGAGACAAGAACGAGGTGAAGATTTTTTGGTCTTCCTGTTCGTGCAGATCGTGCCACTAATCTTTGCCCTCAGCACGGCAGCTCCCGAGAGATTTTATCGCTTACGAAACCTACATCCGCCTGTAGTTCAAGAGGCTGGGGTTCTTTAGCAGCTCAGCTTAAACTATTTTACAAGACAATCCACACTGCCGAACTACAGCTTCTGTGGACCTTTAGAGAAGACTGATTCTCGAAACATGACATCGCTTTGTCTTGTCTTCCTTTCACTTCTTAGAATTAGACCTCTTCTTCTGTTAATTTTTCTAATAATGGCGGTGGAATTAAATAGAGAGGAGTTTTTTTTAAAAGAAAAAAGGGCCTGGCGGATTTGCGTGCGGTCACTGCACTATAAGGTCATGTAAAAAGAAACGAGACAAATATGGCCTTTGTTATTTTGCGTAGCTACATTCCTTCTCGACGTAATATAGACACCAGCCAAAAAAGAAAAGTTTTCATGGCTTTATTTTGTCCAGCACCGAAACTCTAATTCTAAAATAATCCTCTATTCAGTATCTTTTACGCTGCGCTCTTGGCGCGAGATATTTTTAGAAAATTTCGGTGAAACCTTTTCAATGAAGCTTACTTTGCAAAATTATTGCAAGTGAATGCCCTTTGCTCAACAGAGAACATTCCTCACACGCAATGGTAAAGAGCACTGCAGGTGGCACTACATCGAGTGGACGACCGTCTCACTTTCCAGCGCCGATAAGAAAGACGCATCTGTCTGCAGAATCGCCACGTCTAAGCGGACTCGTCTTGTCCCAAGCTCGATGGAGCGTGTAACATGATGCTGTGTATTATAACTTTCATAACCACAAATTGCATATTTGCTTTCCCACGCGCAAGGGTCCCTTGTGGCCAGGGCCTCCTTATTATCGAGGTTTCACGATCCCACTGACACACAACGCTGGTTAAGTCTCCCCTGGACGAGTGATCATCGTGACGCACTTCTACCTGACACCATACGACACTCACGAGAGACAAACATCCGTGCCACAGAGGTATTCGAACCAAGACGGCAGACAGCGCGGGCACTGGAATCAGCACAAATTACATAAATACACGTCTTCCTGGTGAGCTCCCATGAGGTAAAGCCGTCGGTATACTATGCTGAAAAAATACCCCATCTAGTACGTTGACACGAATTCTTGTAGCTATACTTCTGCCCCAACATATATCACCAGAGCGTTAATGCATAAAGAAACACAGGAAAAAATCTACCTTACATTTCGAAAAAGAGAGCCTACCGTATGATAAACCCTATGAGTTTCGTTATCAGACAGCTGTACTACAATACGATCGCTGAATTATCTGTCAGTAATCACGGCTGATAAAGTATATGAACACAACTAATTTCAGGCGGTGGACGACCGTTTCTCTCACGATATCAACAGTCTGTTACGTAGCACATATTAATTTCTCTCATGATATGAAGAAATCCAGTCTAACACAATGAAGTCATGGTTATTTACTAAGGAACTTACATAATGCCGTCCTTCAAAGTGTCATGTGGAATTTTACCACTTTAATACTCATATATTGTTGTTAACTTGACCTGTACTACAAACTAAACTTTTTAGATTATGTAATTATGCAGCAATTTGTTAAGGGAAACCCCCGATTATGGTCACGTGATGGCATAAATTGGATACGCTGTTAAATATTTCATGCAATTAACTGAAATATTCATTTTAATAACTGTACTGAAACTAAAGTTCAGAAGAAGGATCCAAGGTAAAGTCTGTACGCCATAAAAGCGTGTAGAGATATAACTTAACACCTTCTGAACATTGGCACTAGATAGAGATTGGTGGTTAATTTCAAGCCCCAGCCACTTTATCCCCGAGAAATATCCCGCTACAAATCGAATAAAAAGTCGAGTTGGTCCCAGAGCCAGTTTGCACGTTTCGACGAAGAGCTAAAACGTTCAACCCCGCCGGGATACGAACTTTGGATCTTCCAGGCTGTAGCTCGGCTGCTGTACCGACTACGGTATCCCGGCTCAAGAAGTTAAAAATTCTCGTGCTCAGATCTGCGCTATTCTGGGATTTGACGCAGCGTTTGGTAGTTTCTACCGAAGTTTCGGGACAATATTTCGGTTCCATCTTCAAGGGTAAAGAAGATGTGAGCTTTAACGTGTTCCGAAACCTCGGTAACAAACTACCAGACGCTGTTTGAAATCCAAGAAGGGCGCAGATATCTTTCAACTCGCGTTGGAAGCCTGAAATCACGCATATTCTTGTGGTACTACTTAATTATGTTTCGTCTGCATAGAAAATACAGCGTCGAAAAAATTGATTTTCTTTTTAATTCTGATGTAGCAAGAATTTTCAAAGACACAATTGGAACCAATTTAAAGTCACTATGAAGTTCTAGGAGACTAAGGTAAAATATACACAAACGTACTGGCTGCAAAATAGTTGTGAGTGGGAGTAATTAACAAGTGTGACGCCATTTTAAATGCTGGTCTACTGTACGTGACGTCGGGACGAATATACGCCACAACATAGTGACAAATGAAACACAATCTCGCTAATAGCCTAGAGTTTTATACGAAGCATGTAGCGCACTGTACATGTATCAGCCAAACTTGAAGCGGACACCATCTGTTATCGAAGTTATAAACTACACAGTTGCAAACTTAGGTCTATTGCGGTGTAATGTTTGCAGTGGCAACCAGACTGTAATAACAGGTGGATAAGCATTATCCAGCTGTTATTTGCACTTGTGTCAAGAGACGCACAGGTGCATGTGAAGTTGAAGTCATGCTTTATTAGCCCGTAAACACTATCCTCGATACACTTTATGAACATTTAATTCTTTACATTCTGACTGCCACGGTGTATCCTACTGTCACTACAGCCTTTACGAGTACTGGGCAGTAGATGGAATTTAAACTCCAGCGTTACTAATGGGCTAAGCACCAAGCTACCGAGAGAGCTGGAGGGAACGGAAGTCCAGAACCCGACAGGCAAAATTCACGCCCTCGGCCACTATCACCCTGGACAAAACGCCTCAGTTATCCCATAGATGGGTAGGTTGGGCCCCCAAGTCGCGGTGATATTTTGGAGAAAATAAAAATCTTTTGAGCTGCCGAGAATCGAACCCCGATTCCTCGGTTGTCCGTCCGGCAGCACAGTCACTATACCGACGAAGCCATCGCTGTTCCGTGTGCCAGGGCTCTCTAAAGTGGTACACACTCTAGCGGCGGTGCACCAACTACACGTTGTTTAGTGCCAAGTCAAGTATGGGATAATCGTTGTGGCTCACGGATAAGAAAGGATTTGACTGGAAGCGAGAGCGGAATTCATTAAACTGCTGTAGCGATATTTTATTGTGGAAATCGACGGAGCACCGGTTATTAAATTATATTTAGTTAAATATTTATTTACTGACTTATAGTTTGCGCTTTACATTAATCAGAGTCTGAGTAACTCAACGAATTTAATGAAAATGGGAGAATGTAATCAATATGAATGCGGCCGGAATTGGATGACGGGGGAAAAGAGAGATAAACTAAGAAAATTATTGGACTGAAGTAGAAATATTTTAAGAGAAGAGCAACAGTAATTTTGATGTGGTAGTAAAATAAAGTTCGCCCTAGATCGGCCATGAAGGCCCAAAGGAGGAGTAAATGTATAGTTCTACTCTTTCTTTAATCTCCGCGCTAGGTAGAGGTGGGTAGTCACAGCCACGCTTCGGCCGCTTTACCCCCTTGAATGCTCCGGTACCAACTGCACTGAAGGCTGGGTGGGTACCAGGGTATGTCCGGTCGGGTGTGAAAAATCTCGTCACCCACCGGCATTCGATCCCCGGACCGTTCAACCCGTAGCGAGTCTCTATACCGACTACGCTATCCCGGCCCACCGTAGTGGTGGTATGGGTATTAATATGAGAGATTTTTATGGCTTGACAACCCTAGAAGACATAGGCTTCCTCACTGTTGAGGTTTCAAGATGTCATTCACACAACACACTCGGTAGGACTCTTGTGGTAGAGAGAGTGGCCCGTCACATAGACCTCTAACCCTGGCGGGATTCGCACCCACAATCTCAGCAAGCGAGCAGACGCAGACCAACACCTTAGACCGCGCGGCCACTGGGGTCGGCAAATGAGAGAGTAAAAAATAAACCAATTCCTGTACTGGCCTAGACAGGCCCTGAGGGTTCCCGGAGGTTGTGGCTCCCAGATTTCAGGACAATTTGCCCTTGAAGGTGGTAAGGTTGTTAGCCCCAAGCACCGGCCGCCTTTACCCCCAAGAAATATTCCTGGTACTCGTTCCTGTTAGAGGCTGAGGCGATCCCAGGGCCACAGTACGGCCGGAAGGATTAAGTCAATGCAAAATTCCAGTGACACCATTGGGAATCGAACCCACCACCTTCCGGCTCATAGCACAGTGCCTCAACCAACTGGTCTTACATGCACGTCGTACGATTTTCTTCAGCGTCCCTTAGATTCCTGTCACTTAAATATAAACCTCTCTTCAAAATCCGATTCCAAAACAATGTCAAACTGTAGCAGTAAACAAAGCAACAAAAACACTTTGCCGGTGATTATCAGCTGTCTACAATTTACCTCCTATATCTTTCGGCTCCTCGTGGGCCATTACCAAGGAGCGGGGGGGGGGGGTTCAACAAAGACATATTACATATATCAGAAAACCAATTTTGCATGTAGCAACGTAAAATAAAAAGATGTGAATACGAGTATATATATATATATATATATAGTACAGAGCCAAAGATATCAACAAAGGGCAATATGTATTTGGAACATCTATGTCTGTTTACGAAAACCAAAATTAATTAATCGAGCAATTTTTTTTTGGGGGGGGGGGGGGTTGCAAACAGAAACACATGTTCCAATTAGTACGGATTATCATACATAACCTTTATTTACACACACACACACATATATATATTGTTCTCTTATTCTTCCATATACCTTTATATTTTACATTTGTAAATGCATAACAGGCTCTATGATATATGCAACACTTTATCTTCATAAATTCTCCTTGACAGATCCCGATGGCCGCTCGCCTGTTGAGGTTGTAGGTTCGAATCACGCCGGGGGCTGTGCTGTCAGAAAGAGGTCTCTGCGACGAGCTGATTACTCATCCAGTGGAGTCCTACCGACTGTGATGAGTCGTTGTGTGTGATCTGGAAACCTCATACATAAGGAAGACATAGTCCGCGTTGAGCCGCAGCACCTAAAGAATATATATATATATCCGCGTGCGTACGCATGAATCCGGGACCTCCCAACATGCGTACATGGCAGGAGTATGAGCAAGAAGCTTGTTAAGAAATAATGCCATTCTCGTTGAAGTTTTGCAGTATTCTTGCTGGTTCAAGCATATAAATATATATTGCTTGTTGGAAAGCCAAAATCATTCACACTGGTCTTAAGTGCAGCTCACATCAGCGAGCATAAAAGCACGTGAGCCACTACCATGCTGTGTCGTATCTACGGAGCCATGATGTTATCCCTTTATACGCAGTAATATGTTAGTTAACTACACACATATGTAACATCCTTTGTCTGGAAGACTGACGCAGTACATTCATAGCGCATATTTCTGTGCAACGACAAATTCCAGTGAAATATACGTCTTAACAAAAAACAAACTGGATTTTATGTTCAATGGTCCGTGCATCGCGTAATATGTATCAATAATTGTCCAACAAGATGCAACAATATACAGTTTATTTATATATGCAAACTGCTCTACATGTTTCGGGTGGTATCTCCACCCATCAAAAGGAGCTCATATCACTGTATCTACAGTATCTTGATGGGAACTGCAGTTCCCATCCATTCACGTTCACGACAGGTAGCAGTAACGGTCTCAGTAAGGCCAGATACTGTACATACAGTGATATGAGGTCCTGATGATGGATGAAAATACCACCCGAAACATGTAGAGCAGTTTGCAGATATAAATAAACTGTATATTGTTGCATCTTGTTGGACAATTATTGATAAAAAGCAAACTGGCAGTACATTTTAGGTGCCTTCGCAAAGTCGCGTATAGCGCCTACTTCCTTCATTATGTCCGTTCCGTCTGTCTGCTCTTCTGTCCGCATGTAACAGCGCGGCTCCCACTGGACAGATTTCCGTGAAATTTGGTACTGCAGAATTTTATAAAATCTCTCAAGGGAATCCAAACCTGGTTAAAATCAGACAGAAATGTCGGACAATTTACATACAGACGTATGTATGTTCTATTGTTTGTTGCCGGCAACATTATGTCACCATAGGAGCGCTCTCGCCGAGTGAAATGGTATCAGACTGTTAGGTCAGTCCAGGATGTATAAACATTTGATGAAAGCGCCACAGTGTTATGTTATATGCACATTGCCTGTACAGTTCTGATTAGGGATGTCCGATACTCAATTTCAGGCTTCCGTCGCGAAGTACATGAGAACTGCGGTCCATACCTACGTTTAGGGACAATCTCTCGGTATCATATTGAGCACTTCAAGATGGGACCGATAGGTTGTCCCGAAACGTCGGTGAGGAAGTACCACTACTCGCTGCGTAATAACCCCGAAGAGCTCAGTTCTGTTAGGAAACTTCGAATTAAATACTGGTATTTTTCCTTAAAGCCGGTCCCAGTGGCCGTGCGATCTAAGGCGTAGGTCTGCAGCCGCTCGCCTCCTGAAATTATGGGTTCGAATCCCATCGGGGGCATGGATGTCTGTCTTGTGAGTGTTGTGTGTTGTCAGGTAGAGGTCTCGGAGACAAGCCGATCCCTCGTCCAGAGGATTCCTACCGACTGTGGTGCGTCGTTGTGTGTGATCTAGAAACCTCGTGAATGAGGAGGCCCTGTCACACTGGCGGCTGTCGCGCCCAAAAAAAAAAAAAAGAAGAAGTTTTCCCTAAAGTTACAAATAACATTCAAGTGACGTTAGGATCAAATCACAAAGTTTCAGAACTGTCACATCACAAGGCTGAGTACCAAATTTCATTTCAATCTGTCACCAGTACGCAAATAAACCATAAGAACAGGGAAGAGATACGATGTGAGCTGAACGGTCGAGACTTCAAAATTACATAAATCTGCAAGTGGCAGATAAGGTAAAGGTGTTTCTGTGATGAATTCAGTAGCACTAAGTCCAGAAACATGTCAGAATGAAGGTACAGATCCAAATACAAAATCTCGGTACTAGACACAGGTAAATGGTCAATATAACTCCCCCGCAGAGGTGCAAACTATTTTTATGTAATGAGGAATGAGGAAACCAGAGCAATTTATATTCTGTACCGCCCACAGTGTTGTAATGTGGTTGTACGAAGTTAGTTTCAGCTCTCTGGCGGCTACATGTGTAAAGAAGGATGTAACGAATGAAGGAAAATTTGGATGAGATCAGATACACGAAACGTTAAAGGAACTTTAGCTAACGACCTTAAAGTTTCCTTGTTACTGTATAATAAGCGAAGTAAACGAGCCTAAATTCACGATTATTTACCCGAAGAAGGAAAATTATAAACAAATTAATTACACTTTGTCTAAACTAAAAAATTCGCCTTGTCTACAAGCTGTAAAATAAACTTATACAACTTTTACGACATGAACTACACACCGAGTTTCAAACAACTGATGTTTGCAACTTTTTTCACCAGCACTTATAAATAATCACTGTAAAGCCAAGGGCTAGAGGTGTTGGAAAATTTTTTAGCGTCAGGGTAGAAGCAAGACTGCGGTGAAAGTTGTTCTTATGTAAATAAACTATCACTAACGTATATGTAAGTTCTACCGATCCCAATGGCCGCGTGGTCTAAGGGACGGGTTTGCGGCCCTCGCTTGCATAGATTTCGGGTTCGAATCCCGACGGGGTTCTCGTTGTCCTTGTGAGTGTTGTATGCTGTAACGTACAGTTCTCTGTGCCGGGAATGATCACTTGCCCAGAGGAGTCCTACCGAGTGTGGTGTGTCGGAGTGTTATCATACAGCCTAGATAATGAGGTGGCCCTGGCCCAATGGGGGCTGTCGTTTCACGCAATACGTAAGGTCTAGACCAATGTTTCCCAAAATTTCTTGTTCGCGGAACACTTTTGGCTTAGAAAAATAACCAAGGATTCTTACATCCTTGACCACGTTAATACAGAGTATCCGGGTGATAGACATCCGAAGTTAAAAATTTATATCCCACAAAAGATTTTAGAAAGATACTAAGACATACCAGTAGAATGCGTGACAATGCATAGCACGATTTGACTGCTTGTCGCTCGCTTCATGGGCACAGGAGGTTTCTTAATGAGATATTCCAACGGTCATAAGAAGTAAACATATCGCCAATTAAAGAAGTTCCAATATTATTTCAAAAAAAAAATCAGTTCTTTAATTAAAAACATAAGCAAACGTCAAAGTACCTATTGCAGAAATGTGTCTACGGATCACGTGGGGACTGGTCGCAGATCCCTTGGGTTGCGCGAAGCACACTTTGGGAACTACAGCTCTAGACAATATGCGGCTGGTAAGCCGAGGACTAGCGTCTGATGATATTCAGATACGTCTCACAAAATATTCCCTTCTAGTCACTGCATTTATTCTTATATGACTTAGGTGCTGAGCAATAAAAATGGTCAAACTTCAACCTCATTTAACCCTTTAAATTCCAGTGTTTACTCTTCTTAATAGCAGGTTTAATCCACATTCTATGCGCACAGTGTTTTCCCCCTCATTCTAAAAACAAACTGCTGCTGCGAGTTAAAATACTTGGTCTGTAATGGAAATTAAGTGTATTTACTATACAGTTCAAACGGAATATTTAAATATAATTCATATTGAATTTACCCAGCAGGGAGGCGACAACACGGTGGATACACAATTACAGCTGCAGAAATACTCGGGATTAATCTTAAATGAGTCAGCGTAATATCGTGACAAGACTTTGATTTCAAAACAGCTTTAAAGTAACAAAAGCTTATTATGTAGGTCTGTGGATAATTGCTGTCATTTTCAGTTAAGAAGCCAGAAAATACAGAGGTTCAATACTCAAAGGAGATCTTTATGAATATCCAGCACTCCTGTGTTAGAATAAAGAGATTCTTTCACAAATATGGAATATCCATTACTTCTAACAAAGACAGAGAACAAAAAACCGTGCAAACCATAAATGAACAGAGGCCGAAGAAAATGAGGGGCATTTCTTTTACCTAGAGAGACAAGAAACCAAATCAAAAGGAATGTTGCGTGGCACACAGATTCAATAAGAAATGGGAAATAAACACATTTGTAATACATAAACACATTTAAAAGGACTTTGTTCGGAGAGAGAAATAAGAAATGGAAACTAAGAACTTCTTCTATTTACAGCTGTTCAGTAGGGATCATCATAACATTTTTTTATCTTTTCAATTCTTGGCAACCGTCACACGTGTGCTAAATACTGCATTATTACACCTTCTTACTTTCTTACTTAATTATTCCATAGATATGAGTCATTCTTGGTAAGCTAACCGGTTTCCAGCTAGTCAAGAAATTTTCCGTATTTTATGGAACCCCAAGGCTCATTACCGCATTCACAAAACTCTTTCCCACAGGTTTCCCCACCAAAACCCTCTATACACTTCTCCTCTTCGCCATACGTGTGCTACATGCCCAACCCATCTCATTCTTATTGAGCTTTACTACACTACAGGCAAATAACTACTGAATTATCTATGAATATAATTACGAAAGTTTCGCTAATGCACTGATAGATTACGAAGTATTCCACGAAGTTAATTTAGTCTCCTTTATTTATGACGCCGTTAGAAAGAAACAAAGAAAGAAATTTTACAATTCCCGTCTAAGTTACTGTTTCAACAGGTAACCCATTTTACAGTTCCCGTCTAGAGCTACCGTTTCAAAAGATAAACCCATTTTACAATTCCTGTCCAGAGCTACTGTTTCACCAGATAACCCATTTTACAATTCCCGTCTAAGTTACTATTTCAACAGATAACCCATTTAACAATTCTTGTCCAGAGCTACTGTTTCAAGAGGTAACCCATTTTACAATTCCCGTCTAGAGCTACTGTTTCAACAGGTAATCCACTTAACAATTCTCGTCCGTAACTCCACAGATAAACCATTTTACATTCCAGTTCATAGCTATGGTTTCCACAGATAACCCATCTATTCACTCCTAAATATTATGTTACTCGAGGAAGAGATACCATAAAATCATAATATTATTAAGTATGCCAGCCATGAATATGAACAGTTCTTACAAGACAATACAACTAGCGGTGCAGCTATCTGCAGATAACATTTATCGGCAAGGGTATAGGTGACAGTACCGACCGAAACATGGATACGTTTCGCTGCTTCATAAAGGCAGACTGCTTTGACAATCATTCTCCCCCGGTGTACGTATAAGTACCTATAAGATTGATTTACTGTACAGAGCTGATAGGTGAGAGGATTTTACGTTACAGTCTGTTACAGATTACATCACGGGAAATTGCACTATTCATTTGTAAACTGCACAAGGTACTATTCCGGTAATTACATGAACAGGACATCTAGCAAGCATGAGACGACACATTCGTGCCCAGTTTTAATTTGAGTACCTCAACAGAAGATACAAATACGAAGATTCAGAGATGGAGGAGAGAATAATATTAAAAGTGTCGTTAAAGAAACTGGATATTAATCTGTACAATGGATTCATGTGGTTAAGCGACTAACATCCTTTCAACAAACAGTTCGCTTGTGTTGGACAGTCTAAATGACTAATATTATTACCACTAGCACTTCGCGGCATACTGGTTGCTATACCACCAGTTTCTTTCAAACTACAGAACTGCATTTTTCCAGCACAGTGTATATTTGTTTTTCGTATGGTCCTTAGAATAAACAGCGATTACCTCCCTGATTTGCACCAACCGACTTGTTTTTATGGTGATTTTAGTGTGAGGTGAAGTAATTTTTTTTTTTATCATCATCATGTTCCTGAAGGGTTAGGCGTGTTTCCTGTTCCTTGGGCCTCAAGAATCAAACATACGTCGGCAATGAAGCAACGGAAAGGAAATTATTCCGTTCCTATAAATATTTTTTCCTCTGATGTGAACAGAGTTTTAATTATTGATTTCAAGAAAATCGGCAGATAAAGGTGGCAGGGTTGTCAACCCTACGCAAAGGATGCCTTTAACCTCCAGGAATATTCGTGGTACTCAACCTGTTTGAGGCTGAGTCGACCACAGGGCCATTGTGCAACCGGAAAAATTATGTCAATGAAACATTACAGTGACACCATCACGAATGGAACCCGCGACCTTCGCTTGCAGCGCACTGCCTCAACCAACTGCCCCAAGCAGCCACTGTAAATTATTTATGCCATTTTTTATTATGTAACTTCACGTCACAACTGCAGTGATTCGTGGTCTGTGTTCTCAAACGCGCATGGGACCTTCTTGGTCGCTCTTTCTTTAAAGACAGGATATTTGACAATTGTAACGAAGCGCATAATTTGTACGTCATTTGCCGTAGTGGGATAGGACAGCAGATAAGATTCACTTTTAACCTTCTTACACTACGAGTAACTACGTCGAAAATAATAATAATAATAATAGTAGTAGCAGTAGTAGCAGCAGCACTAGTAGTAGTAGTAATAGCAGCAGTAGTAGTAGTAGTAGTAGCAGTAGTATTAGTATCAGCAGCAGCAGCAGCAGTAATAGTAGTAGTAGTAGTAGTAGCAGTAGTAGAAGCAGTAGTAGTAGTATTAGTAGCAGCAGCAGCAGTAGTAGTATTAGTAGCAGCAGCAGTAGTAGTAGTAATAGTAGTAGTAGCAGTAGTATTATTACTGGCAGCAGCAGCAATAGTAGTAGTAGCAGTAGTATTAGTACCAGCAGCAGTAGCAGTAGTAGTAGTAGTAGTAGCGGTAGTAGTGGTGGTGGTAGTAGTAGTAGTAGAAGTAGTAGTAGTATTAGTAGCAGCAGCAGTAGTAGTAGTGTAGTAGTAGCAGTAGTATTATTAGTAGCAGCAGCAACAGTAGTAGTAGTAGTAGTAGTGGTAGTAGTAATAGTAGCAGTAGTAGTAGTAATAGCAGTAGTATTAGTATCAGCAGCAGCAGTAGTAGTAGTAGTAGTAGCAGCAGCAGTAGTAGCAGTATTAGTAGCAGCAG
>Ga0131853_10013663_pt1 | contig 14886 bp, 4 predicted proteins | sample TergutLab28metaG_FD_92764 | JGI IMG/M metagenome (GOLD analysis project Ga0131853, IMG submission 92764) | Labiotermes labralis P1 segment gut microbial communities from Petit-Saut dam, French Guiana - Lab288 P1 (version 2) (version 2) | ecosystem: Host-associated > Arthropoda: Insects >... | reverse complement strand
TTAGTAATTAACCAACTTAATGCACAAATTCTTGTTTTATAATAAGTTTATTATATGCCTCTACATGTTTCGAGCACTGTGTGCTCATCATCAGGAGGTCAAAATTGTATTATACAGCATCTGGTATCATGTAGAGGCACATAATAAACTTATTATAAAACAAGAATTTGTGTATTAAGTTGGTTAATTACTAAGATTATACCGAGAGGCACGGTCAGCAAAACATCAAATAACCGCTTAGCTGGCGCATTTTAAAACATTACAAACACAAGCCGCCACGTGTGGCTATTTTTTTTTGGGGGGGGGGGCAATTCCGACACTTAGGAACTAACATTTAGAACTAATGTTTCTCTTTTCGCAGTTACATTCTATAGAGCTAATTGTTGAAATTTCGATTCTTTGTAGGATACAAAAATATCGGGACTGAACATGGGTAGTTTGTGATGCTTCAAAGTACAATAGGAACTTCACCAAAGATCTTAATAATGAAACTCTCACGCTGAACCCTGAGCCTCGAGAAGAAAGTTAGATCGATAGTGAAAAGTACTTTTACCATCGGTTATTATTGCACACACATTATTTTATTTGGGCCCAATTTGATAATAAGACTTCGATTTGATGTCCTTCCAACCACAGTAATTTCCTTTATTTTTCCTTCATATTTCTGTGGGAAATGAGACTCCAACTTAAAGCCCTCCTAAGCTGATTATGAAAATGGGCCTTATAGCACACTGACAGGACTACGTAATTTAAAGTGTTGTCTCAGTTGCTGCAACGTATATGCTTGCTTCTACTGAGGATGAACAAACGGAGGAATTTGGTGCTACTGCTTAACCAAACTACGAATCAGCTACGGAAAATGGTGACTCAGACGCCGAATCCAATTATTCTTTAAGTGATGATTCTTATTCCTACACTCATGACAACAGGAGTTCTCCATTTTATGAGGTCAACGTTTCTGCAATGAATGAACCGCAAAAATAGATTCGACCACAGAGAAAGAAAACAGGAAGCCGAGGAGCAGAAAAAGTAAAAGAGCCGTGTCATCAGAATGGAAAAGAAATAAAACCAAACTGCTACGAAATACAGGACACGCATACAGAAACTATAAAAGAGGTACTAAAATATATGAAAGGAAGATACGCCCCCCTTGTATGGCTACTTGAAGACTGAAATGTGTTTCTAAGTTCTCCGAGCAGGAAAACCTTGATGTTTTCAAAATCTGCTGGCCTCTGTGAGATATCAATGCCCGAAGAATTCTGAGTTTAAATGTGTTAATGTCGCGTCAAGCAAGTCTTTGATGAAACTGTTTCAGAATGTGCAACTAAAAAAAAAAAAAAAATTTATTTTGATTCTCTTCTCATTTCCAAAAGAAAGTGTGACGATCTTCAGTCCTTAACAAATAATAAATTTCTATCACACTGTCATTCAAGTTTTGACATCGGACTCAAATTTGAACAAGAATGATTTCAAGTCAGTGGCCTTGGTTTAGTTACATTCTTAACAAAAGTTTATGTTTCCATGTTTGTTTGACAGTAAAGAGTTTGATTTTTAATAACATTTTAAAATTAGTTTTATTTTTAAGAATCCTGGCTTAAGTCACACATGAGAACTTAGATTTGTGTGTAGTTTTTTGAACAATAGTGACACAACTCAAAACAGAGCGGGCAAATTTGGCTAAAATCTTAGCAGGGGGTTGTTAAAGACAAGCAAACAATCTGAACGTCAACTAAAGACGACGAAAAACACAATAAAATTAAATTCGTAACTCTCGAAGCATTTCCAATAGATTAAGATCAAGACATATTTGTAAGTACATTTTCCTTTACTCATTTCTCAAACACACAGCTTTTTAATTGTGCCACTATTGCATTCAGTGAGCGATATGTTCGAGTCAATTGTTACTATAAAAATAATTACAAAATTGCGGCTTTGCGAATAATAATTAGTGGTAATACTGACAGAAATCAAGAAGAGCGCTCTTTGCCAGGGAGTGAAGAATATGAACCCTCTGCGAATGAATTAAAGACAGGAATGTAAAAGAACAGAGATTCCATAGATTTTTACCATTTCCCATAACAGCATGCATTTTATTCTTTCTCCAATACAAAAGCAAAAGTTTTAGCAATGTAAGCCTTTATACAAGGCAACATGGTAGAAAATGAAAAGCTGTTCCTATGAGTTCCATGAAGGCATTTGGAGGAGTGGAGACAGAGCTCCGGTTATTCTTAATATAGCCATTAGTTTTAAGTGAGTGGTAAGCTTAATGGTCCGGCCGCTTTACCACCAGAGAACCATACCAACCGAACAGAAGGCTGGTTGGACCACAGAGACTACGTAGACTTATCACTGAAGAAACTTTCTTGCTCCCGTCGGGTATCGTACCACGGTTCCTAGGCCGTCCAGCCCGTAGTCTAGTCAGTAAGATATATTGAACGCACATACTCAGTACTGGCCCCAGTATATTGATGGTAATAATGCTGATCAATATTAACTGCGTGAAGGGCCCTCTGATAGGATACGATACGATACTGGAGCTGTAATGAGCATTAGTCTTATTGGATAGATTCTAAACATTCACATCACATGCAATAGAATTAGGTACATGCTGTTTATATCGCGATGATAGCAGATGTGAAACGATGATTCCGAGTGTGGGAAACACACCGGTCTATTACGGATAAACTTCAGCCTGAACAGCAAAACAGAAGAGGAGCCACAATCACAACTTAAATATGAAATGTCTTCGAATAATCGCCGATATATGGAAGGACTGCACAAATACAGGAGGTAAGGTCGCCATGGTTACTAGATTTTGTACGGCAGCGCCGAACATTTCTGGATCCTCAGTTACCGTTCTGACGCCAAGCATTTTGAGGTTGATACTAGATTTTTTCTTGAAAATTTGTGCATTCCTATTACAGCGTTACAAAAACTACTTCAAATATGGATTGATGGGATAAGGAACAGTGACCACGAAGGATAAACGGGTAGGAAGGTGGAGATGACAGCAGCCTGTCACTGATTTAATGTTTGCCATCCCGAAGTATTTAACACATATATAAATATACAGTGCTGTATCAGTCAAACACAACAAAACTTTATTATGTTTATTATTGTACTACGGCAACATGTTTCGATTCTTATAGAACCATCTTCAGGCCCTTCTAAGTAAGGATCTGAATTTTAATAGGACCTGAAGATGATTCTATAAGAATCGAAACATGTTCCCCTAATACAATAATAAACATAATAAAGTTTTGTTGTGTTTGACTGACACATCATTGTATATTTGTATAAGCCTGTCACTGAATTCGCAATGTAATACTTGAAAAGTCTGCAAGAAACATCAACCTTAAGAACCAGAAACCGGAACCATATTCGAACTGTGCCACTACCAAACGAATTCTGACTACAGTCTTAAAATCCGAATTTGAAAATTAACAGCATTTGAAGTGTGATTTGCACCCTGTTTTGCATAATGATCCACACGCGATGCAGATATGTTAATAACGGGTTCAGTGTACATTCAACTCCTGATGTCGGGACTGAAATGTCAGTCCGCCTACAGAGGCCCTGAAATTATCATTTTGTAACACGAAACTCCAGTGTTGATGCCTCGCTGATTTCATGTAAATTGTTCTTAATTTCATACAACATTAACAGCAGCTTACTGCACTCTACACAGTTTTGTTAGCGAAGTTACACCTGTCAGACTCAAGCTACATCAAGCCCATTTTCAGTGGCAGATTAGGACCCAGTGGATAGCTTAAGACACTTTCAGTTCATTTTTTGAAAAGTTAAACCAATCTGTGTACAGGCCTCGAGAGGCGCTCAGGGTTCCAGGTGGATGAGTTTCCCAGATTTCAAGATAATCTGCATATGAAAGTGATAAGTTTGTCATCCCTAGGCACCGGCCGCTTTCACGCGCCAGGAAATATTCGTGGTACCCGTTTCTCTCAGAGGCTGCGTCGACTCCGTAGTGCGGATGGAAAGATCAAGTCAATGAGAAATCGAAACCGCGACCTTCCGGCTTGTAGTGCAGTGCCTCAGCCAACTACGCCACCGCGTGCCCCTCAGTCATTTTTAGGCAATTTAACCCTTTAAATGCCGAGTTAAATCCCATCTGCTATTTTGCTGGCATTATTAGGAGCTCACCCTATTCTCCACGTTAGCAGGATAAGGGTTAAAAGTACTTCGCACTCAGCGACAAATATAGGATAAGTGGTCGTCGTACTCTAAAGTATCCTGGTTTCATCAATATACGCCTATATTTGATACGAGATACACAGTGAGAGCCGTCAGTGGTGGCAATGCATCTACTTTATCTCCGAAACAACTCAATAGATCATAGATCATAGATCCCTATAGCGGCGTGACTGAGAAATCAATTCTTATACGACGCTGTGCCGTTGGGCGAGAGGTTCCCGACGTTTCTGAGTACCGTAATTCCTGCATCTTCGAAGGTAAGCAGTCCTAGAAAACTGGACTAGTTATCACTGAAGACAAACTTCGGAAACCTCTCACCCAGAAGGGTTGAATCCTCAATTGCTCGACTTAATTAACAGAGTCTGTAATTTTGGGGTGCACATTAAAAATGTTAAAAAAATTCAATTCTAGCGTGTAAAGGTCCCCATACACTCTAAGTTAAACTGTGTAAAAAACTGCACGAAAAACTGATCTGAATGTTCTGTGGCACAGCACAGGTTTCCCATCATGTTTGCCAGTTATGTGTGTCTTCTTGTGCGTGTGACTATGGTGGATAAAAACAAGCCTGTCGTTTGCTGTTTGCTAGCCACATCGGCCATAATGTTATCCGAAAAGAAGAAAAGAAAGCGTAAAATGTGGAGTAAGAGGTGGTATTTGAAAAGGAATATACAAGTATCATGCGATGCTCATCTGCTGAATGAACTGCTAGAAACGGATATGCCTTGAGATGATTCTATCGTGGTGTCGGCAGGTAAACTGAGGAAACTGTGGGATTCTCTAAGTGAACTGCACAGTTCTCTGTGTGAAAGACGACTGGAAAGGACAGTTCTGAGGCCTGCGCTATTTCCTGTCAAAACTGCTCAGTTTACTCAGTTTCTCTGTCAGGTATGACGTCACACAGTAAAATCGCTCAGTTAAACTGAGAGTGTGTAGGGCACTTAACGTTTCACGCGAATCCAAACCTTATACTCTGATCACATAGAATTTCACCAACTTTCTCTACGAAAGTGCATCGTGCTTACAGTGCAGAATGATGGGAGCCATAATACAGGATGCACATCTTCAATAAAATATCAGTACGTGCTACCAGATTCCTTTTGTCCTCTGCGTTTAGTGGCTACCAGATCCATACTCCGATTAAAGCAAGAAGCAACTGATGTACAGTTCACCTCTGATATTCACTGGGCTTACCAGCCTGCGGCGCAACAGTATCGTATAGACTTAATGTTAAATATCTATGATGTCACATCCGCTTATTTTACACCCAAAATTTAATGCTGTTCATTCATTTTGTAGCATGTCTTGCGACAGGTCCAAAGCCTCTTCCAAAGCGAGCTCTCCACATAGTGCGATCTAGAGCTCCCTCCTTCAAATGAGGTTATTCTCTCCTTTCCTTAAGGTCATCCAGTAGCTTCCTACATCTTTTCTTCGTCTTCTTGTCACTTCTATCCCCCCTTTTATCTTTCCTCCAAAACCCGTTGTAGACGGCAATTTCTACGCAAAATGTGACCAATTCACTTAGCCTTCCGTTTCCTTATTTCATGTAGGATACTCCTCTGTTCCTTGGCTCTAAGTAATACTTCATTTCTCACATTATCGGTCCAACTGATCTGTTTCATCCTTCTCCAGCGCCACATTTCAAAACTTTCCAGATGTTTCTGATCTACTGCCCGAAGCGTCCAAGTTGTGTGAAAATAATTTAGCGTTTTTTTCCCGGTGCACCAAATTTCATGTGCCAGTTAAGAAGTTCTAATGTCGTTTTAATGTTTATATTGTTTTTGGAGTCTATTGACGGAAGCACATACAATATAAATGGCAGTTCTACAATGGTTAAAACCATCCGTGTTTCCTGACGAACTGCGATGACCCTGTGCTTAATTCAGCACACACTATGCAAATACAGTCAAAAAGCCCCTCACTCAGCACCCATTAAATTCTGTGGACAGCAGTTCCCTATATACAGTATTTACAATTACTGCAACCCCCTGACGTACTGCCACAAACAGCGGTAAACAGTGGCGCTATATCGAGGTTCGGCAGTTGCCTATACCCGTGTATAGTACAACACTGGAAGGTTACGCATAGCATCACGTATTCTTAAGAAAGGAACTAGATACATTTAAGTGGTAATATTCAGGCCCAGGCCACTTTAACCGCGAGTAAACCTCTTTCGATGCCCGTTGGATTCAAAGCCGGCTGGGTACCGGGGAGAGTCTGGTCCCTGTGGAGAAGAGAAAGATCTCCGGCCCTGTCGTAGATCGAAACTGATTCCCCGGTAGTCCAGCATGTAGCTTGATCACTGTACTGAACTAACCCTGCTCCAATAAGACAAGTAATTTAATTATTTCGGAACATTTCATGGCAACAAATAGCAAATACAAGAATGGGTTATTGTAGTTAAAAATTTTCTCGGTTTGTTGTAGAAGACGTTAAATAAGAAGGAAATTTGTCTTTTAGGTTATTTTTCCTCCTTAAGAAAAAACGTGAGATCACCAAGCGGTGTGGGTGTGCGTGTGTGCGTGCGCGCGTGTGCCTGACTGCGGGCAGTGAGTGAGTGAATTAGTCAGACCGTCAGTCATTAAATCAGTCAATGTTCCTCTGTCCATCATTTAAACTTTTGGATCATTTCGCAGCATTTCGCGACACACAATATGAACTTCTCGCCGCCAGAGATCACCCGAAGGCCATACTTTTGAATTTCCTCCAATAGGTAACAAACGCCGGTAGAAAAGACAGTCAGTCACAAATCAGCTGATACAACTTTAGTATCGTCTTACGAAAGCCATCATCATGTAACTCTGTTACACAAATACTAAGCTAACAATGTTGACATTTCCAAGACGCTAATAATTAGAACTGAGGTCTCAGTTTTACGACGTATAATATATATATATATATATTTCAGTATTACATCTTGGGTTATAGTTTAACCGAAACAGTGGAATAAAGCTGTTTTATTAAAAGTATCATCAAAATATGTATAAGTAGACTTAAAATATACGGTAGCAATCTTGATTCAAATTTGGATTAAGAAGAGGATATTATGTTGTACAATCCTCCGCTTTCGTGATAAGTATCAACGTGTTTCTTGTTACGTACCATTAACGGAAGGAACACAGTTGAAGTTTTATCTTTTTAGGCCTGGGGTGAGGGGGATTACAAAAGGCAAATCGTACTAAAAAATTTTAAATTAAAAATAAGTAATACGTACGTTTTGACGAATGCAAAAAAAGGGATGTTCAGTATATTGTCTGAGGAAATATACTAGTACGAGTTTCCTTACATGGTCGTTTATTCTAACGTGGCTATACACCTACATATTTTCGTTAAAGTATACGAATTTTCCGAAATAATATATATATATATAAATTAATATTTGCAAAGGGAACAGAAGAAGTATGTTTTTGGGTGTTAAGAAACAATCAATTATACACTACATGACACTATAAATAAGCTAACTTAAGTTTTCATGGACAAATGTATGCACTGTGTGACGAGGAGACATCTGTATTGTACACCAACACCAATTCTATGTTCCCTATTGTTTGGTCAACATATACAACAAATACAAACACGCTACTTGCGAAATTGCGAGCAGTAAAAATTTTACACTGCCAGAATTCGGCGTTACGGACATGAATGCAAGATGCTAGCCCACCTCCTGAACTGAATTTTGTCCTTGGATTACGAGTTTCGATTACGTAGATATGTTCTATAGTCTAGCCTCAATTACAGAGTAACAGCAGCCGACATGTAAGGCTGGAAGAATGCCGTGTAAGAAAGCAGCAAGCCTTGTGAGTTCTAAGCGGAACCCCACGACATTCCTGCGCGCCTCATAAATGTTACTTGCGCTGATCAGTCTTGTCAAAAACTTAATTTATGACTTATACAGTATAGTGTCTAATCTGCTCATTTGTATCTGTCAACAGCAAAAACGTGTGCAGATTTGCACCTGCAATACTTCAATACCAACATCAATTACAAACATCAAGTTCAAAGAAAACATTAAAAACTTCACTCCTTCGAATGTATTAGTAAATTGTTCTGCCATTCGGTCTACGTGAACTTTGAAAAGTAAACACGCGACGTTATCTCCTAAACGGGACGCCATACTGCACGATTATTGCAGTATTTTGTTGCCAATATAATTCTTGATTCTAATTACATGTATGTGTTTACAATCACCCTGTGTACATTTTTGTACACTATGTATGGTTGTGGGCCGGTCCCAGTGGCCGCGCGGTCTAAGGCGTAGGTCTACGGCCGCTCGCCTCCTGAGATCGTGGGTTCGAATCCCACCGGGCGCATGGATGTTTGTCTGTTGTGAGTGTTGTGTGTTGTCAGGTAGAGGTCTCTGCGACGGGCTGATCACTCGTCCAGAGGAGTCCTACCGACTGTGATGCGTCGTTGTGTGTGATCAAGAAACCTCAAGAATGAGGAGGCCTTGGCCCGCGTTGGGCCGCAGCACCACAGGAAAAAAAAAAAGTATGGTTGTGGACTAGCACCTCTCTGCACGCGTCAATTATACCTATTTTGGTGGAGGAGCGGTTGAGAGCGCATCTTTACGTGGCAAATTTTTTATCTGACAGCAGCTGTGGTCACGTATTGCAGCAATAAAACCATTATTCCCTCCCGGAAGAAATTCCGCTACTAAACTGCTGGTTGGGTTAGTTTGAAACGTAATGTAAGTTTTTCATTTGAAATGACTGGTGTATCAACGACCCTGCCGTAAAGTAAGTTCTCGCCGCACAGACCCGGGTTCTTTCACAAGACAGTGCATGTGTCGTCTGAGGTGGATAGAGTTGCATTCGGATTGGTTCTTTGCTTAGTGTTTCGGCTATTCCGTGGCAAACACAATTCCACCGATATTCCATGTTCATTCAACCGTCAACCGGGGGATGGCCAATGGGTCCGACAGAGGTCGCAATTCCAGAGACATGGTCTCACCCTACCATAAGGCAATAAAAGAAAAGAAATTGAAGCATTAACAGTCGGAAAACCATGATTACATCTTTTGTTGTACGTGGATGTGCATCATGGCCTCTCTTCTTGGAAATGAAGAGCGTAAAGTGACGGTGTTTGAGGACAAATTGTCAAGGAAGTCACTGGCCCGAACAAAATGGACAAATAGGAGGAAAGAGAAGAAAAGTCCATAATGAGGGAATTTAGGTACATTATGTTGCCCACATCAAAATAATGAAACAGACAAGGCAAGTAGCACGTAAGGCGAAGATGACTATGTACAGGAAAGAAATGTAGCCGGAAAACCTATTAAAAAAAGGCGTAGGTGGATCTTAAAGACATTAAAGTATGACGGATGGCTCAGAAATGATCAAACGGCGAGGCCCGATGAACAAGATTATGGCCCTTCAAGCCTCATAAGAGCGAAAGATTTATCTGCCAGTTGAGCGAATATCCGCCTTTCGAGAGGGGCTTTAATGCATTTAATTAGTAGATCAAACACACGTAAATTGATTCATTCCTTAAAGTACGAAAACCTTATCCATTCTCTTTAATTTATAAAATTTCCCCTAACATGTCCTAGTTCAGTAAAACAGAAACCAAACACGCAATTTCGCAGAATTTGGTTAAACTTAACTGGGAACTTCAGGCGCTAACTTACAAAACTGCAAAATCAATACACTGAGTTAGAGCTGTTTCAGCTCTCAGATTTTCCGGTTCACGGTAACATTAATTATTGTGTTAATTCCATCACTTATTTGTAGTTCATAGTTGACTGGCTAATTTAATTATTCTGGTTATTGTTAACTGTGCCACATTGTCCGTTACAGATAACAGCACATAAAACAATTTACATTTAAATAACCGCTCTTACACATTACTGTAACAGTGTAAAAACTGCAAACTTCATAGAAACTTAAAAGAAATCTGGCGATGGTGTCTATTATCATACTGACTGAAACTTTAGACTGTCCATTGCCTCAGGATAAGGTCCAAGAGCAGAGACTGGCTCTTTGTAATGGGACCCTCATGGTACGGTCTCCCCACTCAAAATTCCACCAGAGGACGTGGGCAGACCCAACGTCCGAAAGTTGCTGGCTTTTAGGCCAATCTTCAGTTCCGACTTTGACGACTTTGTGTGTGGCATTTGAATGGGGTATATGTTAGTACCTACACCAAACATCCGCGATTAAAATGTGTGTGCAAGAATGTATGAATGAATTCTTCTTCCTTCGCTGGCCTAGAGGATTCCATGAGGTTGAGGCTTCCAGATTTCGAGACAATCGGCACAGGAAGGTGGTACGGTTCTCAGCTCTACGCACCGGCCACCTTTACCTCCCAGGAAATATTCCTGGTACTCATTTCTGTCAGAGGATGAGCCATACTGCGGCCGGAAGGATTATGTCAAAGGAAAATCCCAATCACACCATCGAGAATCGAACCCGCGACCTTCCGGCTACTAGCACAGTGCCTCAACCAACTGCACCACCGCCAGGGGTGACAAAAAATAAAATATTATTCTGAAGTACTTGGTGGCCCGGAGACAAACGGAAATTAAAAACAACACTTAGCTGGAAAAGATCAATTCTTCCACTTGTGGTAAATAATTACAGAACACAGTCATAAATATGCTACTCTGAAGACTGGCAGGCATTATGTTTCCAGTTTTAAAATACGTAATTACGGCTGTTAAGGTTGGTCTCAAGTATTGGTGCAATAAAGCGTTTAAAAGTTTAGAAATGCTATGCCCTACCCATATTACGGAAGTAAATTAAGTGGACAGTTACTGACTTCCACATTCAGGCAGACAAATAAAAGTTAAATGGCTCCACTCATTCTTAACCTCAGCACATGGTAGAAGCAATTGGCCAGCCTCACGCCTCGGTCTCTTTAACCCGGAAAAATAGTCCCCGATAATCATGGAATAGAAGGCTGGGTCGGCTTCACTGCCTACATGTACGTCATAAAAAAAGAAAATGTCTGTCCTCTGGATGGATTCAAACGCCGGCTCGTCCAACCGGAGCTTTGCCACTGTACTCACTGTTTTACGCCAACTTCTACTCAGGCAGCAAAGAACAAGATAACATTTCAGTATCTAAAGACATATCTTGCTTACACTTTAGACTGAATCCCCCTCCCTGTTGTGCTGCCCTATTTGACTATCATAACCGTATTCCCAAAGCGGCACCCGTCACGTTTGACATCTTGGAAGGCTTAGTATAAGCCTACTACGTACCAGCAAACATGGCCCATGCTCTTGTCGCTTACTGGAGTTTGAATAGCGGCCGGGAGACCAATCAGACTCTTCTGATTCTCCTCGGTCTCTTTGAGCCTTAAAATAGAGCACGGATGTTTTCATCTACATCCCAGTACACAGATAATTCTACCAAGCAATGCTAAATTTCCTCATTAATTGAAATGTTTCACGTACACAAAGAATCAAGACGTGGGCCTTCTTTGACAAAAAAAAAACTTCGGAAACGGATTGGGATGTTTAGGTTAATTTACTTTACGTGAGTCTAGTAACTGGAAATAACCACATGTGGGAAAGCGGGCGAAGAGCAGAGGACCCTCGAACATCATTTGACGAGCGCAGGGAATAGTAGTGGCGATATATCATTAAGGGAATTGTGAAAATACAGGGTCCCCCAAAAAATAGTTGTTCAGTTCTACACGCCTCGTTGTTGATGTCTGTACCCCCAAGGAAATAATTTCTTTCAGAAAAGCTCTGGAACTGGCAGCAGTGTCTACACACTTCCGCCTCCAGAAACAACAGTGAAACTGTATTCTCTGTACTGAGTGTTGTCAAATGTCACATATAAAACAACAATCTAAATCATCTGCAGCTTTAAGTGGTGTCCATATTGTCAAGTTGTTCTATTAAAAGGGAAGTTTGTGTTGATTATATCCTATCTTGTTGCTTCGCAAATGCCCATGTTCCTAATGGAACGAAAGGATATGCTACTGATACTACTATATCCTATCTTCTGTCATTAGCGACTAACATTCTTATATGCATGTTTCAATGTTCGATATTAAGTAATATTCTGAGAAATAATTTGTGAATGCAAACGCGTTACAGCTAAACAACATTAATAAATTTATCTTTGGTTAGAAAATTGTATAGACCCCAGTACAGAATTTTCTTTTACCTTGAAATGCTGCTTCGAAGATGTTATTCTGCCCTTCTTGCTCAATGGTAAATGAGAAGAGGCATATAGCTGGCACAAGTGCAGTGAGCAGGAAAGTTGGCAAGGGGTTGAACATGGTGACCTCGAGCAAATGAAGCACTTCCAATCGTAATAACTCGTCTCTATGAGGCCCTAACACACACGCACTCGCTTGACCTATCGTCGGTCGATATTACTGTTACCGTAGTACTATTGTTTCCTTTGTCTTTCATACATATCCCGGAACACATCGACGGTACATAACTTAAGCACGGAAATGAGCAAAGATAGTAGCCTCAAAGTAGTGTTAGGCAATCAGTTTATAAAACGAACTATACAAGTCACGTAACTCACACGGACACACTTTCATAATACAACGTGTACTATTAGTAACAAAGAATATAGTAAATACACGTGCATGATTCTAAATCATATCTTAATGCTGTTTCACACATGCATTCAGCTCCGCAATGCAAGAAACCCGCACACCGAAATGTCACACCGGTCCTCTTTACATTGCAGACATCATGTCTGCACCCAGATCTTCCACTGTCTGAATCACTCCCGCTGCCACCGGTAGAGGTCTCACGATAGCTACTACCGTTGGACCGGTCGAAGAGAACAGTTCCAGGGGACGGGGGTGAGGTGACACGCGCCTCGTGACGTACACACAAGAAGAGCAGAGTAGTTCGATCGAGAGCAATGCGCCTGCTCATGGGGCTGTTTTCAGAAACCGGCATTTGACGTTTGTTGGTAGGTCGTCATTGAGCAAAGACTTCACACTGAAAAAGTACAATGGCTGCTAGTAGTAGTACCTTATTGTACTTTTTTTAATGTCACTATTTCTTCTGAATTCCAAATGAGAGTTGGAAGGTTTATGACTGGCACATTGTCGCGAGTACGGATAATACTATTTGAACGGAAGGATGCCAGGAACAACTTTTCTTTCGCCAATACAGTGTCATTAAATATATTTGATACGATAAATACAGGGACAATTTCACAGGATGGTGAAAATGTACATCTGTTGCTGAAGCTGATATCTATTTACTGTTACAAACTGACACTATTCTAAACTGCCCCATCCCCCAGCTTGCCAAACACAAACATTACTAAATGAACGAAATTGGGTGCCGTTTGTGACCACATATCGAAACTGTATGTTGCACAGACAGGCAGATTTGTTACGATTCCACTACGCTTGGACTCAAAACTGCCATTCCTTTTGGTTCTAAAAATAATGTCTAACTGTTCATGTTATCGGTAACTGAAAAACCTTTTCACTACAATCAGGTTCCTAGGCTATTGGCAGAACGGCCGACGAACCACAGGTAATTTCAATAGTGTAAAGAGATATTTCCTATCTAAAGTGTCCAGCCAAGTTTCTTTAAGGTAACCATTCGTCCCGATTTTCTGGGACAGTCCCTGAAACAAGATTTATGCCCCAAACTACCTTTGTCCCAGTCATTTTTTATTTTTCCCATTTTATTCAGTCTCCATGCTAATACTCTTTGCATGGAGACTTTTTTTGGATCTTATTAGCGACTTGCCCGACGAAGAAATGGAAACAGTGTTGCACATAAAGCAGTAACATTCAAGATATACGTAAGTTATTAAAAACATGGCTGTAAAGTACCACATTAATTGTTACTGTAATGCTGTCTCTGTCCCTGCACTGGCCAGGGAAAGAATGTTCACATTCAGTTTCATACCGGGGCGGGATAGCTCAGTTGGTGTAGCAAATCGCTACGGGCTGGACGGTCCGGGGATCGATTCCTGGTGGATGCCAGGTGTTCCGCCCCCGTCCAGACCGGCCGCGCCGCCCACAAGACTCCTATACAGTGGACACCGGGTTATTCCCGGAGGTAAAGTGGCCGGGACATGGCATTAACCGCCCACTCCCATCCAGCGCCAAGGTTAAAGAAAGAGTAGAGCTATAACTGTACTCCAAATCTGTGCCTTCATGGCAAGTTATAGGCTGAACTTTGCCCTTTCCTTTTGAAGTTTATGACTAAATTGGTAATGTTTCATCAGGGGAAAAGCAGCTGGCCACATGCCAAAGCTTCCCTTTTGCCTTTACAGCATGGTGATTAAGCAGTGGATCAAATTTACCTAGGTGTGTTCACGCCATTGCAATTTCCCACACTAAAAATATAATCGTTTTAATTCCAACATGACTGAAAAGTACCAAGTTATGCAATTAGGATCAGAAGGGTACATTTCTGCTAACAGGGCCTGATTGATGTCAAATTATTTCTCCCTCACCAAGCCACAACCAGGGCTAAGATATAACTTTCAGTCAACAAGTGGCCTGACATTTTAATAACACACAATGGTCATTGCATCCAGGACAGCATAATTGGCAGAGTAACTAGGCCGTAAGTGGACGGCCTGGTGCTCGATTTCTAGTAGGGACAACAGAATTATACCACACTGCCTTTATAGCATCGATCCCGACATTTTCAATCGGCGACGGCGGCAACCCCCGGTTCCTGTGTGTATTGAACGGATCTGGAATACTTAGATGACGCGCCCGCCGGCGCGC